>Ga0268287_100013_pt1 | contig 319780 bp, 294 predicted proteins | sample MetcocultureR3M_FD_191348 | JGI IMG/M metagenome (GOLD analysis project Ga0268287, IMG submission 191348) | Soil microbial communities from Anza Borrego Desert, Southern California, United States - Methanotrophic co-culture R3-M | ecosystem: Environmental > Terrestrial > Soil > Desert | place...
GTGTTAGGCCCATGAGCAACATCCATCGGCTCCCCACAAAGCTCGAGACGACCGTTGGCGCTACCTTTGCCTTCCTTATGAGCCTTGGGCTCGGTTGGGTTTTGTGGTTTGTCCTTAAAGCACTCGCCGCCGGCCGCATAACCGCCGACATGTTTGTAGCAGCAGCGCTTCTCATGCTGGCGCTCATCTTTGCCTGGTGTAGCGCACTGTTCTTCCGAGTCCTTTTTGGCAAACCCGGCGCTCCAAGCTTCAGAGCCCAAAAAGTAATAGGTTGGTTCATGGTCGCGGGAGGCACACTGTTAGCACTCACATCCTTGCCACTGTGGCTCAGAGAGCAAAGCTTTGTGCCACTAGGCCGCGCCCTTACTGCGGTCACTGTTGGACTCACCTGGGTCTATCAGGCACGCAAACGTGACGCCGCATAAGCCTAACAATTCATTCAAGCCGAACCCGCTTCGCGGGTCGGCTTAATTCAGGTGTTAGGCCTCTTTCTTGCTGATCCATAGCAAAAAACCACAGGGGGAACAATGAGCGCTGTCCTAATGATCTTGGCAATCCTCGCCGGCGTTGTCGGAGTTTTTTCCTTGAGTCAGGCAACGATGGGCGTCGGCATCATTGCTCTCGGTTGTCTGCTTGGCATTCTGGCTAGGCTTGCCCAAGCAGAGGCGCATCAACGCGCACTCATGCGGGCCAAGGCCTAACAATTCATTCAAGCCAAACACCCTTCGCGGCTCGTCTTAATTCAGGTATTACATCTCACGCGAGTCCTCCGGTGAACGACTACATCTTTTTGATGTATCAAGCACCAGAACCGATCAACCTGGATTGGTCGTCCTACTTCGCGCAACTCAGGAGCACTGGGCAATTCGCCGGCGGTAGCTCCATCGGCGATGGACTTACCGTCTCCAAGAGCGGCGCGAGCCAGGCGACTTCCAAACAACTGGTTGGTTACATCAGGGTGAGTGCCGACTCACTCGAGAACGCACGCGCTCTGCTTGTTGGCAATCCAGTGTATGAGGCGGGAGGCGTTGTAGAGATCCGTGAGCTACCCAAGAGCGGGTGACATCTAACAATCCATTCAAGCCGAAGCCGCTTCGCGACTCGGCATACCGCACGCGCAGTGCGCCGCCAACCACCGTATGGCCCCGGGGTGTCGCTCGAGCCGCACCACGCCTGCGATTCACCTGAACCCGCTCCGCGGGCCGGCCCGATCCTTGCATTGACCACCCGGGACAAGCATGGCGACCGTTTACCACTCGAAGATCGACACCTGGCTTCTGGCAGTTCTGGCGGTCTGCCTGATCCACGTGCCGGCGGCCGCCGCGCCCATCGCGACAGCTGGCGTTTCATCCCGTGTTCCAGCCGGTTCGTCGCATCGGCTTGCCAGGCGCCTTGGGGGGCGCCACCTTTGGCCGTTCTTCCGGTTCGACGCGCAGGAGCCTGCCATGAAGACGCTCACCGTCATCGCTGTCTGGTGCCTTCTCTTCGTCCTGTGCTGGCCCCTGGGCCTGCTCGCCCTGGGCCTGTGGCCCATCATCTGGCTGTTGACCCTGCCGTTCCGCCTGGTGGGGATCACGTTCTCCGCGATGTTCGCGCTGCTGCAGGCCATCCTGTTTCTTCCCGCGCGGCTGCTCGGTTGGCGGCCCGGTCGCGTTGCGGCGGCCTGACGATTCCTCCAGGCGGGACTCGCTTCGCGCATGGGCTCACTGCCGGGATTGCCAGGAAAGGGGCAAGCTGGGCTCGAGGTTTTTCGAACGCGCTTCGTTCCGAATGGGGGCACCATGCACAAGGCTGTGCTGTTCGCGATTCTGCTGTTTTCGGCCGCTGGGGCACGAGGCCAGGAGGCCCTGCCGGTTGCGGTGGGCAGCGCCGCTTCGACCGCGCCGGGCGAGGCAGACGCCGTTCACGTCCTCAGCGGAGACGACCTCGCCTTCAGGCCGCCGCTCGGCGAGTTGGTCCGCGCTTTGCACGGTTCCGGTCTGAGCAGCGCTTCGACCAGCGTGCTGGTGGCGCACGACGAATCGGGCAAGGTGGTGGCGCTCAAGCTCGACCGGACGACCGGCTCGAAATTGCTCGACGCAGCTGTTCTTGGCTGGGCGGCCAAGCTACGGCTCAAGCCGGGGCCAGCCGGAATCGGCTCCCTGCCGATCACCTTCGAGCTTCGCTAGCAAGCGAGTGAGCGGTGCCTGCGAAGCGGCCGCTACCCGGGGGCGCAGCTTCTCCTTCCTGCTCGGCTGGCACGACCACATGCCCTTTTTGCCGGTGCCGTCGCTGTTGGACCAACTGGGGCGATGAGGCGGCCCCTGCGGCCCAGGCGCCCGGCCTAGCCGGTTCTCCCGGCTTTTTCCGTTTACGTCTCGCAAGGGGCGCCCGGCGTTAAGCTGGCGCGCGGGGGTGGCGATGCAGCGGAACGACAGCCAGGCGTGGCGGCAGGCGGGCGGCGCACGGGAGGCGCTGTGCCGGTCCCTGCTCGAGGCGCGCACGCCGGCCGACGTCGCCGCCCTGCTGCAGGCGGCGCACCCCTGGCTGGCGGCGCGGCTGCGCGGCGTGCTGTGGTCCGCGCACTGGCCGCGGGACATGCGCGGCTGGCCGCGGGATCCCACTCCCGACGCGGCCGACCGCGCCACCCGCGAGCTGTCCGCGCGGCGCGCCGGCGCCCGCGCGGATCCCCACTACACCGTGCTGTGCGACGACCAGGCGGGCGACGCGTCCCTGCTCCTGCTGCCCTGCCCGCCACCCGCCGATCCCGACCTGGCCGATGTGCTCGCGCTGTGCGGCGGGCGCATGGCCGGGCTGCTGGAACGCGAGCGCCTGCACGAGAGCGTCAGCCGGCTCGAGGAGGCCGAGCGCCTGCAGCGCGCGCTGTACGCGATCGCCGACATGGCCGGGTCGGACTTCGACATGCCCGACCTGCTGCATGGGCTGCACCGGATCGTCTCCGACCTGATGTACGCGGAGAACTTCTACATCGCGCTGTACGACGAGGAGCGCGACAGCCTCCGCTTCGTCTACTTCGCCGATAGCGTGGATACGATGGGCCCGGCGCCGACCGACGAGGTGCCGATGGCGGAACTCGAGCGCGGCCTGACCTGGTACCTGATCCGCGACGCGCGCCCGCTGATGGGCGACGCCGCGCAGCTGCAGCGGCAGGTGTCCGGGCCGCTGGCGCTGCACGGCGCCGACAGCGTGGACTGGCTGGGCGTGCCGATGCTGCGCGAGGGCAAGGTGATCGGCGCGCTGGTGGTGCAGAGCTACCTGGAGGGCGTGCGTTACTCGCACCAGGACATGAGCCTGCTCGCCTTCGTCGCCGAGCACGTGCTGACCGCGCTCGAGCGCAAGCGCTCGCAGGAGGAACTGGAGCAGCGGGTCGCCGAGCGGACCCACGCGCTGGCCGAGGCGAACGCGGAGCTGAGCCGCGAGGTCGCCGAGCGCCAGCGCGGCGAACGCCTGCAGGCCGCGCTGTACCGGATCGCGGCACTGGCCAGCAGCGAGGAGTCGGCCGACTTGTTCTTCCGGCACCTCCACGAGATCGTGGGCGAGCTCATCGCGGCGGACAACTTCTACGTCGCGCTCGTTTCCGCCGACGGCACGCAGGTGGAATTCCCTTATTCCGTCGACCAGGTGGACGCGCCGCGCCAGACCCGCCCCTTCGGCCGCGGCCTGACCGAATACGTGCTGCGCACCGGTCGCACCCAGCTGGTCGACCTGGCGCGCGAGCGCGAACTGGTCGCCGCCGGCGAGCTGGCGCCCGACTACCTGCAGTCGGCATCGGCGCAATGGATCGGCGCGCCGCTGATGGACGTGGACCGGCCGATCGGCGTGGTCGCGGTGCAGTCCTACGCCGACCACTTCGTCTACGACGAACGCGACGCGGAGCTGCTCACCTTCGTCTCCTACCAGATCGCCAGCAGCCTGCAGCGGCGGCGCGCCGCCGAGGCGCTGCGCGCGGCCAACGCACGGCTGGAGGAACGGGTGGAGCAGCGCACCCGCGAGCTGCGCGAGCAGATCGCCCAGCGCGAGCTGGCCGAGGCGCAACTCAAGCACCAGGTCATGCACGACCCGCTGACCGGGCTGCCCAACCGCGTCTACCTGCGCGACCGCATCGCGCGCGCGATCGCCCAGGTCCGGCGCGATCCGCAGCGCAGCTTCGCCCTGCTCTACATCGACGTCGACCGCTTCAAGCAGATCAACGACAGCCTCGGCCACCTCGCCGGCGACGAGGTGCTGAAGGAGGTCGCGCGCCGGCTCGGCGACGTGGTGCGCGAGCCGGACGTGGTCGCGCGGCTGTCGGGCGACGAGTTCGCGGTGCTGCTGGAGCAGGTGGACCTGCCCGAGACCGCGACCAAGGTCGCGCAGCGGATCATCGCCCTGCAGCAGGCGCCGATCGAGCTCGGCGAGCACGTGCTGCAGGCCGGCGCCAGCATCGGCGTGGCGATCGGCGACCGCCGCTACCACAGCGTGGACGCGATCCTGCGCGACGCCGACATCGCGCTCTACCGCGCCAAGCAGCACGGCCGCAACCGCTTCGTGCTGTTCGACGAGCAGCTGCACCGCGCGGCGATGGACGACCTGGCGCTGGAGGACGAACTGCGCGCGGCCGGCGGCGGCGAGGACTTCGTTCCCTGGTTCCAGCCGCTGGTGCGGCTGGACGACGCCGGAGTGTGCGGCTACGAGGCGCTGCTGCGCTGGCGGCACCCGCGCCGCGGCGTGCTCGCGCCCGGCGACTTCCTGCAGGTCGCCGAGGACAGCGGGGTGATCGAGCAGATCGACTGGCAGGTGTTCCGCCAGGCCTGCGCGGCGGCGCGCACGCTGCTGATGCCGGGGCAGTTCGTCGCGCTCAACGTGACGCCGCGGCTGCTGCGCCTGCGCGACTTCGACCGGCGGCTGCTGCGCCTGCTGGAGGACAGCGGGCTGGCGCCGTCCGCGCTGCGGATCGAGGTCACCGAAGACGCGCTGTTCGGCGATCCGGAATCGGTTACCGCGATCCTGCGCCGGCTGCGCGCGGCCGGCGTCGAGGCGGTGCTGGACGATTTCGGCAGCGGGACCTCGGCGCTGGGCTCGGTGCGCGAATTCCCGCTGCGCATGGTGAAGATCGACCGCGAGGTCGTCGCCCAGCTCGACGATCCGCACGCGCGGCGCGGCCGCGCCACCGTGGGCGCGGTGCTGGCGCTGACCCAGGCGCTCGGGCTGGACGCGGTCGCCGAGGGCGTGGAGACCGACGCCCAGCGCGACTTCCTCCTGCGCATGGGCTGCCGCTACGGGCAGGGCCATCTGTTCGGGCGCGCGCAGCCGCTGGCGTTCTGGACGCAGGGGCGCTGACGCGGGCGGCGCCCGGCGCCGTTACTCCTCCTTCTTTTCCTGCTTCACCGGCGCCAGGCGCAGGTCCTGGAAGTCGAAGCTGAAGTCGGTCAGCGGCGAGATCGGTTCCATCCGCGCCTCGCGTACCTTGCCGTCCGGCGTCAGCGCGAAGCTGAGGAAGGCGTCGGCGTTGAGCTCGCGCTGGCGCCAGCGCACGATGAAGGTGTCGTGCTGCCAGTGTTCGAGGTCGCCGACCAGCTCGGGCGTGTGGCTGAAGCGGAGTACCGGCTTGCCGGCTTCCAGCGCGACCGTGACGTCGCCGTACCACGGATCGCGGTAGGTCTGCGCGTAGCCCGCCAGCGGCAGCGACGGCTTCGACGTCGCGTCGCGCGCGGCGAGGTGCTTGCGCCAGTCCTCGTCGGCCTTGCCGCGCTGCTTCGCCAGCGCGGCGGCGTAGGCGGCGGTCCAGTCGGTCTTCGGGGCGCCGAGGAAGGCGTCGAGCGCGCGCATGGTCACCGCGTTGAACGCGGAGCCGACTTCCTGGCTGGTCAGCACGATCACGCCGAGCTTCGCCTCGGGCACCAGGGTGAGCCGCGAGACCATGCCGGGCCAGCCGCCGGTATGCCAGACCAGCTTGCGGCCACGGTAGTCGGACAGGTTCCAGCCCTCACCATAGCCATGGAAGTTGGGCGTGGCCGCGGCGAGTTCCGGCACCGCCGGCGGGCGCACCGGGATCGGCGTCAGCACGCTCCACATTTCCTGCTGGCGCTTCTCGCTGAAGAGGCGCTGCTCGCGGCCCTGCGCGTCGGTGTAGCGGCCGCCCGCCAGCTGCATGCGCATCCATTTCGTCATGTCATGGACGCTGGAATACAGGCCGCCGGCGCCGGACACGTTGTGCCAGGTCAGCAGCGGCGCGGGCTTGAGTTCCCTGAAGTCGGCCTTGGCGTAGCCGGTGGCGACGTCGTCGCCGGGGCGCAGGCGGTCGGCGTTGAAGCGGGTCTCGTGCATGCCGAGCGGGTCGAGGATGCGCTCCTGCAGGAAACGTTCGAACGGCATGCCGCTGGCCTGCTCGACCACCAGCTGGGCGACGCCGAACAGGATGTTGTCGTAGGCGTACTGGCCGCGGAACTGGCCGGTGAGCGGCACGTCCTTGAGCCGGCGCGCGACCTCCCCGGTGCTGTAGTCGGTGGTCGGCCAGTACAGCAGGTCGCCGGCGCCGAGGCTGAGGCCGCTGCGGTGCGCGAGCAGGTCGCGGATGCGCATCTCGCGGGTGACGTAGGCGTCGGCCATGCGGAACCACGGCAGGTGGTCGATCACCCGGTCGTCGAGCGCGAGCTTGCCCTCGTCGGCGAGGATGGACAGCGCGGCGGCGGTGAAGGCCTTGGTGTTGGAGGCGATCGCGAACAGGGTGTGCGCGTCCACCGGCTGCGGCTGGCCGAGCGTGCGCGGGCCGTAGCCGCGCTCGAACACGACCTCGCCGTCCTTGACGATCGCGACCGCGATACCCGGGACGTCGAACTCCTTGCGCACGCCTTCGACGTAGGCGTCGAAGTCGGCCAGCTGCGCGGGCAGCGCCGCAGATGCGCTCGCCTGCGCCGGCGCGGGCGGCGCGGCGGTCTCCTGCGCATGCAGCGGCCAGGCCAGGGCCAGGCACAGCCCGGCGGCGAGCAGGGAAAGACGCGGCTGCGACATGCGGTGCTCCTGTGCGAAGGCGTTCCCGTGCGCGGGTAGGCCGTGGATCGGGTCCGGCGACGCGGGTCCCCTGTCGCGCGGCCTCCGAGTATCCCATCCGCCGCGCGCCCCGCGACGTGCCGTTGGGCACGCCCGCGCTAAGCTCGGCGCATGGACCTGTACGACGCCCCGCCCCCCGCCGTCGACGGCATCCGCGTCGGCATCGGCGGCTGGACCTTCGCGCCGTGGCGCGACAACTTCTACCCGAAGGGCCTGGTGCAGCGGCGCGAGCTGGAATATGCCAGCCGCCACCTCAGCGCGATCGAGGTCAACGGCACCTGGTATGGCGCGCAGAAGCCGGCGACCTACGCCAAATGGCGCGACGAGACGCCGGAAGGCTTCGTGTTCTCGGCGAAGGCGCCGCAGCGGATCACCATGGCGCGCGCGCTGGCGAAGACCGGGGCGCAGGTCGAGGACTTCCTCGCCGGGATCGCCGAGCTCGGCGACCGGCTGGGGCCGATCGTGTGGCAGTTCGAGCGCGGGCGGCGGGTGGACCGCGGCGAGCTGGCGGAGTTCGCCGCGCTGCTGCCGCGCGACGTGGGCGGCTGCGCACTGCGTCATGTACTCGACGTGCGCGATCCGGACTGCGTGGATGCGGACTACCTGGACCTCGCGCGCCGGCACGGGCTGGCGACGGTGTTCACCGACTCGCCCGAGCATCCGTCCTTCGCCGACGTCACCGCCGACTTCGTGTACGCGCGGCTGATGCGCGCGCGCAGCGAAATCGCCACTGGCTATACCGACGACGAGCTCGACCGCTGGGCCGCACGCGCGCGCGAATGGGCCGCCGGCGGCGATCCCGCCGACCTGCCGCGGATCGCCGCGCCCGCGGGCGGCGGCGCGCCGCGCGAGGTGTTCGTCTACTTCATCAGCGCCGCCAAGGAGCGCAACCCGCACGCGGCGATGGCGCTGCTGCGGCGGCTGGGTGCGCTGCGCTGAGGCGCCGCGCGCCGCCCGCGCTCACCGCGCCGCCCGCTGGCTGAGGGCGACGCTGCCGAGGATTAGCAGCGCGCTCGCCGCCATCGTCGGGGTCAGCGGTTCGCCCAGCAGCAGCCACGCCCACGCGACGCCGAACACCGGGATCAGGTAGGTCACGGTGGACGCGCGGCTGGCGCCGACGCGGCCGATCAGGCGGTAGTAGAAGACGAAGGCGGCGCCGGTGCACAGCACGCCGAGGGTCGCCGCGGAGGCCCACGACGCCAGCGGCACCGCGCGCGCGGGCCACTGCGCGAGCGCGAACGGCAGGGTCAGCAGCGCCGCGCTGCCGAGCGTGGCCGCGGCGACCGCCGCCGGCGGCAGCCCGGTCAGGTGGCGGCGCACCAGGTTGATGCCGACGCCGTACAAGAAGGAGGCCCCCGCGCCCGCGGCGACGGCCGCGCCGATCGCGGCGCCCTCGGTCTTGCCGCTGGCCAGCACCACCACGCCGAGGAAGCCGACCAGCAACGCGATCGCGCGCGTGCGCCCGATCTTCTCGCCGAAGAACAGGAAGCCGACCAGCGCGGTGAACAGCACCGTCATCGCGTTGGCGATCGCGCCGATGCCGGCCGGCGCGCGCTCGGCCGCCCACGCGAACAGCAGGAACGGCGCGGCCGAGTTGATCGCGCCGATCAGCGCCAGCTTCGGCCACAGCCGCGCCGGGAACTGCGCGCGCGCCTTCCACAGGAACGGCAGCAGCACCAGCGCGCCGAGTCCGAGGCGCACCTCGACCAGCGCGGACGGGCCGAAGTCGGAAGCGGCCACGCGCATGAACAGGAAGGACGCGCCCCAGATCGCGCCGAGCACGCCGAGTTCGAGCGGAGTGAGCCAGGCGCGCGAGCGGGCGGCGGCACCAGGGGTGGCGGCAACGGTACTCATGTCGTCGCCTCGGCCAAGGCCCGCGGCCCGTACTCAGGAATCACGAAGCGCATTTGCGTCTGTCCGGTGGCTCGCGAAGGGAGGCGCGCAGCATCGGCTCCAGCCGCCGGCCGGACAAGCGCATACTTTGGCCGTCAGCCACAAATATCGCTTGAGGCTCGGATGGCACTGCGCTCCGACTGGCTGCCCGCCCTCGCCGCCTTCGAGGCCGCGGCGCGCCACCAGAACTTCGCCCACGCCGCGGAGGAGTTGCACCTCACCGCCAGCGCGATCAGCCACCACGTGCGCCGGCTGGAGGCGCGGCTGGGCACGCCGCTGTTCCTGCGCCACGCGCGCGGCGTCGCCCTGACCGCGCCCGGGCGCCAGCTGGCCGACGCCGCCGGCAGCGCCCTGGCCGACGTCGAGTCCACCCTGCGCGGCCTGCGCGCGGGGCGCGACGGCGAGCCGCCGGTGCGGATCGCGGCCCTGCATTCGTGGACCTGCAGCTGGCTGCTGCCGCGACTGCCGTCGTTCAGCGCCGCGCACCCGGACATCGCGGTGAGCATCGAGACCGGTTTCGCGCTGGCGCGCTTCGACGACGGCGGGCCGGACCTCGGCATCCGCCACGGCGGCGGCGAGTGGCCGGGACTGGCGGCGCAACTGCTGTTCCACGAGGAGATGTTCCCGGTGGCGTCGCCATCGCTGCCCGGCGTCGATGCATTGCGCACGCCCGAGGACATCGCGCGTGCGCCCTTGATCGGCGATGCCGCGCGGCAGGGCTGGCCGGACTGGTTCCGGCACGCGGGAGTACGCGCGACCACGGTGCGCGAGCGCTTCCGTTTCAGTGATTCGAACGCGGGGCTGATCGCCGCCTCGCTCGGCCTCGGCGTGGCGCTGGCGCGCGAGCGGATCGTCGCGCCCTTCCTGGCGGACGGCCGCCTGCGGCGGCTGCCGGGCCCGGCGCTGCGCGGGCGCTTCAGCTACTACCTGATCCACCCGACCCATCGCCGGCTGCGGCCGCCGGCGCAGGCGTTCGCGGACTGGTTGCTGGCCCAGCCGCGGGAGTAGCCGGACTCACCCCCACCCCAACCCTCCCCCGCTTTGCGGGGGAGGGGGCGAAGCAAAAGCTTGCCCTCACCCCGGCCCTCTCCCGCAGGCGGGAGAGGGGGAACTGCGGAGCCTTTGCCGTCACCTCTCCCGCTTGCGGGAGAGGTCGAGTGCGCAGCGCGAGGGTGAGGGGCGCCGCTGTTGGCGAAAGAATCACCCACACCCTGGCTCCTCCCCCGCTTCGCGGGGAGGAGAGAGCGCGCGTCACTCGTAGCGCAGCGCTTCGATCGGATCCAGGCTCGCGGCCTTGGACGCCGGCATCAGGCCGAACACCACGCCTACCAGCGCCGAGAACCCGGCGGCCGCCAGCACCACCCACAACGGCACGCTGGCCGGCGGGAAGTTCGGGATCAGCGCGGCGATGCCGGCGCCGGTCGCGTAGCCGAGCACGATGCCGATCACGCCGCCGAGCAGCGCCAGCAGCGCGGCCTCCAGCAGGAACTGCACGAGGATGTCGCGGCGGGTCGCGCCAAGCGCCTTGAGGATGCCGATCTCGCGGGTGCGTTCGGTCACCGACACCAGCATGATGTTCATGATCCCGATGCCGCCCACCAGCAGCGAGATGCCGACGATGCCGCCGACCACCGCGGTGATCGTGCCGCTGATCTGGTCGAGCTTCTCCATGATCGAATCGGCGGCCTCGATCTCGAAGTCGTCGCCCTCGCCCGCCTTCAGCCCGCGGCTGGTGCGCAGCGCGCGGCGCGCGCGCTCGCGCACCGTCTCCACCTGGGTGGGATCGGCGACGGTGAACGAGGCGACCACCATCGGCGTCACCGCGTTGCCGGTCATGCTGCGCGCGACCTCGAACGGGATCACCGCGTTGTTGTCCTGGCTGAAGCCGAAGATCTCGCCCTGCGGCTCCATTACCCCGACCACCTTGAACCAGTCGCCGCCGAGCATGAAGTACTCGCCGATCGGGTCCTTGGGCAGCTTCAGCTCGTCGCGCAACTCCGCGCCGATCACCGCGACCCGGCGCCGGCCCTCGTCGTCACCGGGCACCAGGAAGCGCCCGCGCGCGGGATAGCGCGCGCGCACCGCCTGGTAGGACGAGGTCGTGCCGCGCACGTCGGGGGTGGTGGTGCGGCCCTTGTACGTTGCCTTCGCCGGCACCTGCAGGATCGGCGCGATCTCGGCGATGCCGGGCACGCGGTGGCGCAGCACCTCGATGTCCTCCGGCGTGATCGTGTTGATCTTGCCGGTGCGGAAGTTCTCGGTGTCGTTCTTCGCGTTGACGCTCAGGGTGCTGCCGCCGATGTCGGCGAACTGGCCCTTGATCGACTCCGACATGCCCTGCACCAGCGACACCACCGCGATCACGCTGGCGGTGCCGATCAGGATGCCGAGCGTGGTCAGGAAGCTGCGCATCCGGTGCGCGGCGAGGCTGGCCAGCGCCGCGCGCAGGGCTTCGGTCCAGGCGTGCATCAGTGCACCGCGGGCGCGCGCCGCGCCGGGTTGGCGTCGTCGCCGACGATGCGGCCGTCCATCACCCGCAACACGCGGTGGGCGTGCGCGGCGATGTCCGGCTCGTGGGTGACCAGGACCACGGTCTGGCCCTGCGCGTGCAGGGCGTCGAACAGCGCCATGATGTCGCGCGAGGTCGCCGAGTCGAGGTTGCCGGTGGGTTCGTCGGCGAGCAGCAGCGACGGCTCGCCGACCAGCGCGCGGGCGACCGCGACGCGCTGGCGCTGGCCGCCCGAGAGCTGGTTCGGCCGGTGCGACAAGCGCGTCCCCAGGCCGACCTTCTCCAGCGCCTCGGTCGCGCGGCGCACGCGTTCGCGGTGCGGCAGGCCGCGGTAGACCAGCGGCTGCATCACGTTCTGCAGCACCGTCTGCCGCGGAAGCAGGTGGAAGCTCTGGAATACGAAGCCGATCTCGCGGTTGCGCACCTGTGCGAGCGCGTCGTCGTCCATGTGGGCGACGTCCTGGCCGTTGAGCACGTATTGGCCCGAACTCGGCGTGTCCAGGCAGCCGAGCAGGTTCATCAGGGTCGACTTGCCCGATCCCGAGGGGCCGGTCAGCGCGACGTACTCGTTGCGGGCGATGCGCAGGTCGACGCCGGCCAGCGCGTGCACCGTCTCGTCGCCCATCGTGTAGTGCTTGGTGATGCCCGACAGCTCGATCACGCGGCGTCCCCGTCGCGCTTGTCGTCGCGCTTGTCGTCGCGCTTGCCGCCGGCGTCTTCGCCGTCCTTCGCGCCGTCCTTGCCGTCGTCCTTTTCCTGCATGACCGCCTCGCCCTCGGCGAGCCGGCGCAGGGTGCGCGCGGGACCGGTAATGACGTGGTCGCCCGCCGCGAGGCCCTTGGTGATGGCCTGCCAGCGGTCGTCGGACGGACCGGTCTCGACCGCGACCTTGCGCGCCTTGCCGTCGCGCTCGACCCAGACGAAATGCTTCGCGCCCTCGCCGGCGTCGCCGCCCTCGCCCGCCTCCTCGACCACCGCTTCCACCGGCACCGCGAGCTGCGACTTGCCGTCGCCGAGATAGAGCTCGGCGCGCGCGCTCATGCCCGAGCGCAGGTTGAGCTTGTGCGCGTTGTCCAGCTGCACGCGCACCACGTAGGCCCGCGCCTGGCCCTCGATGGTCGGCGCCAGCGCGATCTTCTCCACCTTGCCGTGCAGCGCGGTGTCCGGGTACGCGACCGGGTAGACATCGACCTTCTGGCCGACCGCGACCTTGGCGATGTCGGCCTCGTCCACCTTCAGTTCCGCCAGCAGCGCGGAGGTGTCGGCGAGCTTCATCAGCTTGGCGCCGGCGAGCGCGTTGGTGGACGGGATCGCGGTCTCGCCGACCTTGATCGGCAGGTCGACGATGCGGCCGGCGATCGGCGCGCGGATCTCGGTCTTGCCGAGCTGGTCGAAGGCCTCGCCGAGCACCGCCTGCGAGCGGCGCAGCGTTTCGTTGCTGCTGGCCAGCGCCGCGCGCGCCTGCTCCAGCGCGAGGCGGTCCTCCTCCAGCCGGTTGCGGTCGATCAGCTGGTCCCGCGCCAGCGCCTGGCTGCGCGCGTACTGCGCCTCGCGCAGCTTCAGCGTGGCGCGCTGGCGCTCGATGTCGATCGTCGCCTGGCGCCGGCCGGCGGTCTCGCGGTCGATCGCGTTGCGGTAGGTCTCAGGGTCCAGCCGCAGCAGCAGCTGGCCCTTGGCGACGGTATCGCCTTCCTGCACCAGGATCTCGGTAACCTTGGCCACGACCTCGGCGGTGAGGTTGACCTCGGTGCCGTAGGCCAGGATGCCGGACGCGAGGATGGTCGGCCGCACCGGGTGCACGGCCGCGGCCTGGATCTGGACCGGCGTGCCCTGCTCACCGCGCAGCGCGCGCACCGCGAACGGCAGCACGAGCACCGCCACGACCAGCCCTGCGGCCAGCCACTTCTTGGTCTTCGGGCTCATCGGATCAGCCGGAGACGAGCGCGATCACGCCGAGCACGACCGCGGACGGGATGATCGCGACCACGATCGCCTGTGCCCAGCTGCTGCGGGCGAAGGTCTTCCAGCCGAGCGCGAGCAGGAAGATGCTCCACAGCGACAGCAGGTCGAAACTTTCGGCGAGGCGGTTCCAGCGGTGGTCGGCGGGCAGTTGCACCAGCAGCGGATCGGCGTGGGTGAGCATCAGCGATTCCAGGGCGGTCTGCGGCGACATCGTCAGCGCGCCGACCAGTGCCACCAGCAGGCCGAGCACGCCCGGCATCGCCGACCACAGGCCCAGGCTCAGCCCCTGCCGGTAGCCGACGTCCTTGCCCGTGGCCTTGCCGGCGATCCACAGGTACAGCGCGGTCAGCGCGGAGACGACGGCGATGCCGAGCACGCCGCCGATCGCGCCGAACACGGCCATGGTGGTGGTGCCGGGCATCGCCGACTTCAGCTTCTCCAGGTCCTGCGCGCTCACGTCCGCGTTGGCGGAGGCGAACATGTGGCCGGTGTACCAGGCCGCATCCACGCGCAGGAAGTAGGCGAGGGTCAGGGCCACGCTGAGGCCGGCGAGCACCAGGAACGGCACCAGGAAGGTCGGGCGCTCGCGCAGGTCGGCGAAGGCCTTGGCCGGCTGCAGGAAGATGTCGACGAGGGTGGTCACGGGCGGGTTCTTCCCTGAATGGTGGATGACCGCAGTGTGACCGAAGTCAAGATCGCGTGTACAGGTCGAAGGTCACGCCTGACGGGGGCAAGGCGGGCGGTGCCCCGGTGCGGAGCCCGCGCCCGGCGATAATCCCGCGATGCCGATGACCGACACCCGCAGGGCCTTCCTGCAGATCCATTTCTGCGTGCTGCTGTGGGGCTTCACCGCCATCCTCGGCAAGCTGATCTCGCTGCCGGCGCTGCCGCTGGTGTGGTGGCGGATGCTGCTGGTGGTGGCGGCGCTGGCGCTGTTCCCGCGGGTCTGGCGCGGGCTGCGCGCGATGCCGGTGCGGCTGCGCCTGGCGTACGCCGGGATCGGCGTGCTGGTGTCGCTGCACTGGCTGACCTTCTACGGCGCGATCAAGCTGGCCAACGCCTCGGTGGGCGCGACCTGCATGGCCCTGGCGACGGTATTCACCGCGTTGGTGGAACCGCGGCTCGCGCAGCGGCGCTTCTCGCGCGGCGAACTCGCGCTCGGGATCGCGGTGTTGCCGGGCGTCGCGCTGGTGGTCGGCGGGGTGCCGCCGGGCATGCGCGCGGGCATCGCGGTGGGCACCCTGTCGGCGATGCTGGTGGCGCTGTTCTCCTCGCTCAACAAGCGCCTGGTCGCGCACGGCGAACCGCTGGCGATCACCGCGCTCGAACTGGGCGCCGGCACCCTGGCGCTGAGCCTGCTGGCGCCGCTGATGCCGTGGATCTTCCCCTCCTTCGCCGGAACGCTGCTGGCGATGCCGGACGCGCGCGACCTGCTCTACCTGCTGGCGCTGTCGCTGGCCTGCACGCTGCTGCCGTTCACCCTGTCGCTGGTCGCGCTGCGGCACATGAGCGCGTTCGCCGCGCAGCTCGCGGTGAACCTCGAGCCGGTGTACGCGATCGTGCTGGCGATGCTGCTGCTGGGCGAACAGCGCGAACTGACCCTGCCCTTCTACGCGGGCGTGGCGATCATCCTCGGCGCGGTGCTGCTGTATCCGCTGCTGCTGCGGCCGCGGCGGGTCGCGCACACCGAGGTGCTGGCGACCGCGGAGGCGAAGGATTTTTCGGATTGAGGCTTCGCCTGCGGCGGGCGCGCGCGGATGCGATCAGCCCTTGCCCGGTCCGACCGGGTCGCCGTCGCGGTCGAACGCCGGCGGGTAATAGAAGTTGAGCGTGCGCAGCGGGGCATCGCCGTCGTTGCGGATCTCGTGGCGCTCGCCGTGCTCGATCACCAGCAGCGTGCCGGCGCGCAGGGACACTTCGTTGTCCTCCACGATCGCCGTGCCCTCGCCCTCCACCACGTACAGCCACTGGTCCGCGCCGCGATGGCGGTTGTCCGGTCCACCCTCACGGTCGCCAGGCGCGATCGTCATCACCGCGGCCTGGCCCTCGCGCACCGTGCAGGCGACGCGGAAGCCTTCGGCGAAATCGAGCTGGTGCTGGCGCATGCCGGCCTCCTTGCGCCCCACCGTGCGCGGCGCGGCGTCAACGCCGCATGCAGGCGACAGCCGGCGGGTCCCCCGGCTATGCTCGCGCCGACCTTCGCCGGCCGGGGAGCCGCCATGAACCAGAACGCCCAGAACGACTTCGCCCGCTTCGTGCTGCGCATCGCGCTCGGCGCGCTGGTGCTGCTGCACGGCATCGCCAAGCTGCGCGGCGGCATGGGCTACATCGAGGAGACGGTGGTCGCGCACGGCCTGCCCGCCTTCCTCGCCTACGGCGTGCTGCTGGGCGAGGTGCTCGGCCCGCTGATGCTGCTGCTCGGCCTGTACGCGCGGGTCGGCGCGGTGCTGATCGCGGTCAACATGCTGTTCGCGATCGCGCTGGTGCACATGGGCCAGCTCGGTCAGCTGGGCGAACAGGGCGGCTGGGCGCTGGAACTGCAGGGCATGTTCCTCGCCAGCGCGGTCGCGCTGGCGTTGCTGGGGCCGGGACGCTACAGCCTCAACGGGCGCTGACGCGTCATCGAACCCCGGAAAGCACAAGCCCCGCGCAGGCGGGGCTTGTCGCATCGGATTGCGCCGTCGCCGGCGCGCGCCGCTTATTCCTTCGCCGCTTTCTTCGCGACGACCTTCTTCGCCGGGGCCTTGGCCACGGTGCGGGTCGCGGCCTTCTTCACCACCGGCGCGCGGCTGGTGCCGGTCGCCTTGGCTTCGGCCTTCGGGCGCGCGTTGCCATAGCTGGCGTTGTAGCGCTTGCCCTTGGCGGTCTTGCGGTCGCCCTTGCCCATCGAGTTGCTCCTGAGTCTGCGTGAGTCCGCGGCGCGGACGAAGTGCGGCATTTTACATGCGAAAGCCATCGCTGGCCGGCCGCCGCCGCATCCCGCGTGGAAAGGGATGGCCGCGCACGAAGCGCGGTCCCGCGCGGACGCGCGGGGGCTCCACCGGAACACGGAACCGCGCGAACGAATCGCCTTTCAGGACACCCGGCCACGGACGGCCGGCCCCGGGCCGCTCAGGGCGCGGCCGGCTGCAGGCCGCTCAGGCGCAGGTTGGTCAGGTGCGCGACGCCCACCAGGGTGCCGCCGAGCGTCATCGTCACCGCATGCGCGATGGTCTGGGTGTGCAACGGCGCCGCCAGCAGTCCCAACCACAGCACCGCCAGGCCGGGCAGCAGCAGCGCCAGCGCGCGCCCGACCCGGTGCCGGCGGTAGCCGAGCACCAAGGTCACCACGCCGAGCAGGGTCGCGAAGACCACGAAGCCGAGTTCGAACGCCTCGCTGCTCCACAGCGCGATCCCGAGCGCGGGCAGCACCGCGATCGCCAGCGGCAGCAGCGCGCAGTGCAGCGCGCAGAGCAGCGAGCCGGCCGCGCCGAGGCGGTCGAGCAGGGGCGACGGCTTCGGGCGGGCGCAGGCGTGCGGCATTCGTTACATTGTAACAATCCGCGGGAACGGCGCCAGTGCCACGCGCGGCCGTTCACGCCGCGCGGCCTAGGCTGGGACCCGAAATCCCAGCGGAGGCCGCCATGACCCGTGCCTTCACCCGCCAGAGCCACCCCGACATGGGGCAGCCGTTGCCCACCACGCAGCCCCTGCCGGCGGGACCGCCGCCCGCCGATCTCGGCAGCGCGCGGCTGGCCGCGCTGCGCGACCGGCTCACCGCGACGGAGCGGCAGCTGCAGGCGATCGCGCCTGGAGCGCCGGGCGCGCGCGATGAGCGCGCCGCGCTGGAGACGGAAATCCGGGAGTTGCAGGCGCGGATCGCGCAGGCCGGCAGCGGAGAGAAGGGGGCGGACTGACGCCGGGCGCTTGCCCTCACCCCAGCCCTCTCCCGCAAGCGGGAGAGGGGGAACGACCCGGACGCGCTTGCCCTCACCCCAGCCCTCTCCCGCAAGCGGGAGAGGGGGCACGTATGTCAGTGCTGGTGACCGCCGTCGCCGTGCACGTGGCCGTGCTCGAGTTCCTCGGCGCTGGCTTCGCGCACGTCGACGATCTCGATGTCGAAGCTGAGATCCTTGCCCGCCATCGGATGGTTGAGGTCGACGTCGACCACGCTCATGCCGACCTTCTCGATGGTCACCGCGCGCGGGCCGAAGTTGGTGTTGAGCACCACCTGCATGCCCGGTTGCAGGCGCTGCTCGCCGAAATGCTTCTTCGGCACGCGCTGGGTCAGGCCCTCGCGGCGCTCGCCGTAGGCCTCGGCGGCCGGCACGTTCGCGTCGAAGCGGTCGCCGGCCTCGTGGCCTTCCATCGCCTTCTCCAGGCCCGGGATGATGTTGCCGTGGCCGAACAGGATCGCCAGCGGCTCGCGGTCGCGCGACGTCTCCATCGGCTCGGCGCCCTGCTCGGCGACGCTGTAGTGGAAGCGGACGACGCGGTCTTTCTCGATCTTCATGGGGCCTCGGGGAAGAGCCGGCGCCGGCCGGCGAGCGGGCGCGCTTGTGCACGCTGGGTGAAAGCGGCCACACTGCGCCGCGATGGAAGCTATCCCGGGCAGCGCCGCGGAAGCCGCGCATTATCGAGGCTCCCGCCACCACATGCCAGCCGCGCCCAGGCCGGCGGCGGCGCCGGTCGCCGCACTCGTCCTCGTCCTCGCGCTCGCGGGCTGCGGCCACGCGCCGGTGCGCCAGGCGACCGGCCACGCCGCGCCGTCGCGGCATTGGGCCGATCCGCCGCCCGCCGATGCGGCCCGCGCCAACGCGGTGCTGATGCGCGCGATCAGCCTGGTCGGCACGCCCTACCGCTACGGCGGCAACACGCCGGAGGGCGGCTTCGACTGCAGCGGCCTGGTCAACTACGTCTACCGCGACATGCTCGACCTGCGCCTGCCGCGCACCTCGCGCGAGCTCGCCGCCTGGCAGGGACCGCGCATCCCGGAGGACCGGCTGAGCACCGCGGACCTGGTCTTCTTCGGCCAGGGCGGGCAGGTCTCGCACGTCGGCATCTACGTCGGCGAGGGCCGTTTCGTGCACGCGCCCAGCACCGGCGGCACGGTTCGCCTCGACCGGCTCGACGGCCCCTATTGGCGCGAGCACTACACGGGCGCGCGCCGGGTCCTGAACTGATCGGCGCCTGCGGCGGCCGACGGAAACGTGACCGGCGTCTCTCTTCTTCACCCCGCCCTAACGGAATTTGAACCCGCGCGGCGCGGCCCTCGGGCACCATCGCCCCCTTGTTCGCCTGGTGAAACCCGCGTGACGACGACCAACCAGCCCCTTGGCCGCCCCGCCGCCAGCCGCTTCCCGGCTTTCCTGCGCCTGACCTGCGCCATCCTGTTCGGACTGGCCGCGCTGCCCGCGTGCGCGCAACAGGCCCCGGCCGCCGCCACCGACGCCCCGGCGGCGCAGCCCGCCCCATTGCCGATGCCGCCCGCGCTGGACGCCAGCCTGGCATTGTCGCCGCGCGCCCCGGTCAGCGAGGCCCGCAAGCTCGTCGCCGCCGCGCAGCCGGCCGCCGACGCCGGCGCCGACGACGACAAGCGCGCCCTCGGCAGCCGCATCCAGAGCGTGCTGCAGCGCGCGCTGACCCTGCTCGGCACGCCGTACCGCTGGGGCGGCACCACCACCGACGGCTTCGACTGCAGCGGCCTGGTCGGCTACGTCTTCCGCACCACCCTCGGCATCGAGCTGCCGCGCGTCTCGCGCGACATGGCCCGCAGCGGCCAGCTGATCGCCGACCGCGCTCTGCTCGCCCCCGGCGACCTGGTGTTCTTCGCCCGCCGCGCCGGCGGCAAGGTCGACCACGTCGGCATCTATCTCGGCGAGGGCCAGTTCGTGCACGCGCCACGCACCGGCAAGGCGGTCGAGGTCTCCAGCCTCGACAACAATTACTGGAACCGTCGCTACATCCAGGCGCGCCGCGTCGCCCAGCTCTGAGCGCGCCGATGCGCGACGGAAAGGCCGGGTTCGCCCGGCCTTTTTGTTGGCGCCGTGCCGTCGCCGGAGGCCCCATGATCGCCGCACGGAGGATCCCATGAGCGGTCGCCAGCGCACCTTGCAGTTCCGCTTCCTCGCCGAGCCCACCGACGTCAACTACGGCGGCAAGGTGCACGGCGGCGCGGTGATGAAGTGGATCGACCAGGCCGGCTACGCCGCCGCGGTCGGCTGGAGCGGCCGCTACTGCGTCACCGTGGCGGTGGACGGGATCCGCTTCCTCGCGCCGATCCGGATCGGCGAGCTGGTCACCGTCGCCGCCACCCTGCTGCGCACCGGCACCAGCAGCATGCAGTTCGCGGTCGAGGTGCGCGCGCGGGCGCCTGCCGGGGAGGAAGCCGACGCGCGTCTGTGCGTGCGCTGCGTGATCGCCTTCGTCGCGCTGGACGCGGTCGAAGGCAAGCCCGCGCCGGTGCCGCCGCTGGCCGGCGCCGACCCGCGGCTCGCGGAGCAGGCGGCGCGGGTGATGGCGCTCGGCCGGGACATCGAACAGGCGATCGCCGCGCTGGACCCCGTGGCCGCGCCGCCGGTCGCCGGCTGATCCATCCTTTCATCGCGAGAAAGCGATAGAATGCGCGGCCGCCGAGGGGCGTTGCGACCGCTGCGCTGTCACCAGGACAGCCACGGCCAGGCTCGGCGCGGTCAGCAAGCAGCAACGGCGCCCGGTTACCCTTGTCCGTTTTTCGAGACATGCCTCCCGCCCCGCGGGAGCGGACGCAACCGGAGCCCGCCATGAACGCAGCCACCCATTCCCCCCGCGCCCACGACTACCGGGTCGCCGACATCGCCCTCGCCGACTGGGGCCGCAAGGAAATCGACATCGCCGAGCACGAGATGCCCGGCCTGATGTCGATCCGCCGCAAGCATGCGTCAGCGCAGCCGCTCAAGGGCGTGCGCGTCACCGGCTCGCTGCACATGACGATCCAGACCGCGGTGCTGATCGAGACGCTCAAGGACATCGGCGCCGACGTGCGCTGGGCGTCCTGCAACATCTTCTCGACCCAGGACCACGCCGCCGCCGCGATCGCCGCGACCGGCACCCCGGTGTTCGCCTGGAAGGGCGAGACCCTGGAGGAGTACTGGGACTGCACGCTCGACGCGCTGAGCTTTCCCGACGGCCAGGGCGGCTTCCTCGGCCCGCAGCTGGTGGTGGACGACGGCGGCGACGTGACCCTGCTGATCCACAAGGGCTACGAACTCGAGCAGGGCGACGACAGCTGGGTGAACTCGGCGTCGGGCAGCCACGAGGAGCAGGTGATCAAGAACCTGCTCAAGCGCGTCGCGCAGGAGCGCCCGGGCTACTGGACGCGCGTCGTCGCCGACTGGCGCGGCGTCTCCGAGGAGACCACCACCGGCGTGCACCGCCTGTATCAGCTCGCCGAGGCCGGCAAGCTGCTGGTGCCGGCGATCAACGTCAACGACTCGGTCACCAAGTCGAAGTTCGACAACCTGTACGGCTGCCGCGAGTCGCTGGCCGACGGTCTCAAGCGCGCGATGGACGTGATGCTGGCCGGCAAGGTCGCGGTGGTGTGCGGCTACGGCGACGTCGGCAAGGGCTCGGCGCACTCGCTGCGCGCCTACGGCGCGCGCGTGATCGTCACCGAGATCGACCCGATCTGCGCGCTGCAGGCGGCGATGGAGGGCTTCGAGGTCGCGACCGTCGAGGACACGCTCGGCCGCGCCGACATCTACGTCACCACCACCGGCAACAAGGACGTCATCCGCCTGGAGCACATGCAGGCGATGAAGGACCAGGCGATCGTCTGCAACATCGGCCACTTCGACAACGAGATCCAGGTCGACGCGCTGAACGCTTCCGGCGCGCAGCGGATCAACATCAAGCCGCAGGTCGACAAGTACGTGATCGCGCCCGGCCGCGAAATCTTCCTGCTCGCCGAAGGCCGGCTGGTGAACCTCGGCTGCGCCACCGGCCACCCGAGCTTCGTCATGTCCAACTCGTTCTCCAACCAGACGCTGGCGCAGATCGACCTGTGGCAGCACAAGGACGCGTACGAGAAGACCGTGTACCGCCTGCCCAAGCACCTGGACGAGGAAGTCGCGCGCCTGCACCTGGAGAAGATCGGGGTGAAGCTGACCAGGCTGACGCCCGAGCAAGCGGACTATCTCGGCGTATCCGCTGACGGCCCCTACAAGCCCGAGCATTACCGCTACTGAGTGCGCGAGCGGGCGGCTCCGGTCGCCCGCTCCGTTTCGCCCGGCGACGGAACAGCCCATGCCCCGCGTCCCAATTTCCTTCGAGTTCTATCCGCCGAAGACCGACGACCAGCGCCTGCAGCTGGACCGCACCGCGAAGCGGCTGAAGGCCGAGGCGCCGGAGTACGTGTCCTGCACCTTCGGCGCCGGCGGCTCGACCCTGTCGTACACGCCGGAGACGGTGCGCCGGCTGCGCGAACGGCACGCGCTGGAGGCCGCGCCGCACCTGTCGTGCATGGGCGGCACCCGCGACGAGATCCGCCAGTTGCTCAAGCTCTACCGCGCGCTCGGCTGCAGGCGGGTGGTCGCGCTGCGCGGCGACCTGCCGTCGGGCATGGCGCGCATGGGCGACTTCCGCTTCGCGTCCGAGCTGGTCGCCTTCATCCGCGAGGAGCACGACGGCTGGTTCCGGATCGAGGTCGGCTGCTACCCGGAGATGCACCCGCAGGCCGAGGACGCGTTCGCCGACCTGCGGCACTTCAAGGCCAAGGTCGATGCCGGCGCGGACGGCGCGATCACCCAGTACTTCTACAACGCCGATGCCTACTTCCGCTTCGTGGACGACGCGCGCGCGCTCGGCATCGAGGCGCCGATCGTGCCGGGCATCATGCCGATCTCCAATTTCGCGCAGCTGCGGCGCTTCTCGGAGGCCTGCGGCGCGGAGATCCCGCGCTGGATCGGCAAGCGCATGCAGGCCTTCGGCGACGACGTCGGCGCGATCCGGGATTTCGCCGCCGACTGCGTCGCGGCGCTGTGCCGGCGGCTGGTCGAGGGCGGCGCGCCGGCGCTGCACTTCTACACGCTCAACCTGTCCAAACCGACACTGAACGTCCTCGAACGCCTGCGCTGAGGTTCCGGCGCCGTTTACCCTGAACGGGTAGGTGCCCACGTGTCCTCGACCGTGGGCGCCACAGCATCGGACCATGCGTTCGCCGTGGTCCATCCGCGTTGCCCGGATCCTTCGCCGCATGGTGCTGCCCTCCTGCGCGACGCTCCTGCTCGGCGCGGCGGGCGTGGTCGTCCCGCTCTCGCCGGCGCGTTCGGCGATCGTGCAGCGGTGCACGAACGACGCCGGCAGCGTCATCTACACCGACGGGGCCTGCGCGGCGATCGGCGCGGTGCCGGCGCCGATGCGGATCGACCTCGTGAAGCGCCTCGCCAGCGAGGCGCGCAGGGAAGGTGCCGAATCGCACCTGGTGACGCAGGATCCGGCGCTCGCCGCGATCGCCCCCGTCGAAGGCCGGCTGGCGCGACGCGCCGCCGCCGACGGTTGCGCCCGCACGCCGCAGCAGCTGGTGCGCGACCTCCGCGGCGCGTTCGCGCTGGGCGACGTCAACCGCCTCGCCGAAAGCTACCACTGGGCCGGCATGTCCAACCGCGAAGGCCAGCGCACGCTCGACCGCCTCGGCCACCTGCTCGGCCGCCGCGCGGTCGCCAGCCGCTACTACGCAGCGCAGATCGCGTCGCTCGGCGATGACGGCTGGGACGGCGGCCTGCGCGGCGGCGACGCCGGCATCCTGCAGGTGGTGTTCGCCGATGACGGCGTGCAGCAGGCGCTGGAGTTCGACGTGCACCGCTACAGCGGCTGCTACTTCGTCAGTTTCTGACCCGCGCACGGATGCGTGCCGTCGCGTGCGCGCCGGCCGGGCGCTACCCTGCACCGATGCCCAGCGCGCGACCGTTCCGCCTCGCCCTCGCCGCCCTGCTCCTGTTCGCCGCCGGCGGCGCCTGCGCGCAGGTGCGCCACTGCGTGACCGCGGCGGGCGGGAACGTCTACACCGACAAGCGTTGCGAGGAGCTCGACGCGGTGCCGGCGCCGCCGCCAGCGGCGACGCTGGTGCCTGGCGCCGCGGTGCGCCGTCCGGCCTGCGCGCGCACGCTGCGCGACCTCAGCTTCGAGCTGCAGGCGGCGATCGACGCGCAGGACGTCAACCGCCTCGCCGCCAGCTACGACTGGGCCGGCATGTCCACGCGCGCCGGCTTCGCCGTGCTCGACCGGCTCGCCGCGATCGCGCGCCGGCCACTGCTCGACATCGTGCCGGTGTACGCGGGCGTCGACGACGGCTTCCTGGCCGACCACCCCGCCCAGCCGCCGCTCGCGCTGCGGCTCGAGCAGACCCTGGACGACAGCGCCACCCCGGCGCCGACCGTGCTGTCCCTGCGTCGCACGCTCGGCTGCTGGTGGGTTCGCTTCTGACAAGCCGCCAGGCCCGGTGCTGGTGGGCGCTCGGCGCTTGGTGGGACAATGGCGTTTTCCCCCACGGACACCGGCATGCGCTACCCCGACTGGATCTGGCACAACGGCGCGATCAAGCCGTGGGCCGAAGCGACCACCCACGTCATGGCGCACGCGGTGCACTACGGCTCCTCGGTGTTCGAGGGCCTGCGCAGCTACGAGACACCGAACGGCGCGGCGATCTTCCGCCTGAGCGACCACAACCGCCGCCTGCTCGCCTCGGCGAAGATCTACGACATGCCGATGCCCTACGGCGTCGACGAGATCAACGCCGCCTGCCGCGAGGTGCTGAAGGCGAACGCGCTGACCGCGGCCTACCTGCGGCCGGTCGCGTTCCGCGGGCTCGGCGGCTTCGGGCTGTCGGCCGACACGCCGACCGACGTCGCCGTCGCCGCGTGGCAGATGGGGCCGTATCTCGGCGCCGACGTGCTCGAGCGCGGCATCGACGCCTGCGTGTCGAGTTGGCAGCGCTTCGCCCCGAACACCATCCCGGCCGGCGCCAAGGCCGGCGGCAACTACCTGTCCGGCCAGCTGGTCGCGCGCGAGGCGCGCCGGCTCGGCTTCGGCGAGGGCATCGCGCTGGCCTCCACCGGCCTGCTCAGCGAGGGCGCCGGCGAGAACCTGTTCCTGGTGTTCGACGGCGCGCTCCACACCACTCCGGTGAGCGCGGCGCTGCTCAACGGCATCACCCGCAACACGCTGATGATGCTGGCGCGCGATGCCGGCATCGCGGTGGTCGAACGCGACCTGCCGCGCGAATACCTGTACCTGTGCGACGAACTGTTCATGTGTGGCACCGCCGCCGAGATCACCCCGATCCGCTCGGTCGACGGCCGCCAGGTCGGCAGCGGCCAGCCGGGGCCGGTGACGCGGCGCATGCAGGAACTGTTCTTCGGCCTGTTCGACGGCCGCACGCCGGACCGGTACGGCTGGCTGGAGTACGTGTAAGGCGACAGCGGCGCCGAGCGCTCAGGCGCCGGTGCCGCCCTGCCCGAAGGTCAGCGTCGCCACCACGCCGCGCTCGCGGCCCGGCACCACCCGCACGTCCCAGCCGTACAGCGCGCACAGGCGGCGCACGATCGACAGGCCGATGCCGCCGCCCTGCGAATGCTCGGCGTGGGTGCCCCGGTAGCCGCGCTCGAACAGCCGCGCAGCGTCCTCCGCGCTGAGTCCCGGGCCGGTGTCGGTCACCTCGACCGCCTGCGGCAGCAGCCGCACCACGACCTCGCCCTCGGTCGTGTATTTCACGGCGTTGCCGATCAGGTTGCCGAGCGCGACCGCGACCGCCGCCTCCGGCGCGTCCACCAGCAGGCGGTGTTCGCCTTCCAGGCGCAGGTCGAGCGGCTTGCCGGCCAGCTGCGCCCGGTGCGCGTCCAGCAGTTGCCCGGCGATCTTCGCCACGTCGGCCGCGCCGTGGCCGCGCTCGTTGCGCGACAGCAGCAGCAGCGCGCTGATCAGGTCGGTGCACTGCTGCTCGGCGCGCTGGATGCGCAGCAGGCGCGCGCGGGTCTTGTCGTCGACGTCCGGGCGCGAGAGCAGCAGTTCCACCGCACCCTTGATCACCGCCAGCGGCGTGCGCAGTTCGTGGCTGACGTCGGCGTTGAACTCGCGGTCGCGCTTGACCACCTCGGTCAGGCGCGCGGCGTAATCGTCCAGCGCGCCGGCGAGCTGGCCGACCTCGTCGTCCGGGAAGTGCGCCGCCAGCTTTTCCGGCTGCGCGCTGCGCCCGGACTCGCGCAGGCGCTGCGCCAGCTCCGACACCGGGCTCATCACCCGCGACGCCGCCCACCAGCCGACCAGCAGCGACAGCCCGGTGAACACGATCACCACGCCGATCAGCGCGTTGTTGAACTGCTGTTCGCCGCGCGCCGACTGCGACATGTCGTAGGCGATGAAGAACCAGGTATCCGGCGTCTTGCGCACCGCCAGCTTGTAGGTGAACGGCGTGCCGTCCTCGCTCACGCCATTCATGCCGTAGATGCCGTCGGCCAGGGGCTTCCAGTCGGGGAAGTCGCGCTGCAGCCGCTCGCTGTCCGGCGAGAAGGCGTACGCGCGCATCTGCTGGAAGGCGAGCTCCGGCGTGCTGCCCGGGTTCGCATAGAAGCGGCGGGCGAGCTCGTCGATATTGCGGTTCATCACGTCCTCGACCAACTGGTTCTCGACGCGGTTGCGCGCCCAGTTGGTGGCGAACGCGAGCAGCAGCGTCAGGCCGAAGCCGAGCAGCAGGAAGGACAGGATGATGCGGCTGCGCAGGCGCCGCCGGTAGCGCGTGGGCCTGCGGCGGACGTGCGCCGCCCCGTTGGACTGGGTCATGCGGGGGCCGCAGGCCTCGTCAATTGCCTTCCGGCGCGGCGATGCGGTAGCCGATGCCGTGGCGGGTCTGGATCAGCTGGGTCGGGAACGGCTTGTCCACCACCGCGCGCAGGCCGTGGATGTGCACGCGCAGCGAGTCGGAGTCGGGCAGTTCCTCGCCCCACACCCGGGTCTCCAGCTCCTGCCGTGTCACCACCGCCGGCGCGGCCTCCATCAGCGCCTGCAGGATCTTCAGCGCGGTCGGGTTGAGCTGCAGCAGCTTGCCGCCGCGGCGCACTTCCAGGGTGTCGAGGTTGTACTCGAGGTCGGCGACCTCCAGCACGCGGGTCTGCAGGCCCTTGCCGCGGCGCGCCAGCGCGTTCAGCCGCACCTCCACTTCCTGCAGCGCGAACGGCTTGATCAGGTAGTCGTCGGCGCCCGAGTCGAAGCCGGCGAGCTTGTTCTCGAGCGAGTCGCGCGCGGTCAGCATCAGCACCGGGGTCTGCTTGCGCGCCTCGTTGCGCAGCTTGCGGCAGACCTCCAGGCCGTCCATGCCCGGCAGGTTGAGGTCGAGCACCACCGCGTCGAAGTCGTTGACCACCGCCAGGTGCAGGCCGGTGATGCCGTCGGCGGCGAAGTCCACGGTGTGGCCGCGGTCCTCGAGGTAGTCGCCGAGGTTGGCGGCGATGTCGCTGTTGTCTTCGATGACGAGGATGCGCATCGGCTGCTCCTGCAGGTGTCGGCGACGCGGGGCCTTCCGATTCTGGCACGCGCCGCCGTGAACGCGTTCCCGATGCCGCCCAAACAAAGGCCCAGGAGCGTGGACCGCGCCTGGGCCAAGGAGTGCCCCGATACCGTCATCCACGACTGGAGGAGGAGCCGCCTCCCGGCGGGGATGCTGGTCCGGACAGGCTAGCGGCCGGCCGATTAAAGGGCCGTTAAACCCGGGCGGCCGGGGGCCGGGCGGCCGGCGGCCGGGGTCCCGGGGGCCGGCCGGCGCGCCGGGCGGGCGGCGGCAGGGCCGGCAGCGGCCGGCCGGCGCGGGCCCGGGCCTCCGCCGCGGCGGCCTCGGCGCAGGCGGCGACGTGGTCGACGATGCGGCCGGCGATGTCCACCCCGGTCGCGTCCTCGATGCCCTCCAGACCGGGCGAGGAGTTGACCTCCAGCACCAGCGGGCCGCGCCGGGAGCGGATCAGGTCCACCCCGGCCACCCCCAACCCCAGCACCGCCGCGGCCCGGTTCGCGACCACCACCTCGGCCGGCGAGGGCTGGACCGGGCGGGCCGAGCCGCCGCGGTGCAGGTTGGACCGGAAGTCGCCCTTGGCGGCCTGCCGGCGCATCGCGGCCACCACCTGGCCGCCGACCACGAAGCAGCGCAGGTCCGCGCCCTTCGCCTCGCCGATGAACTCCTGCACCAGGAAGTTGGCGTACAGCCCGCGCAGCGCCTCGATGACGCTGCGCGAGGCCGACGGCTTCTCGGTCAGCATCACGCCGTTGCCCTGGGTGCCCTCGTTGAGCTTGATCACGTGCGGCGGCGGCCCGAGCATCGACAGCAGGTCGGCGGTGTCGTCGGGGTTGTCGCCGAACACCGTCACCGGCAGGCCGATCCCCTGCGCCGCCAGCAGCTGGTGGCAGCGCAGCTTGTCGCGCGCCTTCAGGATCGCGTCGGACGAATTCGGGGTGACGCTGCCCATCAGCTCGAACTGGCGCAGCACCGCGGTGCCGTAGCGCGTGATCGACGCGCCGATGCGCGGCACCACCGCGCCGTAGCCCGCCAGCGGCCGGCCCTTGTAGTGGATGCGGAAGCCGTCGGTGCCGATGCGCAGGTAGCAGCGCAGCGGATCCAGCACGCGCACGCTGTGGCGCCGCTCGCGCGCGGCCTCGACCAGGCGTCGCGTGGAGTAGAGCTTGCCGTTGCGGGACAGGATCGCGAGTTTCATGAGGGGAACCGGGAGACGGGAAGCGGGAGCCGCGGCGCACCTGCGGCCATGATCGGAACGACGGACGAAGCCAGGCCATCGACGGGCATCGAGGCCGCGACCGGCAGGCGACGCGCGCCCGGCGGCCGCCCGTGCGCGAACGAGCGCGCCGGATCCACCGCGTACGCGCCGGCCAGCGCGCTGCGGCCGAGCAGCATCGGGAACGCCATGCCGCCGCGGTCGCACAGGTTCAGTTCGATCTCGCGGGTCGCGCCGGCCAGCCACAGCCGCGTGCGCAGGAACACCCGCAGGCTGCGGTGCCCGCCCGAATCGACCACCTCGCGCTCGTCGTGCACCGGCGCGAACGCCTCGACGTGCTCGCGCCCGTCGCTGACCCGGAACCCGACCCAGGGCGCGCCCGCCTCGATGAAGCGCCACTGCGCGTCCACGTGCAGCGCCGAGCTGCGCGCGCCGGTGTCGACCTTGGCGCGCAGCCGCCGCACCCGCAGGTCGGGCAGCGCCACCCACTCCCGCCAGCCGAGCACGACCACGTCCGACATCGAGCGTTCCCCCGCGGCGTGGAACGGAAAACGGCGGCCAGTGTGCACGGGCCGCCGTTTCCGGAATGTGGAGCGGGTGATGGGAATCGAACCCACGCTAGCAGCTTGGGAAGCTGCAGTTCTACCATTGAACTACACCCGCGCGAGGGCAAGTCTATGCCCGCCCGCGCCGCGCTGGCAACGGCGCGGGGCGGCCTGCGCGGCACGCCCCGCGCGTTGCGTTCAGAAGCCCTTGCCCAGGCTCAGGAACGCACTGGTGTCGTTGCCGCCGGCCTGGCCCACCGTCAGGCTCACGCCGACGTTGGCGTCCAGCCCGAACACGCTGGTGCGCGCGCCGAGCAGCGCGGTGCCGTAGTTGCGGTCGAACTGGATCCCCGGCACCGCGTACGGCAGCGAGGACGGGATCGACTGCGCCTGCGCGAAGGCCTCCTCCGGCATGTCCTTGAACTCGCGGTCCCAGGTCAGGCGCGCGTACGGCTGCACGTGGCCGCCGGTCCAGGCGAACTGCCAGCCGAGGCTGCCGATCAGCGAGCGGAAATCCTGGTCGGGATAGGCCAGCGAGGTGGACAGCGCCGGGTCGCTTTCGGCGAAGCCGTCGATGTCGATCTTCTGCCACAACACCGACGCCACCGGCCCGTGCTGCCAGTTGCCGCTGGTGAAGGTCCAGCCGCCGCTGACGCCGGCGCTGAGGTTGCTGCCGTCGGTGGAGCCATGGTGGGTGCGGGTCGCCGGGCCGAGCACGACGTCGCGGTCCAGGTCGAAGTCCAGGCGGCTGTAGCTGAGCTGGCCGTTCACCCACGCGCCATCGTCGCCGTACCAGCCGACGAAGCCGCCGAGGGTCGCGTCCTCCTGGCGGAAGTCGCCGCGGCGCATGCCCCAGTCCAGGTTCTGCCGGCCCCAGCCGCCGAAGCCGCCATAGACCAGGTTGCCGCTGGTCCAGTCGAGGCCGAAGCCCAGGCTCGCGCCCTGGCCGTCGTAGACCTCGCCGTCGCCGTAGCGCTGGAAGTCGCCGCGCACGTCGCTCCACCAGCGCATGCCGTCGCCCGCCGGGCGGCCGGCGAGGTGACCGGCGACGCGCTCGGCGCGGGCACGGCCGACCACCGCCTCCGAGTGCGGCAACACCGCGATCTGGTTCGGCGCCTCCAGCAGCGACACCGCGTACTGGGCGAGGATCTCGTGCGCGCGGCCGGACGGGTGCACGCCGTCGGCGAACAGGTAGCCATCGGCGGCGCCGGGCGCGACGTAGGAGCCCGGGCTGCAGAACAGCGCGCTTCCGCCGCCCGGCCCCAGCGGCGAGCAGGCGGTGCCGGTGACGTTGGTGAAGCCGTACAGGCCGGGATCGGCGACGATCTCGTGCAGCAGGCTGTAGGCGTCCACCGGGATCACCCGCAGGCCCTGCGACGCGAGGCCGCCGAACAGCGCGCTGTTGTAGGCGTCCGACAGCTGGGTGCCCTGCGCCGACATCAGCGGGTTGCCGGAGAACGCCGGGGTCATGCCGAGGTCCGGGATGTTCGCGACCATGATGTAGCGCGCACCGGCGGCCTGCAGCGCGCCGACGATGCCGATCTCGGCGGTGACCGCGCCGCCGATGGTCGCCGGCGCGGTGGCCGGATCGGTGATCGAGAACAGGTCGTTGGCGCCGCCCCACACGGTGTACAGCGCGTTGGGGTCGGCCTGGCCACCGGTCGCGGCGAGGTAGGCCTCGACCTGGCTGGTCAGCGAGGCGGTCGGGCCAAGCGTGCCGACCGTGTCCACGTCCACGCGCGCGCCGCCGACCGCGTAGTCGGTGCCGCCCTGGTTGTCGCTGGCGGGATTGCCGCCGTAGTAGTCGGCCAGCCACTCGGTCCAGACCAGGCCCGGGTTGGTGGTGAAGCGGCCGAGGACGGCGCCGTCGGGGCCGACCAGGGTGATGATGACCGGGCGGAAGTGGCCGCTGTCGCTCAGGCTGTCGCCGAAGAACACGGTGTTGGAGAACTCGGTCGCCAGGACGGGCGAGGACGCCAGCGCCAGCGCGGCGGCCAGGGCGGCGGTGCGGAAAGGCCGGAAGGACGACATGCGGTTGTGCTCCTTGTGGTCGAGCCGGTCGCGTGGATACGCCGCCGGATGGCGCCGATCCTTTCATGAACCCCGGCCGCCGCTCAAGCGGCCTGGCGCTCCGCGGCGGCTGGCCCACCGCGGCGGGCGCGGCGAGAATGGCCGCATGGAAATCCGCTTGAACGGGGCGCCGCGCGCGGTGCCCGCACGCTGCAGCATCGCCGACCTGCTGGAGGACGCCGGCCTGGCCGGGCGCCGGGTCGCGGTCGAGGTCAACGGCGAGATCGTGCCGCGCGGCCAGCACGGCGAGCGCTTGCTGGCCGAGGGCGACCACGTGGAGATCGTGCACGCGCTGGGCGGGGGCTGAGGCCGGGCGGGCGAAGAGCGCCCTCACCCCAGCCCTCTCCGGTGAACGGGAGAGGGGGAACAGCGGGCGGCTCCGCCTCGGTGCGTTGCTACCCTCTCCCGCAGGCGGCTGTTGCCGTCACCTCTCCCGTTACGGGAGAGGTCGAGCGCGCAGCGCGAGGGTGAGGGTGCGGCTTTTCGCGAAAGACTCACCCCCACCCCAACCCTCCCCCGCTGCGCGGGGGAGGGGGCAAAGGCAAGAGCGCCCTCACCCCGACCCTCTCCCGTAAACGGGAGAGGGGGACAGCGTGGCGCGCCGCTGCGCGTTGCTGTCACCTCTCCCGCCTGCGGGAGAGGTCGAGCGCGCAGCGCGAGGGTGAGGGTGCGGCTTTTCGCGAAGGACTCACCCCCACCCCAACCCTCCCCCGCTGCGCGGGGGAGGGGGCAAAGGCAAGAGCGCCCTCACCCCGACCCTCTTCCGCAAGCGGGAGAGGAGGAATAGCCACGAGCGGAGAGGGGGAACAGCCGCGAGCGGAGAGGGGAACAGTCGCGAGCGGGAGAGGGGAATCGCGGGGAGCCGCGGAGCGCGGCGGTGCGATAATTCCCCCATGAACGCCCCCACTCCCTTCGTCCCGGCCGCCGATCCGCTGGTGATCGCCGGCCGCGGTTACCGCTCGCGCCTGCTCACCGGCACCGGCAAGTTCAAGGACCTCGACGAGACGCGCCGCGCCACCGAGGCGGCCGCCGCCGAGATCGTCACGGTCGCGATCCGCCGCACCAACATCGGCCAGACCCCCGGCGAGCCCAACCTGCTCGACGTGCTGCCGCCGGACCGCTACACGATCCTGCCCAACACCGCCGGCTGCTACACCGCCGCCGACGCGGTGCGTACCTGCCGGCTCGCGCGCGAGCTGCTCGACGGCCACAAGCTGGTCAAGCTCGAGGTGCTCGGCGACCAGAAGACGCTGTTCCCCGACGTCGTGCAGACCCTCGCCGCCGCCGAGCAGCTGGTCGCCGACGGCTTCGACGTGATGGTCTACACCAGCGACGACCCCATCCTCGCCAAGCGCCTGGAGGAGATCGGCTGCGTCGCGGTGATGCCGCTCGCGGCGCCGATCGGCTCCGGCCTCGGCATCCAGAACCGCTGGAACCTGCTGGAGATCGTCGAGAACGCGAAGGTGCCGATCATCGTCGACGCCGGCGTCGGCACCGCCTCGGATGCCGCGATCGCGATGGAGCTCGGCTGCGACGGCGTGCTGATGAACACTGCGATCGCCGGGGCGAAGGATCCGGTGCTGATGGCGCACGCGATGAAGCTGGCGGTGGAGGCCGGGCGCGCCGCGTTCAAGGCCGGGCGCATCCCGCGCAAGCGCTTCGCCAGCGCATCCTCGCCGGTCGACGGCCTGATCGCCTGAGGCAGGCCCGGCGGACCCGCCCGCCGCACGGAACCACGAGATGACCGATCCCTTCTCCAGCGACGGCGCCAAGGCGCCGCCCAAGCCCTTCACCGTGACCGAGGGCCGGCGCGAGGTGCGCAGCTTCGTGCTGCGCCAGGGCCGCTTCACCCCGGCGCAGCAGCGCGCGTTCGACGAACTGTGGCCGCGCTACGGGCTCGACTACGCGGGCAAGCCGCGCGACTTCGACGCGGTGTTCGGCCGCAACGCGCCGCGGGTGCTGGAGATCGGCTTCGGCAACGGCGAGGCGCTGCGCTTCGCCGCCGCGCACGAGCCGCAGCACGACCTGATCGGGATCGAGGTGCACGCGCCCGGCGTCGGCCGCCTGCTCAACGCGCTCGCCGCCGACGATGCGACCAACGTGCGCGTCTACCACCACGACGCGGTCGAGGTGCTGCGCCACGAGATCGCCGACGGCGCGCTCGCCCAGGTGCGCATCTACTTCCCCGATCCGTGGCACAAGAAGCGCCACCACAAGCGGCGGCTGGTGCAGCCGGCGTTCGCCGCGCTGCTGGCGCGCAAGCTCGCGCCCGGCGGGCTGCTGCACCTGGCCACCGACTGGCAGGCCTACGCCGAGCACATGTGGGACGTGCTCGAAGCGACCGACGGCCTCGCCAACGTCGCCGGCCCGCGCGGCGCGGTGCCGCGCCCGGACTGGCGCCCGCAGACCCACTTCGAGACGCGCGGGCAGAAGCTCGGCCACGGGGTCTGGGACCTGCTCTACCGACGGACCGGCTGAATCGCCGTTCGCCCGCGTTCGCTGCCGGGCGCCCCGGTGCTGTTACGCTCGCGGTCGCCGCCCATGGCGCCGGATGGCGCCTGCCCACGACCCGCCAGGCCCGCAGCCCCGAATGGACACCGCGCTGACGCTCACCACCGACATGAAGCTCGTGCTCGGGCTGGTGGGCTTCACGATGGTGATGTTCGTTTTCGAGCGCATCCGCGCCGACATCGTCGCGCTGGTGGTGCTGGTGCTGCTCGGGCTGACCCGGCTGGTCGCGCCCGAGGACCTGTTCCGCGGCTTCTCCTCCGACGCGGTCATCAACGTCATGGCGACGATGATCCTGGGCATGGGCCTGGACCGCACCGGCGCGCTCAACCGCCTCGCCGGCTGGCTGCTGCGGCGCGCGAACGGCATCGAGAGCCGATTGCTGCTGCTGACCTCGGCGATCGCCGGCCTCAACTCCTCGATCATGCAGAACACGTCGGTCACGGCGCTGTACCTGCCGATCGTCTCGCGGCTGTCCGCGCGCACCGGCCTCACCCTCTCGCGCCTGCTGATGCCGGTCTCGGCGGCGATCATCATGGGCGGCGGCCTGACCATGGTCGGCAACTCGCCGCTGATCCTGCTCAACGACCTGCTGGTCTCGGCCAACGCCAACCTGCCCTCCGGCGTGGCCACGCTCAAGCCGCTGCACATGTTCGCGCCGATGCCGATCGGCCTCGCCCTGCTCGCCGCCGGCCTGCTGTACTTCCACTTCTTCGGCGGCAAGCTGCTGCGCGAGGACAGCGACAAGGGCGTGACGCCCGCGCGCACCCAGAGCTACTTCGCCCGCACCTACGGTATCGAGGGCGACGTCTACGAGCTGACCGTGAGCGCCGACAGCCCGTTGGTCGGCATGTCGCTGCTGGAAGCGGAGATGCTGCACGGCGCGCCGCTGCTGCTGGCGCTCAAGACCGGCAACGAATCCCGGCTGGCGCCGCCGGGCGATGCCCGTATCTGGGTCGGCAGCGTGCTCGGCGCGATGGGGCCCAAGCAGGAGGTCGCCGACTTCGCGCAGAACAACTTCCTGCGCATGTCCAGCCGCCTGCGCGAGTTCGGCGACCTGTTCAACCCCAGCCGCGCCGGCATCTCCGAGGCGGTGGTGCCGCCGACCTCGCACTACATCGGCAAGAAGGTGTCCAGCCTGCAGTTGCGCAAGCAGTACGGCATCAGCCTGCTGGCGATCAACCGCGACAAGCAGGTGATCACCGAGAACATCCGCGAGCAGACCCTGCGCTCGGGGGACATGCTGGTGCTGCACGGGATCTGGACCGACCTCGGCGACGTGGCCAAGACCCGCGACATCGTCGTCGTTACCGACTACCCGAAGGGCGAGCAGCGGCCGCACAAGTTCCGCGCGGCGATGATCATCTTCGGCGTGACCATCGCGATCGCGCTGTCGTCGCGGATCCCGGCCTCGATCGCGCTGATGACCGGCGTCGCCGGCATGCTGGTCACCGGCGTGCTGAAGATGGACGAGGCCTACGCCGCGATCAACTGGAAGACCGTGTTCCTGATGGCCTGCCTGATCCCGCTCGGCTGGGCGATGGACAGCAGCGGCGCCGCGGCCTGGGTCGCCGGCCACACCATCGAGCGCCTGCCCGAGGGCGTGCCGAACTGGGTCGTGCAGCTGATGGTCGGGCTGCTGACCACCGTCTTCTCGCTGGTGATCAGCCACGTCGGCGCGACCATCGTGATGGTGCCGCTGGCGATCAACCTGGCGCTGGCGATGAGCGGCGACCCGACCGCCTACGCGCTGATCGTCGCGCTGTCGGCGTCGAACAACTTCATGACCGCGTCCAACCCGTCGGTGTCGATGATCACCGGCCCGGCCAACTACACCGCGCGCGACCTGTGGCGCGCCGGCGCGCCGCTGTCGCTGGTCTACACCGCGATCGTGGTGCTGATGGTGAACCTGCTGTTCTGACCGTGTCCCGCTCAGGCGGGCGCGTCGCCATCGCCGAGCAGCACCTCGCCGTCGCGCACCGTCACCGGCACCGCGCGCAGGTGCGCGCCGACGCAGGGCCCGGCGACGCAGCGGCCGTCGCCCAGCGCGAAGGTTGCGCCGTGGACCGCGCACACCAGTTCGCCGGCCTTGCTGCGCAGGAACTCGCCCGGCGCCCAGTCCAGCCGCCGGCCCGCGTGCGGACACACGTTGAGCCAGGCGCGCACGCTGTCGCCCGCGCGATGCAGGATCAGCGATTCCTCGTCGCCGTCCACGCGCGCGGTGCGCTCGGCCAGCGCGCCGTCGGGAAGCTCCGCGAGCCGCGCGATCGGCGCATCCTGTTTATCCATGCGATCAACCTCTTGCGCCCGCAATGTGACGGGCGACCTGGCTTCTTAACGAAGTCCTCACACCTTGCGCGGAAGGCCGGCCGATACTCCAACCCCCGTGCATAGTGTGTCATGACGGCCGTGTCCGCTTTCCGCCATCGCTTCGCCTTTTTCGCCAATGTCCTGCGCGCGCCGCGCAAGCCGCGCCATCCGCTCGCGCGCGTCGCGCTCGGCCTGCTCGGGCTGGGCGTGCTCGCGGTGCTGGTGTTCTTCAGCGTGTTCGTCGGCGCGGCGATGCTCGGCGCCGGCCTGGTCGTGCGGCTGCTGCGCGCGCGCAAGCCGGCCGCGCCGCGCGCGCGTGTGATCGAAGGCGAATACCGCGCGGTACGTCCGCGCGCCCTGCCCTCCGCATGACCCCGTGCCGTCCGGCGCCGCGCGCATGAGCGGCGCGGACCTAGTGCCTGCCCTGCTGCCCGCGCGCCTGCCGGTGCGCGGTGGCGGCCTGTTCCCGGTGCACCGCGTCTATTGCGTCGGCCGCAACTTCGCCGAACACGCGCGCGAGATGGGCGCGCAGGTGCCCGCCGAGCGCGGCACGCCGGTGTTCTTCCTCAAGCCCGCCGACGCCCTGGTCACCGACGGCGTCGTGCCGTATCCGCCGGGCACGCGCGAGCTCCACCACGAGGTCGAGCTGGTCGTCGCGCTCGGCCGCGACGCGCCCCCAGGCGTGCTCGATCCGCGCGATGCGGCGGCGCTGCCCTGCGCCTATGGCGTCGGCCTCGACCTGACCCGCCGCGACCTGCAGGCCGCGGCCAAGGCCAGGGGCCTGCCCTGGGACACCGGCAAGGCCTTCGACGCCAGCGCGCCGGTCAGCGAGCTGGTCCGCGCCGACGAGGTCGGCGCGCTCGACGGCCTGAGCCTCAGCCTCGCCGTCAACGGCGAACGCCGCCAGCACGGCGCGCTCGCCGACCTGATCTGGAACGTGCCGGAGATCCTGCACGAGCTGTCGCGGCTGTACGCGCTGCGCGCCGGCGACCTGGTGTTCATGGGCACGCCGGCCGGGGTCGGCCCGCTGCAGCCGGGCGACGCCTTCGTCGCCAGCCTGGACGGCGTGGTCGCCTTGCACGGCCGGATCGCGCCGGGGCGGACGCTGCGCTAGGCTGGCCCGGCAGGGGCAGCGCTGGAGGATCGCGCATGGGCATGGTCAGCGAATTCCGGGAATTCATCGCCAAGGGCAACGTCGTCGACCTCGCGGTCGGCGTGGTGATCGGCGCCGCGTTCGGCAAGATCGTCACCGCGCTGGTGGACGGCATCGTGATGCCGCTGGTCGGCGTGCTCACCGGCGGGGTCAGCGTGTCCGACTGGAAGTACGTGGTCCATCCCGCGGTGCTCGACGCCACCGGCAAGGTCACCACGCCCGAAGTCGCGATCGCCTACGGCAACCTGATCCAGACGGTGGTCGACTTCCTGATCATCGCCTTCGTCATCTTCCTGCTGATCCGCGCCTACAACCGCGTGCGTCGCCCGGCCCGGGAAGCGCCCGCGGCGCCGGCGGAAGAGGTGCTGCTGCTGCGCGAGATCCGCGACAGCCTGCGCCAGCGCACTTAGCGCGGAAAAGCGGCGCAAGCTCCGCCCTGCGTGCGCGCGGGGCCGGCATTTGGCGCGCGCGGGAAGGCGCGTGACCTGCGACACGCCGCCATGGCCCGCCCCGGCTGCTACGCTCGCGGCTTGTGCCCGTGACCTGGAGCCCCGATGCGCGTCCTGCCCCTGCTGCTCGCCCTCGCCGTCACCCTGCCCGGCGGACTGCACGCGCAAACGCGCATCGCCAACGCCGACCTCGCGGCCGCCGCGCAGCTGCGCACGCGCGCGCTGGCCGACGACACCGGCTGGAAGATCGTCGAGTCGCTGACCACCGAAGTCGGCCCGCGCCTGGCCGGCAGCGAGGCGGACGCGCGCGCGGTGGCGTGGGCGCAGGCCAAGTTCGAGGAGCTCGGCTTCGACAGGGTCTGGACCGAGCCGGTCACCTTCCCCAAGTGGGAGCGACGCGGCGAGCGCGCCGAAGTGCTCGGCGCGCACGCGCAGCCGCTGGTCCTGACCGCGCTCGGCGGCAGCCCCGGCGGCACGGTCGAGGGCGAGGTCGTGCGCTTCCCCGACCTCGCGTCGCTGGAGGCGGTGCCGGCAGGCTCGCTGGCCGGCAAGATCGCCTTCATCGACTATCGCATGGAGCGCGCGCGCGACGGCAGCGGCTACGGCATGGGCTCGCGCGTGCGCGGGCGCGGGCCGTCGGCGGCGGTGCGCGCGGGCGCGGCGGCCTACCTGATGCGCTCGGCGGGCACCGGCAACCACCGCTTCGCGCACACCGGCGTCACCCGCTTCGACGAAGGGCTCACCCCGATCCCCGCCGCCGCGCTCGCCAATCCGGACGCCGAGCAGCTCGCGCGCCTGGTCGCGCTCGGTCCCACGCGCGTGCGGGTCGCGCTCGACTGCGGCTGGAATGGCGAGTACACCTCGCACAACGTGATCGGCGAGATCCGCGGCAGCACCCACCCCGACGAGATCGTCCTGCTCGGCGGCCACCTGGACTCGTGGGATCCGGGCACCGGCGCGATCGACGATGCGGCCGGCATCGGCATCACCATGGCCGCGGCGAAGCTGGTCGCCTCCATGCCGAAGAAGCCTGCGCGCACGATCCGGGTGGTCGCCTTCGCCAACGAGGAGCAGGGCCTGTACGGCGGCCGCGCCTATGCCGAGGCGCACGCCGACGAGGTCGCCCGCCACGTGATCGCCGCCGAAAGCGACTTCGGCGCCGGCCGCATCTACGGCTTCCGCGCACAGGCATCCGACGACGCGCAGGACGCCGTGCGCAAGATCGCGCAGGCGCTGGCGCCGCTCGGCATCGCCTACCTGCCGGACAAGGGCGATCCGGAATCCGACATCGGCCCCTTCACCCAGCACGGCGTGGCCTGGGCCTGGCTCGGCCACGACGGCAGCGAGTACTTCGACCTGCACCACACCGCCGACGACACCCTCGACAAGATCGACCCCGCGGCGCTGGCGCAGAACGTCGCCGCCTACGCGGTGTTCGCGTGGCTGGCGGCGCAGGCGGACGGCGGCTTCGGCAGCGCCCCGCGCGCGCCGGAGCCCGCGGCGCGCTGAGGCCGCCATGGTGCAGCGCTACGACGAGTTCGGCGGGGTCCCGGTCGATCCGCTGACCTCGTTGTACCGGCTCGGCGCCGGCGGCCCGAACCTGACCACCGCGCTGGCGGCGGCCGCCGCCACCGGGCGCAAGGTCGCGCTGCTGCACCTCGACGTCGACGGTTTCGCCGCGATCAATCGCAACCTCGGCGACAGCATCGGCGACCAAGCGCTGGCCGCGATCGCGCAGCGCCTGCACAAGGCGATGCCGCCCGGCGGCTGGCTGTGGCGGATCGGCGGCGACGCCTTCCTGGCCGGGATCGGCTACCGGCGCGACGAGCCCGACGCCGCCGCGCTCGCCGAGCGCCTGCGCGACGCCTTCGAGACGCCGCTGACGATCCCGCCCTACACGCTGCCGATCACCCTCACGATGGGCGTGGCGATCTACCCCGACCATGCCGACAACGCCGCCGCCCTGCTCGCCTGCGCCGAGGAATCGCTGCGCCACGCGCGCCGCGACGCACGCCACGACGCCAACCTGTTCCCCGTCGCCGCCACCAGCGGCGAATCCACCGAGGTGCTCTCGCGCACGCTGCGGGTGGCGATGGAGCGCGGCGAGTTCCAGCTGTTCTACCAGCCCACCGTCAACGGCCACGACGGCAGCATCGACGGCATGAACGCGCTGCTGCGCTGGCACAACCGCGAGCACGGACTGGTGCGGCCGAGCCGCTTCCTCGAGCTGGTGGAGCGCGCCGGCCTGTCCGCGCCGCTCGGCTACTGGGTGGTGCGCAAGGCCGCCGAGCAGCTCGCCGACTGGCGCATGGACGGGCTCGACTACCTCAACATGTCGGTGCACCTGCCCCACCCGATGCTGGCGCGGCAGGACTGCGTGGACCTGATCGGCGAGCTGCTGCACAGGCTGGACCTGCCGCCGCAGGCGCTGGAATTCGAGGTGCCCGAGAGCGCGCTGGCGCTGGACGCGCGCAACGTCTACGACACCCTCGGCGGCCTGCGCGCGCTGGGGGCGACCCTGACCGTGCAGGATTTCGGCGTCGGCGGCCTCAGCTTCGCCGCGCTCGCCCAGTACCCGCTCGACCGCCTCAAGATCGACCGCAGCTTCATCCGCAACGTCGCCAGCGACCCGCGCAGCGCCGCGATCGTGCGCGGCATCATCGCGATGGGTCACCGCCTGGGCATGAAGGTGGTCGCCAAGGGCGTGGAGAACGAGGCCGAGCTCGGCTTCCTGCGCCGCAACCACTGCGACTTCTTCCAGGGCTACCTGTTCTGCCCGCCGCTGCCGGTGGAAGGCCTGGACGAACTGATCCGCAAGCGCTTCCTGCTGCCGCAGGTGTTCGCCACCACCAGCCCGGAGCGGATCCTGCTGCTGGTGGACGACGAGGAGAACGTGCTGCGCTCGCTGGCGCGCCTGTTCCGCCGCGACGGCTACCAGATCCTCACCGCCAGCAGCGTGCGCGAGGCCTTCGACCTGCTGGCCAGCCGCAGCGTGCAGGTGATCGTCTCCGACCAGCGCATGGCCGAGATGAACGGCACCGAGTTCCTGACCCGCGTGCGCGACCTCTATCCGGACACCATCCGCATGGTGCTGTCCGGCTACACCGACCTCGCCACGATCACGGAGGCGATCAACCGCGGCGCGATCTACCGCTTCCTGACCAAGCCGTGGAACGACGACGAGCTGCGCGAGCACATCCGCGACGCCTTCCGCGCGCACGAGCAGCGCGGTGCGGTCGACGACGGCTATTGACCCCCGCGCTTCACGCGAGCGGGGTGCCCGACGCGAGGCTCAGGGAATGCGCGGGTACTGCGGCAGCCCGTCCGCGATGTCGTAGTAGTCGCCCTTCTCTTCGACGAAGACGTGCAGTTCGGTGTGGGTGCCGGTGGGGCCGTCGAACGCGCCCATGCAGACCCCGATCCAGTCGCGCGCCGGCGGATCGAAGAACAGCTGGCTGCCGCAGATCGCGCAAAAGCCGCGCCGCACCTTCGGCGAGGACTGGTACCAGGTGACGTGTTCGCCGCCGCTCACCGTCAGCGCGGCGCGCGGCACGTCGGTGCTGACCGTGTGGTGCCCGGAGGACTTGCGACACTGCACGCAATGGCAGGCGTCGGGCGGCTTCAGTTCGCCCGACACGGTGAAGCGCACCGCGCCGCACAGGCAGGATCCGTGCTTCGTGGCCACGACGTTCTCCCGGTTCCGCGCGGCGGGGCTACTGTCCTTCCAGCGGCTGCCAGAGCTCGACCTTGTTGCCTTCCGGATCGATCACCCAGCCGAACCTGCCGTGCTCCGAGGTCTCCGTCCTGTCGACCACGTTGCAGCCCTCGGCGCGCAGCGCCGCCAGCAGCGCCTCCAGGTCGGCGACCCGGAAGTTGACCATGAAGGACGCCGCGCTCGGCGCCATGTAGTCGGTGTCCGCGGCGAACGGGCTCCAGATCGTCATGCCCGGCGCGCTGTCCGCGCCGCCCCACTGGAACACCGCGCCGCCCCAGTCGGTGACGTCCAGGCCGAGGTGGTCGCGGTACCAGGCGCCCAGCGCCTTCGGGTCGTTCGCCTTGAAGAAGATGCCGCCGATGCCGGTGACGCGTTGCATGTCGAACTCCTGTGGGTCGGGAGCGCGGCGATCAACCTCCGCCGAGCGCGTAGACGTAGGCATCGACCGTGGTGCCGTCCGCAAGCCGCGCGGGGGCCAGTATCCGCCGGTAGTCGTCGCCCTCGAACGCGTCGAGCCGCGGCCAGTGCGCCGCCAGCTCGGGCGAGGTGAACACGAAGCCCGGCACCTCGACGCCGTCCTCCGCGGGCACGATCGCCGGATAGCCGGTCGCCGCGCCCCAGCCCGCCTGCACCAGCCGCCCGCGCACCGTCGCCGGCTCCCAGCGGCCCGGGACATCGGCGAGGACATGCGCGTTGGGCTTGCCCGGCGCGAGGGTGCCGTAGACGAACAGGCGGTCGGTCACGCGGGCTCCTGGATCGACGTGGCGAGGGAAGCGACTGTAGTGCGCCGGGGCGTTCGCGCCAAGCCGGCGATTACGCCTTGGATCAATCGGCGGCCTTGCGCATCTCGCCGGAGAATTCCCACGCGAAGTGGTGGTCGGGATGCTCCTGCGGAAGGTCCAGGTTGTTGACCGTGCGCAGCCAGTAGGCGACGACGGCGTCGGGCGAAGTGCGCACGAGGGTGAACGACGAACCCTCGACCCAGGTGCCGTCCTCGTCCTGCCCGGAGGTGAGCGAGTAGAGCACCGCCTGCGATCCCCAGGCGCTGACGGTGAAGGTGCCGGGTTTCATCTCGCTCCACTGCCCGCGGAGCTGCTGGAAGACGCGGGCCTGGCCCGCGCCCACCTCGATGCGGAAGGCGCGCTGCATGCCTGCCCCGTCGACCAGGTCCGGCCCGCCGTGGCCCGTCAGGACGCCCTCCCAGGCGCCGTCGAACCGGAACATCGGATCGTCCGATGCGCGCCCGCCCGGCACCGGCGCGCCCGCGAACGCGGCAGGTGCCGGGTCGACGGCGGACGGGATGCTCTTGCAGCCGGTGAGCGTGGCCACCAGCACGAGCAGCAGGATCGGTCTCATCGCAACACCTTGGGTGGTCATGCGCGCCCAGTCAACGCCTCGCCGCGAGGGAATCGTCAGCCTTCATCGCGCGCCTTCTTTACTGCAGACCCGATGAGTTGGCGACACCCGAACCAGCCCCAGTAGATGCGGTGGTGCTGGATCTTCCCCTGCACGATCTGCATGACCTCGAGGATGTCGATCTGCTCCCCGTCCGGCGTTGCCCGCGGGTACTCCCAGACGAGCGTGTCATCGCTGGTGAAATACCGGCCCGTGCGATACCAGCGGACCAGGTCGTTGGGCCTGCGCCGGGTGCCTTCCTCCAGGAACCGGAGGATCTCGGAACGTCCGTGCAGCACGCCCGACGGCTGATCCAGGATGGCCGGCACCAGGGGGCTTTCGAAGACGGCATCGTCCGCATAAAGCGCGATGAGCGCAGCGACATTCCGCTCCTTGGCGTGGTGGTGCCATTTCTCGTAGATGTCCTGGAAGTCGTTCATTGCCTCCAATGCCTCATTTGGGCCGAGCTCAGAAGCGGCTTCGGCTCGAACGAATCGTCAGGCCGCGTGGGGAAAGACATAGACCTGCGCTGCAACCAGGATGACAGCGGCTGCGCCGAATACCAGCGAGACGATTGTCTTTTCAAGGCGGTCGGCCGAGGGCTTGATCGTGGGAATGAGCAATCGATGCGAGTGCAATCCAGCACTCAACCATGCATTTGGCCAGCTACTCCTTGCATATCGTTGGCCCCTCTTTTCTAACCGGCTCAGCGGCGGCCAATTCAACCCAAGCAACAGCAGCATCCACTGCGGCTCGGGCGGCGACATAGTTGGCAGCCTCGGCAGCATCAACATTGGCTCGTGTGGGCTCTTTCCGTGCCAACTCCGTCGCCGCCTTGGCAGCGGCTTGTGCTATATCAGACTTTGAGTAGAGAGCATTCATTGCATCGCACTTGGCCTTTGTCGTGACTCTTGTGCTGGCGCATGCGGTCATGAGGAGCACCAAGGAGAGGGCAAGTATCTTCATAGCGCGCTTTAACATTGCGAATAAGCCGACCCGCGAAGCGGGTTCGGCTTGAATGAATTGTTAGGCGCTCTCGCTGCCTGCTTTTCCAAACTGAAGCTCCAGATCCTCGCGGTTGGCCCCATCCAAATGCCAGTGAAGAGCGGCCGCTAGCACTCGTGCCTCCTCCAGACTCAAGATTAAATTTGCCCCAGAGACGAAGCCCTTGTTAGACCAGTTGGCACCTCGGCCAGCCTGAGGTCGGACAAAGATGAGCTCTAGGTTAACTCCATCGGTGAAAGGATTGCGCTTCACGTGAGCAGTGAAGTCAGGGGCCGGAAAATCGTTCCCAAACCAGCGATCTCCGTATTTTACCGTGATCTTCATGCGATCCCGCCTAACGCTTGAGTTAAGCCGAACTGCGAAGCGGTTTCGACTGAACGTATCATCAGGGCGCACTATCTAATCTGTGCGAGTGCCCATTGAATGTACTGATAAGCTTCGTCAAAGCCATGCAGGTCAAATGAATCATCAACAGCTGACCTGTAAGGCCAGTCAATGTAGCGTGTTGCTACACGTGCGCCTGAACGCAGCTGCTGAAGAATTTGCTTGCTCTGAGCGGCTGTAAAAACACCTTCGCTATCTGACGGAGATCGGATTGCCTGATTGGAGTCAATACGAACCGAGGCGCTAGTGCCGGGATACTGGTCACCGCCGATAAAGATCTTTAGCCGGCCACCCGGGTAGAGCCAAACCCAAAGGTCTTTGCGTTGGATGTAACAGGACTTTGTATCGTCCATGGGGTCTTTCTTACAGGAGGTACTCCAGTCTTCTCCGAGGCGGAAACCGGTTGTAAGTGACCCATCCGGCGCCCCCGAAAAGGTGCCACTACCATCCGTGTAATAGATGCGGTAATGGATTCCGTTTAGGGATCCTTCCTCGATCTTGTTGATCTCGACACGGGACAGTAGCTCCAGTTCCTTTTCGGAGACAACGCCATCCGGCGTGAATGGAACCGTTGGCTTTAACAGCGTAGGTTTCTCTATACGGTCCTTCGCGATAGATGGCAGCGACATAGCCAGAAGAGTGAGGAAAAGCAGGGACTTCATACAAACTCCATGTGCGCCCTAAGGCCAATTACATCCCAATCCCTTTTACACCCCATTTCCGCGATGTAACAAAGTCATTCCCCGCCGGAACCGGCCAGCCCGTCCCCCGGCTGCACCACCGGCAACACCACCCGGAACGTGGTACCGAAACCGACCCGGCTCTGCACCTCGATGCGGCCGTGGTGCTTGGCGATGATGCGGTAGGCGATGGCCAGGCCGAGGCCGGTGCCGCGGCCGATCGGCTTGGTGGTGAAGAAGGGATCGAAGATGCGCTGCAGGGCGTCCTCGGGGATGCCGCAGCCGCTGTCGGAAATGCTGACCCAGACGTGGCCTTCGTCGAGGCCGGTCGCGAGCACGATCGTGCCGCGTTCGGCGATCGCCTGTCCGGCGTTGATCAGCAGGTTCATGAAGACCTGGTTGAGCTCGGAGGCGTGGCACTCCACCAGCGGCAGCTCGCCGTAATGCTTCTCCAGCTGGACCTTGTACTTGAGTTCGTTCCAGACGATGTTGAGGGTGGAGTCCAGGCCCTTGTGCAGGTCCGCCGGGCGCATGCGCTCGTCGCGGCCGACGTGGGAGAACTCCTTGAGGTCCTGCACGATCTTGGTGACGCGCTCGATGCCCTCGCGCGATTCGTCCAGCAGTTGCGGCAGGTCGCCGAGCAGGAAGTCGATGTCCAGGCGTTCGCGCAGCTGGCGCAGCGGGGAATCGGCGTCGTCGGGCACTTGCGCGGCATACGCTTCGATCAGCGCGATCAGCGAGCCGCAGTATTCGCGCAGGGTGCCGAGGTTGGAGTGGACGTAGCCGATCGGGTTGTTGATCTCGTGGGCGACGCCGGCGGCGAGCTGGCCGATCGACGCCATCTTCTCGGACTGCAGCAGCTGCTCCTGCGCGCTGGCGAGGCGGTGGTAGGTGCGCTGCAGTTCCTCGTGGCGGCGGGTGAGTTCGGCCTCGCGGCCGGCGCGCACGGTGACGTCGTCGAACAGGGCGAAGCGGCGCCACGCGCCTTCGTGCACGCCGGCGTAGAGGGCGATCTCCACCGCCAGCGCGCCGTCGGCGGCGACCACGCTGCCGCGCCAGCGGCCGTCGCGCTCGGCTTGGGCCCAGGCGTCGTCGGGCAGCAGCTCCAGCAGGGCGCCCGGCGGCGGGGCCTCGCGGCCGGGGAAGGCGCGCCGCACGAGGTCGCACGCGGCGGCGTTGGCCTGGTTGACGCGCGCGTTGCCGTCCAGCAGCAGCGCGGCGCGGTCGACGACCGACAGCGCCCAGAGCGTGTCGCTGCTCCAGGACGCCGTGTCGATCGGACTGGAATCGGTTCCGGTGTCTGCGCTCATCCCACCCCGAGACAGCGCGCCTGCGGACGGACGCCTGACTGCCCCGAAGCATCGTACACGCCGGCCGACTCCACGCGCCCGAGATGGCGCAGCGCCCAGCCCACCTCGCGGCGGCGGCGGGCGAGCAGGACGTGGTTGGCCTGGTTAAGTTCGCTCAGCGCGCGCACGCGCTCGGGCGCCACCGCGTCGGCAGGCAGCGCCTGCAGCGCACGCACGGCGGCGAGCTTGCCCTGGGTGGATTGCAGCAACGCCTCGACGTCGTGCTCGACCAGCGCGCGGCGTTCGGCCGCGAGCGCCTCCTCGAGCGCGACGAGGGCGTCGGCGGCGCTCATCGCGCCAGATCGCGCTCGAGGCCGAGCAACCCGTCGGCGATGCGCGCCGGGTCGATCTGGTAGGTCCCCGCGGCCAGCGCTGCGCGGACCGCTTCCACCTTGGCCTGGTCGATGTCGGCCGGGCCGGCGGCCAGCTTGTGCGCCATCGCCTGCAGGCCGGCGGCCTCGCCGGTCAGGCGCAGGCTGTCGCCCTCGGGGGCGGCGACCGGCTGCATGCGGTCGGTGCCGGCGCGCGCCGAGCTCGTGGCCGGGGTGGCCACGCCATCGAGCGGCCGGGACAGGCCGGCGCCGTCGATCTTCTGGGTCATTCGCCTGCTCCTGAGGCTTGCTTCGAGCCCGGTAACGGCACCCGGCGGGGGAACTTTAGCGCGATGTCACACATCGGCCGGACCCGGGTTCACTGCAGGACCTCGACCACGCCCGGCGCGGTCAGGCGGCCCCTGACCACGCGTCGGGATTCGACGTTCTCGGCGCGGACCACGCGTCCGGGGGCGGCGCCACCGAGGGCGCGGCCGGCCATCCGGACCTCGATCCCGCCGACCCGGCTGACCAGCACCACCGGGTCGCCGCGGCGCAGCGGCGGGCCGAGGGCGAGGTCGTCCTCGCCGACCACGCTGCCGTCGGCCAGCGCGCGGGCGGGGATGCGGCCGACCAGGGCGGCGGGGTCGGCCGGCGGCAGCGGTTTGCCGACCGGGACCTCGCGGCGCTGCACGACCAGCTGTTCGGCGGCCAGCGGTTGGCCGGCCCGGGCCGGGGTGCGCAGGACCACGACGTCGGCCTCGCGGTGGGCCTCGACCGGGACGTAGAGCTTCCAGCCGGGTTCGTCCGGGCAGCGCACCAGCGCGGTGCGCGGGCCGGAGGCGACCGCCTGCAGCGGCTGGGCGCAGGCGGCCAGGCGGACGTGGGCGGCGAGCGTGGCCTCGGCGCGCGCCGGGTCGGCGCCCAGCGCCTGGATCGCGGCGGCGCGGATGCTGTCCGGCGATTGCCAGTCGCCCGCGCGCGCGAGCAGCGGCAGCGCGAGGCTGGCGAGCAGGCCGGACAACAGCAGCGGCGGGAGCGGCGACGGGCGCAAGGACGCGTTCCGGAGGCGGATCTGGCTGGAACAGAGGCAACGGGCGTGCCAGCGACGGCGGCGGAGCAAGCTCCGCCTTACGGGGGGCCTCAACTTCGGCGGGGCGCGGCCGACAACGCGGGCATGGGACACGCCCTCCTCGACCGCATCGACCAGCGCATCCGCCTGGCCGGCCACAACCGGCTGGCGCTGCTGCTGTTCCGCCTCGGCTCGCGTCAGCTTTTTGGCGTGAACGTGTTCAAGGTGCAGGAGGTGCTGCCGCGGCCGCCGCTGTTCCGGCTGCCGCAGCTGCCGCGCGCCTTCGCCGGCGCGGCCGACGTGCGCGGGCGCACGGTGCCGGTGCTGGACCTCGGCCGGGCGATCGACCAGGAGCCCGGCGATCCGCCGCAGTACCTGGTGGTGACCGAGTTCAACCGCAGCGTGCAGGGTTTCCTGGTCTCGGCGGTGGAGCGGATCGTCAACATTGCGGTCGAGGACATCCAGCCGCCGCCCGAGTGGGGCGGCGGCGCCAGCCCGCACCTGACCGGCATCACCCGCCACAACGGCGAGCTGATCCAGCTGCTGGACGTGGAAAGCGTGCTGGCCGAATCCGCCCCGCGCGAGCGCGACACCCAGCCGCTGGCGCCGCTGGAAGTCGCGCCCAGCGTGCCGCGCCAGGTGCTGGTGGTGGACGACTCTCGGGTCGCCCGCAACCAGATCCGCGGGGTGCTGGAGCAGCTCGGGCTGGAGTCCACCCAGCTCTCCGACGGCCGCCAGGCACTGGACCACCTGCTGCAGCTGGTGGCCGCCGGCCAGGCCCCCGGCGAGCGCTACGCCATGGTCATTTCCGACATCGAGATGCCGGCCATGGACGGCTACACCCTGACGACGGAAATCCGTCGCAATCCCGCGCTGTCGGACCTGTACGTGCTGCTGCACACCTCGCTGTCGGGCGTGTTCAACCAGGCGATGGTGGAGCGGGTGGGCGCGGACGACTTCGTCGCCAAGTACTCCGAACACGACCTCGCCGAGCACATCGGCCGGCGCCTGATGGCGCTGGCGTAGCGGCAAGCGGGTTGCTGGTTCCCCCTCTCCCGCTTGCGGGAGAGGGTCGGGGTGAGGGTGAGTCTTCGCCTACAGCGGCACCCTCACCCTCGCGCTGACGCGCTCGACCTCTCCCGCCAGCGGGAGAGGTGAAGGCACCGGCGCCGCGCCTCGCGCCGCTTCCTTGCAGGGCCTGCCCGCCGCTGGCACGCCGCTTGCACCGCCTTCCGTGCATTCGTCCGGAGGCGGCCATGTCCGATCCGATCCAGCCAGGCGCCGAGTCCTTCCTCGGCATCCACGGGACCGCGCTCGCGCTGCGCGAGCGGCGGCTGCAGCTGCTCGCCGCCAACCTCGCCAACGCGGACACGCCGGGCTTCAAGGCCCAGGACCTCGACTTCAATACCGCGCTCGGCGCCGCGCTGCAGCCGGCCGCCGGCGCCGCGGGGACCGATCCGCTGGACGCGGCCGTCGCCGCGGCCCGTTACGCGCGCACCCCGACCCAGCCCAGCCTCGACGGCAACACCGTCGAGGGCGAGCAGGAGAAGGCGCGCTTCGCCCAGGCCGCGCTCGAATACCGCGCCTCGCTCGCCTTCGTCGAGTCGAAGGTGCGCTCGATGCTGACCGCCATCACCGGCCAGTAAGGAGACCCGTCGTGAGCAATCTTCCGATCTTCGACGTCGCCGGGAGCGCGATGACCGCGCAGTCGGTGCGCCTGAGCACGGTGGCCAGCAACCTCGCCAACGCGGACACCGTCGCCGGCTCGCCGGACGCGGTGTATCGCGCCAGGCAGCCGGTGTTCTCCGCCGAGCCAATCGCCGGCGACCCGGCGCTCGCCGGCGTGCGGGTGACCGCCGTCAACGAGAGCACCGCCGCCCCGATCAAGCGCTACGAGCCCAACCACCCGCTCGCCGACGCGCAGGGCTACGTGTACGCGCCCGACGTGGATCCGGTCGCGCAGATGGTCGACATGATTTCCGCCTCGCGCAGCTACCAGGCCGACGTCGAGGTGCTCAACACCGCCAAGGAACTGGCCAACGCCACGCTGATGCTCGGCAAGTGATGCGACCGCATCGCGCCGGACGGAGACCCGACACCCCATGACCACCATTCCCGGCACCAGCGACAACCCCTACGCGGGCTACGGCCTCGGCGTGCAGTCGCCTTCGCGCGCCGACTCGATGGGCCAGGCCGACTTCCTGCGCCTGATGACCGAGCAGCTGAAGAACCAGGATCCGCTCAAGCCGCTCGAGGGTTCGCAGTTCCTCGGCCAGCTCGCGCAGTTCTCCACCGTGCAGGGCATCGAACAGATGAACGGCGCGATGGGCGCGATGGCCAGCGTGATGGAGAACGACCAGGCGCTGCGCGCCGCCGCGCTGGTCGGCCACGACGCGCTGGTGGACGCCGACGGCCTCACCCTCGCCGAGGGCAAGGGCCTGAGCGGCGAGATCGTCGCCACCTCCGCCGGCCCCCTGCAGGTGGAGATCGTGGACGGCGCCGGCCAGGTCGTGCGCCGCATGGACGTCGAGGCCGGCGCCGCCGGCGCCGTGCCCTTCGCCTGGGACGGCCGCACCGACGGCGGCGACGCCGCGCCGGCCGGCACCTACACCGTGCGCGCGCGCGCCGGCGCCGGCGAGGACGCGCGGGCGCTGGACGTGCGCGTGGCCGCCCACATCGACAGCGTTTCGATCGAGGCCACCGGCCTCGTCCTCAACCTCGCGGGGCTGGGCAGCGTGCCGCTGTCCGGCATCCGCCGCATCGGCTGACCGCCGCGTCTTCCCTGGAGAGCCCGCAATGAGTTTCCGCATCTCGCTCAGCGGCATGAACGCCGCTTCCGCCGACCTCAACGTCACGTCCAACAACATCGCCAACGTCAACACGACCGGCTTCAAGGAGTCGCGCGCGGAGTTCGGCGACGTGTTCGCCGCATCGGCCTACGGGCTGGCCAAGAACGCGATCGGCGCCGGCGTGCGCCTGCAGGCGGTGGCCCAGCAGTTCGGCCAGGGCAACATCGACTTCACCGGCCGCAACCTCGACCTCGCGATCAACGGCCAGGGTTTCTTCACCCTGTCCGACGGCGGCTCCATGGTCTATTCGCGCGCCGGCAACTTCGGCGCCGACAAGGACGGCTTCGTGGTCAACGCCTCCGGCCAGCGCCTGCAGGTGTACCTGCCGAACGCCGCCGGCAACGGCTTCGACACCGGCCGCCTGTCCGACCTGCAGCTGTCGATCGGCGACTCCGCGCCGCAGCCCACCGGCACCGTCACCGTGCAGAGCAACCTGCCGGCGAACGCGACCGCGCCGGCGGTCGCGCCCTTCGACCCGACCGACCCGAACACCTACAACCGCACCACTTCGCTGACGGTGTACGACTCGCTCGGCGCCGCGCACAGCCAGTCGCTGTACTTCGTCAAGACCGCCAACCCGAACGAGTGGCAGGTCCACACCTACATCGACGGCACCGCGGTCGGCGGCGCGCAGACGCTGCAGTACTCCGACACCGGCACCCTGACCTCGCCCTCGCCCGGCCAGATCGCGCTGCCGGCGTACACGCCGGCCACCGGCGCGGCGGACATGGCGATCACCCTCGACCTCGGCGCATCCACCCAGTACGGCGAGAGCTTCAGCCTGGCCGCGCTGACCCAGGACGGCTACACCACCGGCCGCCTGACCGGCATCGACGTGACCTCCGACGGCGTGGTCCAGGCGCGCTACACCAACGGCGTGTCGACCCCGCTCGGCCAGGTCGCGATGACCAACTTCGCCAACCCGCAGGGTCTGCAGCCGCTCGGCGACAACGGCTGGGCGGAAACCTCCGAGTCGGGCCAGCCGCGCCGCGGCCAGGCCGGCACCTCGGAGTTCGGCGCGATCAACGGCGGCGCGCTGGAATCGTCCAACGTCGACCTGACCGCGCAGCTGGTGAACATGATCACCGCGCAGCGCAACTTCCAGGCCAACGCGCAGATGATCCAGACCCAGGACCAGGTGACGCAGACCGTCATCAACATCCGCTGACGATGACTCCCTCTCCCGCTCGCGGGAGAGGGCCGGGGTGAGGGCGCGAGGCGCGCAGCGCCGAGCCGGCTTCGCCACTCACCCCCTCCCCGGCCCTCCCCCGCACGCGGGGGAGGGAGAAGAGAAAACGCCATGACCGATCGCGCGCTCTACATCGCGATGACCGGCGCCAGCGCCAACCTGCAGGCGCAGGCGTCGGTGTCGCACAACCTCGCGAACGCCGACACCACCGGTTTCCAGGCCACCCTGGACGGCACCGTCGCCGCGCCCGTCACGGGGCCGGGGCTCGCTTCGCGCGTCGCGGTCGAACACCGCGTGCTCGGCGTCAACGGCGCCCAGGGCACGTTGCAGCAGACCGGCAACCCGCTCGACGTCGCATTGCACGCCGACCGCTGGCTGGCGGTGCAGGCCAGCGACGGCAGCACCGCCTACACCCGCGCCGGCGACCTCAAGCTCACGCCCAACGGCCTGTTGACCACCGCGTCCGGCCTGCCGGTGCTCGGCGCCGACGGCGCGCCGCTGGCGATCCCGCCGTTCCAGTCGTTGCACATCGGCGGCGACGGCACGATCTCGGTGGTGCCGCAAGGCCAGCCCGCGTCCACGATTTCCGAAGCCGGGCGCCTGCAGCTCGTTCAGGCCGACGCGCGCACCCTGGTGCGCGGCGACGACGGCCTGATGCGGGCGCCGCCCGGGGTGGAACTGCCGCGCGCGACCGGCAACGCGCTGACCACCGGCGCGCTCGAGGGCAGCAACGTGGACGCCACCGGCGCGCTGGTCTCGATGATCCAGCTCGCGCGCGCCTTCGAGATGCAGGTACGGGTCTTGCATACCACCGACGAGAACGCCCGTTCCGCCAATTCGCTGCTTTCCGCGCGCTGACCGCGCGCCGTAGGACCAGGAGACCGCCATGAACCCCGCCCTGTGGATCGCCAAGACCGGCCTGGATGCGCAGCAGACGCGCATGTCGGTGATCTCCAACAACCTCGCGAACGTGAACACGGCAGGCTTCAAGCGCGATCGCGCCAGCTTCGAGGACCTGCTCTACCAGACCGTGCGTCAGCCCGGCGGCGCGACCAGCGAGCAGACCCAGCTGCCGACCGGCCTGCAGCTCGGTACCGGCGTGCGGGTGGTCGCCACCGCCAAGAACTTCAGCCAGGGCAACCTCAACCAGACCGGCAACGCGCTCGACGTCGCGATCAACGGCCGCGGCTTCTTCGAGGTGCTGATGCCCGACGGCAGCACCGCCTACACGCGCGACGGTGGTTTCCAGATCAACGCCCAGGGCGAGGTCGTCACCAACGCCGGCTACCCGGTGCAGCCGGGGCTGCAACTGCCGGAGGGCGCGCAGAGCGTGACCATCGGCGCCGACGGCACGGTCAGCGTGCAGGTGGCCGGCCAGGCCGAGGCGGTGCAGATCGGCCAGCTGACCCTGTCGGACTTCGTCAATCCCGCCGGCCTCGAAGCCAAGGGCGAGAACCTCTACGTCGAGACCGGCGCCAGCGGCCCCGCGCAGAGCGGCGCGCCCGGCCAGAACGGCGTCGGCGTGCTGGTGCAGGGCGCGCTGGAAAGCTCCAACGTCAACGTGGTCGAGGAACTGGTGTCGATGATCGAGACCCAGCGCGCGTACGAAACCAACGCGAAGGCGATCTCGACCACCGACGGCATGCTCGGCTTCCTCAACAACACGCTGTGAGACCCGCGATGAAGACGCTGCGCTCCAGAAGCTTCGTCATCCCTGCGAATTCAGGGATCCAGCGTCTTGCGCGTCGTGCAAGGACACTGGCTTCCCGCTTTCGCGGGACGGACGGTGCTGCCGGGCGTGCCGTTCTGATCGCCGGCCTCGCGCTGGCCGCCCTCGCCCTGTCGTCCTGCGCGACGGTCGGCCGGATGTCGGGCGACGTGCGTCCGTTCGCGCCGACCGCCAACTACGCGGCGGTGCCGAATGCCCCGGCCGGCTACGCGCCGGCGGGTTACGCCGCGCCCGGCCTTGCCGGTGCACCGGCTTACGCGCAGGCCGCGCCCGCGGCCGGCGGCGGCTCGATCTACGCCAACGCGGGCGGCGGCGGCATGCGCCTGTTCGAGGACGACAAGGCACGCAACGTCGGCGACCTGCTGACCATCGTGCTGGTCGAGAACACCGCCGCGCGCACCAATGCGAAGACCTCCGTCACCAAGGACAGCGGCCTGGGCATGGGCGCGCCGACCCTGTTCGGCCAGCAGGTCACCCTCAACGGCAAGAACCTGCTGGAGGCCGAGGTCGAGGGCAGCCGCAGCTTCGCCGGCAAGGGCGACTCGACCCAGAGCAACCAGCTCAACGGCCAGATCACCGTGCGCGTGATCCAGGACCTCGGCAACGGCAACCTGCTGGTGCGCGGCGACAAGCAGCTGCGCCTGAACCAGGGCGACGAGCTGGTGCAGATCCAGGGCATCGTCCGGGTCAGCGACATCGGTCCGGACAACCGCATCACCTCCGACCGCGTCGGCGACGCGCAGATCGTCTACGGCGGCCGCGGCACGCTCGCGCGTTCCAACGCGATGGGCTGGCTGGGGCGCTTCTTCAACTCCGCGCTGTTCCCCTACTGAGGTCCCGCCCGTGAAGCGTCTGCTGCTCGCCACCGCCGCCCTGCTCGCCTGCGCGCTCGCGCCGGCGCACGCCGAGCGCATCAAGGACCTGGCGCAGGTCGCCGGCGTGCGCGGCAACCCGCTGGTCGGCTACGGCCTGGTGGTCGGCCTGGACGGCAGCGGCGACCGCACCTCGCAGACGCCCTTTACCGTGCAGAGCCTGAAGTCGCTGCTGGCGCAGCTCGGCGTCACCATCCCGCCGGGCGTCAACCCGCAGCTGAAGAACGTGGCCGCGGTCGCGATCAACGCCGAGCTGCCGGCCTTCGCCAAGCCCGGCCAGAGCATCGACGTCACCGTGTCCTCGATCGGCAACGCCGGCTCGCTGCGCGGCGGCACCCTGCTGATGACCCCGCTCAAGGGCGTGGACGGGCAGGTCTACGCGATCGCGCAGGGCAACCTGATCGTCGGCGGCTTCGGCGCGTCCGGGCGCGACGGTTCGCGGATCTCGGTCAACGCGCCCAACGGCGGCAGCATTCCCAACGGCGCGATCGTCGAGCGCGCGGTGGCGGCGATCCCGCCCGGCGCGCAGACCGGCAACGTCACCCTCAACCTCAACGAGGCCGACTTCACCACCGCCGCGCGCATCGTCGCCGCGATCGACCGCGCCTTCGGCGCGGGCCGCGCGCGCGCGCTGGACGGCGTGACGATCGAGGTGTCGCCGCCGGCGGGCGACCGCATCGGCTTCCTCGCCGCGCTGGAGTCGCTGGAAGTCGACCCGGGCGCCGCCGCCGCCAAGGTGATCGTCAACGCGCGCACCGGCACCGTGGTGATGGGCGGCCAGGTCACCGTGCTGCCGGCCGCGGTCGCGCACGGCTCGCTCACCGTCACCATCACCGAAAGCGCGCAGGTCAGCCAGCCGGAGGCCTTCGGCCGCGGGCAGACCGTGGTCGCGCCGCAGTCCGAGATCAGCGCCAGCACCGACGGCAGCCACATGGTCATGTTCCGCGGCGGCACCTCGCTGGAGGACATCGTGCGCGCGGTCAACGCGGTGGGCGCGGCGCCGGGCGACATCGTCGCGATCCTGGAGGCGCTCAAGCAGGCCGGCGCGCTGCGCGCCGAGCTGCAGGTGATCTGACCGGGCTTCAGGCCCGCCGCGCCCGGCCGTTAACCGACAGGAACCAGACCGCAGGGAGGCGTCCGGCCGCCGCGTGCCATCCGTGGCACATCGCTTGCATGGAGTCCGACATGCGCCTTCCCGCCGCCAATCCGCTGCCGCTGGCCCCGAACACCGCGACGCCGCCCGCGCGGATCGAGGAAGCCGCGCGCGGGCTGGAGGAACAGTTCGCGCGGATGCTGATCAAGTCCATGCGCAGCGCGTCGATGGGCGATCCGCTGCTGGGCGACAACGGCACCTACCGCGACATGTACGACCAGCAGCTGGCGAAGGAACTGACCCGCGGCCGCGGCCTCGGGCTGGCGCCGATCATCGCCCGCCAGCTCGCGCGCGGCACCACGCCCGCGCCGGCGCAGGCCGCGCCTGCCGGGCCCCTGTCGCTGCGGCAGGCGCCGGTGGCGATGGCATTGCCGGTCGCGTCCACGCCCTCCGGCCTGCCGCTGCCCGCCGGCCTGCGCGTCGCCGCGCCGACGCTGGCGCCCACCGACCACGGCGTCTCGCTCGGCGGTTTCGCCGCCACGGCGGCTCCGCCGCAACTGGCCGACGCGCCGGCCGCCTGCGATCCGGACGCGCCGCTGGACTGCAGCTCGCCCGAAGCCTTCGTCCGCTCGCTGTGGCCGCACGCGCAGAAAACCGCCGCCGCGCTCGGCGTGCCGGCGAAGGCGCTGGTCGCCCAGGCCGCGCTGGAAACCGGCTGGGGCCGGCGCCTGGCCGGCGGCGACTCGCACAACCTGTTCGGGATCAAGGCCGGCGGCCGCTGGCACGGCGGGCGCGTGCGCGCCGGCACCCATGAATTCGTCAACGGCGTGCGGGTCGGCCAGCAGGCCGAGTTCCGCGCCTACGGTTCGCCGGCGGAAAGCTTCGCCGACTACGCGCAGCTGCTGTCCAGGCCGCGCTACGCCGCCGCCCGCAACACCAGCGACACCCGCGCGTTCGCGCAAGCGCTGCAGCGCGCGGGTTACGCCACCGACCCGTCCTACGCCGCCAAGATCGCCGCGATCGCGGACGGCCCCACCATCCGCCGCGCGCTGGCCGCGTTGCCGGGCGACGGCTCCGTCGCCATGGCGACGCCACGCGCGGGCCACCAGGGATAAGCGATGGCCGACCTCCTCGCCACCGGAAGCTCGGCGCTGCTCGCGTTCCAGCGCGCGCTGGCGACCGTCAGCCACAACGTCGCCAACGTCAACACCGCGGGCTACAGCCGCCAGCGCGTGGACCTCGCCACCCGCCCGGGCAGCGGCACCAGCCAGACCTACGTCGGCGCGGGCGTGTACGCGCAGAACCTCGAGCGCCTGGCCGACGGGCTGGTGTTCGCCCGCCAGGTCGACAGCAGCGGCGAACTCGGCCGGCTCAAGCAGCTGTCGAGCCTGAGCGACCGCGTGGATGCGCTGCTGTCGGACGGTTCCACCTCGCTGACCCAGCCGCTGTCCGAGTTCTTCACCGCGATGGACGGGGTCGCCTCCGAGCCGACCTCGCGCACCGCGCGCAGCCAGCTGCTGTCGGCGGCGACCCGCCTGGCCGACCGCTGGCAGACGCTCGACGGCCGCCTCGCCCAGCTCGACCGCGAGACCGACCAGCGCATCACCGGCGCGGTCTCGGACGTCAACCGGCTGGCCACCGAGATCGCCAACCTCAACCGCGACATCGTCGCCGCGGGCAGCAACGCCTCGCCCGACCTGCTGGACGCGCGCGCGCTGCGCGTGGACCAGCTCGCCGGCCTGGTCGGCGCCAGCACGGTGGCGCAGGACGACGGCGCGCTCAACGTGTTCACCGCCGGTGGCCAGGCGCTGGTGCTCGGCCAGCGATCGCAGGCGCTGTCCACTGTCGCCGACCCTTACCGGCCGGACCGCCTGCAGCTGGCGATCGCCTCGCCGACCGGCGCGGTCGCGCTGGGGTCCGGCAGCGTCGCCGGCGAGCTCGGCGGCCTGCTCGAATTCCGCGGCAGCGTGCTCGACCCGGCGCGCGCCGAACTCGGCCGCGTGGCCACCGCCTTCGCCGCCAGCCTCAACGCGCAGCAGGCGGCGGGCGTGGATTACAACGGCAACGCCGGCGCGCCGCTGTTCACCACCGCCGCGCCGCGCACCGCAGCGCATCCGGGCAACAGCGGCGGCGCTTCGGTCAGCGCCAGCGTCGCCGATCTCGGCGCGCTGCAGGGCGCCGACCTGGTGCTGCGCTACGACGGCAGCGCCTGGAGCGCGACCCGCGGCGACAGCGGCGAGGCCGTGGCGATGACCGGCACCGGCACCGCGGCCGATCCGTTCCTGGTCAATGGCCTGTCGCTGGTCGTGTCGGGCACCCCCGGCAGCGGCGACCGCGTGCTGGTCAGCCCGACCACCGGCGCGCCCGCCGGCCTGCAGGTCGCGCTCAGCGACCCGTGGGCGATCGCCGCCGCCGCGCCGCTGCAGGTCGGCGCCGACAACGGCAACGTCGGCACCGCGCAACCGGCGGCCACCGCGATCACCGATCCGGCCGCGTTCGCATCCTTCGCCGGCGCGACCATCGACTTCCTCGACAGCACCAGCTACACCATCGACGGCGCCGGCCCCTACGCCTACACGCCGGGCACGCCGATCGCCGCCGGCGGCTGGTCGCTCACCCTCGACGGCACGCCCGCGGCCGGCGATAGCTTCACCCTCTCGCGGACGCCGCCGCGTTCCGCCGATAACGCCAACGCGCGCGCGCTGGCCGCGCTGGATGCGCAGGGCGTGCTCGACGGCGGCCTGACCAGCGTCACCACCGGCCTGTCGCAGCTCACCGCGCAGGCGGGCGGCCAGGCCCGCCACGCGGAGCTCTCGCTCGAGGCGCAGCAGACGATCCACGACCAGATCGGCGCCGAGCGCGACGCGCTGTCGGGCGTCAACCTCGACGAGGAGGCCGCCGACATGCTGCGTTTCCAGCAGGCCTACCAGGCCGCGGCGCAGGTGATGGCGACCGCCGACACCCTGTTCCAGACCCTGCTCGCCGCCGTGCGCCGCTGAGGAGCCGACACGATGACCAACCTGCGCGTGTCCACCAGCGGGCTGTTCGCCCAGGGCCTGTCCAACATGCAGCTGCGCCAGGCCGAGATCGCCAGGCTGCAGCAGCAGATCAGCAGCGGCGTGCGCCTGACCCGCGCCGCCGACGACCCGGCCGGGATGGCGGCCTCGCAACAGCTCGACCACCTGCTCGCCCGGCTCGCCCAGTACGGCAGCAACGCCACCGTCGCCGACAGCCGCCTGCGCCAGCAGGAAGGCGCGCTCAGCGATGCCGGCGACATCCTGCTGCGCGCGCGCGACCTCGCGATCCAGGCCAACAGCGACACCCTGTCCGACGGCGACCGCCACGCGATCGCGCTGGAGCTGCGCAGCCTGCGCGCCGGCCTGCTGCAGATCGGCAACCGCGACGACGGCGCCGGCCGCCGCCTGTTCGCCGGCACCCGCGACGGCGTGGTGCCGTTCACCGACAACGCCGGCAGCGTCAGCTACAGCGGCGACGAAGGCCAGAACGTCATCGACATCGCGCCCGACGCCAGCGTGCGCGACAGCAATCCCGGCAGCGAGGTCTTCCTGCGCGTGCCCACCGGCGACGGCACCAGCCGCGCGCGCGCCGCCGCCGGCAACGCAGGCACCGGCGTGCTGGAAACCGCGCAGGTCACCGATCCGGCCGCCTGGAACGGCGCGACCCTGACCCTGCGCTTCACCGGCGCCAACGCCTACGAAGTCGTCGACGGCAGCGGCAATCCGCTGTCGCCGCCGGTGTCGGGCACCTACACCCCGGGCCAGTCGATCACCGCGCAGGGCGCGCAGTTCCAGGTCTCCGGCACGCCCGCGGCCGGCGACAGCTTCACCCTGCAACGCGCGCCCAACCAGGACGTGTTCGCCACCCTGCAGCAACTGGCCGACGCGCTCGACGCGCCGGCATTGACCGACGCCGACCGCGTGCGCCGCCGCAACGCGATCACCGTCGGCCTGAAGGACATCGACCAGGCCCAGCAGCACTTCCTCGACCTGCGCGCCGACACCGGCGTGCGCCGCAAGGACCTCGACCAGGCCGCCGACCGCCGCCTCGCCGACAACGAAAGCTTCAGCAAGACCCTCTCCGACCTGCGCGAGACCGACCTGACCGAGGCGATCAGCCAGCTGAACCTGAAGATGGTCGCCCTGGAGGCGGCGCAGCAGCTGATGGTGCGGATGCAGGCGGGCTCGCTGTTCGACCGGCTGTAACGGGGAGACAGACCGCCGGCAGGGGCCGGCCGCCGCTGGAACGCGGATTGCATGGAAGGCCACGTCCCTTCCGCAGCGCGTGCCGATGACCGCCTTCAGCCCCCTGGAAATCCCCGCCGAGGACACGGTGTCCGTGCGCGCGCTGCCGCGCCTGCTGGACGACCATCCGGACGTCAAAGTCCTGTCGCTGGACTGCTTCGACACCCTGCTGTGGCGGCGGGTGCACAAGCCGACCGACGTCTTCTTCAGCCTGCAGCAGCGCCCCGCGTTCGCCCGCGCCGGGCTGGACGCCGGCCAGCGGATGCGCGCCGAACAGCTGGCGCGACGCCTCGCCTTCATCCGCGGCGGCAACTGGGAAGTGACCCTGCGCGACATCCTGGCCACCGCCGCGCCCGGCATCGACGACGCGCTGGCCGCCGCCATCGAGGAAGAAGAAGTGCAGGCCGAATGCGAGGCCTGCTTCCCGCTGCCCGCGGCGGTCGCGCTGGTGCGCGAAGCGGCCGCGCGCGGGATTCCCGTCGTCATCGTCAGCGACACCTACCTGCGCGAGGCGCAGCTGCGGCGGCTGCTCGCGCATTGCCTGCCGGCGGATGCCTACGCCGCGATCGACCGCGTGTTCGTCTCCTGCGAGCACGGCGCCAGCAAGGGCACCGGCCTGTTCGAGCGCCTGTGCCGCGCGGGCGCGCTGTCCGCCGCCGACACCCTGCACGTCGGCGACAACCCGAACGCGGACCTGCAGGCGCCACTGCAGGCCGGCCTGCGCGCGCGCGTCCTGCACCGCTTCCCGAAACACGTCGCGCACCGGATGGAGGATCAGGGCACCGCATTGCGGCTGGTCGATCCGGAAGTGGAGCGCAGCCGCGGCATGCCCTCGCCCTGGCACGCGGTGCTCGCGCAGCTGGATCTCGACGGCGAGGACGCCGCGCGCGACCTCGGCCAGGCGAGCCTCGGTCCGATGATGCACGGCTTCGCCAGCTGGATCCTGGCGCGCCGGCGCGAGGCGCTCGCCGCCGGCCGGCGCCTGAAGATCGCCTTCCTGATGCGCGACGGCCACCTGCCCTGGCGCGCCTGCACCGCGCTCGCCGGCGAGGAGGTCGGCGCGCCGGTCTACATCTCGCGCTTCACCGCCTTCGCCGCCGGCTTCCGCGCGCAGGAGGACATCGACCGCTACCTGGCGATGCACTCGCGCAGCCGGCAGTACGCGACCCTCCTCAAGCAGCTCGGCATCACCGGCGCGGCCGCGGACGAGATCCTGCGCAAGGTCGAGCGCGCCGGCGGCGGCCACGACACGTTCGTGGCGCAGGTGCGCGCGCCGGCGATCGCGCAGCGCATCCTGCGCTGGTCGGCCGGCTTCCGCGAGCGCATGCGCCGGCACCTGGCCGCCACCCTGGACCTGCAGCCCGACGACACCCTGGCGATGGTCGACCTCGGCTACTTCGGCAACATCCAGCGCGCGCTGGCGCCGGTGATGCGCGAGGAGTGGAACGTCGACCTGCTCGGCTGGTACCTCATGTGCTACCCGCAGGCCGGCGACGGCGGCGAGCGCACCGCGCTGATCGACCGCGCCCGCCACGGCGAGCAGACCATCCGCACCCTGATTCCGTTCATGGCGACGCTGGAGACGCTGTGCACCGTCGACAGCGGCTCGGTGCGCGACTACGCCGAGGACGGCGCGCCGGTGCTGGAGGCGCAGGTGATCGCGCCGCAGCAGGCGCAGGCCGTCGCCCGCATCCAGGAGCACGCGATCGCCTTCGTGCGCGCGGCGGCGGCGCACGCCCCGCCCTGCGCGGAAGAGGCGCTGCGCGATGCCACCCTCGCCGAACTGGTGCGCCTGCTGTACCTGCCCACCCGCGGCGAGCTGTCGCTGTTCCAGTCCTTCTCGATGGACGAGAACATGGGCTCGGACACCGCGGTGCAGATCGCCGACCCCGAGCAGGCGATCGCCGACCTGCGCCGCGACGGCATCTTCTTCTCCACCCGCATGCGGCCCAAGCTGCGCCGGAACATGGCCCACGAGCTGCGCCATTGCGGGGTGGAACTGAGCCTGGCGACCCTTGCCGTGCACCGCGACCGCCTCAGCCTGCGCTCCTCCGACTGGAGCCTGCGCGAGGACGTGCTGCCGGTGCTCTATACCGATGCGCGCAACGCCAGCCGCCAGGCGGTCGCCGCGCAGTACACCTACGACGGCTTCTGCCGGGCACGGGTGCCGCTCGGCACGGGCAACGCGCACGTCGGCCTGCTGTTCGGCGAGCGCCACCGCTGGCTGCAGGTGCTGGAGGCGCGGGTGCTGCCGGTGGAACTGCTGGCTAGCGACCAGGACGGCTTCGACGTGCGCGACCGACTGATCCACGACCAGCTCATCGACCATGGCGACGGCGTGCTCGAGTGCGCTTCCGCCGGGGCCTTCGGCATGTTGCCCGCCGGCAGCGTGCCGCTGGCCGGCCCGCTGGTGCTGGAACTCGTCTACCGCCCGATCGTCGCACGCACGGCCGCACTGGCCGAAGGCCACGCCGCATGAACACCGGACACGACCAGATCTGCGTCGCCAGTTGCTTCGCGCTCAGCGACCCGCGTTGCGCGGCCTTCCTCAACCGGCTCGGCGACGCCCTGGCCGAGCGCGGCACCCAACTCGTCGTGCTCGCCACCCGGCACGCGCCGGAGCTGGAATACCCGCAGGTCCAGATCCCCTATTCGATCCTCGGTTTCGACCGCGAGATCCAGCTGCAGGACCTTGCGCCCTTCCACGCGATCGCGCCGGTGGCGCTGGCCGAGCGCGCCTGGTCGGGCAGCGTCGCCGGGCCCGACACCTATGCGCGCGCCACCGCCAAGTGCGAGTGGTTCTACCAGGCGGTCGCCGAGGAGCTGCGCCCGGCCGGCGCGTTGTTGTGGAACACGACCCACCCGCACAGCCGGGTCGCGCGCAACGTGCTGCAGGCCAGCGATGTGCCGGCCTGGTGCTTCGAGCGCGGCCAGCTGGCGGGCACCTACCAGGTGCAGGCCGGCGAGGTGAACGCCTGGGACGACAGCCGGGTCGCCTTCGCGGTGCACGCCGGCTTGCGCATGGATCTCGCGCGCCAGACCGGCGAGGCCTTCGAGGCCGCGCGCGCGCTGTCGCTGTCGGCGCCGGTCGACCGCCATCCGCTGCGCGAGGCCGCCGACATCGCCGGCCTGCCGCGCGGCGATGGCCCGACCGTGCTCGTGCTCACCAGCGCGGTCGGTTCGTCGATCGAGCCCACCGCGCTGCGCACGATCGGTCTCAGCCAACCGCTGTGGCCGGACCTGCAGGCGATCGTCGCCGCGCTCGACGCGGTGCTGCCGGCGAATGCGACCGTGCTGTTTCGCGACCACCCGATCAACCGCGAGGTGCTCGGCCACCCGCTGCGCCTGCCGGCGCGCTTCGTCGAGGCGCACGGCGTGCCAATCGCCGAGCTGATCGCGCGCGCCGACCGGGTCGCCTGCATCGGTACCACCACCCTGCAGTACGAAGCGCTGCTGCGCGACAAGCCCCTGCTCGTCCTCGGCCGCAGCCCCGCCACCGCGGCGGAGGCGGCCTACGCGCCGGCGCGCGCCGCCGAGCTCGACGATTGCGTCGCCGCCTGGCTTGACGACCGCGATGGCGCGCGCCGCCGCGCCAACGCGCGCGCCCTCGTCGGCCTGCTGTGCGAGCGCCACCTGATCCGCGAGGACGAGCGCGCGCTGCACGTGCGCAACGGCGTCGCCGAACTCGCCGACTTCATCGCCGCGCAGGCGGTGCCCCAGGCCGAGCCGGTCGCCGACCGCATCGACCGCTTCGCGCAGCGGGTCCTCGCCGCCTGCGCCATCGGAGAACCCGCATGAAGACCGTCGCCTTCCTCCCCGCCAAGGGCAACAGCGACCGCATCGGCAACAAGAACGTGCGCCTGCTCGACGGCAAGCCGCTGTTCCTGCACACCCTCGACAAGCTGCTCGCCTGCGACTTCATCGACGAGGTCTGCCTGGACACCGAGTCGGAGGAGATCGCGGCGATGGCCGCCGAGCGCGACTGCCGGGTGCTGATGCGCGATCCCAAGCTGGCCAGCAACGCCACCGACGGCAACCGCCTGTTCATGAACCAGGTGCGCCAGGTCGAGGCGGACATCTACATCCAGGCGCTGTGCACCAGCCCGTTCATCGAGCCGGACACCATGCGCCGCGGCGTGGAAGCGCTGGCCCAGCCCGGCACCGCGCACGACTCGGCGGTGCTGGTGCGCAAGGAGCGCCTGTACACCTGGCGCGACGGCCGCCCGACCTACGACATCGCCAACATCCCCAACAGCTTCACCCTCGACGAAACGGTGATCGAGACGATGGGCCTGTACATCGTCCGCCGCGACGCCGCGCTGCGCCTGGAGCGCCGCATCGGCGATCAGCCGCTGCTGCTGGAGGCGAGCCCGCTGGAGGCGGTCGACGTCAACTGGCCGGAGGACTTCGCGCTGGCCGAGCTGATCGAGGCCGGCCGCCGCGAACGCGACCGCTGCCTGCTCAACAACCTCAAGGCCCTGCTGTCGAGCCCGATGCTGTCGGACATCCTCGACGACCATGGCTATCCGGACCAGGTGATCCGCGGCCTCGCGCCCAACCTGCCGGACGTGCGCATGCTCGGCCGCGCCAAGACCCTGCGCCTGCGCAAGCTCGAGGACGGCGAGGACTTCCGCGGCATCTACAAGGCGCTGGACAGCTACGCCACGGTGGTGCCCAACGACGTGATCGTGGTCGAGAACGAGATCGGCCAGTACGCCTACTTCGGCGAGCTCAACGCCAACCTCGCGATCCGCCGCGGCGCCGCCGGCGTGGTGGTCGGCGGCATGACCCGCGACAGCGCGGACGTGGTGCGGCTCGGTCTGCCGGTGTTCGCGCAGGGCTATTCCTGCCAGGACGTGCGCAAGCGCGCGACGCTGGACAGCGTCAACAAGCCGGTGACCATCAACGGCGTGCGGGTCGCGCCGGAAGACCTGGTGTTCGGCGACCGCGAAGGCCTCGTCGTGATCCCGCGCCGGGTGGAAGCCTCGGTGCTGGACGCCGCGCTGCGGGTGGCGACCAACGAGAAGCGCATCCTGATCGACATCTCCGAAGGCGCGGAAGTCGAGCGCCTCACCCGCGAGTACGGGTTCTTCTGAGCTAGCCCGGCTCCCACCGTGGAGCCGAGCTTGCTTCGCTGCCTCTCGAACCGGCCGCCGACGCAGCGAAGCAAGCTCCGCTCCACGGCCCCGCAGGCGGCGCGCAAGGCACCTCTCCGGCCGTTCGCCGGGAATTTCCCTGCACCCCATCACGAAAATCGCACGACAGGCGCTAAAGCCCGCGCCGGCCTGGCCGTTATCTGGCACAGCAGAGGACGGGGCCACCATCGGCATCTTCTGCGGTAACCCCGGCCGTGGCCCTGCCCGCCGGCAACCAGTCCAGGAGACCCAACATGTCTGTCGTCAATACGAACGTGATGTCGCTGAACGCTCAGCGCAACCTCTACACCAACAACCTGGGCCTGGCGACCTCGATCCAGCGCCTGTCGTCGGGCCTGCGCGTGAACAGCGCGAAGGACGACGCGGCCGGCCTCGCCATCGCCGAGCGCATGAACGCCCAGATCCGCGGCTCCAACGTCGCCATCCGCAACGCCAACGACGGCATCTCGCTGGCGCAGACCGCCGAAGGCGCGCTGGGCAAGATCGGCGACGCCCTGCAGCGCATGCGCGAGCTGGCGGTGCAGTCGGCCAACGCCACCAACAGCGACGGCGACCGCAGCAACCTCGACCTCGAGTTCGCCCAGCTGCAGTCGGAGATCTCGCGCGTCGTCGACGGCACCACCTTCAACGGCACCTCGCTGTTCACCGGCTCCTCGTCCTTCGCCTTCCAGGTCGGCGCCGGCACCACCACCAACGACGTGGTCTCGGTCACCCGCAACCAGCTGTCGGGCGGCACCGCCGGCACCAGCGGCGCGCTGACCGCGAGCTCGACCGCCCAGGACACGCTCAAGACCGTGACCTCGGCCTCGGACATCGGCGCCAGCGCCGAAGCGGCCACCAACGCGATCAAGGACATCGACGTCGCGCTGGACAAGGTCAACGCCGAGCGCGCCACCTACGGTGCGGCGCAGAACCGCTTCGAGTCGGTCATCGCCAGCCTGCAGATCTCGGTCGAGAACGTGTCCGCCGCGCGCAGCCGCATCATGGACGCCGACTTCGCCAAGGAAACCGCGGAGCTGACCCGCACGCAGATCCTGACCCAGGCCGGCACCGCGATGCTCGCCCAGGCGAACCAGGCGCCGCAGAGCGTGCTCAGCCTGCTGCGCTGATGACATCGCACCCGCGGTGACACCCGGGGAGGCCGCGCACGCGGCCTCCCCTTCCGCGTTTCCGGCAGGCCGCCATGTCCGACATCGCGCCCCTCGCTGCACTCCCCGCCCACGCCGCGCAGGCGCGGGCGTCCGCGTCCACGCCGCGGCCGGCCGACGCGGTCGCGATGCCCGGCGACGCCCACGGCGCGCCCGCGGCGCACGCCGTCCCGTCCACCCCGCACGCGCTGCAGCGGCAGCTCGAAGCCCTGGTCGAACCCAGCCGCACCCGCCTGCGCTTCAAGGTCGAGGAGGACCTCGGCCAGGTCGCGGTCAGCGTGATCGACGAACGCACCGGCGACGTGATCCTGCAGGTCCCCAGCGAAACCGCGCTGCGCATCGCCCGCCGCCTGCGCGAGCACGGCCGCCTGCTCGACGAGCGCGCCTGAACGCCATCGCCCGGCGCTGGCACGCCGCTTGCACGCCTCAAGATCGCGACGGCCGCGCCGTTACTCCCTTCGAAGCAACACGTTCCGCGCCGCAGGAGGCTCCGTGGCCAGCATCGTCAGTGCAGGAATCGGCTCCGGCCTGGACGTCAACGCCCTGGTGTCGGGCCTCGTCTCGGCCGAGCGCGCGCCGACGGAAAACCGGCTGAAGGCCACCGAGTCCGGCACCCGCGCGCAGATCTCCGCGTTCGGCGCGCTCAGCGGCGCCCTGTCCGGCCTGCAGACCGCGCTCGACGCCTTCAAGGGCATCGGCGCCGATCCGGGCCGCAAGGCCACCGTCGGCGAAGGCGCGGGCTTCACCGCCAGCGCCGGCACCACCGCGCCGCTCGGGAGCTACGCCGTGCGGGTCGAAAAGCTGGCGACCACCCACAAGCTGCAATCGGCCGCGCTCGCCGCCGACGCACAGGTCGGCTACGGCAAACTGACCCTGCAGGTGGGCAGCGACGACCCGATCGAGGTCGACATCGCCGACGGCGACGGCACCCTCGCCGACATCCGCGACGCGATCAACGCCAAGGCCGGCAGCCAGGGCATCGCCGCCAGCATCGTCCACGGCGACGCCGGCGACGTGCTGGTGCTGACCTCCCCCCGCAGCGGCGCCGACGGCGCGATCACCGTCGGCGCCAGCGGCGGCGACGGCGGCCTGGCCGCGCTCACCAATGCGTCGCTGACCGAGGTGACCGCCGCGCAGGACGCGGAGGTCTGGGTCGACGGGGTCAAGCGCACCAGCGCCTCCAACCACATCACCGACCTGCTCGACGGCGTCACCCTCGACCTGACCAAGGCCCAGCCGGGCCAGTCCTTCGACCTGGCGATCGCCGGCGACGGCGGCGCGCTGCGCACGCGGATGGAAGCGTTCGTCAAGGCCTACAACACCGCGATCAACGCGTTGCGCACGCAGAGCGCGGCGGGCGACAAGGACACCCCGGGCGCCGCGCTCAGCGGCGACGCCGCCCCGCGCGCGCTGACCCAGGCGCTGCGCACGGCGATGGGCAGCGCCTACGCGGACATGTCGACGCTGGGCCTGAGCACCAGCAAGGAAGGCACGCTCACCCTCGACGGCGCCAAGTTCGACGCCGCCGTCGCCGCCGACAGCGGCGCGGTGCGCGCCGTGCTCGGCGACGGCGCCGACTACGCGACCAGCCTGCGCGCGACCTTCACCGCCTATCTCGGCGACGAGGGCCTGATCAGCAGCCGCACCGAGGCGCTGAACGATCGCCTCGACGCCATCGCCGACCAGCGCGAGGCGCTGAACCGCCGCATGGCCGCGATGGAAGCCAACTACCGCCGCCAGTTCACCGCGCTCGACGCGATGATGGCGCAGATGCAGTCCACCTCCTCCTTCCTCACCCAGCAGCTCGCTGGCCTGAGCCGCTGAGCACACCGCCATGAACGCCCGCGCCTACGCCGCCCAGTACCGCCAGACCGCCGTTTCCAGCGCCGTGCTGGAAGCCAGCCCGCACCAGCTCGTCGCGCTGATGTTCGCCGGCTTCCGCGACCGCGTGCAGCTCGCGATCGCCAGCCTCGAACGCGGCGACGTCGCGCGCAAGGGCCAGGCGGTGAACGAGGCGATCGCGATCATCGGCGGCCTCGAAAGCGCGCTCGACATGGAGGCCGGCGGCAACATCGCCAGCGGCCTGCAGTCGCTGTACGACTACCTGCAGCGGCGCCTGAGCGAGGCGCACGTGCGCAACGACGTCGCCGCCTTCCGCGAGGCCGACGCGCTGGTCGCCGAGCTGCAGTCCGCCTGGAACGCCATCGCGCCGGCCGCACCGGCGCCGTAGGAGAAGACCATGAGCCGACGCGCCATCGCCCTGCCCATCCTGCCGGCCGAAGAGATCCGCGCCGCGGCCGCCACCGGCGACTGGGTGCGCGCCACCGAGCTCGTGCGCGGCCACGACCACGCGGTGCGCGCCGCCTGGATCGACCCGCCGCCGGAAGAACAACTGCCGGCTTGGCGCGACCTGCTCGCCGAACAGCAGGCGCTGATGCTGGAACTGCAGCAGCGCCGCGACGAGTCCGCCGACGCCATCGCCCGCCTGCAACGCGAACGCCGCGCCGCGCACCGCTACCTCAGCCAGGCCGCGGACGCCGGCGAGTGAACCCCGCCGACGCCGACGCCGCGCTGTTCGGCGAAGCGCTGGCCTGCGAGGAACGCCGTCCCGCCGGCTTCGCCGCGGGCCCGCGCGCGGCGGCCGACCTGCAGGCCGAACGCCTGCGCGCCGAGGCCTTCCTGCAGGCGCTGGCGCTGGTCGAGGACAGCCGCAGCGAGGAGCCCGAGGAACACGGCACGACCGGCCTCGCGCTGCAGCGGATCGAGGCCCGCCTCGACCTGTTGACGACCCTGGTCGGTAGCCTGCTGCGCGGCCACGACCACGACCCGGTGCGCGCGTTGCGCTGGTCGGCGCTCGGCGCCTGCCTGCAGGTCGCCGCCACCGAGGTCGCCGCCGGCGCCAGCGGCTGGCTGCGCGTGCAGCCCTCGGACTGGCTGCCGCAGGTGCTGCGCCTGCCGGTGGAGGTGCTGGCGACCGAAGCGGACGGCGACGGCCTCCGGCTGTGGCTGCGCTTCGACGGCCTCGGGCCGGGCCTGTCCGCGGCGCTGGAGCGGCACCTGTTCCGGATGCACCGGCGCGAGATCGCCGAGCGCCGGCGCAGCCAGTAGCGGGGCGAAGACGAAGACGGCGGCGGCTCGCCCCGTCGTCCCTCACGCAACGGCCAACGCGCCCATTTCCGTCCGTTGCCGGGATTCGGCGCGCCGGTGTCCTGGTTGAGACCGGTCACCCCGCCACCGCATTCACCCCCACGTGGAAACACGCGGTGGCGGCGTCCGGCGCGGCGCGCATTGCTGGCACCCCGCGCCGCATCCGGCTAAGGTGACGGCGGGGATCCACGGACCACGGCCTTGCGCGTACTGATCTGCGACGACCACACCCTCGTCCGGGCCGGCCTGCGCCGGCTGCTGGAGGGCTTCGACGGGGTCGAGGTCGTGGCGGAGGCGGCGAGCGCGGACGAGGCGGTGGCGCGGGCCCGGCAATGCCTGCCCGACGCGGTCCTGCTCGACCTGTCGATGCCCGGCCGCAACGGCTTCGAGGCGCTGGACGAGCTGCGCCAGGTGGTGCCCGGCAGCGCCGTGGTGATCATGTCCATGCACGACGATCCGGCCCACGTGCGCGCCGCGCTGGCGCGCGGGGCGAGCGGGTTCGTGGTCAAGGAAGGCGCGCCGGCCGAACTCGAGATCGCCCTGCGCGCCGCGGTCAACGGCCGCACCTTCCTCAGCCCGCAGGTGTCCGGGCCGCAGTTGCGCGCGCAGCCGGCGGCGAAGGGCGACGTCGACGCGCTGCCGCCACGCCAGCGGCAGATCCTCGCCGCACTCGGCGAGGGCCGCACCACCAAGCAGATCGCCGCCGACCTCGGCATCAGCGTGAAGACGGTCGAGACCCACCGCGCCCGGATCATGGAGGCGCTGGGCTGCCGCAACGCGGTGGAACTGCTGCGGGTGGCGGTGCGCCTGCACGACCGCGTCGCGCCGCTGGGCAACGGCAAGCTCGGCGGCGGGATGCCCTGACGACGGAATCACGTCGCGTTGTCGGGGATTCCCCGACATCCCTCAGGTCCTTCCCGACCGCACCAGGGGAACGCCCCGATTCGGATTCCGTCAGGTGCTGTTCATCCTCTTCCCCGGGGACATCACGGCGGAGGGGACGCATGAAACAGGCATTGCAGGCGCGCCAGGCGCAGACGCTCAACCTGACGCCGCAGCTGCTGCAGACCATCCGCCTGCTGCAGCTGACCGCGCCGCAGCTGGAAATGGAATTGCGCCAGGCGCTGGAGCGCAACCCGCTGCTGGAATCGGCGATCGCCGAGGACGAAGCCGAGGACGACGCGCCCGCCGCCGATGCCGCCGCGCAGGACTGCGCCGCCTGGGACGAACTCCCCGAACCGATGTTCCTGTCCGGCGGCGGCCACGCCGGATCCGGCGACGAGGACGCGACCGCGCGCATCGCCGCCGGTGAATCCAGCGACTGGCGCCAGCGCCTGCTCGCCCTGCTCGCCCTCCAGTGGCGGCCGCACGCGCTGGCGATGGCGGCGTTCTGGCTGGACCACTGCGACGACCGCGGTTACCTCGAGCACGACCTGCAAGCGCTGGGCCAGCGCGGCGCGACGGAACTCGGCGTCGGTGCCGACGACCTCGAGGTCGCGCGCCAGCGCCTGCTGCACGGCGAATGGCCCGGCGTCGCCGCGACCGATCCGGCCGAATGCCTGCGCGCGCAGCTCGCGCTGCAACCCGAAGGCCCGGCGCGCGCGCTCGCCGCGCGCATCCTCGCCGACCACCTCGACCTGCTCGCCGCGCACGACACCGCGGCGCTGGCCCGCGCGCTCGGCGCCGGCGAGGACGGCACCCACGCCGCGATCGCGCTGGTGCTGTCGCTGCGGCCGCATCCGGTCGAGGCGGTCGCCGCCGACAGCGGCCACATCGTTCCCGACGTGGTCGCCTGGCACGCCGGCGGCACCTGGCGGGTCGCGCTCAACGACGCCGCGCTGCCGCGCGTGCGCATCGCCCCGCACTGCGAGCAGGCGCTGGCCGACGCGCCCGGCCAGTACGCCGCCCTGCGCGGCCTGCTGGAGGAAGCGCGCTGGCTGGTGCGCGGCGTGGCGATGCGCAACGAGACCCTGCTGCGCACGACCCAGGTGCTGGTCGAGCGCCAGCGCGCGTTCCTGGAGCGCGGCGAGGAAGCGATCGCGCCGCTGACGCTGAAGGAAGTCGCCGACGCGATCGGCATGCACGAATCCACCGTCTCGCGGATCACCACCGGCAAGTACCTCCAGACCCCCCGCGGTACCTTCGAACTCAAGCGGCTGTTCGCGGTGCGGCTGGAAGGCGCAAACGTCGGCGCGACCGCGGTGAAGGCGATGGTGCGCCGCCTGATCGAGACCGAGCCGGCCAATGCCCCGCTTGCCGACGACGTGATCGCCGGCCTGCTGGCGCGCCAGGGCGTGCGCATCGCGCGCCGCACCGTGGCGAAGTATCGTGACCAGCTGCACATCCCGTCGGCGCTGGCCCGCCGCGCCCGGCCCCGCCTGGCCACGGCCTGAGGAGAGACGACATGCGCAAGCTCCGCATCCTGCTGGTCGACGACCACCCGGGCTTCATCAACGCCGCCGTGCGCCACCTGCGCAAGCTCGACTGGGTCGAGATCGCCGGCATGGCCGGCAACGGGATCGAGGCGATCACCCAGTGCGAGGCGCTGCGTCCCGACGTGGTGCTGATGGACCTGGCCATGCCCGAGATGGGCGGCCTGCAGGCGACCCGCCTGATCAAGGCCCAGGACAGCGCGCCCTTCATCGTCATCGCCAGCCACTTCGACGACGCCGAGCATCGCGAGCACACGCTGCGCGCCGGCGCCGACGCCTTCGTCAGCAAGCTCGCCTACATCCACGACGTGATGCCGATCCTCGAGCGCGTCGCCGGCCGCACGCCGGAGGCCGCGCCATGAGCGAGTCGCGCATCCTGCTGCTGGACGCCGACATGGCGCGCGCCGAACGCCTGGCCACCCTGCTCGAGTTCATGGACTTCACCCCGCGCCTGGCGACCGAGGTCTCCGACCTCGACCTCGCGCGCGCCAAGGCCAGCGACTGGGTCGCGGTGATCGCCGGCGACATCGGCGGCGATCCGCAGTGGCCGGCGTTCGTGCGCTGGCTGGCCAGCCAGGCGCTGCATCCGCCGGTGCTGGAACTGCCGGGCCACGCCGACGACGCCGCATGGCGGCGCGATATCCACCCGGACACGGTGTGGCCGATGGCGTGGCCGGCACGCCGCGACCAGCTGCAGGAGTTGCTGCGCCGCGCCAGCCTCAAGCGCATCGACGACGATGCCCGCCGCGAGGAGCCGGCGTTCGGCCCGACCGGGCGCAGCCCGGCGGTGCTGCGGCTGAGCCGGATGATCGACCAGGTCGCCGCGTTCGACACCACCGTGCTGATCCTCGGCGAGTCCGGCACCGGCAAGGAGGTCGCCGCGCGCGCGATCCACGCGCGCTCGCCGCGCAAGGACAAGCCGTTCGTCGCGATCAACTGCGGCGCGATCCCGCCGGACCTGCTGGAAAGCGAGCTGTTCGGGCACGAGAAGGGCGCCTTCACCGGCGCGCTCACCCAGCGCAAGGGCCGCTTCGAGATGGCCGAGGGCGGCACCCTGCTGCTCGACGAGATCGGCGACATGCCGATGGCGATGCAGGTCAAGCTGCTGCGGGTGCTGCAGGAGCGCGTGTTCGAGCGCGTCGGCGGCGGCGGCGAGATCCAGTGCAACGTGCGGGTGATCGCCGCGACCCATCGCAACCTCGAGGCGCAGATTGCCGAGGGCAAGTTCCGCGAGGACCTGTTCTACCGGCTCAACGTGTTCCCGATCGAGATGCCGGCGCTGCGCGAGCGCGGCGACGACCTGCCCGACCTGATCGAGGCGATCACCCGCCAGCTGGCCGAAGGCGGCCGCGGCCAGGTGCGGCTGGCGAAGGACGCGGTCGCCGCGCTGCAGCACTACCCCTGGCCGGGCAACGTGCGCGAACTCGCCAACCTGCTCGAGCGCCTGGCCGTGCTGCACCCCGGCGCGACCGTGCGCGCGGCGGACCTGCCGGGCCGCTACCGCGCCGCCCTGCCGGAGCCTACCGAGGCGGCCCCGGCCGCCGGGCCGGCCGCCGCGGTGGATCCGGCGACCCTGTCGCCGACCACCAGCCTGCCGCCGCAGGGCATCGACCTGCGCAGCCACATCGCCAACGTCGAACTCGAACTGATCCGCGCCGCGCTGGCCCAGGCCGGCGGCGTCGTCGCGCACGCCGCGCCGCTGCTCGGCCTGCGCCGCACCACCTTGGTCGAGAAGCTGCGCAAGTACGGCATCGACCGCGAGGGCGACGACGTGGAGCCGGCGAGGCAGGCGGCGGAAGCCTGACGCCGGCGTGGCACGCGGCTTGCACGCACCGGACAGGCACCCCGGCTCGTGACGAACCGCCGACATGACCGACGCGATTTCCTCGATCCTCTCGCAGATCCGCGCGCACGAGATGCGCATGCGCGACATCTCGGCCGATGCCGCGCCGTCCAATGCCCTCCCCGGCCTGCAGGGCGGCGGCGGCCCGGCGCAGGCGCCCGGCGCGGCCGGCGGCTTCTCGCAGACCCTGTCGCACGCGATCGACAACGTCAGCCGCGCCCAGCGGACCGCGAGCGAACTGCAGCAAGCCTTCGAACTCGGCGATCCCAAGGCGGACCTCGCCCGCGTCATGGTCGCCATGCAGCAGTCCCAGGTCGCCTTCCGCGCCACCGTCGAGGTGCGCAACAAGCTGGTCCAGGCGTACCAGGAAGTCATGAACATGCCGATCTGACCCGGACCGCCCACGCCTCCCTTCCTCCGACCGACCCCCGACAGCAGCCTTGCCCATGAGCGTCATCGCCCTCCCCAAGACTCCCGGCGGCCTGAAGGACATCGGCCGGCTGCAGGACATCCCCGCGGTGCGGCAGCTGGCCCTGCTGGTGGTCGCGGCGGCCGCGATCGCCCTCGGCCTGTGGCTGTTCTTCTGGACCCAGAAGCCGAGCTTCGTGCCGGTCTACGCGGGGGTCGACGCCAAGGCCACGGCCGACGCGTCCGACCTGCTGCGCGGCAAGCAGATCCCGTTCCGCCTGGACGGCGGCAGCGGCGCGCTGGCGGTGCCGGCCGACCGCGTCGGCGACGCGCGCCTGGCGCTGGCGGCCGCCGGCCTGGGCGGCAACGAGGGCGGCGGCTTCGCCACGATGGAAGGCGACCAGGGCTTCGGCACCAGCCAGTTCATCGAGAACGCGCGCTACCAGCACGCGCTGGAAACCGAACTCGCGCGCACCATCGCCAACCTGCGCCCGGTGCGCGAGGCGCGGGTGCACCTGGCCCTGCCCAAGCCGAGCGCCTTCACCCGCCAGAAGACCGAGGCCAGCGCGTCGGTGGTGCTCCAGTTGCAGAGCGGCGCCAGCCTGGAACAGGGCCAGGTCGACGCGATCGAGCGCCTGGTCGCGTCCAGCATCCCCGACCTGACCCCCGACCGGGTCACCGTGGTCGACCAGTTCGGCCGCCTGCTGTCGCTGCCCGAGCGCGACAGCGAGGCCGCGATCGGCGCCGAGCGCTTCGACCAGCAGCGCCGCCAGGAGGCGGTCTACGTGCAGCGCATCCAGCAGCTGCTGGAACCGATGACCGGCCCCGGCCGGGTCAGCGCGCAGGTCAGCGTGGACATGGACTTCGCCCAGACCGAGGAAGCACGCGAAACCTACGGCCCGCAGGCCGGCATGGTCCGCAGCGAGCAGATCGCCGAATCCGGCAACGCGACCCCGGCCGGCGGCGCGAACGCAACGGCCCAGGGCGTGCCCGGCAGCGCCAGCAACACCCCCGCCGCCGCGGCGGACGCCAAGCCCGCCGCGAACGCCAACCCCGCGCAGGCGGCGCAGGCCTCGAACGACGACGGCACCGTGCTCACCGGCCCGACCTCGCGCACCGCCGTGCGCAACTACGAGATCGACCGCACCCTGACCCACACCCGCCGCGCGCCCGGCCGCATCCAGCGCATCACCGCCGCGGTGCTGGTCGACAACCTGCCGCAGGGCGCGCCCGACGCCGACGGCCACCGCAAGACCCGCGCGCTGACCCCGGCCGAACTCAAGCGCATCGAGACCCTGGTGCAGCAGGCGATCGGCTACGACGCGCAGCGCGGCGACGCGGTGTCGGTGGTCAACCAGCCGTTCGCCACCGGCGCCGCCCTCGACCTCGAGGACAGCGGCCCGCCGGCGTGGCAGGACCCGCGCGCGCGCGACCTGTTGCGCACCGTGCTCGGCGGCCTCGCTTTGCTGCTGGTGGTGTGGTTCGTGCTGCGTCCCGCCTTCCGCCAGCTGCTGCAGCCGCGCGCGCAGGCGCAAGCGACGGTGCGCGCCGAACTGCTCGACGACGAGGAAGTCCCGGTCGCGATCAGCCCCGGCGCCAGCCGCGGGGCGAGCCCGGCCCAGGCGATGAGCCTGGACGACAAGCTGCAGGTCGCGCGCACCGCGGTCAGCAACGATCCCAAGCGGGTCGCGCAGGTGGTGCGCGACTGGGTCGGCGAGGAGGCCTGAGCATGGCCGCCGACACCCTGACCGGCGTGCAGCGGGCCGCGGTGGTCCTGCTGTCGCTCGGCGAGCAGCAGGCCGCCGAAGTGCTCAAGCACATGAGCGCCAAGGAAGTGCAGAAGCTCGGCCTGGCGATGACCTCGGTCGGCAACGTCACGCGCGATGCGGTCACCCGCGTCTTCGACGAGTTCGTCGACGTGCTGGCGCAGCCGAGCCTCGGCGCCGGCGCCGACGAATACGTGCGCGCGGTGCTGGTGCAGGCGCTGGGCGAGGAGCGCGCCAACAGCCTGATCGACCGCATCCTGATGGGTCGCAACACCTCCGGCCTCGACACCTTGAAGTGGATGGAGCCGCGCGCGATCGCCGAGCTGGTGCGCGACGAGCACCCGCAGATCATCGCGATCGTGATGGCCCACCTCGACCCGGACCAGGCCGCCGACGTGCTCAAGTGCCTGCCCGAACGCACCCGCGCGGACGTGCTGCTGCGCATCGCGACGCTGGACGGCATCCCGCCCAACGCGCTCAACGAACTCAACGACGTGATGGCACGCCAGTTCGCCGGCAACCAGAACCTGAAGTCCTCGTCGGTGGGCGGGGTCAAGGTCGCCGCCAACATCCTCAACTTCATGGACGGCGGCCAGGACGAAACCCTGCTCAAGGCGATCGGCGAGATCGACGACGCGCTCGGCGTGCAGATCCGCGACCTGATGTTCGTGTTCGACAACCTCGCCGAAATCGACGACCGCGCGATGCAGGCGGTACTGCGCGACGTGCCCAGCGACAAGCTGGCGATCGCCCTGCGCGGCGCCGATCCGAAGGTGAAGGACAAGATCACCTCCAACATGTCGCAGCGCGCGGCCGAGATCCTGGTCGAGGACATGGAGGCGCGCGGCCCGGTGCGATTGGCCGAGGTGGAATCCGCGCAGAAGGAGATCCTGGCGATCGTGCGCAAGATGGCCGAGAGCGGCGAGATCGTGCTGTCGGCCAAGGCGGAGACCTTCGTATGAGCGCGCAGCTCGAGGTCGTGCGCTGGACCGCGCCCGGGCTGGAAGCGCGCGCGCGCGCCGGCGACGGCGAGGCGGTCGCGCCGCACAGCGTGGAGGAACTGCAGGCGATCGAGCAGGCGGCCTACGAGGAAGGCTTCGCGCGCGGCCACGCCGAGGGCCTGGCCAGCGGCCAGACCGAGGTGCGGCGCATGGTCGCGCAGATGGAAGGCATCCTCGACGGCTTCACCCGCCCCCTGGCCCGGCTCGACGCGGAAGTGGCCGACGCGCTGGCCGAGCTCGCGGTGCGCGTCGCCGGTGCGCTGATCGGCCGCGCGTACGTGGCCGACCCGGCGCTGCTGGCCGAACTCGTGCAGCAGGCGCTGGACACCCTCGGCGGCACCACCCGCGAGGTGGAACTGCGCCTGCACCCGGACGACCTCGGCGTGCTCGCCCCGCACCTGGCCGCGCTGGACGGCGTGCGCCTGGTTGCCGACACCAGCCTCGCCCGCGGCGAACTGCGCCTGCACGGCGAGAGCGTGCGCATCGACGGCACCCTCGCCGCGCGCCTGCAGTCGGCGCTGCAGGCGATCCTCGACGCCGGCGAGGTCGCGAAATGAACGCACTGCGCGCGCCACTGGCCCCCGCCCCGGCCCTCCCCCGCCAACGGGGGAGGGAGCACGCCGCGCCGGGTCCCGACCACGGATGTGAGCAGCCCTTCCGCCCCGGCGCGGCGGGGGGGAGCCGCGAGGGAGCCGTGCGCCGCTTCGTTCCCCCTCTCCCGCTCGCGGGAGAGGGCTGGGGTGAGGGCGCGCCGCGCCAGCGACGCATCGGAGCGCGCGCATGAGCCTGCCCGCCGAACACTGGCGCGAGGCGCGCAACCTGCGCCTGGCCGCGCGCCTGCGGGGCTCCGATCCGCGCCCGGATGCGCTCGGCCTCGCCCGCGAGGGCGTGCTGCGGCGCGCGGTCGGCCTGACCCTGGAAGCTTCCGGCTGCAGCGCCCCGCTCGGCGCGCGCTGCAAGGTGGAAACCTCCGGCGGCCGCTGGGTCGACACCGAGGTGGTCGGCTTCGCCGGCGACCGTACCTATTTGATGCCCACCGCCGACCTCGAGGGCCTGCTGCCGAATGCGCGCGTGGTCGCGAGCCGCCGGCGCGGCGAGGTCGCGGTCGGCGATGGCCTGCTCGGCCGCGTCGTCGACAGCGACGGCGTCGCCCTCGACGGCCGCGGTCCGGTGCGGCCGGAGAACTGGGTGGGCCTGGCCGGCACCGCGATCAATCCGCTGATGCGCGAGCCGATCAGCCGCTCGCTCGACGTCGGCGTGCGCGCGATCAACGCCCTGTTGCCGATCGGCCGCGGCCAGCGCATCGGCCTGTTCGCGGGCTCGGGCGTCGGCAAGTCCACCCTGCTCGGGATGATGACCCGCTACACCGCCGCCGACGTGATCGTGGTCGGCCTGATCGGCGAGCGCGGCCGCGAGGTGCGCGACTTCGTCGAGACCACGCTCGGCGCCGAAGGCCTGCGCCGTTCGGTCGTCGTCGCAACCCCCGCCGACCGCCCGCCGCTGGCGCGCCTGCACGGCGCGCTGCGCGCGACCGCGATCGCCGAATGGTTCCGCGACCAGGGCCTGCACGTGCTGCTGCTGATGGATTCGCTGACCCGCTTCGCCCACGCGCAGCGCGAGATCGGCCTGTCGGTGGGCGAGCCGCCGACCACCCGCGGCTATCCGCCGTCGGTCTTCGCCCGGCTGCCGCAGCTGGTCGAGCGCGCCGGCAACGGCGCCGACGGCCGCGGCTCGATCACCGCGTTCTACACCGTGCTGACCGAGGGCGACGACCAGCAGGAACCGATCGCCGACGCCGCGCGCGCGATCCTCGACGGCCACATCGTGCTGACCCGCCGCATCGCCGACGCCGGCCTGTATCCGGCGATCGACGTCGAGGTCTCGGTCAGCCGCGTCATGCAGGACATCACCGACGCGCCGTGGCGCGCGCGGATCCGCAAGCTCAAGCAGCTGATCGCGGCCTACAACGCGCAGCGCGACCTGATCGCGATCGGCGCCTACCAGCGCGGCAGCGACCCGCTGGTCGACGAGGCGCTGGCGCGCTGGCCGGCGATCCAGCAGTTCCTCGGCCAGGACGTGTCCGAGGCCTCCGACATCCAGGCCAGCCGCGCCGCGCTCGCGCGCGTGCTCGACGACGCCGCGCCGACCCCCGACACCCCCTCCGCGAGACCGTCCGCATGACCCGCTCCGACCGCCTCGACCCGCTGCTGCGCGTGGTCCAGCAACGCCAGGACGCCGCCGCCCGCCAGCTCGCGGAGCGCGACCGTGCCAAGGCCGAGCAGGAGGCGCGGCTGGATGCGCTGCGCCAGTACGCCGAGGAATACGCGGCGGCGCCCGCCGGCGGAGGCACGATCGCGCCGGCGCTGCTCGCCAACCGCATCGCCTTCCGCGCCAAGCTCGATGCCGCGGTCGCGCAGCAGACCCGGGTCGTGGACAGCGCGCGTCAGCAGACCGAGGTCGAGCGCGTGCGCCTGATGCTGGCCAGCCGCGACACCAAGGTGCTGGAGAAGCTCGCCGCCAGCTACCGCGCCGAGGAGGCCAAGGTCGCCGAGCAGCGCAGCCAGCGCGAGCTCGACGACATCGGCGCGCGCCGCGTGCGCGAGGCGCACGCCAAGGACGGCGAGGACGTCGGCGCATGATCGGCGCCGCGCTGCCCACGCCCGCCCTGCCGGCCCAGGCGTCTTCGCCCGCCGACGGCGCGCCGCAGGACGCCGCGGCCACCGGACGCGGCGACGCCCGCAAGTCCGGCCAGGCCGGCGCGGCGAACGGTGGTGGCGCGGCGGCGAACGCCCACGCACCGCACGACGCGCAGACCGCCCGCGACGACCGCCACTTCGCGCGCCTGCTCGCCCCGGATCCGGCGCCCGCAGCCGGCGCGCCCACCGCCATGCCGGCGGCGCCGACCGCGCCGGAGCAGTCCGCGGGCGACCCCCGATCGGGCCAGCTGCCGGACCAACAGTCCGACCAGCTGCCCGACCAGCTGCTCGACCTGTTCGCCCTGCTTGTCCCGAATGCGGCCCCGGCTACGGCCGCGACCGCCCCGGCTACCGGTGCGCAAACCGGCGCCGGCGGATCGCCCGCGCCGACCGGCGCGGTTCCGCAATCCGCCGCCGTCCTCGCCGGCCGCGCGGTGGCGACCGAGCCCGGCGCGGCCGCGGTCGCCGGCGCACCGGCGGCTGCGGCCCACGCTGCCCTGGCGCATGGGCCCGGCACCCCTGCCCCGGCGGCGGATGCCGCCGGGCCCTCGCCGCTGGCCCTGCCTGCCGGTACGCCGCCAAGTGCCGATGGCGCCACTGGCACGGACGCCTTCACCCGTCTGGTCGCCGAAGCCGTCACCGGCCACGAGCGCCTGCAGGCCGATCCCGCGGCGGCGCAGCCTTTGTCGCCGACCGCACCGGCCGCGTCCGCCGCCGCCCGCCCGGCGGTGCCACCGCACGCCCCGCTGCCGCAACCCGCCGACCCCGGTGCCGGCTACGGCGACGACTTCGGCAAGGGCGTGCTGTGGATGACCGAGAAGGCGCTCGGCCATGCCCAGCTGCGGGTCACACCGGACCACCTCGGGCCGATCGACGTGCGCCTGCAGCTGGACGGCGCGCGCGTGCACGCCGAGTTCTCCAGCGCGCAACCGGAGGTCCGGCAGGCGCTGGAAGCCAGCCTGCCGCGGCTGCGCGAGATGCTCGGCCAGCACGGCCTGGAACTGGCCCAGGCCGATGTCGGCCAGCGCCAGCAGGACCCGCGTCCGCGCCCGGGGGCCGGCCGTGAGGCCGGCGGTCCCGAATCCGGGATCGAGACGCAGCCGATCGCCCTGCCGCCGCGGCGGCTGGCGCGCGGCCTGCTCGACGAGTACGCGTGACGGCGTAGCGGCAAGGGCAACGGAGCAAGCTCCGCTACGGTCTCCAGCTAACCGCTAATCGCTGCCCGCTGCCCGTCTCCCGCCTCCCGTCTCCCGCTTCCCGTCTCCCGTCTCCCGTCTCCCGTCTCCCGTCTCCCGCTCCCGGCTCCCGTCTTCCGTCTCCCGTCTCCCGCTCCCGGCTCCCGGCTCCCGGCTCCCGGCTCCCGTCCCCGCCCCGTCGACCGACCGACACCAGCCCGTTCAGGCCGCCGCCAATTCCCCGTCACCCCGCGCTCCGCCGCCGGCTCCGCCCGCGGCACGCCGCTTGCACGGACAGGGCATCCCGCTTGGAGCCCGCCCGTGCCCGCCCCCGCCGCACCCGACGCAGCCCCCACCCCTGCCGCCAGCAAGAAGCCCGCGCCGCGCCGCTCGCGCAAGGCGGCCTGGCTCCTCGTCGCCATCGTCCTGCTCGGCGGCGGCGCGGGCGGCGGCTGGTGGATGTGGCACGCGCGCGCCGAGGCCGCCGCGGCGAAGAAGAAGCCGGCCGCGCCGGTCAAGGCGCAGGCGCAGTACTACGCGCTGGAGCCGGCCTTCGTGGTCAACCTCGCGGACGCCGACGCGGTGCGCTACCTGCAGGTCGACGTGCAGCTGATGACCCGCGACGCCGCCACCCGGGCCGCGATGGAGCAGCACGCGCCGGCGCTGCGCAACCGCCTGCTGCTGCTGTTCGGGCAGCAGACCTCGCAGTCGCTGGCCGAGCGCCGCGGCAAGGAACGTCTGCAGCAGCAGGCCCTGGCCGAGGTGCGCGCGGTGCTCAAGGGCGAGGCCGCGGCCGACAAGGTCGAGGCCGTCTACTTCACCAGCCTGGTCACCCAGTGAGGCGATGACGATGGGCGCTGACCTGCTTTCCCAGGACGAGATCGACGCACTGTTGCACGGCGTCGATTCCGGCGCGGTGCCGACCGAGGCGCCGCCGGCGCCGGGCGAGGCGCGCGCGTTCGACTTCGCCACCCAGGACCGGATCGTCCGCGGCAAGCTGCCGACCCTGGAGATGATCAACGAGCGCTTCGCGCGCACCTGGCGGATCGGCCTGTTCAACCTGCTGCGGCGCGCCGCCGACCTGTCGGTGCGCGGCATCGACCTGATGCGCTTCGGCGAGTACATGCACTCGCTGCAGGTGCCCAACAACCTCAACCTGGTGAAGATGAAGCCGCTGCGCGGCACCGCGCTGGTCGTGTACGAACCGCGGCTGGTGTTCACCATGGTGGACAACTTCTTCGGCGGCAACGGCAAGTACCACACGCGCATCGAGGGCCGCGAGTTCACCCCCACCGAGATGCGGGTGATCCAGCTGCTGCTCAAGCAGACCTTCGCCGACCTGGTCGAGGCGTGGGCGCCGGTGATGCCGGTGGAGTTCGAATACATGAACTCCGAGGTCAACCCGCACTTCGCCAACATCATCTCGCCGCGCGAGTACATCGTGGTCAGCCGGTTCCACGTCGAACTGGAGGGCGGCGGCGGCGAGCTCCACATCGCCCTGCCCTACGCGATGATCGAACCGATCCGCGAACAGCTCGACGCCGGCGTGCAGAGCGACCGCGTCGAGCGCGACGAGAGCTGGACGCGCGCCCTGCAGACCCAGCTGCAGGACGCCGAGGTCGAGCTGAGCACGACCCTCGCGCAGCGCCAGATCAGCCTGCGCGCGCTGAGCCGGCTCAAGGTCGGCGACATCATCCCGATCGACCTGCCGCGCAGCGTGGTCCTCAAGGTCGAGGACCTGCCGCTGTTCACCGGCGAATTCGGCACCCACAACGGCCGCAACGCGGTCAAGGTCACCGCGGTCAACCGGCCGCGCACTTCTTCCATGGACCCAGCGAGCACGCCATGAGCACCACCGACACCGCGGCCCGTGCCGCCTTCGACGCCCTCTCCGCCGACGCCAGCGCCGGCGGCAGCGACCTCAACCTCGACGTCATCCTCGACGTGCCGGTGTCGCTGTCGCTGGAAGTCGGCCGCGCGCGCATCCCGATCCGCAACCTGCTGCAGCTCAACCAGGGCTCGGTGGTGGAGCTGGAACGCGCCGCGGGCGAGCCGCTCGACCTCTACGTCAACGGCACCCTGATCGCGCAGGGCGAGGTGGTGGTGATCAACGATCGCTTCGGCGTGCGCCTGACCGACGTGGTCAGCCCGGCCGAGCGCATCAAGCGCCTGCGGTGAGCGACGTGGCGGCGGCGGGCCTCGCCCTCGACGGCATCCTCGCGCCCGCGGCGGCAGCGGCAGGCATCGCCACGGCGACGCAGCCGGCGGCCGCGCAGGCGCAGCCGGCGACGCCGGCGCCGGATGCCGCCAACACGACGACGACGCAAGCCGGCGCGGGCTCCGACGCGACGCAAGGGAAGCCGGCCACCGCATGGCTGCCCGCGCAGCCCGCGCGCACCGGCACCACCCTGCACGCCGGCACCACCCAGCCCGCGCACGTGCCCGCGACATCGGCGCCGGGCACCGCCGGCACGATCGGCGGCACCCTGTTCGCGCTGCTGTTCGTGCTCGCCCTGATCTTCGCGCTGGCCTGGCTGGCCAAGCGCCTGCCCGGCGTCGCCGGCTCCAGTCATCGCGCGCTGCGCGTGGTCGCGTCGCTGTCGCTCGGCCCGCGCGAGCGGGTGGTCGTGGTCGACGTCGGCGGCACCCAGCTGCTGCTCGGCGTGGGCGCCGGCGGCACCCGCGCGCTGCACACCCTCGACGCGCCGCTGCCGGACGCCGAAGCGCCGCGCGCGCCGGCCTTCGCCCAGTTGCTGGCGCAGCATTTCGGAAAGAAGCCGTGACCCGCACTTCGCGCACCGCCCTCGCCTGGCTCGGCGCCTTCGCCCTGCTGTTGCTCGCCGGCGATGCTTTCGCCCAGGCCGCGCCCGCCGCGGCGGCGGCCGCGCCGCAGGCCTTGCCGTCGGTCAACGTCGGCCAGATCGGCGGGCAGCCGGTGAGCATGCCGCTGCAGGTGCTGCTGCTGATGACCGGCATCACCCTGCTGCCGGCCGCGCTGCTGGGCGTCACCGCCTTCACCCGCATCATCATCGTGCTCGGCCTGCTGCGGCAGGCGCTCGGCACCGGGCAGACGCCGTCCAACCAGGTGCTGCTCGCGCTCGCGCTGTTCCTCACCGCGATGGTGATGATGCCGGTGTTCGACCAGGCCTGGGCCAACGGGATCGCGCCGTACCTGAACCACACGATGGACTTCAAGTCGGCCTGGGCGGCGGCGTCCGAGCCGTTCCGCGGCTTCATGCTGGCGCAGGTGCGCACCAGCGACCTGATGACCTTCGCCGGCCTGTCCAACACCGGGCCGTACGCGACGCCGCAGGACGTGCCGTTCGGCGTGCTCGCCGCGTCCTTCCTCACCAGCGAGCTGAAGACCGCGTTCGAGATCGCGTTCCTGATCTACATCCCGTTCGTGATCATCGACCTGGTCGTCGCCAGCGTGCTGATGTCGATGGGCATGATGATGCTCTCGCCGATGCTGATCTCGGCGCCCTTCAAGATCCTGCTGTTCGTGCTGGTCGACGGCTGGGTGCTCGTCGTCGGCTCGCTGGCCGGCAGCTTCAACGGAATCTGACGACCATGACCCCCGAGATCGCGCTCACCGAGATCGCCGGCGGCCTGCAGCTGGCGATGCTGCTGGCCGCGCCGCCGCTGCTGGCCGTGCTGGTGGTCGGCGTGGTGGTCGGCGTGCTGCAGGCGGCGACCCAGATCAACGAGCCGACCATCGCGTTCGTGGTCAAGGCGATTGCGCTGGCGTCGACGCTGGCGCTGACCGGGCATTTCCTGCTCGGCCGCCTGGTCGGCTTCACCCTCGACCTGTTCCACCGCATCCCGCAGGTCATCGGCTAGCGCGGCGCCGCGCGGCGTTCGCCCGCGGGCAAGGCAGATGGACACCGTCACCCTCACCACCGTCGACGGCCTCAACCTGTTCGCCATGCTCGGCACGGTGCTGTGGCATGCGCTGCGGATCGGCGCCGCGTTCCAGGTGCTGCCGGTGCTGGGCGGGCGTTCGCTGCCGGTGCGCGCGCGGCTGATCGTGACGATCGCGCTGGCCGCCGCGATCTCCACCGTGCTGCCGGCGCCGCCACCCGCCGCGGTCGACGCGGTCACCGTGCTCAACGTCGTGCGCGAATTCGCGATCGGGGTCGCGATCGGGATGATGCTGCGGCTCGCGTTCGAGGCCGGCCGGCTGGCCGGCGAGATGGTTTCGCAGGGCATGGGCCTGGCCTTCGCGACCCTCGCCGACCCGCTCAGCGGCGCCTCCTCGCAGGTCCTGGCGCAGTGGTTCTACCTGGTGTTCGCGCTGCTGTTCTTCACCCTCGACGCGCACCTCGCGCTGGTCCAAGTGCTGGCCGACAGCTACCGCGCGCTGCCGATCGGGACGCCGATCGCGGACCTGCACGCGTTCGCGGCGTCGGTGCCGCTGTTCTTCAACACGGTGCTGAAGGCGGGCGTGCTGCTGGCATTGCCAGTGACGATCGCGCTGCTCGCGGTCAACCTCGCCTTCGGCGTGCTGGCGCGGGCGGCGGCGCAGCTGCACCCGATGGCGCTTGGCCTGCCGGTGGCGCTGCTGGCCGGGCTGATGCTGATGGCGGTGCTGGCACGCGGATTGCAAGCCCCGGTGGAGGCGTTGTTCGAGCAGGCCTTCACGGCCGCCCGCGCCATCACCGGGTGAACCCATGAGCGAAACCGCCGATCGCGAAGACCGCACCCTCCCGCCATCGGAAAAGCGCCTGCGCGAGGCCCGCGAACGCGGCGACGTGCCGCGCTCGCGCGAACTCGCCAACGTCGCCGTGCTCGGCTGCGCGTCGCTCGCCCTGCTGGCGACCGGCGGCCGCGTCGGCGCCTCGGCGCAGGGCTGGATGCGCGAGGCGCTGACCCTGGATCCCGGCATCGTCGGCCACCAGGACCGGTTGATCCCGCACGCGGTGGAGTTGCTGTTCGGCCTGTTCGCGCCGCTGCTGCCGGTGCTGGCGGTGGCCCTGCTCGCCTGCCTGATCGCGCCGGCGGTGACCTCCGGCCTGCGCTTCTCCGGCAAGGCATTGCGCTTCGACCTGCTCAAGCTCAACCCGATGACCGGCCTGGCGCGCATGTACGGGCGCGATGGCTGGGTCGAACTGCTGCGCTCGCTGCTGCGGGTCGCGCTGGTCGGCGCGATCGGCGCCTGGGTCGTGCACCGGATCTTCCTGCAGGTGCTGGGGATGATGCGCCAGGACCTCGCGGTGGCCGCGGCGGAAGGCGTGTCGCTGCTGTTCCACTGCTTCCTCGCCACCCTCGGCGGGCTCGCCCTGCTGGCGGCGATCGACGTGCCCTACCAGCGCTGGAACTGGCGCAGCAAGCTCAAGATGACCAAGCAGGAAGCGCGCGACGAGGCCAAGGAAAGCGAAGGCAACCCCGAGGTCAAGGCCAAGGTCCGCCGGCTGGCGATGCAGCTGTCGCAGCGGCGGATGATGGAGGCGGTGCCGACCGCCGACGTGGTGGTCACCAACCCGACCCATTACGCGGTCGCCCTCAAGTACGAGGCTGGGAAGATGCGCGCGCCCAAGGTGGTCGCCAAGGGCACCGACGAGATCGCGCTGAAGATCCGCGAGGTCGCGAACGCGCACAAGGTCAGCATCGTCGAGGCGCCGCCGCTGGCGCGCGCGCTGTACCGCCACGCCGAGCTCGAACGCGAGATCCCGGTCAAGCTCTACGCCGCGGTCGCGCAGGTGCTGTCCTACGTCTACCAGCTCAAGCGCTGGCATCCGGCGCACGGGCCGATGCCGGTGCTGGCCGAGGTCCCGGTTGACCGCGCGCTGTCCGACGGCGCTGTGCCGGGCGGGGAGGCGCCGCGATGAGCCGCTTCGCTTCCGTCGCGTCCGCGGTGCGCTCCGGCGCGGCCGCGCCGGTGGTGGTGATGGCCATGCTGGCGATGGTCATCGTGCCGCTGGCGCCGCTGGTGCTGGACGCGATGTTCACCCTCAACATCGCGCTGTCGCTGGTGGTGCTGCTGGCGGTGGTGTACGTGCGGCGGCCGCTGGAATTCTCGGTGTTCCCGAGCGTGCTGCTGATGGTGACCCTGCTGCGGCTGGCGCTGAACGTCGCCTCCACCCGCGTCGTGCTGCTGCACGGCCACGAGGGCCCGGGCGCGGCCGGCAAGGTGATCGAGTCGTTCGGCCACTTCGTGATCGGCGGCAACTATGCGGTCGGCTTCGTGGTGTTCGCGATCCTGACCGTGATCAACTTCGTGGTCATCACCAAGGGCTCGGGCCGCATCTCCGAGGTGTCGGCGCGCTTCATCCTCGACGCCCTGCCCGGCAAGCAGATGGCGATCGACGCCGACCTCAACGCCGGCCTGCTGACCCGCGAGGAGGCCAAGGCGCGGCGCGAGGAAGTGCGCGAGGAGGCCGACTTCTACGGCGCGATGGACGGCGCCAGCAAGTTCGTGCGCGGCGACGCGATCGCCGGCCTGCTGATCCTCGCGATCAACCTGGTCGGCGGCCTGCTGATCGGCGTGCTGCAGCACGACCTGCCGTTCGGCGAGGCCGCGAAGATCTATTCGCTGCTGACCATCGGCGACGGCCTGGTCGCCCAGCTGCCGGCGCTGCTGGTCTCCACCGCGGTGGCGATGCTGGTCACCCGCGCGACCCGCGCGCAGGAGATGGGCGAGGCGGTCGGCAAGCAGGTGTTCGGCCAGCAGCGCGCGCTGACCGTGGCGGCCACCCTGCTCGGCGTGATCGGCCTGGTGCCGGGCATGCCCAACATCCCCTTCCTCGCCCTGGCCGCGGTGTTCGGCTACGCGGCGTGGCAGATGCACAAGCGCGACGCGGCCGCGGCCGACGCGCCGGCGGAAGGCACCGAGGCCGCGGCGAGTTCGCCCGCGCAGGCCGAGCTGACCTGGGACGAGGTGCGCCCGGTCGAGCCGCTCGGGCTGGAGGTCGGCTACAAGCTGATCGCGCTGGTGGACAAGGCGCAGGGCGGCGAGCTGCTCGGCCGGCTGAAGGGCGTGCGCCGCAAGCTGACCCAGGAGCTCGGCTTCCTGATCCCGGCGGTGCACGTGCGCGACAACCTCGAGCTCGCGCCCGGCCAGTACCGGGTGCTGCTGCACGGCGTGCCGATCGCGACCGGCGAACTGCACGCCGAACGCCTGCTCGCGCTCGATCCCGGCCGCGTGTTCGGCCCGCTCGAGGGCCTGCCCGGCAAGGATCCCGCCTTCGGCCTGGAAGCGGTGTGGATCCTGCCGACCCAGCGCGCGCACGCCGAGTCGCTGGGTTACACCGTGGTCGACGCCGCCACCGTGGTCGCCACCCACCTGTCGCACCTGGTCCGCGAGCGCGCGTCCGAGCTGCTCGGGCACGACGAGGTCCAGCAGCTGCTGGCCGCCGTCGGCAAGCAGACGCCCAAGCTCGTCGAGGATTTGACGCCCAAGCTGCTGCCGCTGTCGGTGGTGGTGCGGGTGCTGCAGTCGCTGCTGGCCGAGCGGGTGCCGATCCGCCAGCTGCGGCAGATCGTCGAGGCCCTGCTCGAGCACGGCGGGCACACCCAGGATCCGGCGGTGCTGACCGCCGCGGTGCGCACCGCGCTGGGCCGCTTCATCGTCCAGGAGCTCAACGGGATGAACCCCGAGCTCCCCGTCTTCACCCTGGCGCCGGCGCTGGAACGGGTCTTGCAGGACTCGGTCAGCGGCGCAGGCGCCGCGCTGGAACCGGGGCTCGCCGAGCGGCTGCACGCCAACCTCAGCGAGTGCGTCACCCGCCAGGAGGGCCGCGGCGAACCCGCGGTGCTGCTGGTCCCCGGCCAGATCCGCGCCTCGATCGCCCGCCTGGTGCGGCACAGCGTGCCGCAACTGGCGGTGCTGGCCTACGGCGAGGTGCCGGAGGACAAGCGCCTGCGGCTGGTCGGCGCGGTGGGTTGATGACGGACGGGCGGCGCCGGTGACCGGCGCGCCGGGAGGAAGCAGTGAAGATCAAGCGTTTCGTGGCACCGGACATGCGCACCGCCCTGCGGCTGGTGCGGGAGGAACAGGGGCCCGACGCGGTCATCCTGTCCAACCGCCCGACCGAGGGCGGCATCGAGGTCGTCGCCGCCACCGATTACGACGAGGCGCTGGTGCAGCAGGCGCTGCGCGCGGCGACGCCGACGGAAGCGGCGCCGGTGGTGCCGCTGCGCCAGGCACGCACCGCCGCGCCGCGCACCGCGCTGGACGACCTGGCCGAGGCCGCGCCCTCATCGCGCGCCGACGCGATGATCGCCGCGCTCGCCGGCGGCACGCGCCCGGCGCAGCCCGCGCGCGACGCCCGCGTGGACGCGCCGCAGCCGCCGCGCACGCAGGCGGCCGAAGCCCCGCCCGCGCGCGCCGCCACCCCCGCCGTACACAGTGGCGACGACTTCCGCGCCCTGCTCGCGCGCCTGGTCGAGGCCGAAGGCCGCGAGGGCATCGTGCTGCCGGCCGCGGCGATGCCCGTCACGGAACCGCAGCCCGCGCCCGCGCCGCAGCCCGCGTCGGTCGCGTCGCCGGTGGCGCAGGCCGCCACCCCCGAACCCGCCGCGCGCCTCGCCGACGTGCTGCGCCTGGATCGCGACGCCGCCGACGCCGCCGAAGCGCCTGTCGCCGCGCGGGTGATCGAAGCGCCGGCCCAGCCGAAGTCCATCGATGCACGGCCCGAGCCCGCCCCGGTCGCGCCGGTGCAGGTGGCCGCGGTCGCCGCCGCCAACGAAACCGACATCGCCGAGGCGGATGAGCGCGCACCCGTCCTGCGCGCCGTCCCCGCCGAGGACCCCGCGCTGCTCGCCATGCGCGCCGAGCTCGCCGCGATGCGCTCGCTGATCGAAAAGCAGATGGGCGAACTCGCGATCGAGCGCCTGCGCGGCTCGCCCGCGCGCGCCGCGGTGTTCGACGCCCTGCTCGGCTATGGCTGCGACGACGCCTTCGCCGAGACCATCGCCAGCCGCATCGACGCGCGCATGGACCCGGCGCAGGCGCGCACCGCGATGCTCGACGAATTCGCGCGGATGATCGCCGTGCAGCGCGCCGAACCGATCGACGACGGCGGCGTGATCGCCCTGGTCGGCCCCACCGGCGCGGGCAAGACCACCACCGCGGCCAAGCTCGCCGCGCGCTTCGCCGAACGCCACCGCGCGCGCGACGTCGCCCTGGTCACCACCGACACCGAACGCCCCGGCGCGCGCGAGCAGCTGCATTCGCTCGGCCGCAAGCTCGGCATCACCGTGTGCGAGGCGGAAGGGCCGGAGGGCATCAACGCCGCGCTCGCGCAGCTGGTCGACTACCCGCTGGTGCTGGTGGACACCGCCGGCTACGCGATGCGCGACCGCGCCCTGCTCGGCCAGATCCTGTGGCTGCGCACCGCACGGCGCGTGCGCAGCCTGCTGGTGCTGCCGGCGAACGCGCACCCGCAGGACCTCGCCGAAGTCGCGCGCCGCTACCGCCCGGCCTCGCCGGAAGGCGTGGTGCTGACCAAGACCGACGAGACCGGGCGCCTGGGCGCCGCGCTCTCGCTGCTGGCGAAACAGAACCTCAGCCTCGCCTACACCACCTGCGGCCAGCAGGTGCCGGGCGACCTCGATGCCGCCGATCCGGCACGCCTGGTGCAGGCGCTGGAAAAGCTCCGCCGTGCCGCCGACAACCCCCTTGCCACCGAGGACCGCCATGCCGTCGCCTGACGCCGCCGCCAGCACCGAGATGCCGCGCAACGCCACCAAGCCGGTCCGGGTGATCGCCGTCGCCAGCGGCAAGGGCGGGGTCGGCAAGACCTCGGTCTCGGTCAACCTGTCGCTGGCGCTGGCCAACGCCGGCCAGCGCACCCTGCTGCTGGACACCGACCTCGGCCTCGCCAACGTCGACGTGATGCTCGGCCTGTCGCCGCGCTTCACCCTCGCCGACGTGATGGCCGGCCGCTGCGAACTCGCCGACACCGTGCTGGAAGGCCCGAACGGGCTGTGGGTGGTGCCGTCCGCGTCCGGCAAGCGGCACATGGCCGAACTGAGCGCGCGCGAGCACGTCGGCCTGGTGCACGCGATCTCGCAGCTCGACCTGCCGATCGACACCATGGTGGTGGACACCGCCGCCGGCATCGCCGACGGCGTGCTGACCTTCTGCCAGGCCGCGCAGGACGTGATCGTGGTCGTGTGCGACGAGCCCGCATCGGTGACCGACGCCTACGCGCTGATCAAGGTGCTCAGCCGCGAGCGCGGGGTGAGCCGGGTGCAGGTGCTGTCCAACCAGGTCACCCATCCGGCCGAGGGTCGCCAGCTGTTTGACAAGCTGGAGCGGGTCACGTCGCGCTTCCTCGACGTCACCCTGTCCTACCTCGGCGCGATCCCGCGCGACGAATGGCTGCGCCGCGCGGTGCAGCGCCAGGAGGCGGTGGTCGAGGCCTTCCCGTCGAGCCCGTCCGCGCTGGCCTTCCGCGAGATCGCGCGGCGCGCGGCGCAGTGGCAGGCGCCGGCCGGCCCGCGCGGCCACGTCGAATTCTTCCTCGAGCGGCTGGTGGCAGCGCCGGCCAGGAGCGCGGCGGCATGAACGCGTCCGCTGCCGCGGCCTATCGCGCGCAGAGCAACGCCGACGCGGCGCAGATCGTCGAGCGCCACGCCGAGCTGGTGCGCCGCATCGCCCACCACCTCGCCGCGCGCCTGCCCTCCAGCGTGGAGGTCGACGACCTGATCCAGGCCGGCATGCTCGGCCTGATCGAGGCCGCGCGCAATTTCCAGGCCGACCAGGGCGCGTCGTTCGAGACCTACGCCTCGATCCGCATCCGCGGCGCGATGATCGACGAGATCCGGCGCGGCGACTGGGTGCCGCGCTCGGTGCACCGGCGCTACCGCGACGTGGTCGCCGCGACCCGCGCGGTCGAGCAGCGCACCGGCCGCGCCGCGACCGCGCAGGAAGTCGCGACCGCGCTCGGGGTGTCGCTGGCCGACTACCACGCCATGCTGGAGGACGCCGCGCGCGGCCAGCTGCTGAGCCTGGATGAACAGATCGAGGACCACGACGGCGAGCCGCGCCTGGCCCGCGACGACGGCATGACCCCGCAACGCGCGTTCGAGGACCTCGCCTTCCGCGGCGCCCTCGGCGAGGCGATCGGCAACCTGCCCGAGCGCGAGCAGCTGGTGCTGTCGCTGTACTACGAGCAGGAGATGAACCTGCGCGAGATCGGCGCGGTGCTCGGTGTCAGCGAATCGCGCGTGTGCCAGATCCACGGCCAGGCCATGCTCCGCCTGCGCGCCCGCCTCGGCGAGTGGCGCGGCGACGCCCTCGACGACGACTGACCCCCAAGCAGAAAGAACCCCAAGCCTTCCTCCCCCTCCCCCGCCTGCGGGGGGTGAAGCGGCGCGCTGATGCGCCGCTGGCGCATGCGCCGCTGAACGCCCGAGGGCTATGCCCGAGGGCCGGACGGGCCGGGGTGGGGGCGCGAAGGCGCGCAGCGTCGAGCCCCCCGCGACAACACCCCGCCCCGCCGCCTCAAGTTCCCCCATCGCCGGCCGATAGCCCCTCCGACGAACCCATGACTTCGCCAATGGACAAGAACATCCGCATCCTGATCGTCGACGACTTCTCGACCATGCGCCGCATCGTCAAGAACCTGCTCAACGATCTCGGATTCTTCAACACCGCCGAGGCGGATGACGGCACCACCGCGCTCGCCGAGCTGCGCAAGGGCCCGTACGACCTCGTCATCACCGACTGGAACATGCCGGGCATGCCCGGCATCGACCTGCTGCGGCAGATCCGCGCCGACGCGACGCTGGCGAAGATCCCGGTGCTGATGGTCACCGCCGAGGCCAAGCGCGAGCAGATCATCGAGGCCGCGCAGGCCGGCGTGAACGGCTACGTGATCAAGCCCTTCACCGCGGCGACCCTCAACGACAAGCTTGCCAAGATCTTCGAGCGGCTGGAGAACGCCGCGTGAGCGACGCCCCGGCCCGCGAAGCGCGCCAGCAGATGGTCCGCCGCGTGCGCGCGGCGCTGTGGGCGATCGAACACGACGACGAGGCGGCCTGGCGCGCGCACGTCGACGCCCTGATCGAATGGCGCAACCAGCCGCTGGTGCAGGGCCTGGCGCGGCTCGCGCAGGAACTGTCGCAGGCGCTCGGCGACGGCGCCCCGTCCGGCATGGGCCAGGCGCTGCCCGACGCCTGCGCGCGGCTGGAGCACGTGGTCTGCGTCAGCGAGGATGCCAGCCACCGCACCCTCGGCATGATCGAGGAATGCCGCGCCCTGCTCGGCTGCCTGCCGCCGCCGCAGAGCGCACAGCAGGCCGAGGCGCTGGCCGGGATCCGCAGCCGCCTCGCCGAGATGACCGCCGCGCAGGGCTACCAGGACCTCAACGGCCAGATCCTGCTGCGCGTGGTCGACCTCGTGCGCCAGGTCCACGCCGGCCTCGGCGGCGCGCTGGCGGAGGCACGCCCGCTGCAGTTGCGCGCGCCGGGCCACGGCCACGGCCCGGCGGTCGCCGGGCTCGACGCGACGCCCGCCACCCAGGACGAGGCCAACCAGCTGCTGTCCTCGCTGGGGCTGTAGCGATGACCGCCGCGGTATCGGAAATCTGCGCCGACTTCCTGGTCGAGGCGCGCGAGATCCTCGCCCAGCTCGGCGAGCAGATGGTCATGCTCGAACACGCGCCGGACGACCGCGACTGCCTCAACACGGTCTTCCGCGGCTTCCACACGATCAAGGGCGGCGCCGGCTTCCTCGACTTCCCGCAGATGGTCGGCGTCTGCCACGCGGTCGAGGACCGCCTCAACGCCGCGCGCAGCGGCGAGCGCGCGCTCGACGACGGCGCCTTCGACGCGACCCAGCAGGCGATCGACCTGCTCGCCGACATGCTCGACGCGGTCGCGATGGGCGCGCCCCTGGATCCGCCGCCGGCCTGGCTGCTGGATGCGTTGCGCCTGCCAGGCTCCGAAGCGGCCGCCACGGCTGCCGCCACGGTGCCGGTACCGACGCCGGTCGCGGTGGCGGCGGCGGTCGAGCGCGCGGCCGATCCGGTCGAGGACGACTTCGATTTCGAGGCGCTGCTCGACAGCCTGCACGGCAAGGGCGGCGTGCCCGGCACCACGCCGGGGCCGGGAGCGACGGCGGTTCCGCCGCCGCCCGTGCCGCCCGCGCCGCCCGCGCCAACGCCGCCTTCGGTGCCCGCCGCCCCCGCGTCGCGCATGGCAGCGCGCCCTGCCGCGCGCCCGGCGCGCGCCGCCGCCGGCGAGGCCGACACCACCGTGCGCGTGGACGTGCGCCGGCTGGACGCGATGATCAACCTGGTCGGCGAACTGGTGCTCGCGCGCAACCGGCTGAAGACGATCCGCCCGCGCCTGCGCGACGAGCAGCTGGACCGCGCCGTCACTTCGCTCGACGTCGCCACCTCGCGCCTGCAGTCGGCGGTGATGATGGCGCGCATGCAGCCGGTCGGGCGGGTCTTCTCGCGCTTCCCCAAGCTGGCGCGCGACGTCGCGCGGCAACTGGAAAAATCCGTCGAACTCGAGATCGAGGGTGCTGACACCGAACTCGACCGCAACCTGGTCGAGGCGTTGTCCGATCCGCTGGTGCACCTGGTCCGCAACGCGATCGACCATGGCATCGAGGCGCCCGCGCGGCGCATCGCCGCCGGCAAGCCGGAGACCGGCACCGTGCGGCTGTCGGCGCAGCAGGAGGGCGACCACGTCTCCATCGTCGTGCGCGACGACGGCGCCGGCATCGACCCGGAGAAGCTGCGCCGCAGCGCCTGCGACAAGGGCTTGATCGACCACGAGAGCGCGGCGCGGCTGTCGCCGGAGGAATGCCTGCAGCTGATCTTCCTGCCGGGTTTCTCGACCCGCACCCAGGTCAGCGACCTGTCCGGCCGCGGCGTCGGCATGGACGTGGTGCAGTCGAAGATCCGCGAGCTCAGCGGCACCGTGCAGATCCAGTCCGAGGTCGGCCACGGCAGCTGCTTCACCATCCGCGTGCCGCTCACCCTGGCGATCCTGCCGACCCTGCTGGTCGAGCTGGAGGACGACGTCTACGCGCTGCCGCTGGTGCGGGTGGTCGAGGTGCTGTCGTCGGATCCCGGCCGGCCGACCATGCTCGATGGCCACCGCACGCTCGACCTGCGCCAGCGCCCGCTGCCGCTGCTCAGCCTGCGCGCCTGGCTGGGCCTGCCGGAGGCGCCGCTGTCGGCGCAGACCTGCGTGGTGCTGCAGTCGGGCGAGCAGCGCTACTGCCTGGCGGTGGATCGCGTGCGCGGCCGCGAGGAAGTGGTGATCAAGGCGCTGCCGCGCACCCTGCGCGGCCTGCCCGGCTACGCCGGCGCCAGCCTGGTCGGCGACGGCCGGATGGCGCTGATCCTGGACGTGGACGGCCTGCTGCGCACGGGACTGGGCCGGGAACGCTGAGTCTCCGCCGTGCGCTCCGTGATGCCGGCGCCGGCCGGGATTGCCGCTGAAATTCCCGCTCCGAGGCGCACCCGCGCGGCGCGACGCCCGTCGCCTCCGCGCGGTCGCGCCCACCGTCCCACCGCTCAAGTCCCCCCGCCCTGCGACCGATAACCCAAGCAATGGACCGACTCAGCATCATCGGCGTCGTGCTCGCGATCGGGGCACTGATGGGGGGCAGCGTGCTCAAGGGCGCCGGGCTGGCCAGCCTGTGGTCGCCTGCCGCGTTCGTGATCGTGATCCTCGGCACCGTCGCCGCGATCCTCTTGCAGACCCCGCTGGACACCTTCCGGCGCGCGCTGAAGATCGTGCGCTGGGTGTTCCAGCCGCCGGCGCAGGACCGCACCGCGGTGATCCGCCAGATCGTCGAATGGAGCACGGTGGCGCGCAAGCAGGGCCTGCTCGCGCTGGAAGCGCAGGTCGAGTCGCAGCCCGATCCGTTCCTGAAGAAGGGCCTGCAGATGGTCGTGGACGGCGTCGAGCCGGAGGCGATCCGGCAGATGCTGGAAATCGAGCTGCACGGACAGGGCCAGCGCGACCTCGCGGCGGCCAAGGTGTTCGAGGGCATGGGCATCTATTCGCCGACGCTGGGCATCATCGGCGCGGTGCTCGGCCTGATCGCGGTGATGAAGAACCTCGCCGATCCGACCAAGCTCGGCCACGGCATCGCCGCCGCGTTCACCGCGACGATCTACGGCATCGGCGCGGCCAACCTGATGCTGCTGCCGATGGCGAGCAAGCTCAAGGGCGTGATCCACGGCCAGACCGCGGAGCGCGAGATGATCGTCGAGGGGCTGATCGCGATCGCCCAGGGCGAGAACCCGCGCAACATCGAAACGCGGCTCAACGGGTTCGTGCACTGACATGGCGCGCCGGCACCAGCAGCACGAGGAGCACCTCAACCACGAGGCGTGGGCGATCCCCTACGGCGACCTCGTCACCCTGCTGCTGGCGTTCTTCGTGGTGATGTACGCGGTATCGTCGATCAACGAAGGCAAGTACCGCGTGCTCGCCGACGCGATGTCCGCGGCGTTCGGCGGCACCCCGCGCACGATCGCGCCGATCCAGCTCGGCCATGAGCAGTTGCGCGGCTCCGCGTTCGACCGCCCCTCGATCGCGACGCCCGGCGCCAAGGCCGCGGGCCCTGCCGCGCCGCCGCCGGTGGAAGTGAAGACCGTGCGCCAGGTCCTGGACCTGCCGACCTTCGCCCACGCCTGGCGCAAGGCCTCGCAGGGCAAGGGCAGCGGCGCCAGCGGCGACAGCGAGGGACGCGGCGAGCAACTGCGCATCCTCGGCGACCGCCTGCAACAGGCCCTGTCCGGACTGGTGCGGCGCAAGCTGGTCACCGTGCGTCGCGCGCGCACCTACCTCGAGGTGGAGATCCAGAGCGACGTGCTGTTCGCCAGCGGCGTCGCGGTGCCGGACGCGAAGGCGCGCGCGACCATCGCCGAAATCGCGAAGATCCTGCGCGGCGAGCCCAACGCGGTGCGCGTGGAGGGCTACACCGACAACAAGCCGATCCACACCTGGCAGTTCAACTCCAACTGGGAGCTGTCGGCCGCGCGCGCGGCCAGCGTGGTGCACGAGATGATCGCGCACGGCGTCGCCCCGGACCGGCTGGCGGTGGTCGGCTACGGCGAGCAGCAACCGGTCGCCGACAACGCCACGGCGGAAGGCCGCAACGCCAACCGGCGCGTGCTGCTGGTGATCCTGGCCGCGCCGGACGGCGTGGACACGATCGGCCCGGAGACCGTGGTGGCCTACGCCGGCGACGAAGGCGAAGACGCGACCCGCCCCGCCGCCGCGCCAGCAATGGCCGCGGCGACGAAGGTGGCGACCCCGGCGCGGGCCGGAAAGCCGGCAGCGCAGGCCAGCGCGCTCGCCCACGATGCACCCTCGTCGCACCATCGGTCGGCTGGCGCGGAAGCGTTGTCCGATGGCGACCCGCGAGACATCGGCGGCGCGCCGCGCGCGGGGGTGCAGTGATGCAAACCTGGGCGATCGCGAACCAGAAGGGCGGCGTGGGCAAGACCACGACCTCGCTGTGCCTGGCGCGCGGGCTGGCCACCGACGGCGCGCGGGTGTTGCTGCTCGACCTCGACCCGCACGCCTCGCTGACCCGCGCCTTCGGCATCCCGTCCGACCCGCCGCCCGCCGGCAGCCACGACCTGTTCGCCGCGCACGGGCCCGGCATCGCCGCGGTGCGGCGCGACAGCGCCGTGCACAACCTGCAGGTGGTCGCCGCGCAGCCCGCGCTGGCCACCCTGGAACGCCGCGGCGCGACCCAGCCCGGGCTCGGCCTCGCCCTCGGCCGCGCGCTGCACGGCGTGCGCAACGAGTACGACTACGCCTTGCTCGACTGTCCCCCCACCCTCGGCCTGCTGATGGTCAACGCGCTCGCCGCCGCCGACCGCCTGGTGATCCCGACCCAGACCGACCCGCTCGCCCTGCACGGCCTCGCCGACATGCTGCGCACCGCCGACATGGTCGAACGCTCGCGCCGGCGCGCGCTGCCGCGCCACATCCTGCCGACCCTGTTCGACCGCCGCACCCGCTCCGGCGTGCAGAGCCTTGAGGAACTGCGCGAGCGCCACGGCGAGCGCGTCTGGCCCGGCGTGGTGCCGATTGACACGCGCCTGCGCGACGCGCACGCGCTGACCGCCGCCGAACTCCCCGAGTCGCGCGGACTGGAAGCGTATGCGCGCGCGCTGGCCTGGCTGCTGCGCGACGAAGCCGAACGGCAGGAGGCGGCATGAACGCGACCGATCGCCTCGCAACTCCTCATCCGCACGACGTCGAAGTGAACGACTACATCGATGCCCTGCTCGCGCCGGTGGAGGACGCCGCGCGCACCGCCGCCGCGGCCGCGCCGTCCGCCGCCGACCACGCCGCCGCACGCCACGCCGAGCCGGTGCCGCCGTCCGCGCCCGCCATGCCGACCATGCCGCCCATGCCGCCCGCGACACCCGTCGCCCGCGCGCGCCCGGCTCCGTCGCCGGCCCCTGCTGCAACGCCCGATGCGCGCCCCGCCGCCGGCCACGACGCCGCGGAACCGGGGCCGCAGGCGCAACCCGCGCGCTGGCTGCGCGTGTCGGTGGACGGCGACCGCTACGCACTCGAACTGTTGCGCGTCCAGGAAGTGGTGCGGCTGGCGCCGATCATCGCCATGCGTGGCGCCGACGACGCCGTGCTCGGCGTGATGAACCTGCGCGGGCGGATCGTCCCGGTCTGGGACCTCGGCCGCTGGCTGCATGCCGGCGAGGTCCGCCCGGACGAACGCGCGCGCATCGTCGTGGTCGAGCACGACGACGAACTGATCGGCCTGCTGGTGACCAGCGTCGACGACGTCGTCAGCCTCACCCCCGACATGGTCGAACCTCCCTACCGCCCTGGCACCCATCGCCGCCGCGCCGCCGACCGCGCCACCATCGGCGTCGCCCGCCCCGGCGCGGTGCCGACCGTGCTGCTGGATGCGAACGCGTTGTTCGAGTGAGGGACCGACCGGTAACCGGGAGCCGGGAGCCGGGAGCCGGAAACACCCTCCCGTGTCCCCACGCTCGCGGCCAGCGCCAGGCCGTAGAGCGGAGCTTGCTCCGCTGCTTGCAACCCGGCAGGCAACGCAGCGGAGCAAGCTCCGCTCTACGACATGCAGGAACCGCCTCACACGCATCGCGGCGCTCAATGCGCGCGCTTCTCGTACGTCCCCACCAGCTCCGCCTGCGCCAGCACGTGGCCTTCCATTGCCGCCAGCAGGCGCGCCTTGTCCGGCTCGTGCAGGTCCGGCAGTTGCGTGTCCAGCGCGTACAGCCGGTGCACGTAGCGGTGCCGCCCGATCGGCGGACAGGCCGCGCCGAAGCCCGTTCGCTCCCAGTCGTTGCGACCCTGCCGCGTGCCCGCCGGCAGCTGCGCGGCGGCGACGCTCTCGGGCAGGCCGTCGCTGTCCGGCGGCAGGTCGTACAGCACCCAGTGCACGAACACCCGCTGCGGCGCCGCCGGATCGGGCGCGTCCGGATCCTCGACGATCAGCGCCAGGCTGCGCGCTCCCTCCGGCACGCCGCTCCACTGCAGCGGCGGCGACACGCCCTCCGCTTCGCAGGTGAAGCGCATCGGCAGCGGTTACCCGGGCGCGAACGCGGGCGAGCGCAGCGCCAGCGACGAATCGCCGGCGGCGGTGTGGGACGTGGACGACGAAGCGGGCATGGCGGCCTCCCCGGCCCAGCCGCAGGCGGCGGCGCCCGCCAGCCCCAGCAGGCTGGCGGCGAGCAGCAGGGCGCGCGCATGCCGCATGGCCGGACTCCGTGACAAGGCCGCGAGTGTAGGCCGTGCCGCGTCGCCGCCACGTCGCCGCTGGCTCCACCCGTCCTGCACCCGCGTCGCGCCACCATCGGGTTCGCCAAACCATCGAGGATCGGACCATGGGCGACCGCGACCGCAAGCAGCACGACATCGGCAAGAACCTAGGCCAGGGCCTGGGCAACGTCACCGACGAGCAGCGCAGCGACCTCGCCGGCAGCGGCGACAAGGCGCCGACCAGGGACCAGGCCGCGCGCCAGACCTCGGGTGAGCGCGGCGCGGCAGGAGGCGAGGATGATCGTTCTTCGTGACGGCGCCGGGTTATTTCGAATCCGCTCATCAGCGCCGTTCTGCCTGCAGCGGAGATCCACGCACGCCATCGCCGAACAAAAAAAGAACGCTACGCCGTTGCTTGACGCGGTCGGCTCGTCTTTACAAAAAGACCTACCCGAAATTTATTTCGAAACTGACTCCACTGACGAACTGGCTATGTTGAATCGCCTCTCGATAATCGTCAGTCGAGAGTACCCCTTCGGAAAATCTGCGGAAGAAGCTTTCCACGTCGGCCCTAGGTACTTTGTAGCAATCTAGCTGAATTACTATATGTCCTCCCAATGAATCGGGAAAGCTCGCCGCCAATTGCCCATCAACTGCAGCATCCAAACATCCATATAGTCGGCCCTGAATTCGGCGCAGTTCGTCAGCAGTAGAGCCCGCCCAAGGCCCCTCCTCTACGATGACCAATTTCCACTGACCCGGACAATCCCCTCGGGCAACAAAGTCAATTGTGACGTGATCAGGATTCATTTACTGCCTCAGCATCGATCAACTTCGCAAGATGTCATTTTAGTCGGCACTCCTGGCTGAAGGCCCGCTCTTTCAGCGTTTTTACCCACGGGAGTAACTTCCCTACCCGCATCAACATCAGCTTTCAACTTGGCTTGGCCGGTTGTCAACTGAGCGCCCCCGCTCTTCGACTCTACGATACCCTTTTCTTTGGTAACGAAGTCTGGTCTTGTCCGAGTTCCATCACTAGTTTTGAAGGTTACCTGTTCCCCGGCAATTCTCTCCCCTAGCTTCGCACGGGTTGCTGCCTCGCCAGCTTTCCCTGCCACTCTATTCGCCCTCAGTACATCCCGAGCTTTATCTAGACCCCTAGCAGCCTTAATAGCCGCCCCTGCGCCTCCAGGAACCCCAGGTACTACTGTTGCTGCCGCATCGACGATCAGCCCACCAGTATCTAATGCCGCGCCTGCGTAGTTTCCAGCAGCCAAATTACCGCTAAGACTCGCCACATCCATGACGACATTGGCGACGTCCCAAACTGTTTCGATGATTCGACCATCAGGGTCCTTAAACTTGTATGGATTGTTAGCAGCGTAGCTGTATCGATCAAAATTCCAGGCCGTGTAAGTATCTGCAGCAATTGGATCCGCACTCAGGAACCTTCCGATTCCCGGATCGTAGTACCGCTGCTGCATATAACTCAGCCCGGTGGCGGCATCGCTGACGTGCCCCGTGTATCCCGGTCCGTCCTGGACCGGCGCCCCCAGCACCTTGCCGTACGGTTCGTACTCGGTCCGCTCGACGACTCGGCGACTCTGGTCGGTGATCGCCACCGGGCTGCCTAGTGCATCGGTATGGACATACTGGACGTATTGCGCATGGGCGCGGCCCGCGATGAGCTGGGCCAGGCCGATCAGCGCCGCCAACCCGGCGCGGAACGCCCACGTGGTCGTGCACAGGCTCATGGCGCGTCCTCCAGCTCGGCGTCCGCTTCAACACTCCCGGCCGGCGCGATGCACATGCGGCAAGGCTCCCAGTCCACCGTGATCGTGCGAATCGCGGAATACGCCCCGCAGCCGTACCCGTTGCAGGCCTGTACCCGGTACCGGTAAGTCGCATTGGGCCTTCCCAGTGAGACGCTCAATGCGGTGCCGCTGTACGCCACCGTCCACGCTCCGCCATCGGCGCTTTGTTCCAGACGATAGCTGGTGGCCGTCGCGCTGCTGGTCCATTTCACAGGAAAGCTGTGCGAGGTCGTCGACGAGGGCAGCGTCAGCGTCGGCGCAGCCGGGCGGAAGTCGACCACCATGGTCCTGGTGGCGGAGTTCGGAGAACAGCCCGCCGCGTTGCAGGCGCGCAACCGGTAGGCGTACGTGCCCTGGCTCCTGCCCGATAGCGCCTTGCTCAGGGCGCTGCCGCTGTAGACGCCGGTCCAGCTTCCGCTATTGAAGCGTTCCTCAAGGGCGTAGCTGCTGGCTCCGGCGACCGCGGCCCAGCTGACGGTGTAGCTGCCCGTGCTGCTGAGCGCAGGCGCCGACGGAACAGGAGCGCTTGCGGGCGGCAAGGTGACCTGTACCGTTTTCGCCGCGGAGGCCGGTCCGCACCCGGCGGCATTGCAGGCCTTCGCCCGATAGGCATAGCCACCGCTGGACTTGCCGGAGAACGTCTTGGTGACGGCGCCACCGCTGTAGGCCGTGCGCCAGGTTCCGCCATTGACGCCCTCTTCCAGGCTATAGCTGGAGGCGCCATTGACCGCTGCCCAGGACACCGTGTACGCGCCGTCGTAATCCGACGCCGGGGCGCTCAGGGCGGGCGCTGTCGCAGGCGGATAGAACACCTGCACGGTGGCCATCGCCGACCAGGGGCCGCACCCGTTGGCATTGCAGCCCTGCGCGCGATACGACCAGCTTCCGGCGGCATGGCCTGCGAATGCTTTCTGTCGAGCGCTCCCCGAATAGGCAGTCGCCCAGCTGCCGCCCGCGTTGCCGCTCTCCTGCAACACATACCGGTCAGCCAGCGGAACCGCGGTCCAGCTGATCGTGTAACTTCCGTTGAGGCCGCTCGCGGGCGCCGTGATCCCCGGGCCCTCCGTCGGCGCCCGGGTCACCAATACGGTCGCGGTGGCGCTCCAGTTGCCGCAGCCGGCCGTCGTGCACGCGCGCACCCGATAGCCATAGGTCCCGTCCGGGTTGCTGCGGGCGACGCTCAGTCCCGTTCCGGAGTAGATCCCCGCGAAGCTTCCGCCGTCGGCCTGCTCTTGGACCTCGTAGCGCTCGGCGTTCGTCGCTGCGGTCCACTGCACCGTGTAGGCGCCAGTCGTGCTACTCGCGGGCACGCTCAACTGGGGCATGCCGACCGGCGGCACGTTCGAGTCCTGGGCGACCAGGCTGCCGCCGAGGTAGATGTAGCTCGTCCTCGAGCCTGTCCTGTCGTCCTCGACATACAGGAGCTGACCCGCATTGCTGTAGAGGCTCCATTTCGGGCCGGTGGTGATATCCCGCACGCGCCGGCCATGGGCGTCGTAGATGTAGCTCGCGGACGCGGTGCCGCTCACCCCGCGGAGCCGGTTGCCCAGGTCGAAGTCGAACAGCATGCCCTTCTTGTTGTTGACGTTCCCCTGCTCGTCGTACCCAAGACCGACCACCGTGCTGCCCGATGCTGCGTCGACCACGTTGGTCAGCCGCCAGTGGGCGTCGTAGATGTATTCCTGGTCGCGACCCGGCGCCTTCACGGCCGTGAGGTTGTCCAAGGCGTCGTAGCGGTACGTGGCGACCGCGCCGGCGAACATCGGCGACGCCGTCGTCAGCAACCGATCCAGGCCATCGTAGGTCATGGTGCGGTCGCCGCGGTGCCCGGTCAGTCCGTCGCTGATGGCGGCCACGTTCCCGTTGCCGTCGTAGTCGTAGCTGTCGTCCAGATAGGCCGTCGAACCATAGGCGTCACGGCTCCGCTCCGGCAAGCCACGCTCGTTCTGCGCCAGGGTGTGGACGATGCCGTTCCCATAGGTGAACTGGCGGATTCCGCCATTGGGGTAATAGGTCACGCCCGTGGCATAGGTGCCGGCGCGACCCGGTTGGCCCAGTCCATTAGGATCGAAGGGAACCACCAACCCGGACGGATAGGCCAGCGAGGACAGATTGCCGTTGCTGTCATAGCCGTAGCCGATCCGCAGGTCCTTGCTGCCGGCCACCATTCGCTCTCCCGTCATCAGGCGGCGGCGGTTGTATGTGTAGGTGGTGGTGACGACATCGGTTCCACCGTTATAGGCCGCCGCCGTCTCCAGCTTCCCATCAGGCGTATAGGAGAAGGCGACGTCCGCCCGGTGGTCGGCATAGCTGATCCCGAGCAGGCGATCGCGCGGGTCGTAGGAGCGCACGGCCTTGCGCGCCAGGATGGCAGCGGTGTTGCCCGTTGCCGAACAGACGGTCCCCGGAGGCAGCCCCGCGGCGCTCCACTGGAGGTTGCCTGCCCCGTCGTAACCCATCAGTGTCGCGTCGGTTTCCGGCTCGACGGTTTTGCAGAGCTCCTGCGCCGCGTTATAGTCGTATGCCCGGGTGGCAGCGACGGTCCCCGCCGCATTGCGGCGTGTCAGGGAAAGCGGCTTGCCGAAGACATCGCGTTCGATCAGCGTCTGGGTTTCCTCGGGTCGGCCGTCCGCGGCGACGATCGAAACCGGCCACTCGGTCGTCGGCTGGTCGAAGGCCTGGTAGGCGGTGATCGTCCGGTTGTTGCGCGGATCGGTGACCTGCGCCTGGAATCCCGAGAGGTACCGCGTCGTCCAGTGCAGGCTGCCGATCTCGGAGTCCTTTGCGACCAGGACCGGACGATCAAGCGAGTCGTAGGAGGTGTGGACGCCCCTCAATCCGGTGTCGGAATAGGCCGCCGCTCCTCCAGTGTTCATGGGATAGGACTCGAAAACCATCCTTCCCGTTCCGTCGTAGCGTTTGATCGTCTCGCTGTCCGTTCCGGGCACGTCGTCGAGGTCCAGCGCCTGCTCGACGACCGGACGCCATAGGGCATCCAGGATCAGCAACTTGCGCCCACGCCCGGTATAGGTGATCTGGCGCCAATGGCCTGCTGGCACGCCGTAGGCGGCCTGGTAGCCGTCCTGGAAGGTGATCTTGGTGGGAGCCCAGCGGGACGTATCGCAAATCCCCATCTGGGTTTCCGATGGATAGGTGATCTGCTTCACCCGTCCCATCGCGTCATAGGCGTAGCAGGTCTTGTAGCCATTCTCGTCCGTTACCGAGGCGATCCAGCCCGTATCGAGTACCTGCGCCGATATGGTCCTGTTGTCCGCAAAGGTGATCTTCCGGGGGACGCCGCGATGCCAATCCTCCACGCGGGTGACGTGTCCGTTGCCGTCTTTGACCGTGGCGATCGTGCCGTCCTGGGTTCCCGTCGTGAGGTTGTAGGTGAGGCTTTGCTGGGGTTTCCCGAATCTGGCGTAGGCCGTCGGGAGTGCGGTGGCCGGGTCGAAAGTGGCTTCGGACACTTCCACGCCATCGGTTTCCCGGCGCGCGATCTGGCCCAATATCCAGAGTGACGCGTTGTCGTAATAGCTCGTCTTGTCCGTCCTGGTGTAACCGAGCGAGCTGTGCTTCGTGGAGCTCAGTGGCCTGGCCCACTTGTCGAAGGCTGTGGTGGACGCGGAGAACGTGACGCCATCCTGCGTCGTATCCCTCTCCTTCTGCGGCCGCAGGCATCCGAGAATGATGTTCTCCAGACTCCAGGAACCAGGCGATCCAACGCAGTCCGGAAACGGCTGCGTGCTCAGGTCGTCGGCCGTGATGTAGCTGTTGACCTTGCTCCGCTGAATCACGACCTGGACATCGGGCGCCGCGCCCGTCTCGTATCCCTCGTCAATTCTCAGCAGTTGCCCCGAGTTGACGTTGTAGAGGTTCCCGAAGGTGTAGCGCTTGTACGACCGGTCGGGCCCCCTGACGACCGTCGTCTTGTTCGGCGGGCAAGCGTACGGCGTGGGTGGATTGCTGCAGACGTCCTCGAACGCGAAGGGGCCTCCTCCGGTGTAGCTGTACGTCCACTGCATGGCCGGAAGGGCAATGCCCGTGACGGTCTTGGAGACCAGCGTGAACGTGTCACTGAAATTGGGAATGGTCAGGTACTTGTAGCTCGTCAGCCCCCCGTCGATGAAGCTGTTGCACATCTCCGGGACGTTGTTCTTGAAATGGCGTTTGACCTGGAAGTGGAAGGTCGCGGTGGCGCCCGAAGGATGGGTGACCGCCAGGCTGTACGTCCCGGTCGACAGATCGGGAAGCGGGCAGCGTGGCGTGGGGTCGTAGACCGGGAGATCCTGGGAAGGTTCGATCTCCATCAGCCCGCCCTGGACATAGACCCAACGGTTGCCATCCGGCGGGGTCACGGTGAATCCTTCGCGGGTGGAGGCGTAGGTCCAGGTGCCCAGGTTCGACTGCGCGGAGATCACCTGCCCGCCGCTCCACGTCAGCGTGATGAACCTGCCGTCGCTCGCAGTAATCTTGCGAAGGTTGGATCCGTCATAGTCGTACGTGACCCAGTTGCCGAAACGGTCTTCGATCCGGGTCACCAAGAAGAAGACGGTTTCACGCGCCATCGAGGCAACGAAGGCGCCCGTCTTGCCGTCCCCATAGTTTCCGAGTCGCTTGGTGAGCGCTCCGAAGGGCCGCGTCACCACCCAGTCGAAGTAATACTTCTCGCCGCTGGGCGACCGTGCAATGAACCCTTCGCCGGGATACTGGTTTTTCGTGGACGGCAGGCATTGGAACACCCAGAAGTTGCGCGTGATCAGTGAGGCGCTGCCGGCCGGTCTCGGAATCTCGGCGGCCGGGTTCTGGAGGATGGCCTGATCGCCCTCCCACGGGATGTGCAGCCAGTTGCCGCTCCAGTAGTCCGACGCGCCAAGCTTCCCGCCCGCCATCGGCGGGGGCGCAGAAGGGTGGGAGCAGCGCGCGTTAGGGTCCGAGCCGGTCACCTGCCAGCCGTAGGTGGAAAAAACTCCCTTCAGGTAGGGGATGTCCAAACTCCCCATCGACCCGAAGCCGTGCAACTGGCCGTCGCCGTGGCGCTTGTCCTCGACCACCAGCGACCGCTGCAGGCGAACCGGTAGCGCGTTGTTGCCGGGAACGTCGATATCGGTCCAGCGGAAAGTCGCGCCGCCGGTCGCCAGGTCGATCTGGTCGCCGAAGGCGTCCATCGCGACGGGGCTGATACCTGAACTTTTCTTGATCGCTTCGATGTACTTCTGGTCGAAGCGCAAAGTCTCTTGGGCGTGCGCAGGCAAGAGACGACACAGGCCGATCCCGAACATGAGGGCCATTGCGACCACCCTGCGGTAGGGCATCGACCTCGAGATGCGGGCAAATTGCGGGCGGAACGCAGCCCATCCCGGCCGCCGTGCGATCCTTCGCAACATGGATCCTCTCCTTGGTGGCACTCCGCAGGCACCCCTGCTGGCCCGACGGTAATCGGCACAAGCCCCGCGCCACAAGACGGGAGACCGATATTCACCTCGGTTACTGGCAGTCACCCCCTAAAGCCCCGCCCCGCCCCGCCGTTAATGGTTCCGACCCACCCGCCAAGGCGCCGGCCGGAGCCCTATCCATGAGCGAGATCCCGCTGCAACCCGATCTCGGCATCGAGCACGTCGCCGACCTGCACGCGGCGCTGCTGCCGCACCTGGAGGACGCCGAGCCGCTGGCGCTGGGCGGCGGCGAGGTGCGCCGCGTGCACACCGCCGGGCTGCAGCTGCTGCATGCGTTCGTGCGCGACCGCGCCGCGGCCGGCCGCGCGACCACCATCACCGAACCCTCGCCCGCGCTGGCGCAGGCCGCGCGCGACCTCGCGCTGGCCGCCAGCCTGGGCCTGCCATCCGAAGAAGACCCCGGAGAGACCGAGTGAGTGCCCGTTTGCTGATCGTCGACGATTCCACCTCCATGCGGCAGATGGTGAGCTTCGCGCTCACTTCCGGCGGCTATTCCGTCGAACAGGCGGAGGACGGGCAGGCGGCGCTGGACATCGCCCGCGATCAGCGCTTCGACGCGGTCGTGACCGACGTCAACATGCCGCGCATGGACGGCATCGAGCTGATCCGCCAGTTGCGCGCGCTGCCCAACTACAAGTTCACCCCGCTGCTGATGCTGACGACCGAGTCCGGCAGCGACAAGAAGCAGGAAGGCAAGGCGGCCGGCGCGACCGGCTGGCTGGTCAAGCCGTTCGATCCGGAACAGCTGCTGGCCACCGTGCGCAAGGTGCTCGGCTAGGCCCGATGGACATCCGCCAGTTCCACGCCGCGTTCTTCGAGGAGAGCCGCGAGAACCTCGCGGCGATGGAGCGCGGCCTGCTCGCGCTGGAGTCGGCGCAGGGCGACGGCGAGACCATCCACGTGGTGTTCCGCGCCGCGCACTCGATCAAGGGCGGCGCGGCGACCTTCGGCTTCTCCGCGATCACCGACCTCACCCACCTGCTGGAAACCCTGCTGGACGAGGCCCGCGGCGGCAAACGAGCGCTCGCCGGCGAGGCGATCGGCGCGCTGCTGGCGGCGGTGGACGTGCTGCACGGCCTGCTGGCCGCGGCCGAGCACGGCGAGGCGATCGACGAGGTCGCGCTGGCGCGCGCGCGCGCCGGGCTGGAGCGCATGCTCGGCAGCGAGGCCGGCGCGGTCGCCGCCGCGGCGAAGGCCGCGGACGCGGCGCCGGAGCGCTGGACCGTCGGCTTCACGCCCGCGCCGTCGCTGTTCCTGAGCGGCAACGACCCGCTGCGGATCCTGCGCGAACTCGCCGAGCACGGCCCGGTCACCGCGCGCTGCCGCGACGAGCGGCTGCCGCCGTTCGCCGAACTGGACCCGCATACCGCCTACCTCGCCTGGGACCTGGAGTTGCCGGGCGCGGTGCCGCGCAAGGCGATCGCCGAGGCCTTCGCCTGGGTCGAGGACGAGTGCGAACTGTCCATCGACGCGGTCGCGCCGGAGGCCCCACCGGCGGCGGCCGAGGCCGAGGCCGAGATCGGCAACGTCGCCCAGTTTTCGCGGCGCGCGTCCGACAGCGACGGTTCCATCCGCGTCGCGGTGACCAAAGTCGACGCGTTGATCAACCTGGTCGGCGAACTGGTCATCACCCAGGCGATGTTGCGCCAGCGTTCGGCCGGACTCGATCCGGTCGCGCACGAGCCGCTGCTGGCCGGCCTCGAGCAGCTTGAACGCAACACCCGCGACCTGCAGGAAGCGGTGATGGGCGTGCGCATGCTGCCGGTCGAATTCGCCTTCAGCCGCTTCCCGCGGATGGTGCGCGACCTCGCCTCGCGGCTGGACAAGAAGGTGCGCCTGCGCACCGCCGGCGAAGGCACCGAGCTCGACAAGGGCATGATCGAGAAGATCGTGGACCCGCTGGTGCACCTGGTGCGCAATGCGATCGACCACGGCCTGGAAGCGCCGGCCGAGCGCCGCGCCGCCGGCAAGGACGAGACCGGCACCCTGAGCCTGTCGGCCGCGCACCAGGGCGGCCACATCGTCATCGAGATCAGCGACGACGGCCGCGGCCTGGATCGCGCGCGGATCCTGCGCAAGGCGCTCGAGCGCAACATCCCGGTGCCGGAGAACCCGACCGACGCGCAGGTCTGGGACCTGGTGTTCGCGCCCGGCTTCTCCACCGCCGAACAGCTCACCGAGCTGTCCGGCCGCGGCGTCGGCATGGACGTGGTGCGCAAGAACATCCAGTCGCTCGGCGGCCAGGTCGAGATCCGCAGCCGCCAGGGCGCCGGCACCACCGTCGCGATCCGGCTGCCGCTGACCCTGGCGATCCTCGACGGGATGTCGGTCGCGGTCGGCGGCGAGGTCTTCATCGTGCCGCTCAACACCGTGGTCGAATCGCTGCAGCCCGCGCCCGGCGATGTCCACGCGATCGCCGGCAACGGCCGCGTGCTGCGCCTGCGCGAGGAATGCATGCCGCTGGTGGACCTGGCCGCGTTCTACGGCCTGCCCGCGCGCCCGCGCGAGGGCGACGCCATCGCGGTGGTGGTCGAGAGCGGCGAGCGCCGGATGGCGCTGGAGGTCGACGCCCTGCTCGGCCAGCAGCAGGTGGTGGTCAAGAACCTGGAGGCGAACTACCGGCGCGTGGCCGGCGTCTCCGGCGCGACCATCCTCGGCGACGGCCGGGTCGCGCTGATCGTGGACGCGGGCGGCCTGGGCGCCGCGCTGCGGCTGCCGGCGGCGGCGTGAGCGCCGCGCGCCGGTTCAAGAATCCCGCGCCACGGCCGTTGTCGTGGCTGTCACTGCGTCGAACGTTCCCATGAGCACGCCTGCCGATACCGCCCCCGCCTGCGAATACCTGACCTTCACCCTCGGCGCCGAGGAATACGGCGTGGACATCCTGAAGGTGCAGGAGATCCGCGGCTACGACGCGGTCACCCGGCTGCCGGAGGCGCCCGACTACATCAAGGGCGTGATCAACCTGCGCGGCCTGATCGTGCCGGTGGTGGACATGCGGGTGAAGTTCGGCCTCGCGCACGCCGAGTACGGCCCGACCACGGTGATGATCGTGCTCAACGTCGGCCAGCGCGTGGTCGGGATGGTGGTGGATGCCGTCTCCGACGTGCTCCAGCTCGACGCCGCCCAGATCAGCGCCGTGCCGGACCTGGCCGGCAGCGCGATCGACCGCAAGTTCCTCACTGGCATCGGCCTGGTGGACGAGCGCATGCTGGTGCTGATCGACATCGAGCGGCTGATGACCAGCGCCGAGATGGGCCTGGTCGCCGAGGCGGTGGATGCGCTGGAGGCCGAGGCGGCCTGAGCGCCCGGCGGGGGCGCGGCCCTCGCCCTTCGAGACTGACTCGCCCTCACCCCGGCCCGCTCGCGCAAGCGGGAGAGGGGGAACGGCCGAGACCTTCGCAGCGCTGCTGTTGCATATCACCTCTCCCGCTTGCGGGAGAGGTCGAGCGCGCCAGCGCGAGGGTGAGGGTGCGGCTTTTAAGCCGGGACTCACCCCCACCCCAGCCCGTCCGGCCCTCGGGCATAGCCCTCGGGCGTTCGGCGGCGCATGTGCCAGTGGCACATGAGCGCGCCGCCTCACCCCCCGCAAGCGGGGGAGGGAGCAGCCTGCGCGGAGAAGGCGCAGCTTTCGCTGCCGCAAAAAGAAAACGCACCAGAAGGTGCGTTCCCTTTCCCCTGTAAGCCGGTCAGCTCACAGCTTGAAGTCGAGGCGGACCTTGCCGCGGCCGCCGCCGGGGGCGAACTGCCACTGCTTGACCGCGCTCACCGCGGCCTTCTCGAAGGTGCGCGCCGGGCGGGCGTTGACCACCGAGACGCTGGTGACCTTGCCGTTGGCGTCGACGGTGAATTCGAGCTCGACGAAGCCCTGGGTGCCGGAACGCACCGCGTCGATGGGGTATTCGGGCTCGACCCGCTTGATCGGCTTGAGGTCGGCGGAGGCGGGAGTCGCGAAGGACACCGCGAGCAGCAACAGGCCGGTGGCGGCGATGAGGTGGCGCATGGGAAGCTCCGGGGCTTGCAGATGCCCCGGGAATCGGCCCGTTCGCGCAAAGCTTGAGCGCGCGTGCGCGAAAGCGTGACGCAGTGCCCGCATCGCGCGCCCGGCTAAAGTTCGCGGGGCGCGGGCCGATGCTGCAGGAGTGACCCGATCCGGGTGTTCCTCGCCGTCAGAGGCCCGCATGCTCCGTTCCGCTTCCCCCCTCTTCGACCGCCTGCTGGCGCCCTCCACCCGGCTGATGGCGCGTTTGCGCTTCAGCCACAAGGCGATGGTGATCGGCGCGGCCTTCCTGGTCAGCTGCGCCGTGCTGGCCGGGATCATCGAGGTGCGCGCCAGCGCGGAGCTCGCCGACGCCCGCCTGCAGCGCACCGGCATCACCGGCCTGGCCCAGTTGCAGCAGACGATGCTGGCGATGCAGCGGCACTCGCAGCTGGTGGTGCGGCGTGCGGCCAAGGAAGAGGTGGCACCGGCCGCGATCCAGGCCGCCGGCGCCGAAGTCGCGAAGCAGCTCGATGCCTTCGACGCATGGCAGAAGGAGTCCATGGCCGGCAAGGGCCTGGACAAGCCGCTGGCGACGGTCCGCGTCGCGTGGTCCAAGGCCGCCGCGGCGCACGACGACGCGATGCAGGCGATCGCCGACCACGATGCGGCGATCCGCCGCGTCGGCGAAGCCATGAGCCACCTGTCCGAAGCCAGCCGGCTGTCGCTGGCGACCGATCCCGGCGTGTCCTACATGGGTCGCGCCGCCGCCGAATGGGTGCCCGCGCTCGGCGAATACGCCGCCCAGCAGGGCCTGATCGGCGTGCGCGTGCTCGGCGAGGGCGCGATCTGGGTGGACGACCGCACCGGCCTCGCGGTCGCCCGCAACATGGAGGACTACGTCCACGCGCGGATCGCCCTGGAACAGAAGAACGCCGCCGCCGCGGCCCCCGCGGTCGCCGCGGTGCTGGCCAAGCCGCTGGACGCCGCCCTGGCCGCGGTGCGCCGGCAGAACGCCGCGCTGCAGACCCACGTGCTGGACGCGGAAACCCCGGACCTGCCGGTGGCGAAGATGGGCGCGCAGGTCGAGCAGACCCGGCAGGCCGTGGCCGCCGCGCTGGTCGCCGCCAATCGCGCGCTGGACAAGGCCGCGGCGCTGCAGATCGCCGCGCTGGAGCGGCGCCAGGCGATGACCCTGGCGATCGTGCTGTGCGTGCTGCTGCTGACCGGTTACCTGTTCCTCGGCTTCACCCGCAACACCCGGCGCTCGCTGCACGAGATCGAGGACGCCGCCGGCCTGCTCGCCCGCGGTCAGTTCCCGCAGGCGGTCGCCGTGCGCAGCCGCGACGAGCTGCGTGGCATCGCCGACAGCCTGGAATCCGCCATCCGCACCCTGCGCAGCTTCGAGCAGGGGCAGCGCAAGCTGTTCGAGGCGCACCAGGCCGGCCAGATCGGCGAGCGCCTGGACACCGATTCGTTCGAGGGCGCGTTCGGGGTGATGGCCGACGAGATCAACACCCTGGTCGGCTCGCACATCGACATGAACATGCGCGTGATCGAGGTGGTCAGCGCCTACGCGCAGGGCGACCTGTCGCAGGACATCGAGCGCTATCCCGGCGAGAAGGCGCGCGTCACCGAGGCGGTGGACGCGGTCAAGGCCGGCATGCTGGCGGTCAACGCCGAGATCAAGGCGCTGGTCGACGCTGCGGTCGCCGGTGACTTCAGCCGCCGCGGCGACGCCCAGCGCTTCGCCTTCGTCTACCGCGAGCTGGTCGAGGCGCTCAACACCCTGATGGCGACCGCCGACGGCGGCCTCGCCGAGGTCGGCGCGCTGCTCTCGGCGATCGCCGACGGCGACCTCAACCGCCGCATCGAGACCGACCTGCCCGGCCAGTTCGGCCGCCTCGCCGCCGACGCCAACCGCACGGTCGAGCAGCTGACCCAGATCGTCGCCCAGATCCGCATCGGCAGCGACGCGATCAACGCCGCCGCCGGCGAGATCGCCGCCGGCAACAACGACCTGTCGCAGCGCACCGAGCAGCAGGCCGCGTCGCTGGAGGAGACCGCGTCCTCGATGGAGGAGCTCACCTCCACCGTGCGCCAGAACGCCGACAACGCGCGCCAGGCCAACCAGCTCGCGCTGGGCGCCGCTGACGTCGCCGAGCAGGGCGGCGCGGTGGTCGGCCAGGTGGTCGACACCATGAGCGCGATCAGCCATTCGTCGAAGAAGATCGCCGACATCATCGGCGTGATCGACGGCATCGCCTTCCAGACCAACATCCTCGCGCTGAACGCGGCGGTCGAGGCCGCGCGCGCCGGCGAGCAGGGCCGCGGCTTCGCGGTGGTCGCCTCCGAGGTGCGCTCGCTGGCGCAGCGCTCGGCCAACGCCGCCAAGGAGATCAAGGCGCTGATCACCGATTCGGTCGGCAAGGTCGAGGAAGGTTCGGCGCTGGTCGACCGCGCCGGCCGCACCATGGGCGAGATCGTGCAGAGCGTGAAGCGCGTGACCGACATCATCGCCGACATCGCCGCCGCCTCCGCCGAGCAGAGTGCCGGCATCGAGCAGGTCAACCAGGCGATCACGTCGATGGACGAGGGCACCCAGCAGAACGCGGCCCTGGTCGAGGAAGCATCGGCCTCCGCGCGCGCCCTGGAGCAGCAGGCCGAACAGCTGGTCGACACGGTGGCGGTGTTCCGGGTCGATGCGGCGCGCCTGGCCGAGGTGGAACGCCCGCAGGCCGCGGTGGTGGAGATGCCGGCGCCGCGATCGCGTCGCGCCGCCACGCCGCCGGCGCCGACCCGTGCCGCCACCCGCGCGCGGCGTCCGCAACCGGTGATGGCCGGCACCGAGGACAACGCCTGGCAGGAATTCTGATCCACCGCAATTTCGCGGCGGCGCCGGCGACGGCGTCGCCCGTTCCCCCTCACGGATGATGTCCATGGCGCACGCCTCCACGCCCGACCCCGACCATGCGCCAGCGCCCGGCGCCGACGACAGCGCATCCGCCGCGCCGCAGCCGCCCGACGAGCTGGACGACCTGGTGGGCATGGCGGCGCGGCTGCTGGACACGCCCTTCGCCATCATCGCGATCGCCGCCGGCGACCACTTCCGGATCGTCGCCCAGCGCGGCATGGAGGGCGCGGTCGCGCTCCCGCGCGAGCACGCGATCTGCCGCGCGCTCGGCCCGCGCACGCCGCTGCTTCAGATCGGCGACGCCCGCCTCGACGCGCGCTTCCGCAACGACGCGATGGTGCTGCGCGAGGACGGCGTGCGCTTCTACCTGGGCGCGGCCCTGCTCGACGGCCAGGGCCGCACGCTCGGCGTGCTCAACGTCGCCGACCGGCAGCCGCGGGCGGCGGTCGGCGGCGACGCCCTTACCGGCATCCAGCAGCTGGCACGGATCGCCGCGCGGCTGGTCGAGCAACGCCTGCTGCAGCGCCACCAGCGGATCGCCGAGCGGCTGGCGCGCGACGACTATCGCGCGGTGGTGGTCGCCGACTCCGAGGGCCTGATCTGCCACGCCAACGCCGCCGCGAGCGACCTGTTCGACGGCGCGGTGGCGCCCGGCATGGCGCTGGCGTCGCTGTTTCCGCTGGACCTGCAACGCGATGCCGACGGCCTGCCGGACTGGCTGGCGGCGCCGCTGCGCACCGGCGTGGGCGCCGCCCTGCCGGATACCCGCGACCTGCGCATCGCCGGCCGCGACGGCGGCGTGCGCACGCTGGAGGTCGCGCGCCGGCCCTGGCACGCGGACGACGAGCGCGGCATGGCGCTGCTGCTGCGCGACGTCACCGGGCGCCGCCTGCTGCGCGCGCGCCAGGAGCGCATGGCGCAGAAGGACGAACTGACCGGGCTGGCGCGGCGCGGCGCGTTCCTGTCGGCGCTGACCGCGCTGCTGGCCGAGGGCGCGCACCCGCTCGGCGTGGCCCTGGTCGGCCTGGACAGTTTCCGCACCATCAACGACACCCTCGGCCACACCATCGGCGACGCCGTGCTGCAGGTCGTCGCCGCGCGCCTGCAGGCCGGGCTGCCGGCGGGCGCGCAGCTCGCGCGCTTCGGCGGCGACGAGTTCGCCCTGCTCTACCCGCGCACCGACGGCGAGGCGATCGACGCCCAGTTGCGCTCGGTGCTGCTCGACCTCGCCCGTCCCTGCCAGGTCGACCAGCACCTGGTCCACATCGAGGCCAGCGTCGGCGCGGCGATGGCCGACGCCACCGCCGGCAGCGACGAGCTGATCGCGCGCGCCGACCTCGCCATGCAGCGCGCCAAGCGCAACGGCGGCCGCCAGCTGCGCTACTTCGAGCCGGGCATGCGCACCGAGGCGCTGGACCGGCGGCAACTCGACCTCGAGCTGCGCCGCGCCTGCCGCGACGAGGAGTTCGAGCTGCACTACCAGCCGCAGGTCTGCCTCACCACCGGCGTGCCGACCGGCGCCGAGGCGCTGCTGCGCTGGCGCCATCCGCAGCGCGGCCTGCTGACCCCGGACAAGTTCATCGACGCGCTCGCGGAAAGTTCGGTCGGTCCCGCGGTCGGCCGCTGGATCCTCGAGCGCGCCTGCCAGGACGCGGCGACCTGGCCGATCGTGGACGGCCGCCGGCTCGCGGTCGGCGTCAACCTGTTCCCGGTCCAGCTGGACCACGAGCGGCTGCCCAACGAGGTCGAGCACGCGCTCAACCGCAGCGGCCTGACCGCCGCGCACCTGGAACTGGAACTGACCGAAAAGATCGCGCTCGGCGACGACGACGGCAGCGCCGCCGACGCGCTGGCGGCGCTGCGCGCGCGCGGCATCCGGGTCGCCTACGACGACTTCGGCACCGGTTACGCCTCGCTGTCGATCCTGCGCCGGCTGCCGGTGGACCGGGTCAAGATCGACCGCTCCTTCGTCCGCGACGTCCTCGCCAACCGCGGCGACGCGGCGATCGTGCGCTCGATCCTGCTGATCGCGCGCAACTTCGACCTGCGGGTGATCGCCGAGGGCGTGGAGACGCCGGAACAGGCCGAGCTGCTGCAGGGCCTCGGCTGCCAGGAGGCGCAGGGCTACCTGTATTCCCCGGCGCTGCCGCCGCGCGAGTTCTCCCGCTGGCTGGCCGCGCGGCTGCGCAGCACCTCGCTGCAGCAGATGTCCGTGGCGGGCCATGCCTGAGGTCACCGCCGGCGCGCGCGCGGAACAGGTGGCGCAGGCGCGGGACCAGCGCGCCTTCGCCTTCCACGAGCGCGACTTCCGTCGCATCGCGGCCCTGATCCGCGCCCGCGCCGGCATCCACCTCGGCGACCACAAGCGCGACATGGTCTACAGCCGGCTGGCGCGCCGCCTGCGCACGCTGGGCCTGGCCGACTTCCGCGCCTACCTCGACCTGGTGGAGGCCGACGAGGCGGAGGCGCAGGCCTTCGTCAACGCGCTGACCACCAACCTCACCTCGTTCTTCCGCGAACCGCACCACTTCGACGCGCTGGCCGACCTGCTGCGCGCAGGCGTGCGCACGCCGGCGACGATCTGGTGCTGCGCCGCGTCCACCGGCGAGGAACCCTACTCGATCGCGATGACCGCCTGCGAGGCCTTCGCCAGCGACGCGCCGCCGGTGCGCATCCTCGCCACCGACATCGACACCCAGGTGCTGGAGACCGCGGCCGCCGGCGTGTACCCGATCGAGCGGATCGCCTCGCTGTCGCCCGCGCGGCGGCGCCGCTTCTTCCTGCAGGGCACGGGCGCCAACGCCGGCCTGTGCAAGGTCAAGCCGGAGCTGCGCGCGCTGGTCGAGTTCCGCCCGCTGAACCTGCTCGACGGCGACTACGGGCTGCGCGGCGGCTTCGCCGCGGTGTTCTGCCGCAACGTGATGATCTACTTCGACAAGCCGACCCAGCGCGCGGTGCTGGCGCGGATCGTGCCGCTGCTGGCGCCGGGCGCGCCGCTGTTCGCCGGCCACTCGGAGAGCTTCACCCACGCGGCCGACCTGGTCGCGTCCTGCGGCCGCACCACCTACCGCGCGGTACCGGCGCGATGAGCGCCCTCGCCGCCAGGACCGCGCCGGGCCGCTACTTCGACAGCGCCCTCGGGACCGAAGCGATCAAGCTGCTGCCGGCCGACTACGCGGTCAGCGACGAGCCGCTCGCCCTGGTCACCCTGCTCGGCTCCTGCGTCGCGGCGTGCCTGTACGACCCGCTGCTGGGAGTCGGCGGCATGAACCACTTCATGCTCCCCGACGGCGGCAACGGCAACCGGGTCGCCGACGGCAGCGCGCGCTACGGCGCGCATGCGATGGAACTGCTGATCAACGACCTGCTCAAGCGCGGCGCGCGGCGCTCGCGGTTGCAGGCCAAGGCCTTCGGCGGCGGCAACGTGCTGCGCGGGATGCAGGATCCGATCGGCTCGCGCAATGCGCGCTTCGTGCTGGACTACCTCGCCGCCGAGCGGATCCCGCTGCTGGCGCAGGACCTCGGCGACATCCATCCGCGCAAGGTCGCGTTCTTCCCGCAGACCGGGCGCGCGCTGGTGCGGCGGCTGCCGGCGACCCGCCAGCACGAGCTGGTGGACATCGAGCGCGCCTACCGCGAACGCCTGTCGCGCACGCCGGCGGCGGGCAGCGTGGAACTGTTCTGAACCGGCTTCCGTCCGCCGTGCCCATGCCCGATCCCGTCAGCGCCCCGGTCCGTGTCCTCATCGTCGACGATTCGCTGCTGATGCGGCAGTTGCTGGCGGAGATCCTGGGCGCAGACCCCGGGATCGAGGTGGTCGGCGCCGCCGCCGACGCCTACGCCGCGCGCGAGGCGATCAAGCGCCTCGCGCCAGACGTGATCACCCTCGACATCGCCATGCCCGGCATGGACGGGCTGACCTTCCTGCGCAACCTGATGCGGTTGCGGCCGATGCCGGTGGTGATGGTGTCGACCCTGACCGCGCAGGGCGCGCCGGCGGGACTGGAGGCGCTGGCGCTGGGCGCGGTGGACGTGATGGCCAAGCCGCAGCCGCTGGGCGAGCGCGGCCTCGGCGACTATGCCGGCGCCCTGCGCGCGAAGATCCGCGCGGCGGCGCGCGCCCACGTGCAACCGGTGGGCGGCACCCTGCGCTGTGCACCGCTGCCCGCCGGCGGCGCGCGCGCCGACCGCAAGCTGATCGCGATCGGCGGTTCGGCCGGCGGCACCGAGGCGATCCGCGCGGTGCTCGCGGCGATGCCCGCCGACGCCCCGCCGACGGTGATCGTGCAGCACATCCCCGCCAGCTTCAGCGCCGCCTTCGCCGAACGCCTGGACCGCCACAGTCCGATGCGGGTCGTGCACCTGGAGGCCGACCGCACGCTGCAGCCCGGCCACGCCTACGTCGCGCCCGGCGGCCGCCACCTGCGGGTGGTGCGCAGCGGCGGCCAGTGGTGGGGGCGGCTCGGCGACGACCCGCCGCAGCGCCGGCACCGGCCGAGCGTGGACGTGCTGTTCGAGTCGGTCGCGCGCTGCGCCGGCGCGCAGGCCGCCGCCGCCCTGCTCACCGGGATGGGCGACGACGGCGCGCGCGGCCTGCTGGCGCTGCGCGCGGCCGGCGCGCTGACCATCGCCCAGGACGAGGACAGCAGCCTGATCTGGGGCATGCCCGGCGCCGCCGTGGCGCTGGACGCGGCGTGCGAAGTGTTGCCGCTGTCGCAGATCGCGCAGCGCCTGCTCGGCGCCGTCGCGGAACGCTAAAGAAGCCCGTGCCGCCCGCCGTTACCAAGACCAAGCCCCGCGCAAGAGACGCCATGGACCGCCGCACGCTGCTGCATCTCGCCGCCCCCCTCGCCCTGACCGTGCTGTTCGTGCTCGCCCAGGCCCTCGGCTGGCCCGCGGGCGTGCAGTGGGGCGCCCTGGCTGCGATGACCCTGGCCTGGCTGGCCTTCGCCTGGCACGCGCTGCATCCGGTCGGCCGCGACGCGCTGCGCGAGCAGACGCGCCTGCTCGACGAACTGCGCAACTTCGTCTCCAGCGAGGTGCAGGGCTCGCGCACCGAAATCGAGCGCACCCGCGAGCTGGTGCGCGAGGCGGTCGCCAAGCTCGGCGGCAGCTTCGATACCCTGAACCGCAAGTCCCGCGAGCAGGCCGAGGTGGTCGCGCGCCTGCTCGACCGCAGCGGCGACGAGCGCGGCATGGACGTGTCGCGCTTCGCCCAGCACGCCAGCCAGCAGATGGAGCAGCTGGTCGACGCGCTGGAAGCGGTCAGCGGCCAGAGCACGACCACCGTCACCCACATCGACGCGATGGCCGAGCACCTGGACGGCATCTTCGCCCTGCTCGAGGACGTCAAGTCGATCGCCGACCAGACCAACCTGCTGGCGCTGAACGCCGCGATCGAGGCGGCGCGCGCCGGCGAGGCCGGCCGCGGCTTCGCCGTGGTCGCCGACGAGGTGCGCAACCTGTCCGAGCGCTCGACCGCCTTCAACGACCAGATCCGGCGCCTCGCGCACAGCTCCAAGGACGCCATCGCGCGGGTGCGCGAAACGGTCAGCACGATGGCCTCGCGCGACCTCGACCGCGCCCGCGACGCGCGCGCCGAAGCCGCCTCGATGCTGGAGCGGGTCGAGGACATCAACCGCGGCCTCGGCCAGGGCATGCGCCAGATCGCGGCCTGCGGCAGCAGCATCGACAGCTCGGTCGCAGAGGCGGTGCGCTCGCTGCAGTTCGAGGACATCGCCACCCAGGCCCTGACCGCCGCCAACGTGCACCTGGAACGGCTGTCCGCGATCAACCGCGAGGCGACCGCGCTCAACGAACTGCTGCACCGCGGCGGTCCGCACGACGCCGAGCGCCAGCAGGCGATCGTCCGCCTGGTCAAGCGGATCGGCGAACTGCGCAACGAATGGGAGCGGCCACCGCACAAGCCGGTGATGCAGCAGTCGCTGGACGCCGGCAGCGTGGAACTGTTCTGACGCAGCCGCATCGCCCGCCTGCGATGACTGACACCCCGGGGCCGCTCCACCACGTGGAGCGGCCCCGTCGCTTGTGCGGTCGAGGGCGAAGTCCAATCGCGAGAGGGGTGGGGCGCGCCGGGTGGGAGAGGTGGGCAGGACCGTGTGCGCCATGGATGGCGCATCCGAGCCTCCAGGGACGGATTTCACGGCGCGTCCTGACCACCTCTCCGGCCCGGCGCGCTTTTTGCACTGGCCGCGCCCGTGCCCGCTGCGGCACACTGCCGGCATGCCGACGCCCGCAGGCCAGGATCCCGCAGCCCCCGACGCCGACGCGCTGCGCACCCTCCTCGCCCGCGTGACCGCGGCGCAGGAAGCCGAACGGCACGCACTCGCGCGCGCCCTGCACGACGACATCGGCCAGCAACTGGCGGCGATCAAGCTGGGCGCGATGGCGCTGCAGGACGAAGACGACGCCGAAGCGCGCGCCGAGCTGGCGGCGGAAATCATCGCCACCGCCGAGCAGACCGTCGTCGCGCTGCGCGAACTGTCCGCGCGCCTGCGGCCGTCGCCGCTGGAAGCGCTGGGGCTGGAAGCCGCGCTGCGCTGGCAGGCCGAGCGCCTGTTCCGCGACGGACCACGGCTGGTACTGGCGCTGTCGCCGTTGCCGCGCCGCGCCGCGCCCGTGGTCGAGCTCGCCTGCGCGCGCATCGCCGAGGAGGCGATGGGCAATGCGCTGCGGCATGCGCAGGCGCGCGAAGTCGTGGTCTCGCTTTCCCACGACGACGACGAACTGCTGCTCGAAGTCGCCGACGACGGCACCGGATTCGCAGCAGACCAGATCGCGGGCACCGGCCTGCTCGCCATGCGCGAGCGCGCCATGCACGTCGGCGGTCGCGTCGCGATCGACGCGGCGCCCGGCGAAGGCACCCGCGTGCGCGCCTGGATGCCGCTCTGCGCGTAAGCATCCTGGTCGCGCACGCTACGCCGCGGGCGCGCGCCCGCCGACCAGCGCGGCCAGTCCCTGCATGCGCGGCAGCGGCCGCGCCCATGCGTGCGGCCGTCCGCTGTCGGCCAGCACCTGCTCGGCGGCAAGCCAGCCGCTGCGCGTCGCGCTTTCCATCGAGGCGGGCAGGCCGGTGGCGGTCCAGTCGCCGGCGAGGTAGAGGCCGGGCACCGGCGCGCGCGGGCCGGGGCGCAGGCGCTCGCTGCCGGGATGCGGCGCGGGGATCGCCATCGGGATGCGGTGCACCGCCGCATGGCGGACGTCCGCGCGCAGCGCCTGCGGCAGGTATGCGCCTATCTCGCGCCGCGCCGCCTCGATGATCCGCGCGTCGTCGAGGTGGGCCGCGCGGTCGCTGTGGATCAGGTTGCAGGCGATCACCGACCCGCGCGTCGACCATCCGGCGCGCAGGTTCGACAGGTCGTAGAAGTCGTAGTGCAACGCATCCGGGGACCATACCTTCGCCCAGAAGCGCTCGCGCGTCAGCTTGCGGTCGAACCACAGGTAGGTGCTGACGTAGGGGCTCGGCGCGAAGGCGGGCAGGTCGCGGAAGACGGGTATGCCGCGCAAGGCCTCCGGCAGGAGCGCGAGCAGGCTGGGTGGCGGCAACGCCGCGACGACATGGCGCGCGCGCAGTTCCGTGCCGTCCACCAGGACCACGCCGCATGGCCCGCCGCCGGGGTCCGGCGAGAGGCGCTCGGCCTGCACGCCCGGCAGCACGCGACCACCGACCGCCTCGATCCGCTCCCTCGCTTCCCGCGCGAACAAGTCGCCGAGACCGACCGTGGGCAGGCCGACCTGGTAGCCGCCGCGTCCGACCATGTAGCGGAAGAACCCGAACAGCGCACCGGCCGAACAGTCCTGCAGCGGCACGTTCATGATCGCCATCGAGACGGTCCGCCAGTACCAGTCCAGGAAGCGCTCGCTGACGCCGAGGTCGCGCAAGCAGGTCTCCGCGTCGACCGCATCGAGCGCCAGCCGCCGCGCCTGGTCCAGGCGCAGGACCCGCCACAGCAGCCGCGCGTTGGAGGCGACGTCCGCGAGCGACAGTTGCGGGACGCGCAGCAGGTCGGGCAGGAAGTGCAGCGGCGGCGGCAACGGATAGACGTGCAGCGTCATCGCGCACGGCGCGTCGACCAGGGTGATGAAGCGCCGCCCCTGCCAGGCAATCCGGTCGCGCGTGCCGAGCATGTCCAGCAGCGCCAGCAGGTTGCGGTATTCCGACAGCAGGATGTGCGGGCCGAGGTCCAGGCGGTCGCCGGTGGCCGGATCGGTCAGGCTCCGCGCGCGTCCGCCGAGCTCCTGCTCGCGCTCCAACACCGTGACCCGAATGCCGCCGTCGGCGAGCGCGATCGCGCAGGCGAGTCCCGCCAGCCCGCCGCCGATGACGATCGCGTCGCAGTCCGCCATGCGCCCACCGTGCGGGACGGCCCGCGAATGCGGCGTGTCCGCGTTTTGCGGAACCTCGCGCGAGAGCGCCGCCGGTCGCGACGCGGTGCCGCTAGCCCGCCAGCCGCTGCCGCCAGGCCGCCAGCAGCACCGCGGTGGCGGCGGCGACGTTGAGGCTCTCGACCGCGCCGCTGCCGGGGATCGACAGGCGCAGGTCGCAGGCGGCGGCGAGCCCGCGATCCATGCCTTCGCCTTCGGCGCCGAGCACGTAGACCAAGCGCTCGGGCAGGCGCGCCGCGAACAGGTCGTCGCCGCCGGACACCACGGTCGCGGCCAGCGCGAAGCCGGCGCCGCGCAGTTGCGCCAGCGCGTTGTCCTCGCGGCCGAGGCGAACGAACGGCACTGCCTCGGCCCCGCCCTCCGCCACCCGCGCGGCGGCGCCGGACAGCGCCAGCGTGGACGCCTTCGGCAGTAGCACCGCCGACACGCCGAAGTGCGCGGCCGAGCGCAGGATCGCACCGAGGTTGTGCGGGTTGCCCACGCCGTCCAGCCACAGCGCGCAGTGCGGGCCGGGGGCCAGGTCGCGCAGCCACGGCGACAGCGGCAGCGTTTCCTCGCGCAGGACGTCGGCGACCACGCCTTCGTGGTGGGCGCTGGCGGCGAGCTTGTGCAGGTCCGCCTCTTCCACTACGCGATAGCCGATGCGATGCGCCACGCACCACTTCAGCAGCGGCTGCAGTTGCGGGATGCGCGCCTCGGCCAGGTACAACTTGCGCAGCGCCTGCGGCCGCCGCGCGAACGCCGCGCGCACGGCGTTGAGGCCATACAGGCGCAATTCGGCGTCGCGCTGCGGACGCGGCGTGCCGCCGGCCTCGCCGCCGGCGCCGGCCGGGCGCGCCGCCGACGGCGCGCGCGGCTTCCAGGGCGAGCGTTCGCTCACGCCTCGCCCTCGACCGGCCGCACCTGGCCGTCCAGTTCGCGCACCTGGTGCGCGATCGCCTTCGGCGAGCGGGTGTACGGCGCTAGCAGCGCGTAGAACGCCGGCACCACGAACAGCGACAACAGCGTCGAGAAGCCGACGCCGAAGATCACCACCACACCGATCGTCGCGCGACTGGCGGAGCCCGGCCCGCCCGCCGCGACCAGCGGCACCGCGCCGACCATGGTCGCGATCGAGGTCATCAGGATCGGCCGCAGGCGCACACCGGCCGACTCGACGATCGCCTCGCGCACGCTGCGCCCGGCGTCGCGCAGCTGGTTGGCGAACTCGACGATCAGGATGCCGTTCTTCGCGGCGAGGCCGACCAGCATGACGATGCCGATCTGCGAGAACAGGTTGAGCGTGCCGCCGGTAAGCCATAGGCCGATCAGCGCGCCGAGCACGCCCAGCGGCACGGTCAGCATGATCACCAGCGGGTGGATGAAGCTCTCGAACTGCGCGGCCAGCACCAGGTACACCACCAGCAGCGCCAGCGCGAAGGTCAGCAGCACCGCGCCGCCGGCCTTCTGGTATTCGCGCGATTCGCCCTTCCAGTCCACCTGCGCGTAGTCGGGCAGCTCGGTGCGGACCACGCCATCGAGGAACGCGAGCGCCTCGCCCATCGTGTAGCCCGGCGCCAGGCCCGCGCTGATGGTGATCGCGCGCAGGCGGTTGAAGCGGTTGAGCGTGCCGGGCTCGGCCAGCTCGCTCAGCGTCACCAGGTTCGATAGCGGGACCAGCTCGCCGTTGCGCGCGCGCACCTGGATCGCCTCGAGGTCGGCCGGCGCGGCGCGACCGGCGCGGCCGGCCTGGACCAGCACGTCGTACTCCTCGCCTTCCTGCACGAAGGTGGTGACCTGGCGGCTGCCCATCATGGTCTCCAGCGTGCGCCCGATCTCGGACACGCTGACGCCGAGGTCGGCGGCGCGCTGGCGGTCGATCCGCACGCGCATCTGCGGGCGGGTTTCCTTGTAGTCCGAATCCACCGAGAAGAAGCCGGGATTGGCCTCCATCTTCTGCATCACGATGTCGCGCCAGCGCGCGATCTCGCCGTACTCCGGGCCGCCCAGCACGATCTGGATCGGCTGGCCGCGGCTGCCGACCAGGCCGCCGCCCACCCGCGGCTGCGCGCGCACGCCGGGCAGCTGGTCGAGGTCGCGGCGCAGCGATTCGGCGACTTCCGCCGTGCTTTGCTCGCGCTGCTTCCAGTCCTTCAGGAACACGGTGACGTTGCCGGTGTGCATCTCCTCGCTGGCCCCCCAGCCGCCCGGCACGCGGCTGTTGTAGCGCAGGATCGGCCCGCCCTCGCCCACCCGCTGGGCGAAGATCCGCTCGACCTGCTTCACCTGGCCGACGGTGTAGTCGTAGCCGGCGCCTTCCGGCCCCATGATCGAGACGAAGAACACGCCGCGGTCCTCGGCCGGCGCCAGCTCGGACGGCACCACGCGGAACAGCACCACGCTGGCGACGCCGGCCGCGAGCATCAGCGCGCCGACCAGCCAGACCTTGCCGATCGCGCGCTGCAGCGCGCCGCGGTAGCGCGTCGCCAGCCAGTCCAGGCGGCCGTTGATCCAGCGGTGCAGGCGGGTCGCCTTCTCGTCCTTGTGCGGTCGCAGCAGCTTGGACGACATCATCGGCGTCAGCGTCAGCGCGACGAAGGCCGACAGCGCGACCGCGCCGGCCAGTGCCACCGACAGCTCGCGGAACAGGCGCCCGGTGTTGCCTTCCATGAAGCCGACCGGCAGGAACACCGCCACCAGCACCGTGGTCGTCGCGATCACCGCGAACGCGACCTGGCGGGTACCGCGCACCGCCGCCAGCAGCCGCGGCTCGCCGAGGTCGACCCGGCGCTGGATGTTCTCCAGCACCACGATCGCGTCGTCCACCACCAGGCCGATCGACAGCACCAGCGCCAGCAGGGTGAGCAGGTTGATCGAATAGCCGAACAGGTACAGCGGGATGAACGCGGCCAGCAGGCACACCGGCACCGTCAGCGCCGGGATCATCGCCGCGCGGAAGCTGCCGAGGAACAGCCAGATCACCAGCAGCACCAGTGCGATCGCTTCCAGCAGCGTCGCCTGCACGCGCTCGATCGAGGCTTCGATGAACACGGTGTCGTCGAAGGCGACAAAGATGCTGGTGCCTTCCGGGAGCGACTTCTGGATCTCGGTCGCCATCGCCCGCGCCGCGCGCGCGACGTCCAGCGCGTTGGCAGTCGAAGTCTTGATGATGCCGAGGCCGATGTTGGGCGTGCCGTTGCTGTGGTAGTAGGCGCGCCGCTCGGCGGAGGCGAGTTCGACCTGGGCGACGTCGCCCAGGCGCACGACGTAGCCGTCGTCGCCCTTGCGCAGCGGGATCGCGGCGAAGTCGCGCGGCGACTGGTAGCCGCGCTCCACGCGCAGGGTGAAGTCGCGGTCCTGCGATTCGATGCGGCCGGCCGGCAGTTCGACGTTCTCCGCGCGCAGCGCGTCCTCGATGTCGCCGGCGGTGATGCCGCGCGCGGCCATCGCGTCGCGGTCCAGCCAGATCCGCATCGCGTAGCGCTGGCGGCCGCCGATCCGCACCTGGGCCACGCCGTCCATGCTCGACAGGCGGTCCACGATGTAGCGGTCGGCGTAGTCCGACAGCTGCAGCGTGTCCATCGTGGTCGAGCTCATGTTGAGCCAGATGATGGTGTCCGAGTCGCTGTCGGCCTTCTCGACCTCGGGCGGGTCGGCCTCGTCGGGCAGGCGGTCGGCGACGCCGCTGATCGCGTCGCGGACGTCGTTGACCGCGGCCTCGATGTCCCGGTTGAGGGTGAATTCCAGCGTCACCGACGAACGCCCGTTGACGCTGCGCGACTGCAGGGTCTCGATGCCCTCGATGCCGGCCAGCGCGTCTTCCAGCACCTGGGTGATGCGGGTCTCGACCACCGCGGCCGAGGCGCCCGGGTAGCTGACGTCCACCGACACGATCGGCGGGTCGATCGCCGGCAGCTCGCGCAAGGTCAGCCGCGAATAGGCCATCACCCCGAGCACGATCAGCAGCAGGCTCATCACCGTCGCGAAGACGGGCCGTTCGATCGAAATGTCGGACAGCTTCATCGCGCTACTCCGCGCCGGCGCCCGCGTGCGCGGCCGGCTGGGCGGCGGCGGTCGCGGCCGGCGCCGCCTCGACGATCTTCGCGCCCGGGCGCAGCTTGCCGGTGCCGTCGACCACGATGCGGTCGCCGGCGCGCAGGCCCTCGAGGATCTCGACCTGGCCGTCGCGGCGCGCGCCCGCGCGCACGTTGGCCTGCTCGACGCTGCCGTCGTCCTTCACCCGCCAGGCGAAGCTGGTCTGGCCGACCTGGACCACCGCGATCTCCGGCGCCAGCAACGCCTGCCGCGCCGGCAGCAGCGCGCGCACCTCGACCAGCATGCCGGGCCGCAGTGCGTGGTCGGGGTTGGCGAAGGCGGCACGCACGGTGGCCGCGCGCGTGCCCGGATCGATGCGCGCGTCAACCGTCTCGACGGTGCCGGCGAAGACCCGGCCGCGGAAGGCGACCACCCGCCCCTCGACCTGCTGGCCGCGGGCCACGTCGCCCAGCCGGGTTTCCGGGACCGGGAAGTCGACGTACATGCGGTCGAGGTCGTCCAGCGTCGCGATCGCCGTGCCCGGCGTGACCAGCGCGCCCGGGCTGACCTGGCGGATGCCGAGCACGCCGGAAAACGGCGCGCGGATCACCCGGTCGCCCAGTTGCGCGCGCACCTGGGCGACGCGTGCGTTGGCGGCGTCGCGGGTCGCGCGCTGCGCGTCCAGCGCCGAGCGCGCGATCAGCTGCTGCGCGGCCAGCTCCTGCTGGCGCTTGTACAGGCGCTCGGCCTCGTTCGCCGCGGCCTGCGCCTCGGCCAGCGCGGCCTGCTGCTGCTGGCCGCTGAGGGTGACCAGCGGCGCGCCCGCCTTCACCGTGTCGCCGCTGTCGAAGTGGACCTGCTGCACGGTCTCGCTGACCTTGGCGGTGACCGTCACCGACTCGCGCGCGCGCGCCGTGCCCAACGCCTGCAGGTTGTCCTGGAAGGGCTTCAGCGCCAGCCGCGTGGTGGTGACCACGACCGCCTCCGCGCCGCCGCCGGCCGCATCGCGCTGGCCGCCGCAGGCGGCGAGCAGGAGGACGGACAGGACGCAGGCGACGGGCAGCAGTCTGGGCATCGGGCGGGAACGCTCGCGGACAGGCGGGGAAACGCCCGAGTGTACGGGCTGGCGGCCGGGGCCACCCCTGCCGTTGGGCCCACGCCACCGTGGTCAACCGCGCGCTTCGTGATGCGTTGCCGGCTTTTTCGCGCGGCCGGCCAGCGTGCACGCGACGGCGGCTTCAGCTCGTGACGGCACGACGCCGCTCGATCCAGGTCGGCGGCCGCGGCCAGGCCGGCTCGGCGTGGCCGGCGAGCGCGCGGCGCAGGTCGTGGCGGTCCAGCTGCGGCGCCAGTTCCTGCAGCAGCTGCACCGCATAGTCGCGCAGCACCCGCTCGCGCGGCAGCACCGCCCAGGTCGTGCATTCCGGCACCGCCGCCGGCGCCGGCAGCGCGTGCAGGTCCGGATCTTCGCTGGCGCCGACCGCCATCTCGGCGAGCAGGCCGACGCCGAGGCCGGCGCGCACGTAGGTCTTGAGCAGGTCGGCGGCGTGCGCGGTCATCGCCAGTTGCGGCTGCAGGCCGCGCGCGGCGAAGGCGGCGCGCAGCGAGGATTCCGGCCGCTGCGAGGAGTCGTAGCTGAGCAGCGGCAGCGCCGCCAGTTCCTCCAGCGTCGGTGCGCGCCGCAGCGCGGCCAGCGGATGCGAGCGCGGCACCACCACCACCCGCCGCCAGCGGAACAGCGGTATCGCCAGCCCGCCTTCCGGGATGCCGTCGGCGGTGCTGATCACGGCGAGGTCGGCGTGACCGCTGGCCAGGCGCGCGAGCACTTCGCGCTCGGCGGCCGGCTGCATGTGCACGCTGACCTGCGGGAACGCGCGCATCACCGCGGCGACCGCCGACGGCAACACGTAGCGCGCCTGGGTGTGGGTGGTGACCAGGGTCAGCGCGCCCTGGGTCTCGCCGCGCTGGTTGGCGGCGAGCGCGCGGATGTTGGCCGCCTCGGCGACCGCGCGGCGGGCATGGGCGAGGACCTGTTCGCCGGCCGGGGTGATCGCCTCCAGGCTGCGGCCCTTGCGCGAGAACAGCAGGAAGCCCAGCTCGTCCTCGAGCTGCTTGAGCTGCTTGGAGATGCCGGGCTGGGTGGCGTGCACGCGCTCGGCGGCGAGGGTGATGCTGAGGCCGGAGTCGGCGATGGCGATCAGGTAGCGCAGTTGGGTCAGGGTCATGGTTCGGCCGAAGGTGGTCGCGGGGGCACGGGCGGGCGACGACGTTCGGGGGAGGCGGACAGGGACACGGGCTGCTCCGGCCGCGGGGGCGGCAGGCCGGCAAACATACCAGCGCCGGGGCCGGCGGGGGCTGATGACCGGCAGCGATGACGGTCGCGCGTTTGCTCATTTCCGCCTCACCAGCCTCCGGGCCAGCATTGCCGTGGCCCGGCCGGCGCGCCCGGTGCGTTAGCCCGGAAGTGCGCCACGCCGCCCGCACGCGGCCGCGGACACGCTGCCGACCTCCCCTCCCCCACGAGCACCCCCATGGCCCTGTACGACAGCATCCTCGACACCATCGGCCACACCCCGGTCGTGCGCCTGCACCGCGTCGCGCCGCCGAACGTGCAGCTGTACGCCAAGGTCGAGTCCTTCAACCCCGGCGGCTCGGTCAAGGACCGCCTGGCGATCGCGATCATCCTCGACGCCGAGGCCCGCGGCCTGCTCAAGCCGGGCGACACCGTGGTCGAAGCGACTTCCGGCAACACCGGCATCGCCCTGGCGATGGTGTGTGCGGCGCGCGGCTACAAGTTCGTCGCGACCATGGCCGAAACCTTCTCGATCGAGCGCCGCAAGCTGATGCGCGCGTACGGCGCGAAGGTGATCCTGACGCCGGCCGCCGAGCGCGGCCAGGGCATGGTCCGGCGCGCCGAGGAACTGGCGAAGCAGCACGGCTGGTTCCTCGCCCGCCAGTTCGACAACCCGGCCAACCCGGCCTACCACCGGCAGACGACGGCGGCGGAGATCCTGCGCGACTTCGCCGGCCGCCGGCTCGACCACTTCGTCAGCGGCTGGGGCACCGGCGGCACCCTGACCGGCGTCGGCGAGGTGCTGCGCGCGGCGCGGCCGGAGGTGAAGGTCACGACGCTGGAACCGGCGAGCGCGTCGCTGCTCAACGGCGAGGAGTTCGTGCCGCACAAGATCCAGGGCTGGACGCCGGACTTCATCCCCGGCGTGCTCAACCGCGAGGTGGTCGGCGACATCCTGAAGATCGACGACGTCCTCGCGCGCGACACCGCGCGCCGGCTGGCCAGGGAAGAAGGCCTCTTCGTCGGCCTGTCGGCCGGCGCGACCGTGGCGGGCGCACTGGAGGTGGCGAAGCGGGCGAAGGACGGCGACGTGATCCTGGCGATGCTGCCCGACACCGGCGAGCGCTACCTGTCCACCTTCCTGTTCGAGGACGTCCTCGAAGGCTCCGACGACGACTGGCTCGCCGGCCTGTAACCGCCGGCCATGAAAAAAAGCGCCCGGTCGGGCGCTTTTTTTTTTGCCGGCTACCGGCCCGGTTCCCGGTTTCCGTCGCTCACGCCACCAGCGTCCCGTCCTCGCCCGCCTGCAGGTCCAGCCGGCTGAAGCAGATCTGCATGATCCGGCTGTGCAGGCGGCGTGGATTGTCGAAGGACTGGATCGCCAGCGCGGCGGCGCTGAGCATCACGGTGAGGTTGGCCAGCGCGGTCTCGCCGAGCGAGGCGAGCATGCTCGGGCACAACGCGACCGCGAGGGTCAGCACCACCGACACGATGACGTAGCTGCGCACCGCGCTCCACGCGCTGTGGTCGCTGCCCTGGCTGCTGGCGCCGCGGCGGTACGGCATCGCCATGATCCGGCCGAGCAGGCCGGCAAGGCGGATCTCGCGGCGGGTCGCCAAGGCCTTGCAGGCGAACGCGAGCAGGGTCGCGGCCATGCCCGCCTGCGGCAGCCACACCGGCATCTGCGCGCGCGGCCAGGTGACCAGCACGCAGGCGGCGATGAACAGCAGGAGGCCGATCCGGTGCAGGCGCGCGGCCGCGTCCACCGCGGCCTGCAGCTTGTCGACATTGGCGAGGGTGATGCGTGGTTTCATGAGCGTGGCCCGGCACGCCGCGGTGATGCCGCGCATGCACGAAATTCGGATGTGAGTGCCCCTGCCGTGGATAACGGCGCCGGCGGCGGGCCCTGAAGCCTCGCGCCTGCCGGTTGCCGCGCGCGCGTACCCTGTGCGCGGGAACGATTGTCGGCGCTGGCCGAAGCCGGCGTCCAGCGCTGCATCACGCTTTCTTCACCGGGCATTTGGCTGGGAGCCGCATGTCGCGCATTCAGGTTGTCCTCGCCGACATCACCACGCTGGACGTGGACGCGATCGTGAATGCCGCGGCGCCGGCGCTGCTCGGCGGCGGCGGCGTCGACGGCGCGATCCACCGCGCCGCCGGGCCCGGCCTGCTGGCCGAGTGCCGCGCCCTGCCCGAGGTCCGCCCGGGCGTGCGCTGCCCGACCGGCGAGGCGCGCATCACCGGCGGCCATCGCCTGCCGGCGGCGCGGGTCATCCACACGGTCGGCCCGGTGTGGCGCGGCGGCGACGCCGGCGAATCCGCCCTGCTCGCGGCCTGCTACCGCAACACGCTGGCGCTGGCCGCGCTGCACGACATCGATTCGCTCGCCTTTCCGGCGATCAGCTGCGGCGTGTACGGCTACCCCGCGGACGCGGCGGCGCCGCTCGCGGTGGCGACGGTGCGCACGGCGTTGCCCGGCCAGGCGGCGCCGTCGCGGGTGATTTTCTGCTGCCACGACGCGGCGATGGCGTCGCGCTACGCCGCGCTTCTCGCTGCGTGAAGCGCGGGAACGAAGAAGCCGGCTTGCGCCGGCTTCTCCATGCAGCGCATCGGACCTCTTGGCTCAGGCCGCGCGCTTCCACTGGCCGAGCGCGGCCAGGCCGTTGTCCTTCGCGCGCTCGTAGACCATCGCCTGCGCCTTGGCGACGTTGGCGTTGATGTCCTGCGCCCAGATCTTCAGCGCCGCCGCCTGCATCGCGCGGCCGTAGGAGAACGACAGCGGCCACGGGTTCGGGCCCATGCGGTTCATCGCGTCCAGGTGCGCGGTCGCGTCCTCGTCGCTCTGGCCGCCGGACAGGAACACGATGCCCGGCAGGATCGCCGGCACCGCCGACTTCAGGCACATCAGGGTGGATTCGGCGACTTCCTCGACCGAGGCGCGCTCGCCGCTGTCCTTGCCCGGCAGCACCATCGACGCCTTCAGGATCGTGCCCTCCAGCATCACGTTGTGCTGGTACAGCGCGTCGAACAGCGAGCGCAGCACGACCTCGGTGACCTCGTAGCAGGTCGAGATGTCGTGGTTGCCGTCCATCAGCACCTCCGGCTCGACCATCGGCACCAGGCCCTGCTCCTGGCACAGCGCGGCGTAGCGCGCCAGCGCGTGGCTGTTGGCCTCGATGCAGGTGCCCGACGGGATGTCGTCGCCGATGTTGATCACCGCGCGCCACTTGGCGAAGCGCGCGCCCAGCTGCGCGTACTCCTTGAGGCGGTCGCGCAGGCCGTCCAGGCCCTCGGTGACCAGCTCGCCGGGGAAGCCGGCCAGCGGCTGGGTGCCCTTGTCGACCTTGATGCCAGGGATCACGCCGTTGTCCATCATCACCTTGGTGAAGGGCACGCCGGACTTCGTGGACTGGCGGATGGTCTCGTCGTACAGGATCGCGCCGGAGATGTAGTCGCCGAGCCTGGGCGTGGTCAGCAGCATCTCGCGGTAGGCGCGGCGGTGCTCCTCGGTGTTCTCCACGCCGACGCCGGCGAAGCGCTTGGCAATCGTGCCGGTGGATTCGTCGATCGCGATGATGCCCTTGCCCCGGGCGACCATGGCCTGGGCGGTCTCGGCAAGCTGTTCGATGCTCATTGGCGTCCTGCTGCTGGCGGCTGGAAGGAACCCGGGAGTATAGCCGCTCCCCGGGTAAAAAGCCCGGAAAACAGGGGCTTGCGGCCGCCGTGGCGGGCTTCCGGCCGGCCGCCTAGAGCTCGCCCAGGCCCTCGGCCGCGCCGGCCGGCCCGACCTGCAGCAGGCGCAGGGTGTTGGTCGCGCCGTGCTGCTCCATGTGGTCGCCGCTGGTGACCACGACCCGGTCGCCTTCGGCCAGCAGGCCGGCCTCGAACAGGCGCCGGATCGCCTCGCGCGCGGCGTCGCGCGAGGCCAGGCCGCGGCTGTCGAAGGCGATCGGGAAGACGTCGCGCATCAGCGCCATCCGCCGGCGCGCGCCTGGGTGGCGCGACAACGCGTAGATGGGCGCGTTTGAGCGGAAGCGGGACAGGAAGCGAGCGGTGCCGCCGGACTCGGTCATGGCGACGATCGCACGCACGCCGATGTGCTCGGTGAGGAACATGGTCGCCATCGCGATCGCCTGGTCGGGCCGCTGCAGGTTGCGCTGCGCCTTCTCGAAGTCGGTGTCCATCTCGAACTGGCGTTCGGCGCCGACGCAGATGCGTGCCATCGCCTCGACCGCCTTCAGCGGATGGTGGCCGGCGGCGGTTTCCTGCGACAGCATCACGGCGTCGGTGCCGTCGATCACCGCGTTGGCGACGTCCAGCACTTCCGCGCGCGTGGGGATCGGGTTGTCGACCATCGACTGCAGCATCTGGGTCGCGGTGATGACGACCTTGTTGCAGGCGAGCGACTCGCGGATGATCTTCTTCTGCAGGCCGGGCAGTTCGGCGTCGCCGATCTCCACGCCGAGGTCGCCGCGCGCGACCATCACCGCGTCGCTGGCCATCACGATCCCGGTCAGGTTCTCGATCGCCTCCGCGCGTTCGATCTTGGCGACCAGGGCCGCGTCGCTGCCGTGCGCGCGTGCGATCGCCCGCGCCTCCTCCATGTCCTGCGCGTTGCGGCAGAACGACACCGCGATGAAATCGACGTCGGCGCCGGCGACGATCGCGATCAATTCGCGGTCGCGCTCGGTCAGCGCGCCCAGCGACAGGCCGCCGCCGAGCCGGTTCAGGCCCTTGCGGTCGGACAGCACGCCGTCGTTGAGGACCTCGGTGACGATGCGGTCGCCGTCCACGCGCTCGACCCGCAACTGCACCAGGCCGTCGTCCAGCAGCAGGATGTCGTCGGCGCGCACGTCGCCGGGCAGGCCGAGGTAGCTGATGCCGACGCCGCCGGGGCCGCCGGGCGGCGCGTCGGTGCGCGCGAGCAGGTCGAAGCGCTGGCCCGCGCGCAAGGCCACGCGGCCCTCGGCGAAGGTCTCGATGCGCAGCTTGGGCCCCGGCAGGTCGGCCAGGATGCCGACTTCCCGCTTCAGCCGCGCGGCGGCGGCGCGCACCGCCTGCGCGCGCTCCAGCTGGGCGGCGGGATCGCCGTGCGAGAAGTTCAGGCGCACCACGTCCACGCCCGCCTTGAGCAGGGCGTCGAGCATGCCCGGGCCGTCGGTCGCGGGGCCGAGCGTGGCGAGGATCCTGGTACGGCGGCGGTGTCCGGTCATGGCAAGCTGTCTCCCTCGCCGGAACGCTAGCACAGCCCCATGACCGTGCAGATCGAGACCGCGGATTCCACCCGCGTGGACATCGCCGCGGCGCTCGCCGCGCTGGCGGCGCCCCCTACCCTGCACGGCAGCCGGGTGCGCCTGCGCGCGCCGCGCGCGGACGACGCCGACGCGCTGTTCGCGCTGTTTTCCGATCCGGCGGTGATGCGCTACTGGAGCCGCCCGCCGATGACCGAACGCGCGGAAGCCGAAGCGCAGCTGGCGCGCTGGGCCGACGGCTTCGCCAGCCGCGGCGGGATCAGCTGGGCGATCACGCCGGGCGGTACGGACGAAGCGATCGGCAGCTGCTCGCTGTTCCGCATCGATCCCGACCACCGTCGCGCCGAGATCGGTTACGCGCTGCGCGCCGACCAATGGGGGCGCGGCATCGCGCGCGAAGCCACCTCGCTGCTGCTGGACTGGGGGTTCCGCACGCTCGGGCTGCACCGCGTGGAGGCCGACATCGATCCGCGCAATGCCGCCTCGCGCGGGCTGCTGCTGCGCCTCGGCTTCGCCAGCGAGGGCCTGCTGCGCGAGCGCTACTTCGTCGCCGGCGAGGTCACCGACACCGAGCTGTTCGGCCTGCTCGCGCGCGACTGGCGGGGCCAACGCGCCCGCTGACACGGGCGCCGTTTCGCGCCGGTCAGCGCGAGGCCGCTTCCAGCGCCGCCACCGCCGGCAGGGTCTTGCCTTCGACGAACTCGAGGAAGGCGCCGCCGCCGGTGGAGATGTAGGACACGTCGCCGGCGATGCCGTACTTGTCGACCGCGGCGAGGGTGTCGCCGCCGCCCGCGATCGAGAACGCGTCCGAGGATGCGATCGCGCGCGCCAACGTCTCGGTGCCCTGGCCGAAGGCGTCGAACTCGAACACGCCGACCGGACCGTTCCACACCACCGTGCCGGCGTCCTTGACCAGCGCGGCGTAGCGCGCGGCGGTTTCCGGGCCGATATCGAGGATCATGTCGTCCTCGCCGACCGCGCCCACGGACTTGACCGTCGCGGGCGCGTCGGCCGCGAAGCGCGGCGCCACCACGACGTCGCTCGGCACCGGCACCTCGGCGCCGCGTTCGCGCGCCTGCGCCATGATCTGGCGCGCGGCATCGACGAGGTCGGCCTCGTACAGCGACTTGCCGACCGCGTGGCCCGCGGCGGCGATGAAGGTGTTGGCGATGCCGCCGCCGACGATCAGGCGATCGACCTTGCCCAGCAGCGAGGACAGCAGCTCCAGCTTGGTGCTGACCTTGCTGCCGCCGACGATCGCGAGCAGCGGCCGCGCCGGGTCGTCGAGGGCGCGCGCGAGCGCGTCGAGCTCGGCCATCAGCAGTGGGCCGCCGCACGACAGCCTGGCCGCGCGGATCACGCCGTGGGTCGAGGCCTGCGCGCGGTGCGCGGTGCCGAACGCGTCCATCACGAACACGTCGCACAGGGCGGCGTACTTCGCCGCGAGCGCCGCGTCGTCGGTCTTCTCGCCGACGTTCATCCGGCAGTTCTCCAGCAGCACCAGCTGGCCGGGTCGCACGTCCACGCCGTCGAGGTAGTCGCGCACCAGCGGCACCTCGCGACCGAGCAGTTCCGACAGCCGGCGGGCGACCGGCGCCAGCGAATCGGCTTCGCTCCACTGCCCTTCCTTCGGCCGGCCGAGGTGCGAGAGCACCATCACCGCCGCGCCCTGCTGCAGCGCGCTGCGCAGGGTCGGCAGGGCCGCGGTCAGGCGCTGGTCGGAGGTGACGCGACCGTCCTCGACGGGGACGTTGAAGTCTTCGCGGATCAGCACGCGCTTGCCGGCGAGGTCGACGTCGGTCATGCGGAGGATGGCCATGGCGCTTCCTTGGGGCGTTGGAGCCCGCTATTGTCCCGGCCGGCCGGCGCGGGAGGCAAATCGCGGACGGCTCAGCCGCCGGCGATCGGCAGGCCCAGCGGGCGCGGGCCGTCGATGCCCAGGCCGTAGCGCAGGCTGCGGGCGATGCGGCGCGCGTAGTCGTGCATGAGTTCGGCCTGCGCCGGCGCCAGCACCTCGTCGGCGGTCGCCCGCCACAGCGCCAGCCAGTGCTCGAAGTGGGCCGCGGAAACCGGCAGCGGACGGTGCGCGGCCATCGGGTTGCCGCGGTAGCTGCCGGCGCGCAGGGCGACCGAGCACCAGAACGAGGTCAGCAGGCGCTTGTGCTCCGGCCAGTCGTGCACGACCGGGTTGAACACCGGGCCCAGCACCGGGTCGGCGGTGACCTTGTCGTAGAAGCGGTCGACCAGGCGCGCGATCGCGTCGGCGTCGGGCGGCGCGGCTTCGCGGGTGTCTGGAGCGGCTTGCATGCGCGTCTGGGTGGTTTGCTGCGGACGGCCGCCGATTCTCGCGCAACACGCGGCACGGCGCCTTGACGCAGGTCATGCGCTGTTCGTCGGAGAGGGCGCATACTGGCACGGTTCATGACCCACGTCGTCACCGAAAACTGCATCAACTGCAAGCACACCGATTGCGTCGAGGTGTGCCCGGTCGACTGTTTCCACGAGGGGCCGAACTTCCTGGTGATCGATCCGGTCGAGTGCATCGACTGCACGCTATGCGTGGACGAATGCCCGGTCGGCGCAATCTTCGCCGAGGACGACGTCCCGGCCGGCCAGGAGGGATTCCTGGCGATCAACGCGGAACTGGCGCCGCTGTGGCCGGTGCTCACCCACAAGAAGCCGGCGCTGCCCGACGCCGGGAAGTGGGACGGGGTGCCTGACAAGCTGCCGCTGCTGGTGCGCACTTCACCGGGGGCCGACGCGGCGGACTGAGTCGGCGAATCCGTCAGATGCGGCTGTCAAACAACTCGCGCAAGCCTGCCGACAAGCGAGAGCCACCAGAAGCAACTCCGCGAGCGCGCCGGGCGGGAGAGGCAGGCAGGACACGCCGTGAATCCATCCATGGAGGCTCGGATGCGCCATCCATGGCGCATACGGTCCTGCCCACCTCTCCCACCCGACGCGCCCCGACCTCTCTCGCGTTCGGTCAAGCGGAGCAAGGCTCCGCTCAGGCGAGCCGCCAAGATCTGTCCGAGCGACCGGGAGGGCGGGGGTATTGCGTCAAGCGCGCCATGGATGGCGCGCGCCCGCATAAGGGCAGGATTGCCCTTCTAAGGGAAAAGCAATACCCCCGGCCTCCCGGGCGCGGGCCCACGATGCTTCCTTTTTTCAGCAACCAAGTCCGCCTGCGCGTCGCAAAAAAAGCCCCGCCGAGGCGGGGCTTCGTCTGCGCGGTCGTCGGGCTCAGCCGGCGATGACGCGGACCATCTCCAGGCACTTGTTGGAGTAGCCCCACTCGTTGTCGTACCAGCTGACCAGCTTGACGAAGGTCGGGTCGAGCGCGATGCCGGCCTCGGCGTCGAAGATCGAGGTGCGCGCGTCGCCGCGGAAGTCGGTGGCGACGACCTTGTCCTCGGTGTAGCCGAGGATGCCCTTCAGCGCGCCCTCCGACTGCGCCTTCATCTCCGCGCAGATCTCGGCGTAGGTCGCCGGCTTCTCCAGCTCGACCGTCAGGTCGACCACGGACACGTCCGAGGTCGGCACCCGGAACGACATGCCGGTCAGCTTCTTGTTGAGTTCGGGGATCACCACGCCCACGGCCTTGGCCGCGCCGGTGGAGGACGGGATGATGTTCTCGAGGATGCCGCGGCCGCCGCGCCAGTCCTTGTTGGACGGGCCGTCCACGGTCTTCTGGGTCGCGGTGGCGGCGTGCACGGTGGTCATCAGGCCGCGCTTGATGCCCCACTTGTCGTTCAGCACCTTGGCGATCGGCGCCAGGCAGTTGGTGGTGCACGACGCGTTGGAGACGATCGCCTCGCCCTTGTAGGCCCGGTGGTTCACGCCGTACACGAACATCGGCGTGTCGTCCTTGGACGGCGCCGACAGCAGCACCTTCTTCGCGCCCGCGTCGAGGTGCTTCTGCGCCGCTTCCTTGGTCAGGAACAGGCCGGTGGACTCGATCACCACGTCCGCGCCGACCTCGCCCCACTTCAGGTTGGCAGGATCGCGCTCCTGGGTCAGGCGAATGCGCTTGCCGTTGACGACCAGGGTGCTGCCCTCGACCGCGATCGTGCCCTGGAAGCGGCCGTGCACGGAGTCGTACTGCAGCATGTAGGCCAGGTAGTCCGGCTCGAGCAGGTCGTTGATGGCGACGATCTCGATGTCGTCGCCGAAATTCTGCACCGCCGAACGCAGCACGTTGCGGCCGATGCGGCCGAAACCGTTGATACCCACCTTGATCGCCATTGCCGACTCCTGAAGGGGAAATGTGCACGGGCGCGCCGGAAACGCGCCGAAAGGAGAAACATCCCGGTAAGAACGGGTATTTTAGCCGTTTCCCCGCCGCGCTTCCCCGCCCATGGTCCGTATCGCCCTGCTCGTCCTTCTGCTCGCCGCCAGCCAGCCGGTGCTGGCCTGGAGCGGCCTCGGCCACCGCCTCGTCGCCGCCCTGGCCGAACGCCACCTGACTCCCGAAGCACGGCGCCAGGTCCAGTCCCTGCTGCAGGGCGAGGCCGACCCGACCCTGGCCGGGATCGCGACCTGGGCCGACGCCCTGCGCGACCAGGACCCGGACCGCTTCCGGGCCACCTCGCGCTGGCACTACGTCAACAGCCCGGGCTGCGACTACGTGCCGGCGCGCGACTGCCCGGACGGCAACTGCGTGATCGCCGCGATCGAGAGCCAGCGCGCCATCCTCGCCGACCCGTCCCAGCCGCTGGCCGCGCGCCGCGACGCGCTCAAGTTCGTCGTCCACTTCACCGGCGACGTGCACGAGCCGATGCACGCCAGCTCGCGCGACGACAAGGGCGGCAACGACTACCAGATCAGCCTGCGCACCGACCTGCAGCCGGAGGCCTACGCGCGCAAGCACTACGTCGATGGCGTGATGGCGACCAACCTGCACTCGATCTGGGACTACTACATCCTCGGCACGCTCGGCCTGGACCTGGCCGCCTACACCAACCGGCTGGACGCGCTGCCGTGGCCGCCGGCCACCACCCCGCTGAGCGGCCCCACCGCGTGGGCCGGCGAGTCCTGCCGGCTGATCGAAACCCGCCACCTGTATCCCGAAGGCCACAAGCTCGACCGGACCTACCTCGACGCGATGCGCCCGCTCGCGGAGCAGCGCGTGCGCCAGGCGGCCTGGCGGCTGGCGGAACTGCTCAACACCACCCTGCGCTGAGCCATCGCGCAACGGGCAACGGCTTGCCTTGCTCCGGGATGGCACACATCCCGCAGAGCGCAGCTTGCTCCGCTGCACCGCCGCCCGCACGGAAAGCTCGCTCCGCGCCGACTAGGCCCCGCAGCGGAGCAAGCGCCGCCCTACGACCCGGGGCCCAACTGCGCGCGGGTCCAGCGCACGATGTCGGCCGCGCCCATCGCGCCCGGCTGGCGCGCGACCTCGCGCCCGCCGCGGAACAGCACCAGGGTCGGGATGCTGCGGATGCCGTAACGGCTGCCGAGCGCCGGTTCCGCCTCGGTGTCGACCTTGGCCAGGCGCACCTGCGGCTCCAGCTGCGCCGCGGCCTGTTCGAACTGCGGCGCCATCATCCGGCACGGCCCGCACCACGGCGCCCAGAAATCTACCAGCACCGGCACCTGGCCGCGCTCGACCTGCGCGGCGAAGCCGGCGGCATCCAGGGCCACCGGCTCCCCGGCGAACAGCCGCTGGTGGCAGCGGCCGCACTCGGGGTGTTCGCCCAGGCGCCCGGGCGGCACGCGGTTCAGCGCCCGGCAGTGCGGGCAGGCGACGAGCAGCGGATCGGCCATGGCGCCATGCAAGCACGGCGCGCGTGAGTGCCGCGCCGTGGGCGCCTCATCCGCCAGACCGGAAGGGTCTGCCACGACCGGACGGTCATTCTCGGCGCCGCACGGGGTTCAGCTTAACGCCAAGCGGCCGTTATTCCTGTTGGAATGCACGAGACGCCGTGCCCGTTTGCCATGTGGCGCGCGTTCCCGCCGTACAGGGCAGGCATGGGCTACGAAGAGCGCCAAATCGAGGTCGCGGAACTGGAGACCGGCATGTACGTCTGCCGGCTCGACCGCTCGTGGGAGGGCACGCCTTTCCCGCTGCAGGGGTTCCTGCTGCAGGACGAGGACCAGTTCGCGTGGCTGCGGGCGCACTGCTGCAGCGTGCACATCGACATCGAACGCGGGCGGGCCCCGCGCGAACGCCGCCGGCCGGACACCGTCGCACCGGAAACCCTGCTCGGCAGCGTGCGCCACGAGAACAGCCCCTTCGACGCCGCGTTGCCCGGGGCGCGCCGCGCGCACGAGACCGCCTCGCAGCTGGCCGCGCGCATCCTCGACGACGTGCGCGCGGGCCACAAGCTCGCGTGGAACGACGTCGAGGCGGCCGCCGCGCCCATCGTCGAAAGCGTGTTGCGCAATGCCGACACCCTGCTCTGGGTGCACGCGTTGCAGCGTCGCGGCGCGTACGCCTACGGCCACGCGATCCACTGCAGCGCGCTCGCCGCCGCCTTCGGCCGCCACCTCGGCCTGCCCGCCGCGTTGCTGGTCGACCTCGCCGCCGGCGGCCTGTTGCTCGACGTCGGCAAGGCGCGCATCGACGAAGGCCTGCTGCTGCACCCCGGCCCGCTCGACGCGGCGCAGACGCAGGAGGTGCGCGGCCATGTCGCGCTCGGCCAGCGGATGCTCGAGGATGCCGGCCAGCACGCTCCGGCCGTGCTGGACATGCTGCGTACCCATCACGAACGCTGGGACGGTTCGGGTTACCCGCTCGGCCTGCAGGGCACCGCCATCCCGCTGTTCGGGCGCATGGCCGGCCTGGTCGACAGCTTCGACGCGATGACCAGCGTCCGTCCCTACGCGAAGACGCTGGCCCGGCACGAGGCGCTGCAGGAGATCTACCGCGCGCGCGATTCGCTTTACCAGGGTGAGCTGGTCGAACAGTTCATTGGCTGCCTCGGGGTCTACCCGACCGGTTCGCTGGTCGAATTGAGCACCGGCGAGGTCGCGGTCGTCATGGCGCAGAACACCGCGCGGCGCCTGCGTCCGCTGGTGATGCTGCTGACCGGGCCGGACAAGCGCCTGCGCGGGGGATTCCTGCCGCTCGACCTGATGGCGCAGCCCGACGACGGCCCGGACTGCATCCGCATCGCCCATCCCCTCCCGGTCGGCGCCTTCGGGCTCGACCCGGCCGAGCTGTACCTGTGACGCGGCGCGAGCTGGCGCGTTGCCTGCAGGACCTGCTCGCGGCGCATCCGGACGCGCCCTGCGGCGTGCTGTTGGTGCGCCTGCAGCGCCTGCGCGACTTCCGCCAGGTGCACGGCTTCAGCGCCGGCGACCTGCTGGCCGAGGCGGCCTGCGCGCGGATCGGGGCGGCGCTGCGGCCGGGCGACGTGCTGCACCGGCTGGGCGAGCATGAATTCGCGCTGCTGCTGCCGAAGTTGCACGATCACAACCACGCCCTGCTCGCCGCGACCCGGATCGCGCGCTGCTTCGAGGACCCGATGCAGCTGGAGGCGAGTTCGGTGCTGGCCTCGGTCGCGGTGGGCGTGAGCGTCCACCCACGGCATGGCGACGACGCCGAGACCCTGTTGCGCCGCGCCGAGCTGGCGCTGGGCGCGGCCGAACGCTCCCACGACCGTACCGCGCTCTACGTCGCCGGCAGCGAACGCGAGCTGGTGCCCTACGAATGGTTGCAACGCGCGATCGCCGAGAACCGCCTGGAGATCTTCCTGCAGCCGATTCTGGACCTCCGCAACGACGTCATCATCGGCGCCGAGGCCCTGACCCGCTGGCGCGAGCCCGAGCGCGGCCTGATCCCGCCCGACGTCTTCATTCCGCTGGCCGAAGAGACCGGGCTGATCTCCGGCCTGACCCGCTGGTGCATCCATGCCGCGCTGCGCCACGCCGCGCAGGCGCAGCGCGTCGTCCCCGGCTTCGACATCGCGATCAACCTTTCGCCACGGGTGTTCGGCGAACGCGACCTGGTCGGCCACATCGAATCCGCCCTCAGCGTCTGGGACGTCGCACCGTCCGCGGTGACGCTGGAAGTGACGGAAAGCGCGCTGATGGACGATCCAGGGATCGGCCTGCGCCTGCTGCAGCGCCTGCGCGACCTCGGTTTGCAGATTTCGATCGACGACTTCGGCGCCGGCTATTCGTCGTTCGCCTACCTGCGCAACTTCCCGGCCACCCAGCTCAAGATCGACCGCAGCTTCGTGGTCGACATGCGCAGCGATCCGCGCTCGGTGAAGCTGGTGCGTTCGATCATCGACCTCGGCCATCACCTGGGCCTGGCGGTGGTCGCCGAGGGCGTGGAGGACGCGACGACGCTGGCGCTGTTGCGCGGACTCGATTGCGACCGGGCGCAGGGATGGCACATTCGCCGGCCGGCGCCCGCCACGGAGCTGATCGCCTCGCTGCCGCCGCCGGCGGGCGACGTTCGCGGCTGAGGCTCGGCATCCTCGCGGGAACAATTCGCGCCGGACGGCGATCGCCCCGTGCTCAGGGCCGGGACACGTGCGGATTGCCCCGCACGTACCAGCGCCACGGCAGGTCGGCGGCGTGGCGGATGCCGATGCGCGGGCCGACCACCGGGTCGTCCGGCGGCGGCGTGCCGTCGTCGGCGATGGCCAGGCCGCGGTCGGCGCTGACCAGGTCGGCGCCGTCCTGCGCGCGGGCGATGCCGAAGGCCTGGCACAGGCGGGCCGGGCCGCTGCAGAGGTCGCGATCGCGTTTCGCCGCCGGCCGGGCGGCGCGCATCAGGTCGAGGCCGGCCACGGGTTCGGCCGCGCGCAGCAGCACCGCGACGCCCTCGCCTTCCTCGCCGCACACCGCGTTGCCGCACCAGTGCATGCCGTAGGTGAAGTAGACGTACAGCAGGCCGGGCTTTCCGAACATCACCGCGTTGCGCGGCGTCTGCCCACGGTAGCTGTGGGCGGCAGCGTCGAGCGGGCCGCAATAGGCCTCGGTCTCGACGATGCGCGCGATCCGGCCGTCGGCGGCGACCAGCAGCTTGTTGAGCAACTCGGGCGCGACCACGCGCGGATCGCGCCGGTAGAAGGCGCGCGGCAGGCGCCTGCCGGCCGTGCGCGTCCGTCGGACTGCCGCCACGCGATCAGCGCAGCGCGCGCGCCGCTTCCACGATGCGCTCGACGGTGAAGCCGAAGTGCGGGAACAGCACGTCCGCCGGCGCGCTGGCGCCGAAGCGGTCGATGCCGATCACCGCGCCGTCGAGGCCGACGTACTTGCGCCAGAAGTCGGTGATACCGGCCTCGATCGCGACGCGCCTGCGGCAGGCATCCGGCAGCACCGCGTCGCGGTAGGCGGCGTCCTGGCGGTCGAACACGTCGGTGCTCGGCATCGAGACGACCCGCACCTTGTCGCCCAGTTGCTCCGCCGCCTGCATCGCCAGCCCGACCTCGGAGCCGGTCGCGATGAGGATCAGGTCCGGCGCGCCCGCGCTGTCGCGCAGCACGTAGCCGCCGCGCGCGATGTCGCGCACCTGCGCGTCGGTGCGCGCCTGGTGGGCGAGGTTCTGGCGCGAGAACACCAGGCACGACGGGCCGTCCCTGCGCGCGATCGCCGCCTTCCAGGCCGCCGCCGACTCGACCGCGTCGCACGGGCGCCAGACGTCGTTGCCGGGGATGTGGCGCAGGGCGGCGAGATGCTCGACCGGCTGGTGGGTGGGGCCGTCCTCGCCGAGGCCGATCGAGTCGTGGGTGTAGACGTGGATCGCGTGCGCGTCCATCAGCGCGCTCATGCGCACGGCGTTGCGCGCGTAGTCGCTGAACACCAGGAAGGTCGCGTCGTAGGGGATGAAGCAGCCGTGCAGCGCGAGGCCATTGGAGATCGCGGTCATCGCGAACTCGCGCACGCCGTAGTAGACGTAGTTGGCGTCGGCATCGTCGCCGGCGACCGACTTGCTGCCCTTCCACAAGGTCAGGTTGGAATGCGCGAGGTCGGCCGAGCCGCCGACCAGTTCCGGCAGCAGCGGCGCGAACGCCTCGATCGCCATCTGCGAGGCCTTGCGCGAGGCCACGGTCGGACCCTCGGCCTGCAGCTTCGCGATGTACGCGTCGGCGGCGTCGAGGAAGCCGTCCGGCAGCTCGCCGCGCGAGCGGCGCACCAGCTCGTCGGCGAGCTGCGGGTACTGCGCGGCGTAGCGGTCGAACAGCTGGTTCCACTGCTCCTCGCGCACCAGCCCGGCATTCCCGGCGCGCCAGCCGGCGCGGATCTCCTCCGGGATCTCGAACGGCGCGTGCGGCCAGCCCAGCGCCTCGCGCGTCGCCGCGACCTCGTCCTTGCCCAGCGGCGCGCCGTGCGAGGACTCCTTGCCGGCCTTGCCGGGCGAGCCGAAGCCGATCGTGGTGCGACAGCAGACCAGCGTGGGCCGCGCCTGCTCCTGCATCGCCGCGTCGATCGCCGCCTTGATCGCGACGGCGTCGTGGCCGTCCACGCCGCGGATCACGTTCCAGCCGTAGGCCTCGAAGCGCGCCGGCGTGTCGTCGGTGAACCAGCCCTCGACCTTGCCGTCGATCGAGATGCCGTTGTCGTCCCAGAACGCGACCAGCTTGTTGAGGCCCCAGGTGCCGGCCAGCGAAGCCGCCTCGTGCGAGATGCCTTCCATCAGGCAGCCATCGCCCATGAACACCCAGGTGCGGTGGTCGACCACCGCGTACTCGGGCCGGTTGAAGCGCTGCGCCAGCAGCTTCTCGGCGAGCGCGAAACCGACCGCGTTGGCGAAGCCCTGGCCGAGCGGGCCGGTGGTGGTCTCGACGCCGCCGGTCACGAAGTTCTCCGGATGGCCCGGGGTCTTCGAACCGAGCTGGCGGAAGTGCTTGAGCTCCTCGATCGGCAGGTCGTAGCCGGACAGGTGCAGCAGCGCGTACTGCAGCATCGAGCCGTGCCCGTTGGACAGCACGAAGCGGTCGCGGTTGAACCACTTCGGGTTGTTGGGGTTGTGCTGGAGGACGTCGTTCCACAGCACCTCGGCGATGTCGGCCATGCCCATCGGCATGCCCGGGTGGCCGGATTTCGCCGCTTCGACGGCATCGATGGCGAGGAAACGGACGGCGTTGGCGAGGTCGCGGCGGCTGGGCGTCGGCATGGGGAGTCCCGGAGGCTGGTCGGCAGGCATCCGCGGCGTGCCGCGGGGCCGCCATTGTCCCATCCCCGACCGGTGCTGTCGTCCGCGCCGCGGTCACGCGCCGGGCGCTGGGACAGCACCGACGACCCGTGGACGCATCCGGGGTCCGCACGCAGCGCGGCCCAGGCACGGCCGACGCGTCGCCGACCGATCGGTGCATGGCCGGTGAATGCATGGGAATCGCGCCCGCGCGTCTACCAGAATCCGGCCGCGCCGACCGTGTCCGTTTCCTCTTACGCCGCTCTTACACCCGCCCCCTAAGGTCGCTCCCGCTGCCCCCCGCACGCGGACCATGCCGCCCGGGCCAGCCTCTTCGCTCCAGGGGACAACTCATGCACGCATACGGTAAAGGCGGCCGCAAGGCCGGCCAGGGCGGTTTCACGCTGGTCGAGATGGCGGTGGTGCTGGTCATCATCGGCGTCATCCTCGGCGCGGTGATGATCGGCCGCGACGTCCAGCGCAACGCCGAATACACCCGCATCAAGCAGAAGTTCATCGACCAGTGGGTGGTCGCCTACAACACCTACAACCAGCGCTACGGCGCGCCGGTGGGCGACAACCAGAGCGCGCCGCGCCTGATGGTCAACGGCTTCAACTTCTCCGGCAACGGCGACACGCTGTCCGGCGGAGACATGGCCAACGCCACGCCGCCCGACGCGATCTGCCGCGGCAACGCGGCGCGCGGCATGGCCCGCGCGATGCAGAGCGGGCCGCAGTTCAACCTGCGCGACATGATGCGGCAGGCCGGCATCACCCTCCCGCCCGGTCGCGGCGAGGGCATGGAAGACCGCTACGTCTACCTGGATACCAACGGCAACCCGCAGGAAATCCAGGTCTGCTTCCAGTGGAACCCGCCCGGCACCGCGTCCGGCTCGGGCAACGTCATGGTCATCGCCGGGCTCACCCCGGACCTGGCGCGCGCGCTCGACCAGATGGTGGACGGCAAGCCGGACGCGCAGGCCGGCGCCTTCCGCCAGGAGGGCGTGATCCGCGTCGCCGGCGGCCAGGCCAACAACCCCGGCGTGCAGTGGGCCGGCAACAACACCCAGACCATCAACGGCACCGGCAACGCCGAGAACATCGGCGACGCGACCGACGCCGACCAGGTCATCACGCTGGTCGCCCACCTCAAGATGAACCAGTAAGGACCGGCCATGCGCGCGTCCCGTCCGTCCCTGCTCCTTCGCCTGCGCGAGTCGCGCCGGACCTCGCTGACCGTGTTCGGCGTCAGCCTGGGCGCGCTGCTGGTGGCCGCGGTCTGGTTCACCAGCGCGCGCAGCGACCTCGCCGAGGCCTACGGCCTGGTCGGCAGCCGCCAGCAGGCGCTGGCGGCCGCCAACCAGCGGATGCAGGAAGCGCAACTGCGGGTGAAGCTGGCCGATGGCGCGGGCGAACTGCTCGCCCGCGCGGAAGGCGAGGGCCTGGTCGAACAGGCCTGGGGCGAGCGCCTGATCAACGTCGGCCAGGCGCCGCTCACCCGCCAGGAGGTCAACGACCTGCTCGCCGGGGTGGCGCGCAGCGAGGGACGGATCTTCGGCGCCGAGGCGTTCGAGCTCTCGGTGACCCGCGCCGACGAAGGCCTGTTCGACATGCCCGGCCAGCGCACCCCGCCGCTGCTGCTGACCCTGCGCGGGACGCTGCTGTTCCGCACCCAGGTTCCGGGCATCGCCGGAGGCGCGCCGTGAGCGCCCTGGCCCTGATCCACATGGACGGCCACTGGCTGTCCTTCGACGGCGCCCGGGCCGCGCCGTTGCCGGCGCGCCCCAAGCTCGATCGCGCCGCCATCGCGATCACCGACTTCGACGGCGCGGTCACCCAGGTGATCGCGCTGGAGGGCAGCCCGTCGCACGCGATCGCCCTGATCGAGAAGCGGCTGCGCTCCGAGGGCCTGGTGGACAACGAGGTGAAGATCCTCATCCACCAGATCAAGCGGGTCGGCAACGGCTACCAGGCGCTGTTCACCGCGGTGCCACTGGATCGCTGGCAGCAGCTGTTCGCCTGGGCCGAGGGCCAGCCGGACCACTGCCTGCTGGTGCCGGCCGCGGGGCTGCTGTGGAGCATGCTCAAGCCGGGCCGCGGGGTGCTGTTGCACGCGGGCCGCCAGTTCCTCTTCATGGCGTCGCTGCGCAACCGCATCGTGTTCTCTTCCGCGCTGGCGTTCAGCGAATCGGACTCCGACCTCGCGATGACGGTCGCGTCCCTCGGCGAACGGGCCGGGCGCGAACTGGCCGACGAGGACAGCGGCCTGGAGCCGCTCACGGTCGAATGGCTGAGCGTGCTGGAGCCGGCGGCGGCCTCCGCCCCGGCCCAGCCGCCCGTCGTCGCGATCCCCGGCGCGCGCGCCGCGCAGGCGGTCGAGGAGCAGCCGATCACCGAGCGCATCGCGGCCGACGAGGACGCGTTCACCTACGACGGCCAGTTCGACCGCGACCCGGACATGTTCCCGGACGAGGGCGGCGATGCGGTCGCCGCGCCGCCGCGCGCATCGGCGACCACCATCGCGGGCACGCTCGCGGGGACGCTGCCGCTGCACGAAATCTTCGCCGCCCACAGCGGCGCGACGGTGCAGGCGGGCGCGCAGACGACCGTCCTCGACGCGGGCGGCAAGCCGCGGCGCACCGGCGCGCCGCGCCTGGCCGCGGCGGCCAACGCGATGGTCGCGGTCAACCCGGTGGCCAGCCGCTGCATGTACGTGGCCGAGCGCCTGCTGCCGTGGGCGAGCGCCGCGTCGCTGGTGGTTGCGCTCGGCCTCGCCGGCCTCGGCGGGCGCTGGGCGCTGGCCGCGCACAACGCGCAGCAGCGCGCCGCCGGGATCGACACCGACGTCGCGCAGATCGAGGCCCGCATCGCCAGCCTGCAGACCCGGCAGCGCCTGCCCGCCGCCTATGCGCGGCAACTCCGCTTCATCGCGCGCGCGGGCGGCCTGGGCGAAGCGCTCGATCCGGTCGTCGCGCTCGCCACCATCCGCGACGCCGCCGGCGACGAGGTCCGCATCCTGCGCGTGCGTCTGGCGCCGCCGCCGGCCGGTCCGCGGCCGCCGGGCGCGATGCCCGCGCCGATGCCGGCCGGGGGTCCCGCCGCCGGCGCGGCCCAGCCTGCGCACGAGGACGTCCTCCGGGTGGACGGCATGGTCAAACACGGCGCCGGCAGCGATGCCCAGGGCATGCAGGTCGCGCGCTTCGTCGAGCGCCTGCGCGCCGCCGGCTACGAGCCGGTCGCCGTGGACCCGCAGTCGAGCACGTCGCGCGCGCAGTCGCCCGGCGGCTCCTTCTCCTACGAACTGCGGCGCGCGCCGGCGCAGGCCGCGGGAGGTGCGCCGTGAAGCTGAAGTACTCCGCATCGCTGGCGATCGCGCTGTGGCTGTGCGTCGTGGCGTGGGTCGGCGCAATGATCGCGAGCAAGCCGCGCGTCGGCGCCGGCTACGACGATGGCGATTCCTCGGCGAGCATCGCCCAGCTGCAGCAGGACCTGCGTCGCAACCAGGTCGCGCTGGCCGCGCTGGACACCCTCGCGGGCAACCGCGGGACCGGCCTGTCCGGCCCGCTGGTCGCGCCCGCCCCGGAGCCGCCGCCGGGCGCCGACGGCAGCGTCATCGGCGATCCGAACCTGGTCGCGCCCGCACCGCACCGGCTCAGCATGATCCTGTGGACCGACGGCCACCGGCGCGCGGTGATCGACGGGGAGACGGTGCGCGTGGGCACCCGCCTCGCCGACGGCAGCCGGGTGCGCGCGATCGGACGCGACCGGGTGCAGCTGGAAAACCCGGCTGGCGAACGCGTCTTCGCGCGCCTGCCCGCGCCTTACTCCACGCCCGCGCCCACGGAGGCGGGGCCGTGAGCAATCGCAACGGCTTCCTGCTCGCCATGCTCATGCTGGTCGCGACCGGCGCGATCGTGGGCTACACGGCGCATCGCCTGCGCGCGCCCGACGTGCCACGCCCGCCCCGCGCGGCTGCGGCACCGGCCGCGGCGCCGGTTGCGGCGCCGGCGAACGCGGCGACCACCGCCGCCAGCGACGACTCGGCACCGCCCCCCTGGGCAGGCACCGAGGCCTCCCCGCCGGCGCCGGACAGCGCGACCGTCGCCGGCGCGCAAGCGCGTCGCGAGCAGCACATGCAGGAACTGCAGCGCACGATGCAGGCGTTGATGGCCGACGTCTCCAGCCGCTCGCAGGCCACCAACGCGCACCTGCGCCAGGCCCTGGACACCCTCGAGCAGATGGACGATCCGCAGGTGAACGCGCGGGTCAACCTGCCCGCCGTGCGCCACAACCTGGATGTCGCGATCCGCATGCAGCAGACCGCCGCCGAACTGCAGCGGCTGATGCTCGAGCCCGACAGTCCCGCGCGCCGCCAGCGGCTGGATGCGCGCATGGCCGAGTTCCGCCAGTTGCGCGCGCAGCTGCGCGATGACGTGCAACTCACGCCGCCGCCCGCGCCGGCGTCGAGCACCGCCAAGGACGAGGGAACGCAGCCGTGATCGTGCGACGTCCCCCGGCCTGCGCGGGCTTCACCATCCTCGAGCTGGCGATCGCCGTCAGCATCGTCGGCCTGCTCGGCGCGATCGTCTCGTCGGCCTATTTCCGCCTCGCCGACGTGCGCGCCCGCGCCGCCGCCCAGGCCCAGGCCGAACAGGCGCGGCAGGCGGTGCGCCTGTTCGCCTTGCGTAACCGGCGCCTGCCCTGTCCCGACCTGAGCGCCGGCGGCAACGGCGCGCGCGAAGGCATCGGCGGCAGCTGCGCCACCGGCGCGCAGGTCGGCTGGCTGCCGTACGAAAGCCTCGGCCTGGCGCGCCCCGAACCGGGCGCGCGCCTGCGCTACGCGGTCAGCCGCGCCGCGGGCGCGGACCTGGTCGCGCCCGCCGCCGCCACCGACATCGGCGAACCGGATTTCGATGGCGACGCGCGCCTGCGCGCGGCGCTGGCGCTGAGCGCCAACCTGCCGGCTTCGACCGCGCGCCCGTTCGTCACCGGGCGCGGCACGCCGGCCGATCCGGCCAGTTGCACCCGCGTCGTCGCCAACCCCGCGTTCGCGATCGTCGCGCCCGTGCGCGACCGCGATGCCGACGGCACCGGCTTCGACGGCCAGAACCTGCAGATGGCCGCGACCGGCAGTACCTGCATGGCCGCCCCGGCGCGCGCCATGGACGACCGCTACGACGACGTCGTCGTGGCGGAAAGCGCGAGCGCGCTGCTCGGCTGGCTCGCCGCCAACACCCGCTGATCCACAAGGGCCCTTCCATGAACCGCCAACGTCCCGATTCACCCGCCCGTCGAACCCCCGCGGCCGCTGCCCTCGCCTGCGCCGTCGTCGTGCTCGCCGGCTGCGGCGCCACGCCGCGCAGCGTGAAGAGCCTGCCACCCACCGAGTACGTGGCGCTGCAGGAGATGGGCACCAAGGTCGGCGAGGAGTCCGCCAAGCTCGCGGCCGAGCACGATCGCCTGCGCAAGGAGCTCGAGCGCGCGGCGCCGCGCGCGGCCGACGTCGCCCCGGTGGCGCCCGAGTACGACCCGCTCGAGAACCGCATCGTCACCATCAACATGAGCGATGCGAGCGTCGGCAGCCTGCTGTGGGCGCTGGCCGAGCAGCTGGGCATGAACCTGATCGTGGACCCCGACGTGCTCGCCCGCGACCAGCGCGCCAGCCTGTACCTGAAGAACGTCACCGCGCGCGAGGTCTACAACCACATCCTCACCGCCTTCGACCTCAACGGCGAGATCCGCGGCGACGCGCTGGTGGTCAGCCCGATGGCCGAGCGCATCTTCCACGTGGACATGCTCAACAGCGTGACCTCGCTGGACATGAGCACCGGCGGCGACGTGTTCGGCGCCGGCGCCAGCGGCGCGGGCGGCGGCAACTCGCTGCGCGGCAAGCTGATCCTCGACGGTGCGGTCGGCAAGCAGAACGATCCGTACAAGCAACTCGCCGCCTCGGTGGAGGCGATCCTCAAGGAGGACACCAACACCCGCGGCAACGGCCCGCCGCGCGAGGCCTCGCGCTTCAGCCTGGATCCGCTCACCGGTTCGCTGTTCGTGCGCGCGCGGCCTTCGCAGCTGCGCGCGGTGGCGGAACTGATCGAGCGCAACCGCGCGATGCTCGGCCGCCAGGTGCTGGTCGAGGCGCAGCTGCTGGACGTGCAGCTCAACGACCAGTTCCAGTTCGGCGTGGACTGGAACCTGCTGCGCAACCACGTCGCCGGCCTGGTCGGCGACACCCCCGCGCAGTTCGACCCGGTGACCGGCACGCTGCCGACCACGCTCGGCAACACGCTGGACCGCGTGCTGACCTTCCCGCGCCAGATCCTCGGCACCGAGGGAGGCCGCGGCACCGGCATCGCCTACACCGGCAACACCTTTTCCGCGGCGCTCAACATGCTCCGCGACTTCGGCAACGTGAAGGTGCTGTCCAACCCGAGCGTGCGGGTGCGCAACGGGACGCCGGCCTACCTGAGCGTCGGCCGCAACATCCGTTACGTCAGCAAGTCCACCACCAGCTTCAGCAATCCGGGCGGCGGCGCCACCAACACCTCCTCCGACGTGCAGACCGAGTCGCTGTTCGCCGGTGTGGTGATCGGCGTCGCGCCGCTGATCCACGACGACGGCAAGGTAGAACTGCTGGTGCATCCGATGCAGACGGACGTCGCGCCGGGAAGCCTCGCGCTGGTCCCGGTCGGCAACGGCAACGCGGTGACCCTGCCGGTCATCAGCTTCAAGGGCATGACCACCACGCTCAACCTCAACGACGGCGACACCGTGCTGATGGGCGGCCTGATCGACCAGCAGATGCAGAACGCCGACACCGGCGTGCCCGGCCTGTCCGACGTGCCGGGCGTGGGCAACCTGTTCGGCGCCAAGGACAAGTCGCACAACAGCCGCGAGCTGGTCATGGTGCTGCGGGTGACGGTGATATGAGCCTGATGTTCGCGGCGTTGCGCAGGCTGGACGCGCCGGCCCAGGCGCCGCGCGCGCCGGCACCCGCGCGCGCCGGCCGGCGCTGGCCCGCGATGGCCTTGCCGGCGGGCCTGGTGGCCTGCGCGTTCGCCGCCGGCTGGTGGCTGGCGCCGGCGCACGAGGCCGCCGCGCCGCGGCAGGTCGCGCAGGCCGTGCCGGCGCGGCCTTCGCGCGCAGTGACGCCCGCGGCCCCGGCGTCGATGCCGGTCGTTGCAGCGCCCGCGACACGTCCAGTGCCGGCACCGACCCCGCTGCAGGCGCAGGCGCGCGACGTGCGTGTCGCGCAGCCCTCCGAAGACCTGGCGCACGCGCCGTCGGGCGCGCGCGCGGCCGGCACGGAAACGGAGATGCCGCGCGTTGCCGCGGCGGCCGCCAGACCGCATCCGATCCCGGCACGTTCCGCCGGCGAGCCCGCCGGCGCGCCCGCGGCCCCGCAACCGGCGGCGCCAGCGCGTCCGTCCGCGCTCGCCGACGCTCCATCGCCCGCACCGCTGCCGCAGGACGGTCTGGTCGTCCGCGACGCATCGTCCACCGGCGAAGGCGGCGAAGGCCGCGCCATCGCCCGCGAGGTCGCGGCGATCGGCGATGCGATCAACGGTGGCGACTTCGACGCGGCCCGGGCCCGCCTGCAGGCGCTGGCCGGCCAGCTCCCGCCGCGCAGCCTGACCCTGATGCGCATGCAGGCCTGGCTGGCGCACGAATCCGGGGACACCGCCGCGGCGCTCGCGCTCTACCGCGAGATCGTCGCGCGGGTGCCGGGCGACCGCACCTCGGTGGTCAACCTCGCCATCCTGGAAGCCGCGAACGGCGAAACCGACAAGGCGCGCGAACGCCTGCGCCGCCTGCGCGAGGTGGATTCCGGCTCGCTGGAAGTCCAGCGCGCGATCGCCAGGGTCGAGGCCGAACTGCGATGAACGCAGGCGCGGCCAACGCCTACCTGGCCGGGCTCGGGCTGAGCCGGTCGCCGTTCCCGCCGACACCCGACGCGGACGCCTATTTCCACACCGCGGCGTTGCAGCGCGACCTCGCCGAGGCCGCGCATTGCCTGCTCGCGCGCAAGGGCTTCGTGCTGCTGACCGGCGAGGTCGGCACCGGCAAGAGCACCTTCGTGCGCAAGCTGCTGGACGAGGTCACCGGCCAGGGCGCGATCGCGTCGCTGGTGTTCAATACCTTCCTGCAGGGCGACGAGCTGCTCGCCGCGGTGCTGCGCGACTTCGGCATCAAGCCGGGCACCGGCGCCGCCGACAACATCGACCGGCTCAACACCTTCCTGGTGCGCCGCTGGGAAGCCGGCAGCACCTGCGTGCTGGTGATCGACGACGCGCAGAATCTCGGCCTCGACAGCCTGGAGCTGCTGCGCCTGCTGAGCAATCTCGAAAGCGGGCAGGAAAAGCTCCTGCAGATCGTGCTCGCCGGGCAGCCCGAGCTGGAAGCGCAGCTCGGCCGCCACGAGATCCGCCAGCTGACCAGCCGCATCGTCAAGCACATCCGCATGCCGGCGCTCGACTCGGGCGATTGCGCGCGCTACGTCGAGTTCCGCCTCGCCCTGGCCGGCGCCGCCGGCCGCATCCGGATGACGCCGCGCGCGCACGCCGCGGTCTTCCGCGACAGCGCGGGCAACCCGCGCCGCATCCACCTGATCATGGACCGTTGCCTGTACGGCGTGCTCGCGAGCGGCGACCCGGTGATCGACGCGGGGCTGGTGCGGACCGCCGCCGCGGAAGCCGGCTTCAGCCGCGCGCGACGTCGCCGGCGCGCTCCGTTCGCCGCGATCGCGCTGCTCGCCGCGACCGGAATCGCCGCCGCGGCGGGCTTCGCCTGGCACGCGGCCACGCCGGCCGCGCCAGCGACGGCTCCGCCCGTCGCCGTCACCCACGTCGCCACCCGGCAGGCGACGCCCGCCGATCCGCTGGACGCCTGCCTCGCCCGCCAAGGCGCCGGCGGTGCTCGCGAAGACGGCGGCTTGCAGGTGCTCGCCGTGCCGGAGGCGCAACTCGCGTTCCTGCGCGAGCGGGGCGACGTCTGCCTCGCCCGCCGCGGCGACGGCTCGGTGGCGGCGTGGCGTCCGCACTGGCGCGTCGAGCGCCTGATCGCCGGCGAGCGCAGCGACGAGGTGCGCGCACTGCAGTCTGCGCTCGCCGCGCTCGGCGCCTTCCCGCGCGACCTGCCGGCGGACGCCGAGAGCGCAGACGGCCTGTTCGGCCCGCGCACCCGCGCCGCCCTGATGACCTTCCAGCAGCGCCATGGCCTGGCGGCCAGCGGACGCTGCGACCCGCTCACCCTGTTGCTGCTTCCGCGGCCCGCGGACGCAACCCCCACGGAGACCGCGCATGGCCGCCACGGCTGACGCCCTCGCCCGCCGCCCGGAACTCGCCGACGCCGATGGCGAGGCGCGCCGGCTCGGCACCATCCTGCTCGAGCGGGGCATGCTCAATCCCGCCCAGCTGCAGTACGCGGTGCAGAAGCACGCGGTCGAGGAGCAACGCTTCGGCCGGGTGCTGATCCGCCACGGCCTCGCCAACGAGTCCGACATCGTGCGGGTGATGGCCGAGCTGCAGGGCATCACCTACGTCCAGGTCGAGACCCTGCCCGAGCCCGATCCGCAGGTACTGGCGCTGTTCAACCGCGAGTTGTGCCTGCTGCGCGCGTTCCTGCCGCTGCGGCGGGTGGACAACGCGCTGGAGGTGGTGCTCGGCGACGCCGACCGCGACGCCGTCGCCCAGCTGGTGCTGCAGCGCTGCGGCATGCGCTGCCGCTTCCTGCAGGGCGAGTTCACCCGCGTCACCCAGCTGATCCGGCACACGTACTACTTCGCGCAGAACCCGGTCGAGCAGCTCCTGCACCGCGAAATCCGCCGGATCGCCTCCGACGCGGACCACGCCTACAGCCCGGAGAAGCTGCTCGACTACCTGCTTCACCTGGCGGTGCGCGAGCGCACCACCGACATCCACATCGCGCCGGCCGAAGGCAGCATCCACGTGCTGTTCCGCGTGGACGGCGTGCTGCGGCCGATGCTGGCGATGCAGTCCTCGCTGCACCGCCTGCTGGGCTTCATCAAGCTGGCCGCCGAAATGGACATCTCCGAGCAGCGGCGGCCGCAGGACGGCAGCTTTCGCGCCACCGTGCTCGATGCCCCGCTCACCGTCCGCGTCTCGACCCTGATCAGCGAGATGGGCGAGCGCATGGTGCTGCGCCTGCTGCCCGAGCACAGCGACCTCTCCGGGCTGGGCGAACTCGGTTTCTTCCCGGAGGACGTCGCCGCGCTGGAGCGCATGTTCGCCAAGCCGGCCGGCCTGATCCTGATCACCGGCCCGACCGGCTCGGGCAAGAGCAGCTCGCTGCACGCGGCACTGCGCATGCAGTCGCTGATCGAGCGCAACGTGCTCACGGTCGAGGACCCGATCGAATACCGCGTGCCGGGCGCCTGCCAGACCGAGGTCAACCGCCGCGCCGGCTACGAGTTCAGCTCGGCCTTGCGCCACTTCCTCCGCCACGACCCCGACGTGATCCTGCTCGGCGAGATGCGCGACGGCGAGACCGCGCAGGCCGCGATCGAGGCCGCCGCCACCGGCCACCTGGTGCTCTCGACCCTGCACGTGTCGGGCGTGTTCGGCGTGGTCCCGCGCCTGCGCCCGCTCGGCCTCGAGGCGCAGGTCATCGCCGACAACCTGCTGGCGGTGGTCAACCAGCGCCTGGTGCGCCAGAACTGCCCGTTCTGCAGCGAGGAAGTGCCCTTCACCGAGGCCGAACGCGCATGGCTCGGCCTCCAGGATCCGCATGCTTGCGGCCGGCGCGGCACCGGCTGCGAACGCTGCCGCGGCAGCGGCTACTACGGCCGGCTCCCGGTGTACGAACTGCTCTTCCTCGACGACGCGATCGCCAACGCGATCGCGGACGATGCCGGCCGCGAGGCGGTGCGCAAACTCGCCTACGACAACGGCTTCGTGGACATGGTGCAGATCGCCAAGCGCCGCGTGGCGATGGGCCAGACCACGCCGGCGGAGGTGCTGCGCGTGGTCGGCGACGGACCGGCGCCGGAGAAGCCCGCCGCATGAACGTCTACTACTACCGCCTGCTGCTCTCCAGCGGACGCGTGAAGGCGGGCGTCGCCCAGCTCGCGGTCGAGCACGACGCATCCGCGCGCATCTGGCTGGAGAAGAACTTCGACGCGACGGTGCTGCTGCTGCACCGCCTGCCCGGCTGGCTGGCGGAGATGCAGCGCAGCCTCGCGCACCTGTTCCGCCCGAGCATCCGGCCGCCGGAACTCGCCGGCATGCTGCGCGACATGGCGGTGATGACCGGCAGCGGCATTCCCGTGCTGGAGGCGTTGAAGGCGGTCTCGCAGGAAGTCGGCACCGGGCGCGCGTCCAACGCCGCGCGCGTCGCCCGCAACCTGCTCGACGAGCTGGACGCCGGCGCGACGATGAGCGAGGCCTTCGGACGCTACCCGGACACCTTTCCGGAAACCGTCCGCAACCTGGTCATGATCGGCGACGAGACCGGCAGCATGGACCACATGCTGGCCGAGGCCGCCGACCACGTCGAGCGCGTCTCGCGCATGAGCGCCGATACCCGCCAGGCGCTGATCTACCCCGCCTTCGTGTTCACCGCGATCTTCGCCGCGGGCGGGTTCTGGATCTACTACGTGGTGCCCAACCTCACCGGGCTGTTCAAGCAGATGAACGCCAAGCTGCCGGCGCTGACGGTCGCGGTCATCGGCTTCTCGGAGTGGTTCACCGGGCACGTCGGCGCAATCCTGGCGGGCCTGGCCGCGGCGGTGTTCGCCACCTGGGTGACCTGGCGCTACAGCCGCCCGTTCCGCCGCACCACCCATTACACGCTGCACCGGCTGCCGATCGCGCGGACGATCATGAACTCCGCCGGCCTCGCCTTCCTCACCGAATACCTCTCGCTGCTGATCAAGGCCGGCGTGGACATGGTCAGCAGCCTGAAGGTGATGGAACGGGCGATCCGCGACGAGTACTACCGCGACCGCGTGATCGCGATCCGCCAGGTGCTCGAACGCGGCGACCGCGTGTCCTCGGCGATGCGCCAGGTGGGCGGCTTCCCGCCGATGATGGTGCGGATGGTCTCGGTCGGCGAGGACACCGGCACCCTCGATCGCCAGCTCGCGCGCCTGTCGGCGGAATACAGCCTGCGCCTGCAGCGCCTGATCGCCAACCTCTCGGAAATCATCAAGCCGCTGGTCGTGGTGCTGGCCGGCGGCATGTTCATCCTGCTCATCGTCGCCCTGCTGCTGCCGGTCTACGACCTGGTCAAGCAGGCGATGTCCTCGCCGCAGTTCTGACGACGGAGGCCGCCGTGCAACCGCCCGCTGGATCGCGCAGTTCCCGAGGTGCTCCCCCGCCCACGCCGCCCGGCCATCCGCGCCAGCGCGGCTTCGGCCTGCTGGAGACGGCCCTGCTCGTGCTGCTGGTCGGCGCGATCATCGCCGCCAGCTTCATCGTCCTGCAGTCGAGCCCGCCGGTGCGCGCGGTCGAGGACCAGGAACGCGCATTGCAGTGGGCCGACCAGGCGCTGGTCGCCTACGCCGCGAAATACGCGCAACTGCCTTGCCCCGTGACGACTCCCGACGGCAGCGCGTGCGCGGCCCCCGGCGACAAGGGATGGCTGCCGGTGCGGGCGCTCGCCGCCGTGCATCCGGAGGGCACCGGCCCCGGCCGCCCGCTGCGCTACATGGTCTACCGCGGCGCCGGCGCCGACTCCGACCTCGCGGCCGCCGGCAACCAGTTCAGTCCGCACAAGTGGGACGGCTCCTCGCACGATTTCGTGGCGGTCAACGGCCTCGACCTGTGCGCCAGGCTGGCCAACGCCGCGCGCGAGACCGCCGCCGGCCTCCGCGCCGACCGCGCGCGCACCACCGACATCGACGCGCACGCGCTCAACGTCGCCTACGGACTGAGCGCGGCCGGCGCGGCGCCGGGCGAGAGCGGCCGGTTCGACGGCCTCAACCAGGGCGCGGCGGCGCAGATGGAATCGCCCGCGCGCGCCGCCAGCGCGTCCTACGACGACCGCGTCCGCGTGCGCGACTTCAACTCGCTGGCGCAGACGCTGGGCTGCGCCTACGCCGACGCCGGCGAGCCCGACGGCGTGGCGCTGGCCTCGCTCGACATGATGGCCCTGTCGGTGGACGTCAACGACGAAGTGGCCGAGCAGCGCGAAGGCAACCTCGAGGACACCGAGCTGGCCGTGAGCATGGCCTCGGTGGCGCTGGTGTTCGCCAGCCTCGACGTCGCCCTCGCCGGCGCCAACATCTCCAACTCGGCGAGCACCCTGGCGACGGCGTCCTCGCAGCTCGCCTCGGCGATCGCCTCCTGCGTGGTGCTGGTGGGTTGCGCGCTGATCCCGCCCTATACCGCGGCGGTGGTGGCCGGCGGCATCGCGGTCGGCCTGGCGACCGCGGCCACCGTGCTCGCCGCGGCCGCGCTGGTGCCGACCTCGACCGCGCTCGCCAAGACGATCGTCGCCCGCGACATGGCCAAGGCCTCGGCCAGCACCGCGCCGCCCGACTTCAGCGGCCTCGCCCGCCAGGCCTGCGAGGCGGCCGACGGCCTGCTCGAGCAGCAGCAGGAAATCGAGGACGACATCGCCATGATCGAGGACAAGAAGGCGCAGGTGCAGGCACGCCTCGATGCGATCGAAGGCGGCTTGATCCCCGGCACGAACGATCCGCTCATCTGGTCCGACTACAACAAGCCGCAGCGCTCCGACTACAAGACCGACGAGGACTACGACAAGGCGCTCGCCGACTGGCAGGCCGGCAGCAACGACCGGCTGCGGGCCTGGAAGTCGCGCCTGACGGCGAAGCTGGCCGCGATCCGCGACACCGAGGACGCCTTCCTGCGCTACGAGGACGCCAAGGCCGAGCGCAAGGCGGTGGAGGAAGACCTGCAGGACATCCGGCTGGCGATCCTGGGCGACGGCACCGACGCGCAACCCGGTTTCGCCAGGATCGTGGCCGAATGCAAGGCGAACCCGCCGGCCCGCATCGACGAGCAGCAGACCTGCCTCAACAGCGAGAACGCGCTGACCGCGCTGCTGGAGTGCAGGACCGACCTCATGAGCAGCCAGCAGGTCGCCGACCGCCAGTGCCTGCCCTGGAAGGAGGCCGACCTCGCCGACGCACGCGAGAAGGAGAACGCGGCCCTCGGCGAATACAACGCGCTCGCGGCGGCGATCCCGGGCGTCAACAACCCGTGGGATCCGCCGGTCAACGCCTACATCGAGGACAAGGACTTCGCGTGCATCTTCTTCGACGGCTGCCGCTGGCTGTTCATCCCGGGCCAGGACACCAACCTGGACAGCGACGGCAATCCGCGCGACAAGCGCGAGACCTACGGACGCATCTACTACCAGCGCGCGCACCTGGAAGTCTCGCTGCGGCTCAAGCAGCAGGAACTGGCCGACAAGCAGGCCGCCCACGCCAAGGCGCAGGCCCAGTGCGACACGCTGAAGGAACTCGCGGGCCAGGGGGCGAGCGGCCTGGAGATCCCGGTGTGGTCGGGCGCCGACACCATCCTCGAGGCGGCCAACTGCAAGGGGACCTCCGGTCCGGTGCAGCCCGCTGATTGCGGAGGCCACTGATGAACGCACGCTCCTTCCCCCGCGGTCGTCGCGCCGGCGGCTGGTCGCTGGTCGAGCTGGCGGTGGTGCTGGCGGTGATGGGCCTGCTCGGCGTCGCCCTGTGGCAGGTGCTGCCGCTCGGCAAGCGCCTGCAGGACACGGATGCCGCGCAGCGGGACCTGGCCCAGGGCGAGCAGGCGCTGATCGGCTATGCGCTCGCCCATCATCGTTTCCCGGCGCCGGCGATCCGCCACGGGCAGCAGGTGCTGCCGGTCGGCGAACTCGGCCTGCCCTCCTACATGGTGCTGCGCTACGAGGTGCAGCCGGCGCTGACCACGCCGGCCTCCAACCAGTTTTCGCCGTTGCTGCCCCCCACCACCAGCGGCGTGCCGACGGTGTCCAGCGTCGTCAACGGCCTCGACCTGTGCATGCGGCTCAAGACGGCGGGCACGGGCACGCTGATCGGCATGCAGGGCGTGCCCACCGCGTTCGCGCTGATGCACACCGAAACCGCCGGCACCGATCGCCCGAGCGACGCCGGCTTCGTGCTGCCCGGCACGCCCGGGGTCGGCGGACGCGCGGTGCTCGCGGTCGGACCGGGGGAACTGGCAAGCCGCATCGCCTGCCCCGACCGCGTCGCCCGCGTGCACGGGTCCGCGCGCGCGGCGTACGCCGCGTACGACCTCGCCAGGCTGGCGGTGGATTACCGCAAGTTCCGCACCTTCGCGATCCAGGTCGCGGAGATGAACAAGAAGAACGCCGACACCGGCGTCGCCTTCGCGTCCTTCGACCTGGTCTACGGCGTGTGCATCGAGGCGATCGCGATCCTCCAGGAAGCGGCCGGCTGGCCGCCCGACGCGCTCGGCATCGCCACCGGCATCGCCTCGCACGTGGAGGCGACCGCGCAGATCGCGATCGCCATCTACAACGTGGTCGCGGCCGCCGAGGACCTCGAGGACGCCAAGGACGACCTCGCCGTCGCCCGCCAGCAGGAGACGGCGGCCTACGCGAACGAGACCCGCATGCAGGCGCTCGCCGCCGCCACGCTGGCGCGCGCGCTCGCCCTCGACCGCGCGGGGTTGCAGCCATGAGCGCGCGGGCAAGACAGCGCGGCTTCTCGCTGGTGGAGCTCGCGGTGGCGCTCGCGATCCTCGGCCTGGTCGCGGTGGTGCTGGTCAAGTTCCTCGGCGCGTCCGCCGAACGGCGGCGCGAGGTGGTCGGCCGCGACCTGCTCACCCGCGCCGACGATGCGCTGCTGGCGTTCGCCATGGTGCACAGCCGCCTGCCCTGCCCCGCCAGCGATACCGGCGGCGACGAGGACTGCGCCGGCGCGCAGGTGGGGCGCCTGCCGTGGCGGACGCTGGGATTGCCGGACGCCCGCGCCCGCCTGGTCCGCTACGGCGTGCAACGGCGGCCGTCCGCCGACCCGCGCGCGGACGCGGACCTGGCGGTCGCGAAGGACCGCTTCCGCCCGCTGGTGGTGGTCGCCGGCCTCACCGCGACGGAGTATCCGCTCGGCGTGGTCAACGGCCTCGACCTGTGCTGGGCGCTGCGCAGCGCGCGCCTGGCGGCGCCGGATGCCGGCTTCCTGCATGTCACCCGGCCGCAAGCGCCGACGAGCCTGGACGCCAACGTCGCCTACGCGCTGGCGCTGCCGCGCGGTACCGACGGGTTCACCGGGCGCCAGGCGACCAGCGCCCCGTCGTTCGACTCGCCGCGGCGGTTGAGCGACAGCGCCTTCCACGACCGCGTGGTGGCGGTCGGCGCCGACCAGCTGTGGGGACGCATGCGGTGCGGCGACCACCTCTCCGGCGCGGGCCACGCCCACTTCAACGCGGCGGTCGCCAGCGCCGTGATGCAGCAGTCGCTGATCGACTACAAGAAGCAACTGGAGATCGCCCAGCAGCTCGCCGACGCCAACGTCGACAGCGGCGCCGCGGCGATCCTCTCCGGCACCGCCGCGGTGGCCGGTGCCGGCGGCGGCATCGCCGACACCGTGTCCGAAGGCCTGGCGAGCACCGGCGCGGTGTCCTACCGCGTCGCGCTCGCCGCCGCCGCCACCGCGGCCGCCGCCGCGGTGCTGGTCACCGCGACCGCGATGACCGTGGTCGCCGCGGACGCGAAGGAGGCCGCGGACGACGCCGTCGACGATTCGCAGACGCACATCGACCGTGCCAACACCCTGCAGCCCCTGATTCGCGCCGACGCCGAGGCGGCCGACGCCGCCGGCATGTACTGAGCCACGAGGACCCCATGCGCCGTTCACGCCCCGCCCGCGGCTTCACCCTGGTCGAACTTTCCGTCGTGCTGGTCGTGATCGGCCTGCTGGTGGGCGCGGTCGCGATCGGCCGCGACGTCTACCGCAGCGCCGCAGCGGAACGCCTGGCCACCGACTTCGTGCAGGCCTGGGTGCTCGCCTACGACCAGTTCGTCGCCGGCACCGGCATGGTGCCGGGCGACGACTTCGACAATCCGGCCGGCACCATCAACGCCTCGGTCAACGACTTCCTGTGCGACGACGAGCTGCTCAACGCGATGCTGGCGCGCGGCGTGACCCTGCCAGACGGGCGCGGCGAAGGCGCCGCGGACCGCTACGTCTACCAGGACAGCCGCGGGCAGCCGCACGAGGTGCGCGCCTGCTTCGGCGCGGTGCAGTGGGCCGAGCCTTCCGGTGCGGTCGGCAATTACGCCGCGCGGCCGCGCAACGTGCTGCGGCTGACGGGGCTGACGCCGGAGCTCGCCAACATGCTCGACAGCCGGGTGGACGGACGCGTGGACGCCCGCCACGGCCGCGTCCGCGAGATCGGCCAGCAGGCCGTCAACAGCCCCACCGGCGCGCCCTGGAGCCTGCAGGACGACGACAGCATGAGCGGCAGCGCGAATCCGGACGAACAGGTGGCCGAGGTCGATGCCTACCTGCAGATGAGCCACTAGCGCCCCGGATCAGCCCTCCCCGCGGCAGAAGCGCAGCACCGCGTCGCCGAGCACGATGCGGTCGCCGTCGGCCAGTTCGGCCTCCTCGACGATCGCGTCGTTGACCCGGGTGCGGTTGGTCGCGCCGAGATCCCGGATGCGGTAGCCCTGGCCCTCGCGCCAGATCGTGCAATGGTGGCGCGACACGGTGTTGTGGGCCACGCACAGGTCGGCATCCCGCGACCGGCCGATCAGGACCGCCGCGGTCTCCAGGCGCAGCCGCGTGCCGGGCGCGCCGCCGTGTTCGATTTCGATCCAGACCACCTCGCCGCCCGCCTCCTGCACGTCCATCTGCACCGTGCGCTGGGTGGCCGGCGCCGGCTCCGCGCCGGCGCGCGCGGCGCGGGGCCGCATGGCCGGCCCGCCATCATGCGGCGCGCCGCGCCGCAGGTCGGCTTCGATCCGCAGCCGCAACGCCTGGGTCTGCGGTTCGAGTTCGCTGTCCAGCTCGCGCCGCAGGCTGGCCTGCAGCGCATCGCATTCCTCCAGCGCCTGCCGGTGCAGCCCGCCCTCGGCGAGCAGCTCCATCAGCAGGCGCACGTGCCCCTCGTTCCAGGGATCGCCGGCGACGAGGCGACGCATAGTCGCGATCGCGCCGGGCAGGTTGCCGGCCACGCGCTGCAGGCCGCAGACGCGCTGCAGCGTGGCGGCGGTCCGCTTGCCGATCGCGCGGCGCGTGGTCTCCAGCCACGCCTCGAACTCGTTGCAGCCGGGCAGCTCGAGTCCCTCCAGGAACGCACCGCCGACGCAGGCGGCGTCCTGCTCGATGCCGCGCAGGCCAGCGCCGTCATCCGCGGCGGCGGACGCCAGGGCCGCCTCCAGGCCGTCCAGCGCATGCACGTCGAAGCGCAACCGCGGCGGCGGGAACAGCCCGACGCTGTCGGGCCCCGCGTCCAGCGCATCGCCCTGCGGGCCGAGCGCCTGGTTGAGGTCGGCCAGCACCTGGCGCAGGTTGGTCCGCGCCGCGGCGGGCGCCAGGCGCGGCCACAGCAATTCGGCAAGGCGACTGCGCGGGTGGCGGCGGCCATGCTCCACCGCGAGGTAGCCGAGCAGCGCCCAGCCCTTGCGGTAGTGGATGGTGCCCGCGCCGTTGCCATGCAGGCCCCGCTCGCCGAGCAGGCTCACCCTCAGCATCGCGGCCTCTCCGCGCGGGCCGGACGACTCAGCGCGCATCGGGCGCCTTTCCGAGGCGGGCCTGCAGCCCATGGATCGCCGTCCACAGCGGCGCGCCATCGGCCAGCCGCGGCGCGAGCACCGGCACGGCCAACTGCAGTTGCATGCGCGCGCCCGCGTCGTCGCCGGCATCCGCCAGGCCCTGCGCGTACTCGACGCGACGGCGCGCGGTCTCGACGTGAGCCGCGCCGAACGCCGCGGCCAGGATGTCGACCGCGCGCCGGCGCGCGTCGACCACGCCGCGGCGGTCGCCGGCGCGCGCCGCCAGATCGGCCTGCAGGCTGGCCAGCCAGGCCGCGCGGCGCGGCCGCCCGAGCGGCTGCGCCGCGAGCGCGCGCAGCTCGTCGGCGGCCTGCCCGCGCTGGCCGGTCGCCAGCAGCCATTCGGCGAACAGCAGGCGATGGCCGCGGCTGGCCGGCCCATCCCCTTGGGTCGCTCGCCACGTGGTCCAGGCCGGCGCGATCAGGCCGCCGGCCTCCGCGGCGCGGCCACTGCGTAGCAACAGGCGACCGAGGTTGAGCCTGGCGCGCAGCACGCTCGGGTCGCTCTCGCCGAGTTTCGCGGTGCGGATCGCGAGCGAGCGGCGGAAGCCGCGCTCGGCCTCCGCGATCGCGCCGCGATCCTCGTCCAGCGAGGCCAGGTTGTTGAGTTGGACCGCGTAGTCCACGCTGTCGGCGCCGGCCGATGCGGCCGACAGGCGGGCCGCCTCCTTGTAGTGCGCGGCGGCCTCCGGCCATGCGCCGAGATCGTGCAGCGTCGATGCCAGTTCGTTGTGGGCGGTGGCCACGCCGGTGCCGTCGCCGTACAGGTGGCGGGACAAGGCCAGCACCCGCCGCTGCAACTGGGCCGCTTCGACCAGCCGGTCCTGGCCCGCGAGCGATTGCGCCAGGCCCGACAGGCTGTGCTCGTACGACGCGTTTTCGCCGCCCCCGAGCGCCTCCTTCATCGCCAGCGCCTGCCGGTACCAGCGCTCGGCGGCGATGAAGTCGCCGCGCTTGCGCGCGAGCATCCCGAGGTTGTGCAGGGTGGAGGCGACGGGGACGGAAGGCGTGCCGGCGTGGCGCAGTCGCAAGGCCAGCGCGCGGTTGAGCACCGTTTCCGCTTCCCGCGCATCCATCTTGACCAGGGCGATGCCCAGCGAGTTGAGCGAATCGGCGACCTCCAGCGGCCCCGCATGCACCTGCTCGCGCAGGGCGAGCGAACGCCTGCCCGCCGCGACCGCCGACGCGCCCATGCCACTGTTCGCGCGCAGCACCGCCAGCTCGCTGTACACCTCCGCGGCCTTGCCGGGTGCGCCGACCGACGGCTGCTGGAAGGCGTCGGCCGACGCGAGCAGCAGCGGCTCGGCCAGTTCCGGGTGGCCGAGGTTGCCGTAGGCCTTGCCCAGCGCCTGCTGCAGCGGCGCCAGCAGCCCCGGGTCGCGAATGCTGCCGTCGTCGATCTTCGCGGCCGCGGCGTCCAGCACGTCGCGCGCGCTCAGGTCCACGCTGCCCTTTCCGATCTTGGGGTCGGCGACGGTGAACGCGTCGACCAGCAACTGCTGCACCTGCTCCGACGTCGCGGCCGCATGGCGGGCGGCATCGCGCTCACGCTGCAGGCCCCACACGAACCCGGTGCTGAGCAAGGCGACCAGGCCGACGAAGCTGGCCTCCACCCAGCGCCTGCGCAGCAGCCGCCGCAGGCGGTAGCCGGGCGTGGCCGGACGCGCGCGGACGGGATGCCGGCGGAGGTAGCGGTCCAGGTCCTCGCGCAACTCGGTGACCGTCTGGTAGCGGCGCGCGGGCTCCGCGGCGCTGGCGCGCGCCGCGATCGCGTCGAGGTCCCCGCGCAGGCGCGCGCGCCACGGCAGGTCGGGCGCGGCCAGCGCGCTGGGCAAAGGCAACTGCGCCCCCGGCGCGCGCGAGGCGCGTTGGCCGGCGAGCAGCTCGGTCAGCAGCACGCCGAGGCTGAAAATGTCGCTGCCGGTGCTGACCACCCGGTTGGAAAGCAGTTCCGGGCTTGCGTAGGCCGGCGTGCAATAGCTGCCGCCGGCGGTGGCGCGCGCGCTGCCGGCCGCGCGCGCGACGCCGAAGTCGAGCAGCACCGGCTCTCCGTCCGGACGCACGACCACGTTGGCCGGCTTCAGGTCGCAGTGCACGACCAGGTGCCGGTGCGCCGCCTCGACCGCTTCGCAGATGCGCTGGAACAGGCGGATGCGCGCGGCCAGCCCGGGGCGCTGCTCCGCGCAGTAGCGATCCAGCGGCAGGCCCTCCACGTACTCCATGACGAGGTAGGGGTGGCCCGCCGGCGTGCTGCCGCCGTCGTACAGGCGGGCGATGCCGCCATGCTGCAGGCGGGCGAGGATCTGCCGCTCCAGCGACATGCGCTCGACCGTCGTGGCATCGGCCGTCCCGCGCAGCAGCTTGATCGCGACCCGGCGCGAATAGGCGCGGTCGATGCGCTCGGCGAGGAAAACCGTGCCCATCCCGCCGCTGGCGATGCGCTCGACCAGCTTCCAGGCGCCGAGCACGTCGCCGATATCGAGCTCGGTGTCCTCGCCGTCGTCGCCCGCGCGGGCCGTGTCATCCGCCGCCGCGGACGGCCCGGCGCCGGCCTCGGCGCCATCCAGCCAGTGTTCGACCAGCGCGATCGTGTCCGGATCGCTGGTCAGTTCGCGCAGCCGGCCATGCCGTTGCCCGGAGGGCAACGTCTCGATCGATGCGAGCAGCCGTCGCGCCTGCTGCCGCGTCTCCGCGGCGGTGCGGTCTTCCAACAGGTCCATCGGTCCCCTCCCCGGGCCCATGCGGGCGAGCGCGTCCGGCGTGCTTCGCCCCCGCGCCTCGACCCCTCGCCTCCCCAGGCGGGTGCCGCCCATCTTCCTGCCCGACGATGCACCGATGCACGGCACGCCGCAACGCCGGGCCCCTGGATTCTAGGATGAACGCGCCAAGGGCGCGCACCCGGCCGTCAGTGCGCCGCGACGTCTTCCTCCCCGCGCGACACCACCGTCGCCAGCATCAGGTCGCCGGTGACGTTGAGCGTGGTCCGGCACATGTCGAGGAAACGGTCGACGCCGAGGATCAGGCCGATGCCTTCCGGCGGTACTCCGACCATGCCGCAGATCAGCGCGACCACCGGCAGCGAGCCGGCCGGCACGCCGGCGGTGCCGATGCCGCCGAGGATGCACACGAACATCACCGTCGCCTGCTGCGCCAGCGACAGGTCGACGCCGAAGAACTGGGCGAGGAACAGCACGGTCACACCCTCGAACAGCGCGGTGCCGTTCTGGTTGGCGGTGGCGCCGACGGTCAGCACGAAGCGCGAGACCCGGGTCGGCAGGCGCAGTTCCTCGTCGGCGACGGTGAGCGCGGTCGGCAGGGTCGCGTTCGACGAGGCGGTCGAGAAGGCCATCACCATCGCCTCCTGCACGCCGCGGAAGAAGCGCAGCGGCGAGGTCCGGCCGACCACCCGCAGCATCGCCGAATAGACCACGACCATGTGGATCGCCAGCGCCAGCACCACCACCCCGACGTAGGCGCCCAGCCGCACCAGCAAATCCCAGCCGAACAGCGCGGCCAGGTTGAACATGAAGCAGAACACGGCGTAGGGCGCGAGCCGGATCACCAGCCCGATCAGGGTCATCGAGACCTCGAACAGGCCCTCGATGCCGCGCTTGAGCACGTCGGCCTTGCCGGCGGGGGTCAGCACCAGGCCGATGCCCAGCATCAGCGCGAAGAACATCACCGCGAGGATCGTGTTCTCGGCCGCCGCCCTGACCACGTTGTCGGGCACGATCGACAGCAGCATGTCCAGCCCGCGCGGCTGGCTGCCGGTCGAACTGACGATCGCCTGCGCGCGCTCGGAGCCCGCGCTGAGCAGTTGCTGCGCCGCGGCCGGGTCGACGCCGGCGCCGGGCTTGAGCCAGTTCACCAGCACCAGGCCCAGCACCACCGCGATGCCGGAGACCAGCACGGTGTAGCCCAGGGTCTTCCAGCCGATCCGGCCGAGCGCGCGGATGTCGCCCATCTCGGCCACGCCGACCACCAGCGCCGAGAACAGCAGCGGGATCACCAGCATGAAGATCAGGCGCAGGAACAGCGACGCGAACGGCTGGGTGACCCAATGGGTCAGCCCCTGCACCCAGCCCGCCTCCGCCCCCGCCGTGTAGTAGGCGACCAGGCCCAGCAGCAGGCCGGCGACGAAGCCGATCGCCATCTTCCAGTGCAGCGGCAGGCGCCTGCGCGCCGGGGGGGCGGTATCCGTCATCTGCGCGTGTGTCCCCGAAAACGAAGGGGTCGACTTTACACGACCCCCGCCGCCGCCCGGCCCGTGTGAAGACGGCGTGGAGGGTTCCACGGCGGGCATCGGTTAGCGTCTGCCGGTTACGTCGCAACAGGGGGAGCGCGTGAGCGCCCAGAGCACCGCCAGTCCCGCCCGCCGTCGCCGCAACGGCGCCGCCGCCGCGCCCGCCGTTCCGGCCGTCCCGGCCGATGCCGACCCGCTGCTGCAGCTGCTCGCGGCGATGCAGGCGGCACGCGCCGGCGACTTCTCCACGCAGCTGCCCGCGCACTGGGACGGCATCGCCGGCAAGCTCGCCGAGAGCTTCAACGACATCGTCGCCAGCAACCGGCGGCTGGCCAACGAGCTGGCGCGGGTCGGCCAGAAGGTCGGCCGCGAGGGCCACACCCGCCAGCGCATCGCGCCCGCCAACCGGCAGGGCGCGTGGGCGGAGATGGAACAGTCGGTCAACCAGTTGATCGACGACCTGGTGCGCCCGGTCGAGACCATGACCGAGGCGATGGCCGGCGTGGCCAAGGGCGACCTCACCCGCACCGTGCCGCTGGAGGCCGACGGCCGCCCGCTGCAGGGCGAGTTCCTGCGCTCGGCCAACATCGTCAACCGCATGATCGAGCAGATGGGCGAGTTCTCGTCCGAGGTCACCCGCGTGGCGATCGAGGTCGGCACCGCCGGCCTGCTCGGCGGCCAGGCCAAGGTCAAGGGCGTGTCCGGCGTGTGGAAGGACCTGACCGACTCGGTCAACCAGATGGCGTCCAACTTGACCGCGCAGGTGCGCAACATCGCCGAGGTCACCATCGCGGTGGCCAACGGCGACCTCTCGCGCAAGATCACGGTGGACGTGCGCGGCGAGATCCTGCAGCTGAAGGAGGCCATCAACACGATGGTGGACCAGCTGCGCGGCTTCGCCTCGGAGGTGACGCGCGTGGCGCGCGAGGTGGGCACCGAGGGCAAGCTCGGCGGCCAGGCGATCGTGCCGGGCGTCGCCGGCACCTGGAAGGACCTCACCGACAACGTCAACGCGATGGCGTCCAACCTCACCGCGCAGGTGCGCAACATCGCCGAGGTCACCACCGCGGTGGCCAAGGGCGACCTGTCGCGCAAGATCACGGTGGACGTGCGCGGCGAGATCCTCGAGCTGAAGAACACCGTCAACACCATGGTGGACCAGCTCAACGGCTTCGCAGCCGAGGTGACCCGCGTGGCGCGCGAAGTGGGCACCGAGGGCAAGCTCGGCGGCCAGGCCGAGGTGCCCGGCGTCGCCGGCACCTGGAAGGACCTCACCGACCACGTCAACTCGATGGCGTCCAACCTGACCCTGCAGGTGCGCAACATCGCCGACGTGACCACCGCGGTGGCCAAGGGCGACCTCTCGCGCAAGATCACCGTGGACGTGCGCGGCGAGATCCTGCAGCTGAAGGAAACCATCAACACGATGGTGGACCAGCTCAACGGCTTCGCCGCCGAGGTGACCCGCGTCGCGCGCGAGGTCGGCACCGAGGGCAAGCTCGGTGGCCAGGCCCAGGTGCCCGGCGTCGCCGGCACCTGGAAGGACCTCACCGACAACGTCAACTCGCTGGCGTCCAACCTCACCTCCCAGGTGCGCAACATCGCCGAAGTCACCACGGCGGTGGCGAAGGGCGACCTGTCGCGCAAGATCACCGTGGAAGTGCGGGGCGAGGTGCTGCAGCTGAAGGAAACCGTCAATACGATGGTGGACCAGCTCAACGGCTTCGCCGCGGAGGTGACCCGCGTCGCGCGCGAGGTCGGCACCGAGGGCAAGCTCGGCGGCCAGGCGCAGGTCCCCGGCGTCGCCGGCACCTGGAAGGACCTCACCGACAACGTCAACTCGATGGCGTCCAACCTCACGGCGCAGGTCCGCAACATCGCCGAGGTGACCACCGCGGTGGCGCGCGGCGACCTCTCGCGCAAGATCGCGGTGGACGTGCGCGGCGAGATCCTGGAGCTCAAGAACACCGTCAACACGATGGTGGACCAGCTCAACGGCTTCGCCGCCGAGGTGACCCGCGTGGCGCGCGAGGTCGGCACCGAGGGCAAGCTCGGCGGCCAGGCGCAGGTGCCCGGCGTGACCGGCGCCTGGAAGGACCTGACCGACAACGTCAACTCGATGGCGTCCAACCTCACCACCCAGGTGCGCAACATCGCCGAGGTCGCGACCGCGGTCGCCAAGGGCGACCTCTCCCGCAAGATCGCGGTGGACGCCAAGGGCGAGATCCTGCAGCTGAAGGACACCCTCAACACGATGGTGGACCAGCTCAACGGCTTCGCCGCGGAGGTGACCCGCGTCGCGCGCGAGGTCGGCACCGAGGGCAAGCTCGGCGGCCAGGCGCAGGTCCCCGGCGTCGCCGGCACCTGGAAGGACCTCACCGACAACGTCAACTCGATGGCGTCCAACCTCACCACCCAGGTGCGCGGGATCGCCAAGGTGGTGACCGCGGTGGCCACCGGCGACCTGCACAAGAAGCTGACGGTGGAGGCCAAGGGCGAGATCGCCGAACTCGCCGACACCATCAACGGCATGACCGAGACCCTGGCGATCTTCGCCGACCAGGTGACCACGGTGGCGCGCGAGGTCGGCGTCGAAGGCCGGCTCGGCGGCCAGGCCAAGGTGCCGGGCACCGCCGGCATCTGGAAGGACCTGACCGCGAACGTGAACCAGCTCGCCGCGAACCTGACCACCCAGGTGCGCGCGATCGCGGAAGTGGCCACGGCGGTGACCCAGGGCGACCTGACCCGCTCGATCCAGGTGGACGTGCGCGGCGAGCTCGCCGACCTGAAGGACAACATCAACGCGATGATCGCCAACCTGCGCGCGACCACCGAGTCGAACCGCGAGCAGGACTGGCTGAAGACCAACCTCGCCAAGTTCGGCGGCATGATGCAGGGCCAGCGCGACCTGATCACCCTCGGCCACATGCTGCTGTCGGAGCTGGCGCCGCTGGTCAACGCGCAGCAGGGGCTGATGTACGTGGTCGAGCGCAGCCGCGACGGCGGGGGCGAGGTGTTGCGCCAGCTCGCGGGCTTCGCCGACGCCAACCGCTCGCCGGCGGCGCGCACCGTGCGCTTCGGCGAGGGCCTGGTCGGCCAGTGCGCGGCCCAGGGCCAGCTGATCCTGATCGACGACGTGCCGCCGGGCACCGTTCAGATCGAGTCCGGCCTGTTCAACGCGGTGCCTCGCAGCGTGATCGTGCTGCCGGTGCTGTTCGAGAACCAGGTCAAGGCGGTGATCGAGCTGGCCTCCCTGTCGGAGTTCACCACCACCCAGCGCACCTTCCTCGAGCAGCTGTCCGAGAGCATCGGCATTGTCCTCAACACGATCGAGGCGACGATGCGCACCGAGCACCTGCTGTCGCAGTCCCAGCAGCTCGCCGCCGAACTGCAGTCCCAGCAGAAGGAGCTGCAGCAGACCAACGAGGAGATCGCGCTCAAGGCGGCGCTGCTGGCCGAGCAGAAGGCCGAGGTCGAGCACAAGAACCAGCAGATCGAGCACGCGCGCCGGGCGCTGGAGGACAAGGCGGCGGAGCTCGCGCTCACCTCGCGCTACAAGTCCGAGTTCCTGGCCAACATGTCGCACGAGTTGCGCACGCCGCTCAACTCGATCCTGATCCTCGGCCAGCAGCTGGCCGAGAATCCGGAGGCCAACCTCAGCCCGCGCCAGGTCGAGTTCGCCAAGACCATCCACGCCGCCGGCACCGACCTGCTGCACCTGATCAGCGACATCCTCGACCTGAGCAAGATCGAGTCGGGCACGGTCACGGTGGACAGCGAGGAGATCGGCTTCGCCCACCTGCGCGAGAACCTGGAGCGGGCGTTCCGCCACGAGGCCGAGCGCCGCCACCTCGATTTCTCGGTCGACATCTCCCCGGAGGTCGGCCACGCGCTCACCACCGACCCCAAGCGCCTGCAGCAGATCCTCAAGAACCTGCTGTCGAACGCGCTCAAGTTCACCGAGCGCGGCAGCGTGCGGCTGTCCGCGCGCCCGGCCAGGGGCGGCTGGAGTCCGGGGCATACGATCCTCGACGCGGCCGGCTCGGTGGTCGCGTTCGACGTGATCGACACCGGCATCGGCATCTCGCCGGAGAAGCAGAAGATCGTGTTCGAGGCGTTCCAGCAGGCGGACGCCGGCACCGCGCGCAAGTACGGCGGCACCGGCCTCGGCCTCGCCATCAGCCGCGAGATCGCCGGCCTGCTCGGCGGCGAGCTCAAGCTCACCAGCGTGCCCGGCGAGGGCAGCACCTTCACCCTGTACCTGCCGCTGCATTACATGGGCGCGAGCACGCCGGCGGCGCCCGCGCAGCGGCCGTCGGAGCGGCCGCATGCGGCGGCCGAATCGCCCGCGCAGGCGCACCTGGAGGTGGTGCCCGACGACCGCGACGCGCTGCAGCCGGGCGAACCCTCGCTGCTGATCGTCGAGGACGACCCGCGCTATGCGACCGTGCTGCGCGACGCCGCCCGCGCGCGCGGCTTCAAGGCGCTGGTCGCCAACCGCGGCAGCGAGGCGCTGCGGCTGGTGCGCGAGCACAGGCCGAGCGCGATCACCCTGGACATCTTCCTGCCGGACATGCTCGGCTGGACCGTGCTGGCGCGGCTCAAGCAGGACTCGACGACCCGCCACATCCCGGTCCAGATCGTCACGGTGGAGGAGGAGCGCCACCACAGCATCGAGCGCGGCGCGTTCTCCTACCTCGCCAAGCCGGGCACCAGCGAGAGCATCGCCGCCGCGCTGGAGCGGATCCGCGAGTACACCCTGGCGACCACCCGTCGCCTGCTGGTGGTGGAGGACAACGACGCCGAGCGCATGAGCATCGAGGAGCTGGTGCGCCACGACGACGTCGAGGTCGACACCGTCGCCAGCGGCGAGCAGGCGCTGGAGCAGTTGCGCGCGAGCCGCTACGACTGCCTGGTGCTGGACCTGCGCCTGCCCGACATGAGCGGCTTCGAGCTGCTCGACCGCCTGCAGGAGGACGACGCGCTGCGCAGCCTGCCGGTGGTGGTGTTCACCGGCAAGGAATTGACCGCCGAGGAGGACCAGCGGCTGAGGAAGGTGGCCAAGTCGGTGGTCATCAAGGGCGTGGAATCGCCCGAGCGCCTGCTCGACGAGACCGCGCTGTTCCTGCACCGGGTGATCGCCGACCTGCCGCCGGCCAAGCGGCGCATGGTCGAGCGCCTGCATGAATCGGACGAGGCGCTGCGCGACAAGCGGGTGCTGGTGGTGGACGACGACGTGCGCAACATCTTCGCCCTGTCCAGCGTGCTGGAGCGGCACGGCATGGACGTGGTCACCGCCGGCACCGGCCAGGAGGCGATCGAGAAGGTGTGCGACGATCCCGGCATCGACCTCGTGCTGATGGACATCATGATGCCCGGCATGGACGGCTACGACACCATGCGCGCGATCCGCGCCAAGCCGGAATCGCGCGCGCTGCCGATCGTCGCGCTCACCGCCAAGGCGATGAAGGGCGACCGCGAGAAGTGCCTGGAAGCGGGTGCGTCGGACTACCTCGCCAAGCCGGTGGTCACCGACCAGCTGCTGGGAGTGCTGCGGCAGTGGCTGCATCGCTGACGCCGACGCAGCCGCCCGTGCAAGCCGAGTCGCCGGTCAACATCCTGCTGGTCGACGACCAGCCGGGCCGGTTGCTGACCTACCGCGCGATCCTCGAGCCGCTCGGCGAGCGCCTGGTCGAGGCCAGCTCCGGCATGGAGGCGCTCAAGCGCCTGATGGACGACGAGTACGCGGTGATCCTGCTCGACGTCAACATGCCGGGCATGGACGGCTTCGAGACCGCGAGCCTGATCCACCAGCATCCGCGCTTCGAGAAGACGCCGATCATCTTCGTCACCGCGGTCAACATCACCGACATGGACCGCCTGCGCGGCTACAAGCTCGGCGCGGTGGATTTCGTGCTGGTGCCGGTGATCCCGGAGATCCTGCGCAGCAAGGTCACCGTGCTGGCCGAGCTGTTCCGGCGCCGGCGCCAGCTGAAGGAGGCCAACCTCGCCCTGGAGGCGGAGAAGGCGCGCGAGCTGGAGCTGCTCAACGCGTCGCTGCGCAAGGCGAATGCCGAGCTCGCCGCGCGCAACCTCGACCTGCGCAACGAGATCGCCGAGCGCATCCGCGCAGAGAACCGCCTGCGCGAGGCCGACCGCCGCAAGGACGACTTCCTCGCCACCCTCGCCCACGAATTGCGCAACCCGCTGGCGCCGCTGCTGAACGCGATCAACGTGAGCAAGCTCGCCGACGGCGGCAGGCCCGATCCGCTGCGCGGGGTGATGGAGCGCCAGCTGGCGCTGCTGGTGCGGCTGATCGACGACCTGCTCGACGTGGCCCGGGTGACCCGCGGCAAGCTGGTCCTGCGCCGCCAGCCGACCACCCTGCAGGACGTGCTGAACGGGGCGATCGAGATCGCCCAGCCGCTGCTCGACCAGGGCCGGCACCACCTGCAGCTGGACATGCCGGGCGAGCCGGTACCGTTGTACGCCGATCGCGCGCGGCTCGCGCAGGTGTTCGCCAACCTGCTCAACAACGCCAGCAAGTATTCCGACCCGGGCGGCCAGATCGACCTAGTCGCGCAGGTGTCCGACGACACGATCGAGGTGCTGGTGCGCGACGCCGGCATCGGGCTGGAAGAGACGCAGGCGCAGCGCATCTTCGAGCTGTTCACCCAGGCCGACACCGCGATCGAGCGTGCGCGCGGCGGCCTGGGCATCGGCCTGACCCTGGTGCGCCAGCTGACAGAGATGCACGGCGGCGAGGTCGGCGTGCACAGCGAAGGACCGGGCCGCGGCTGCGAGTTCCGCGTGCGCCTGCCGCGCGCCGAGGTGCCCGCGGTCGAGCCCGAGCCCGGGCCCGCCGCCGAGGCCGCGGCGGTGGCGACCGGCGTGCGCCACCGCGCGCTGGTGGTGGACGACAACCGCGACGCCGCCGACACCCTGGCGATGATGCTGGAGCTGCTCGGCATGGAGGTGCACCGGTTGTACGATGGCGCCGGGTTCGAACAGGCCTGCGAGCGGTTCATGCCGGAAGTGGTCTTCCTCGACGTGGGGATGCCCGGACGCAGCGGCTACGAGGTCGCCGCGGCGCTGCGCGGCCTGCCGGGCGGGGCCGACGTGCTGCTGGTCGCGGTGACCGGCTGGGGCCAGCCGGAGGATCGAGCGCGCACCCACGAGGCCGGCTTCGACCACCACCTGGTCAAGCCGCCAGACCTCGCGGCCGTGCAGGCGATCTGCGCCTCGCTCGGCCACAGGCGCCAGGAGAGCCTGGCGTGAGCGACGAGCCCGCCTGGCTGGACCGCATCGCGCACGACCTGCGTGGCCCGCTGATGCCGTTGCAGACCGCGGCCTACCTGCTGCGCAACGGTGGCCTCGACGCCGAGCGGCAGGCCGAGCTGGTGGACGTGATCGATCGCCAGACCCGCCAGCTCGCGCGCATGATCGACGAGCTGGGCGACTGGCTGCGCGCCAGCCAGCACCGGCTGATCGGCCATCGCGAATCCTGCGACCTGGCGTCGTTGCTCGACGCCGCCGCGGTCGGTGCCGGCGTACAGGCGCCGCCGGTCGACGACCGCAGCGGCGACGCGCAGGTCGACGGCGATCCGCAACGCCTGGTGCAGTTGCTGCGCATCCTGCTTTCGTTCGCGAACGCCCTGTGCCACGGGGCCACGCCCGCCGTCATCCTCGTCCGCGCCGACCGACGCCTGCGGATGGACTGGGAGATGGCCGGCGCCGCTGGAGCGGAGAACGTCGACGACCTGTTCACCCGCCCGCAGCACGACCCCTTCGACGGCGGCCTCGGGTTGCAGCTGCTGCTGGCGCGCGCGATCGCGCAGGCGCACGGCGGCCAGCTCGAGGCGATGGCCGCCGGCGAGGTGCTGCGCTTGCGCTGCGAGCTGCCGCTGGCCGAGGGCTGAAGCCGCGTCGCGGCACCGGGCGAGGCCAGGATCGCCGCACAGCGGCGCCTACCCTCGCGCTTCGCGCGTCCACCTTTCCCGCAAGCGGGAGAGGTGAAAAGTCCGATCGTTCCCCGCGCGGCCTGCAGTCCCCCTCTCCCGCGTGCGGGCAGGGCCCGGGGTGGAAGGAGTTCAGTCGCCGGGGTACAGCGGCGGCAGCAGCTCGCGGCGGGACGCGGCCCTGGGTTGCTCGCGGATGCCGTCGCGGAAGACCTCGCGCAGGACCGCGCGCGCACGCGCCGGATCGCCATCGCCCCAGCGCGCGCGCTGCAACTGGTCGACCGCCTGCCGCTGCCATGCGTCCGCGAGCCGGGTGCGCAGCGCGTCGAGGTCGCGCACCGGCGGCGTGGCCGCCGCGCACAGCGCGTCCGCGATGTCACCGAGGTCGCCGCGCTCCAGCGCCTTCGCCAGCCCCCGCCGATCCGCCGGCGGCGCCTGCGCACCGGGTTCGGCCGACACCGACACCGGAGGGCGCGCGCGATCCGGCAGGTCACCGCGCCGGCGCAAGGCCCAGCCCAGGGTCAGCAGCCACAGCACGGCGAAGCCGACCGCGAGCCAGGCCCACGGACGCGCGGCCATGCGCCAGTCCCGCGTGGCGGTGGGTTGCCCGCTGCTCGTTTCCGCCGTTTGCGCTGGCACCGATGCGCCCGGCTTGTCCGGCGTCGCGCCCGGCGCGACCTTCAGCACCAGGTCCGGCAGCGACGCGGTGCGCGCCGTGCCCGCGCGCACGTCCCACCAGGACAACGTCGGCCCCGCGATGCGCAGGCGCCCGGCCCGCGTCGGCACGACGGAGAAGCGCCGGGTCAGCTGCACCTGCGGCCGCCCGTCGGCGAAGCGCTCGTCCGCCTGCACCGGATCGGCGAACACCTGCGCGCCATCGGCCTGCAACTGCAGTTCCGGCAGTTGCGCGGCGGTCGCGCCGTCGGCTTCCAGCTGCACGACGACGGTCGCCGCCTCGCCGGCGCGCAGCGACTGCGGCGTGGTCGACCAGCGCAGGGTGAGCGCGCGCAGCGGCAGCCACGGCTGCGGCGCATTCGCCGGGATCGGACGCACCCGCAGGAAGCGCGGCGGGCTGGTCGCGCGCAGGTCCTCGTCGCCGCCGAGCAGGTCGTCGAAGAAGCCGCCGACGCCGCGGCCGCTGAAGCGCGCGCCGGGGATGGTGAGCGTGCCGCTGCGTTCGGGGATCAGCAGGTAGTGCCGCTCCAGCACGCGGTAATGGCGTCCGCCGAGGTCGCGCTCGTACTGCACGTCCTCGCCCACGCGCTGCAGCGAGGCGCCCTCCGGTGCGGGCTGGTCGAGCTGGCCGGACACCAGCGCGGTCGCGTAGTACAGGCGCACGGTATAGCCGACCGCCTGCTGCGCGTAGGGCGATTGCGCGTCGGCTTCGGCTTCGACGAAGACGACGTCGCCGGCGCGTGCGGGGGCCGCCTGCGGCGCGGTGACGGTCAGGGTGAGCGACTGGGTGCGCTCGCGACCGACGCGCAGCGGCGGGATGGCAAGCACGCCTTCGCGCTTCGGCTGCAGGGCGACGCCGTACAGCACGCGCACGCTGGTGCGTCCGTTGACCATCTCGATCTGGCGGCTGCTGGTGTTGCCGCTGACGGTGAAGTCGCCGCTCAGCGGCGCGTAGTCGGGCGCGCCCGCGGTGGCCTGGTCGGTTTCGATGTTGAGGGTGGCGGTTTCGTCCGCGCCGATGCGGTCGCGGTCCAGCCAGGCGCGGGTATGCGCGCCCGCGGGGATGGCCGACAGCAGCCCGGCCGCGAACAGCAGCGTGCGCGCCGCGAAGGCGATCGCTTCGAATCGCATCACTCGCCCTCCTGCTGGCGGCGCTCGTGCTCCAGCCGGAACCTGGCGCGCAGCAGCCCGCCCGGATCGTCGGGAATGCGCCGCAGCCAGGCTTCGTTGGCGAGGCGCCGCTCGCGCTCGGCCGGGGTTTCGCCGGGACGGGCCCGTTGCGGCACCTGCGCCTTGCCTTGCTCGCCCTGCAACGCCTGGCGCATGCGCTCGCGCTGGGCGGCGTCCGCGCGCTGCTGCGCTGCGGCGTCGGCGGATGCTTCCGCCTGCTCGCCTCGCTCACCCTTTAGCGCCTGCCTTGGTTGCGCGCCCGCCTGCTCCGGCGCGCGCCGGCGCGGCTGCCCCCGCGCCTCCCCATCCTGTCCCTGCTGCGTCGGATCCGGCCGGCCCTGTTGGTCCTGCTTGTCCTGCTTGCCGCCCTGGCGCCGCTGGCCCTGCCCACGCTGTTGCTTGTCGCCACCGCCGCCCTGCTGCTTGCGCTGCAGCGCGCGCCGCACCGCCTCGCGGTTGGCGATCGCATCGCGCATGCCTGGCTGCAGGGACAACGCCTGGTCGTAGGCGGCGATCGCGGCGCGGTAGTCGCCGGCCTTCGCCAGCGCATTGCCGCGGTTGTAGGCGGCGTCGGCGCCGGGCAGGTCGCGCCAGGACGCCAGCGCCTCGTCGTACGCGCCGCGCCGATAGGCTTCGACGCCGGCTTCCATGCGCGCATGCGCCTGCTGGTCGGGACGCAGCCACCAGTCGCCGCTGGCCTGGGCCGGCTGCCACGGCAGCCAGGCGCACACCAGCAGCGCGGCGAACACGCCACCGCGACGGAACGCGAACGCGGCGAGCAACAACGCCGGCAGCAGCAACCAGTACCCCTGATCGCGCCACAGCAGGGTCGTCGACGCACCGGTGGCCAGCGCCGCGCCTGCCCGTGGATCGAGCACGCCGAGCGCTTCGAGGTCGGCGTCGCCCGCCACCAGCGTGGCGTAGCGCCCGCCGCCGGCGGCGGCGAGCGCGCGCAGCGTGGGCGCCTCCAGCCGCGCCCGCGTGATCGCGCCGTTCGCGTCGCGGTAGACGGCGCCCTGCGCGGTGCCGAGCCCGAGCACCGACACCCGGTAGCCCGCGGCCGCGGCCTTGCGCGCGGCGCCAGCGGCGTCGCCACCGGTCTCGCCGGTGAGCAGCAGGATATCGCCGCGGGTGAAGCCGGCCTGCTCCAGCAGCCGCGCCGACCACGCGATCGCGCTGGCCGCGTCGCTGCCGTCCAGCGGCATCACGTCCGGCGCCAATGCGTCCAGCAACAGGGCGACGTTGGCGGCGTCGTCGGTCAGCGGGGCAACGGTGTAGGCGTCGCCCGCGTAGGCGACCAGCGCGACCTGGCCGCCGGCGCGCATCTCCAGCAGGCGCGCGATCTTGGCCTTCGCCTGGGCCAGGCGCGAGGGCGGCAGGTCGGCGGCGAGCGCGGCGCTGGACAGGTCGAGCGCGATCACCAGCGGCGCGCGCTGCTGCCACAGCGGCTGCGCGTCGCGCCGCCAGGACGGCCCGGCGAGCGCGCACACCAGCAGCGTCGCCGCCAGCAGCGCCAGCACGGGCGAGAGGCGTGCACGCGTGCCGGCAGGCGCGGCCAGCAGCGCCGGCAGCAGGTGCGGATCGACCAGTTCGCGCCACACGCCCTGCGCGGCGCGGCGCCGGTGCCACCACCAGGCCAGCAGCGGCAGTGCGGCCAGCGCCCACAGCCACTCCGGGCGCAGCCAGTGCAGCGGCAGCCACGCGGACGGGTTCATGCCGTCCTCCGCCGCGGCAGCGCGAGCGCCAGCACGCCGCACAGCAGGGCCGCGCCGAGCGGCAGCGGATAGCGTTCGATGCGCGGGCGCACCTGCCGGCCCGGCTCGCGGATGGGTTCGAGGCGGTCGATCTCGGCGTAGATGCCGGCCAGCTGTCCGGTGTCGCGCGCGCGGAAGAAGCGGCCGCCGGTGAGCGACGCGATGCGTTGCAGGGTCGCCTCGTCGATGTCCTCGCCGCCGAGCTGGATCGGCATGCCGAACACCGACAGCTGGCGGCCGTCGCCGCCGAAGGCGATCGCATGGACGCGCACGCCGGCATCGCGCGCGATCGCCGCGGCCTTGAGCGGATCCAGCTGGCCGGCGGTGTTGACGCCGTCGGTGAGCAGGATCAGCACGCGCTCGCCGCGCGGCTGCGCGCGCAGGCGCTTGACCGCGAGTCCGATCGCGTCGCCGATCGCGGTCGCGCGGCCGGCGAGGCCGACGACGGTATCGGCGAGTTGCTGGCGCACGCTGGCGAGGTCGCGGGTGAGCGGGGTGAGCGCGTAGGCGCGGTCGCCGAACACGATCAGGCCGACCCGGTCGCCGGCGCGGCGGTCGAGGAAGTCGGCGAGCACCGCCTTCGCCGCGGTCAGGCGATCCACCGCCATGCCGCCGAGCGCCATGTCCTCGTCGCGCATGCTGCCCGACAGGTCCACCGCCAACATCAGGTCGCGCGCGGCCTGCGGCGGCTGCACCGGCGGTCCGAGCTGTTGCGGGCGGGCGGCGGCCAGGCACAGCAGCGCCCACGCCAGCCACGCCAGCGCGCCCGGGCCGCGCGCGTGGCGCGCGCCGGCCCGCGCGGCGGCGATCGAGGAGATGCGTTCGCCGTAAGGCACCTTCAGCGCTGGCATCGTGCCCGGCGCGGGCGACAACAACAGGCGCAGCAGCCACGGCAATGGCAACGCCAGCAGCAGCCACGGCCAGGCGAAGCCGTCGAAGCCCTGCATGCCCGGCAGCGACGCGAGCCACGCCATCAATGCGGCTCCATCCAGCGCAGGAAGCGCTCGCGCGCGACCTCGTGGAGTGCCCGCAGCGCCGGCGCCGGCACCTCGCGCCGGTAACCGCCGTCGCGCAGCAACGCCCCCGCGCCCGCGCTGAAGGCAGGCACCGGCATGCCCTCATCGAGGAAGCGTAGCCAATCGTCGCCGAGCAGCGTATCGGCGCGCGGATCCACCGTGCGCGCGGCGCGACGCAGCAGTTCGGACATCGCCGCGACCTGTTCGGCCGGCGCCTGCGCCCGCGCGACCGTGTCGTCGAACAGGCGGACCAGCGCGCGCCGGCGCTGCCGCCGGCGCCAGGCGCGCCACGCGAACCAGGCGGCCGCCAGCAGCACCAGCGCGGCGAGCAGCCACCAGCCCGGCGCCGGCGGCCACCAGCCGGGCGCGGGCGGCTGGTGGATGTCGCGCAGGACCAGGGCGTCCGCGTTCATGCCGCGCGCCTCGCGCCGAGCAGCGGCAGCCAGGCGTCGCTGGGCGCATCGGTGGCGAGCACCTGCGCGCGCACGCCGCGCGCGGGCAGCGCGGAGAGCGCCGCCTCGACCGGCGCGGTGAATGCCTGCCGCCAGCGCTGGCGCTGCGGCGCGGCGGCGAGGTCGAGCTCGACCCGGCCGTGCTCCGACTGGAACGGCAGCAATTCGCGCGGCGGCGCGAGTTCCAGCGGATCGGCGAACAGCAGCACGACCACCTCGTTGTGCGCCGCAAGCGCCGGCCAGCGCTGCGTGGGCACCGCGGCGACGCTCGCCGGGTCCGCGAGCACGACCGCGCGCGAGCCCGGCCGCAGCAGGCGCCGCGCGTGTTCCAGCGCCACCTCCAGCCCGGCGTCGTCAGCGGGCGGCCGCGCGTACCAGCGCACCAGCGCGTCGAGCGTGCGCAGCGCGCCGCGCGGCCCGGCCGCCGGCGCGACCGGCGCCTCGCGCGCACTGCCGCGCAGCGCGGCGACACGGTCGCCGTCGCGCACCGCGAGCCACGCCGCCAGCGCGCCGGCGCGCGCCGCCTGCACCGACTTGAAGCGCACGCGGGTGCCGAAGTACAGCGCCGGCGCGGTGTCGGCGACCACCAGGGTCAGCCGCTCGCGCTCTGCCTGGAACAGCTTGGTGTGCGGGCGCCCGCTGCGCGCGGTCAATCGCCAGTCCATGTGGCGGGCGTCGTCGCCACGCGCGTACTCGCGCGACTCGGCGTATTCCATGCCGCGCCCGCGCAGCGGCGACGCCGCCTGCCCGCTCACGCCGTGCCGCCCGCGCCGGGCGCTGGCGCGGCCCTGCACCAGTGCGCGCAGGCCGATCAGTTCGGCCAGCGTCGGCACCACGCCGTCGGCGGGCTGCGGCTCAGGCAAGCGCTTCCATCTCCCTGCTGCGGCCGGACGAACTCATGGCGTACGCATCGCCGTGCTCAGGGCACCGGCACCACGTCGAGCATCGCCTGCACGATGCGGTCGCCGTCCCAGCCTTCGGCGGTCGCCTCGTAGCTGGGCAGCACGCGGTGGCGCAGCACGTCGGGCGCGACAGCGCGCACGTCCTCGGGGGTGACGAAGTCGCGTCCGGCCAGCCAGGCCCGCGCACGCGCGCAACGCTCCAGCGCGATCGAGCCGCGCGGGCTCGCGCCCCACGCGATCCGGCGCGCGAGCGCGGCGTCATGGCGGGCGGCGTCGCGCGAGGCCAGCACCAGCTCGATGACGTAACGTTCCAGCGCCGGCGCGAAGTGCAGTTCGAGTACCTGCGCGCGCGCCGCGAACACGTCCTCCAGCGGCATTCGCGTGCCTCCCGCTTCCGCCGGCGCAAGGGTCGCGCGCGCGCGCTCGCGCGCAAGCCGCAGGATCTCGCCTTCCACCGCCGCGTCCGGATAGCCGATCCGCAGGTACATCAGGAAGCGGTCCAGCTGCGCCTCCGGCAGCGGGAACGTGCCTTCCTGCTCGATCGGGTTCTGGGTCGCCATCACCAGGAACAGCGGCGGAAGCGGATAGGTCTGGCGGCCGACCGTCACCTGCCGCTCGCCCATCGCCTCCAGCAGCGCCGACTGCACCTTCGCCGGCGCGCGGTTGATTTCGTCGGCCAGCAGCAGCGGATGGAAGATCGGCCCGGGCTGGAATTCGAAGCGGCCCTCCTGCGGGCGCCAGACCTCGGTGCCGGTGAGGTCGGCCGGCAGCAGGTCGGGGGTGAACTGCACGCGCGCGAAGCCCGCGTCCAGGCGCGCCGCCAGCGCGCGGATGGCGCTGGTCTTGGCCAGGCCCGGCGCGCCTTCGACCAGCAGGTGGCCGTCGGCCAGCAGGGCGATCAGCAGGCGCTCGATCAGCGCCGACTGGCCGACGATCTCGGCCGACAGCGCGTCGCGCAATCCGGCAAAGGCATCGGCGAGGCGGGAGGCGGGCTCGGCAGGACTGTCCATGCGGCGGGGCGACGGGGCGGCGGCGCGGGCTGCGCCAGGAGCCAGTTTGACCCAACCGGGAGTGGATGGTTCAGCAAGGCCGCGCGCGGGCACCGGCGCGCACAAACGGAAAGGGCCCCGCGCGGGGGCCCTTTCGGCGTGGGTGGCGCCTCAGCGCTGGGCGACCCGGATGATCTTCGGCGTGACGAAGATCAGCAGCTCCGCCTTGCTCTTCTCGCGCCCGTGGCGCTTGAACAGGTTGCCGATCACCGGCAGATCGCCGAGGAACGGGACCTTGGACAGGTCGCGCTGGTCCTTGAACTCGTAGACGCCGCCGATCACCACGGTCTGGCCGTCCTCCATCAGCACCGCGGTGTTGACCTCCCGCTTGGCGATGGTCGGCACCTGGCCGACGCCGGTGTCGACGAAGCCGGCCACCTCGTCCTTCAGCACGTCCATGTTCAGGAACACGCGGCCGTCGGCGGTGATGGTCGGGGTGACCTTCATCTGCAGCACCGCTTCCTTGAACTGGACCTGTGGCACCTGGGTGCCGCCGGCGGTGCCGGCGCCGGTCAGGGTGAGATAGCCCACTTCCTGGCCCTGCTTGATCAGCGCTTCCTTCTGGTTGCTGGTGACCACGCGCGGGTTGGAGATGACCTCGCCGCGGCCCTCGGTCTGCAGCGCCGACAGCTCGAGGTCGAGCGCGTAGCCGGCGTTGAGGATCGACAGCGCGACCGATCCGGCGCCCGGCAGCGTGCTGGGCAGGTTGACGTTCAGGCCGTTGATCGAGGCCGGGGGCTGGCCGGTTGTGCCGCCGGTCACGACGCCGGGCGTCGTGCTGCCAAGGCTGCCGCCGAAGTTCACGTTCTGCTGGGTCCCGCGAATGCCGAACTTGGCACCGAGCTCGCGCGCGAACGACTCGTTGGCGATCACCACCCGCGCCTCGATCACGACCTGGTCGACCGGCTTGTCGAGCTGCTGCACGAGGTCGCGGATCGCCTGCACGCGCTGCGGGATGTCGATCACCAGCAGTGTGTTGGTGCGGCGGTCGAAGCTGATGCTGCCGCGCGCGGACAGGAAGCCGCGGCTCTGCTGCCCGGTGCCGCCGCCACCGCCCGCGCCCTGCTTGCTCTCGTCGGTCAGCAGCTTGGCGATGTCTTCCGCGTTGCCGTAGCTGATCGGGATGTACTCCGTGGTCATCTCGACGCGGTTTTCGATCGCGATGCGGGCGTCTTCCTTGTCCTGCTCGTACTTGGCGATCTCGGACTGCGGCGCGACCCACACCACGTTGCCGTTGCGGCGCTTGTCCAGGCCCTTGGCCTGCAGCACCAGGTCCAGCGCCTGGTCCCACGGCACGTTGATCAGGCGCAGGGTGACGTTGCCGGCGACGGTGTCGGAGGCGACGATGTTGAGGTTGGACTCCTCGGCGATCAGCTGCAGGACGGTGCGCACCGGCACGTCCTGGAAGTTGAAGGTCACCGGACGGCCGGTGTAGCGCTTGGGCGCGGCCGCTTCGCTGGCGCCCGCCGCCGCGGTGGCGCCCATCGCCCTGGCGGCCGGCGCGCCCGCGGGGCTGGCCGCGCGCGGCACCACCTCGACGATGTAATCGCTGCCGGTCTGGTAGGCCAGCGGCTCGTATCCGCCGGTCATGGTCAGCAGCAGGCGGGTGCCGGTGCCGCTGCGCGAGGCGTTCACGCTCCGCACCGGAGTGGCGAAGTCGCTCACGTCCAGGCTCTTGCGCAGGCTGTCTGGCAGGGTCGCATTGCCGATCTGCACCACCACCGAACTGCCCTCGCGCTGCAGGTCGGGCTGGGCGCCCTCGCCGCTGAAGTGCAGGATCAGGCGGCCGGCGCCGCCGTCACCGCGCTTGAAGTCGATGTCGGAGAGGGTGACGGCCCCCGGCAGCTGCTTGGCCGGATCGTCGGTGTTGGCCACCACCGCCGGCGCGTTCGACGGATGCATCGCCGGCGGCGCGGCGTGGACACCGCCGACCGCGGCCAGCAGCCCGGCCGCGAGGCCGCACAGGGTCGCCCGCGCGGGCAGGGGGCGCCGGGCAGGCCGCTGGCTGTTCGCATTCAATACGGTCATCGTCCTTCTCCCCCAATCATTGATCTTCGAGCGCGATCGACGCCGGGCGCTCCAGCCACCCGCCCGCGCCGTCCGGCACCAGTTCGACCAGCTCGATGCGGTCCTCGAACACGCCGGTCACCCGGCCGTCGTTCTGCCCCAGGTATTCGCCCGGACGCACCCGGTAGGTCACCTTGTCCGGCGCCATCACCAGCGCGACCAGCGCCGGTCCCTTGCCGATGCTGCCGACCATGTCGAGGCTGTCGAGCGGGAACTGCTCGAGCACCTGCTTGCGCCGGTTCGGGTCCGGGCGCGGGCCGCTGCCGCCGCTGTCCTCGCTGAAGGCGCGGCTGAAGGGATCGCGCAGGTCCTGCGCGGCGTATTCGAAGGTCTCGAACTGCTGCATCACGGGCAGCGGATCCAGCGGCGGCGCCGGCCGGTTCTTGACCTCGGCGACCCACTTCTCGAGATTCGGCGCGTCGCCCGGCGTGCTGGTCACGCCGCGGCCGCAGGCGGCCACGGCCAGCGCGGAAAGAACCAGCGCCGCGGAGCGCAGCAGGCGCGCCGGCTTGGGTTGGTTGCGAAGCATGCGCATGTCAGCCGTTCCCCCCGTTGCCGGCCGCGGCCTGTTCCTGCGCCGCGGCCTCTTCCTCGTCGAGGTAGCGGTAGGTCTTCACCGTGCCCGACAGCACCAGCGGGATGCTTTCGCGGATGCCGGCCTTGTCGGGATTCTTGGGCTTCAGCGCGATGTCGTGCATGGTCAGGATGACCACCCGCGGCAGCGAAGCGACGCCGCTGACGAAGGCGCCGAACTGGTGGTAGGTGCCGACCATGCGCAGCTGGATGGGCTTCTCCGCGTAGAACTCCTTCGGCGTCTCCGGGCCCGGCTGGAACAGCTCGGTGCCCAGCCCGGTCGCGAGCGCGGTCTGCGAAATGTCGACGATCAGGTCCGGCATCTCCGTCTTGCTCGGCAGCTGGCGCAGCATCTGCTGCAGCTGCTGCTCCATCTGCGCGAGCTGCAGCTTGAGCGGCTCGAGGTTGGCGGCGCGGCCTTCCTTGGTCTCGAAGTCCTGGCGCAGGGTGGCTTCCTGGCTGGCCAGGGAGTCCAGTTCGTCGCCCTTGCTGCGGGTCAGCACCCACCACAGCAGGCCGAAGATCAGCAGGCCGACGAGCACGCAGAAGCCGATCTTGAACTCCCGCGGCCACATGCCGATGTTGTTGAAGTCGAGGTCCTTCACGGACATCTTTTTCTTGCTCACGGCGCGGCTCCTCCCTGGGCGGGCGCGGCGGCGGCGCCGGAATCTGCGGGCGACGCCGGCGCGGCGGGCGTGGCGGGGGCCGGCGCGGTTGCGGCGGGCGCGGTCGCGGGGGCGGCCCCGGCGGCGGGCTGGGCCGGCTGCGCCGGCGCGTCCGGGATGCCGTCGCCGTTGGTGTCCTTGGGCGCGTTGGGGTTGGCCATGGTCACGCTGAGGGTGAACACGTAGGGCAACCCGGCATCGCCCTCGCGCGCCTCGATGATCGACAGCTCCGGCTTGGTCATCCAGCCCGAGCCCTCGAGGTTGCGCATGTAGGTGCTGACCCGCGCGTTGGACTGCGAGCGGCCCTCGAGGGTGAGCTTGTCGCCCTCCTGCTTGATCGAGGTCAGGATCACCCCGTCGGGGATGGTCCGCACCAGCGAGTCGAACAGGTGCACCATCTGCGAGCGGTTCGCCTGCAGCTGCTCGATCACTTCCTTGCGCGCCAGCAGCTTGGCCTTCTTCTTGTCGAGCTCCTCGATCTCCTTGATCTGGGCATCGACCTGGGCGATCTGCTGCTGCAGGTACGCGTTGCGCTCGTTCTGCCCGGCGATCTGGGCGTTGTAGTAGCTGTTGACGACGAACCAGAGCACGACGCCGGCGATCGCCGCCAGGCCGAGCATCAGCCCGAATTCCTTCTGGCGCAGCTTGCGCCGCTCCGCGCGCCAGGGGAGCAGATTGATCCTTGCCATCAGTCGAAGCTCCTCAGGGCCAGGCCAGCGGCGATCATCAGCGCCGGCGCGTCCTGGGCCAGCGCGTGCGCCTGCACGCGCGGACCGAGGGTCATCTGCGCCAGCGGGTTGGCGACCACGGTCGGCACGCCGAGCTGCTCCTCGACCATGTCGGCCACGCCCGGGATGGAGGCGCAGCCGCCGGCGAGGACGATCTGGTCGACGCGGTTGAACTCGCTGCCCGCGTAGAAGAACTGCAGCAGGCGGCTGATCTGCTGGACCAGCGCCTCCTTGAACGGCTCCAGCACCTCGATCTCGTAGCTCTCCGGCAGCCCGCCCTGGCGCTTGGCCATGCCGGCTTCCTCGTAGCTGAGGCCGTAGCGGCGCATCACCTCGTCGGTGAGCTGCTTGCCGCCGAACACCTGTTCGCGGCTGTACAGGCTGCGGCCGTTGCGCAGGATGTTGAGGGTGGTCATGGTCGCGCCGACGTCCACCAGCGCCATCAGCCCGTCGCGCGGCGCGTTGAGGGTGTCGGCGAGCAGGGCGAAGGCGTTCTCGATGGCGAAGGCCTCGACGTCCATCACCCGCGCGGTCAGGCCGCCGAGCTCCAGCGCGGAGACGCGGGTGTCCACGTTCTCGGTGCGCGAGGCGGCCAGCAGGACCTGGACCATTTCGGCATTGCCCTGCAGCGGACCGAGCACCTCGAAGTCGAGGTTCACTTCATCGATCGGGTACGGGATGTAGTTGACCGCCTCGAGCTCGACCTGGGATTCCAGGTCGTCCTCGTCGAGGTCGGCCGGCATCGGGATCAGCTTGGTGATCACGGCCGAGCCGGCGACGGCCGCGGCGGCGTACTTGGCGCGGCTGCCCGAGCGCGCCATGGCGCGCCGGATCGCCTCGCCCACCGCCTCGACCTCGACGATGTTCTTTTCCACCACCGCGTTGGGCGGCAGGGGCTCGACGGCGTAGTGCTCGACCCGGTAGCGGTTGCCCACCCGCGACAACTGCAGGAGCTTGACCGCGGTCGAGCTGATGTCCACCCCGACGAGAGGCGGTTGGCTCTTTGTGATGAGACCCACGTTTTCTCCCCTATTCACGGGCGCTTACGCGCACTACGTGCCCCAGAGCATTAAATAACGGACTTTTTACGGCATGGCAATCCCCCCGGCCGCCAAGTCCCCCTCTGCCCCGCCCGTAGAACGCCCTCACGGCCCGGGACCGGCCGCACGGGACCGTCCGGATGCCTCCTCTATACTCCCCGGTGTTTCACATCCGCAACACGCACCGCGAGGATTCCCGCCCGATGCCCCGTCTCCGCCGCCTGCTGCGCTGGGCGTTTTTCGCCGTGGCCGCCCTCTGCCTGGCCGGCGCGGCCGCCTTCGGCGTCCTGTACTACGTCGTCTCCTCGCGGTTGCCGGACGTGCAGTCCCTGCGCCACGTCGAACTGCAGGAGCCGCTGTACGTGCATGCCCGGGACGGCGGGCTGATGGCCCTGTTCGGCGAGACCCGGCGCTACCCGGTGGACATCCGCGAGGTCCCGCTGCGGCAGAAGCAGGCCTTCATCGCGATCGAGGACAACCGCTTCTACCAGCACCACGGGGTGGACTACAAAGGCGTGTTCCGCGCGATCTGGCTGCTGGCGACCACCGACGACAAGCGGGTTCCGGGCGGCTCGACCATCACCCAGCAGGTCGCCCGCCAGTTCTTCCTGAGCTCCGAGTACAGCTACACGCGCAAGTTCGCCGAGATGCTGCTGGCGCTGAAGATGGAGCGCGAGCTCTCCAAGGACATCATCTTCGAGCTGTACCTCAACAAGAGCTTCTTCGGCAACCGCGCCTACGGCATCGGCGCCGCCGCCGAGTACTACTACGGCAAGAAGCTCGGCGAGCTGAGCCTGGACGAGATGGCCACCCTGGCCTCGATCCCGAAGTTCCCGTCCAGCGGCAACCCGATCACCAATCCCGAGCGCGCCCGCATCCGCCGCGACTACGTGCTGCAGCGCATGCGCGAGCTCGGCTTCATCAGCCGCGCCGAGGAGACCGCCGCGCAGGCCGCGCCGATGCACGCCAGCCCGCACGAGCCGCCGGTCGAGGTCTACGCGCCCTACGTCGCCGAGATGGTGCGGCGCGAGATGATCGACCGCTACGGCGGCGACGTGCTGACCCGGGGCTACCACGTCACCACCACCATCGACCCGGCGCTGCAGGCCGCCGCCCAGCAGGCCGTGCGCGACGGCCTGGAGGGCTACGACCACCGCCACGGCTGGCGCGGGGCCGAACAGCACTTCGACCTCGCCGCCGACGAGGACGCGGCGGCCGCGGGCAAGCGCCTGCGCGGGATCGTCACCCAGGGCGTGCTGCGGCCGGCGATCGTCCTGCGCGACGAGGGCGCGGGCGTCGTGGCCGCGCTGGCCGACGGCAGCACCATCACGATCGACGCCGACGGCGCCCGCTGGACCGGCAAGCGCCCCGCCGCCCTGCTCAAGCGCGGCGACCTGGTGCGGGTGCGCCGCGCCGAGCCGCCGGCGCAGGACAAGGACAAGGACAAGGACAAGGAGAAGCCGCAGGACGACAAGGCGGCCACGGAGGGCGAGCCGCGCTGGCTGCTCGAGCAGCTGCCGCGCGCGCAGTCGGCGCTGGTCTCGCTGGAAGCCGACACTGGCGCGCTGCGCGCGCTGATCGGCGGCTACAGCTTCGCCGCCAACAAGTTCAACCGCGCGATCCAGGCGCGCCGCCAGCCGGGATCGAGCTTCAAGCCGTTCCTGTACGCGGCCGCGTTCGAGCGCGGCTTCAACCCCGCCTCGATCGTGCTCGACGCGCCGGTGGTGTTCAAGGACCGCCGCGGCCACCTGTGGCGGCCGCAGAACGACAGCGGCAATTTCGCCGGCCCGATGCGCCTGCGCGAGGCGCTGGTGCAATCGCGCAACCTGGTCTCGGTGCGCCTGCTGGACGCGATCGGGGTGGACTACGCGCGCCGCTACATCAGCCACTTCGGCATCGACGAGGCGCTGCTGCCGCCGAACCTGTCGATGTCGCTGGGCACCGCCTCGCTGGCGCCGATGATGGTCGCGCGCGGCTACGCTGTGTTCGCCAACGGCGGCTCGCGGATCACGCCGTACTTCATCGACGAGATCCGCGACCGCGACGGCCGCCTGATCTTCAAGGAGAAACCGGCGGTCGCGTGCCGCAGTTGCGGGGTCTCGGCCGCAGCGCCCGGCGCGCCGGCAAAGCCGGTGTCCAACGTCGTGGCCGGCTTCGACCTCGGCCCGGCCGGAGCCGCGCCGGCCGTGCGCGAGACCAGCAAGGCGACCGAGCCGGCCGCGCCGCCGCCGGCCGACGCCAACATCGCCCCGCGCGCGATCGACCCGCGGGTGGCCTACCAGCTGGTGTCGATGATGCGCGACGTCGTCCAGCGCGGCACCGGCGTCGCCGCCAAGGTGCTCGGCCGCGAGGACGTGGGCGGCAAGACCGGTTCGACCAACGATCACCGCGACGCCTGGTTCTCCGGTTTCGGCGGCGGCATCGTCACCACCGTCTGGGTCGGCCGCGACGACTTCCGCTCGCTCGGCTACCGCGAATACGGCGGCAAGGCCGCGCTGCCGGTCTGGATCGACTACATGCGGGTCGCACTGAAGGACCGGCCGGTCGCGGCCAACGATCCGCCGCCGGGCATGATCAAGGTCGCGGTCGGCCCCGGCGGCCGGCTGCTGCCCGAGGGCGAATCCGGGATCGTCGAGTGGGTCAAGACCGAGGACCTCGAACGCATGGCGACCGAAACCGAGTACCCGGACGACGCGGCGCAGGACGAGGAAGCGTTCGACATCTTCTGAACCGTCGGGTCGCGGGCGACGCACGCGCTCCCGGCGCCGCGCGCTTCCCGCACGCCGTCATCCCGGCGAAGCCGGGATCCATTGCGGCGGCTGCGACGGCCCGGATGGGGCGTTCGACCGCAGGGGTCGGCGTTTCACCTTCCTCCACGGCGCCCCCGCGTCCATGCGCTACAGTGGCGCCAGGTCGCCGCGTGGGAGGTCGCATGCGTCAGGTCCGCCACCACGCGCAGCATGCCCAGACCCGCACCCGCGAGCGTCGCCACCGGCTCGCGCACGAAGCCGCCCGGCTGATGGCCGAGGGCGGCATCCGCGACTACCACCAGGCCAAGCTCAAGGCCGCCGCGCGCCTGGGCATCCTCGACGACGCCTCGCTGCCGCGGAACCGCGAGATCGAGGACGCGCTGCGCGAGTACCAGCGCCTGTTCCTCGGCGACGCCCAGGCCGCCGACCTGCGCCGCCGGCGCGAGGCCGCCGCGCAGGCGCTGGACTTCTTCGCGCCGTTCCGGCCGCGGCTGGTCGGGCCGGTGCTGGACGGCACCGCGGACGCCAACTCGGCGGTGACGCTGCACCTGCACGCGGACGACGCCGAGGCGGTCGCGCGCTTCCTCGAGGACCAGCGGATCCCCGCGCAGTCGCGCACGCGCCGCCTGCGCCTGGACCGCGAGCGCAACCTCGATGCGCCGGTGTGGCTGTTCTCCGCCGACGGCCTCGCCTTCGACCTGACCGTGCTGCCGCTGGACGCGCTGCGCCAGGCGCCGCTGTCGGGCATCGACGAGAAGCCGATGAAGCGCGCCTCGCTCGGCCAGCTGCACGCCCTGCTCGCCGAGGACGAGATCGCCGGCTACGAAGCCGGCAACGGCTGAGCGCTCGCCCGGAACGCGAACGCCCCGCGGGGGGCGGGGCGTTCGTGGGAGGTGCGGTGGCCGCGAAGCGCGCCTCAGCGACGCTCCAGCGCCTTGTAGTCGCGCTGCGCGTGACCGGTGTAGATCTGCCGCGGACGGCCGATGCGGGCTTCAGGATCGTCCTGCTGCTCGAGCCAGTGCGAGACCCAGCCGGCGGTGCGCGCGATCGCGAACATCACCGTGAACATCTCGGTCGGGATGCCCAGCGCCTTGTAGATGATGCCGGAATAGAAGTCGACGTTCGGGTACAGCTTGCGCTGCACGAAGTACTCGTCCTTCAGCGCCGCCTCTTCCAGCTTCAGCGCGACCTCGAGCAGCGGATCGTTGACGCCGAGCTCGCCCAGCACCTTGTGGGTCATCTCGCGGATGATCTTCGCGCGCGGGTCGAAGTTCTTGTAGACGCGGTGGCCGAAGCCCATCAGGCGGAAGCCCGACTCCTTGTCCTTCGCCCTGGCGACCGCCGCGCCGACGTGCTCCGGCCGGCCGATCTCCTCCAGCATCTTCAGCACCGCCTCGTTGGCGCCGCCGTGGGCGGGGCCCCACAGCGCGGCGACGCCGGCGGCGACGCAGGCGTACGGGTTGGCGCCGGTGGAGCCCACCAGGCGCACGGTCGAGGTCGACGCGTTCTGCTCGTGGTCGGCATGCAGGATGAACAGCAGGTCGAGCGCGCGCGCGGCGACCGGGCTCAGCTCCAGCGGCTCGCTCGGCACTTCCTTCATCATGTGCAGGAAGCGCGTGGTGTACTCGAGGTTGTTCTTCGGGTAGCGGATCGGCCAGCCGATCGAGTAGCGGTAGCAGGCGGCGGCGATCGTCGGCACCTTGGCGATCAGGCGGATCGCGGCGAGGCGGCGCTGCGCCGGATCGTCGAGGTCGAGTTCGTTGTGGTAGAAGCTCGCCATCGAGCCGAGCATGCCGACCAGCATCGCCATCGGATGCGCGTCGTGGCGGAAGCCGTACAGGAACGTGCGGAAGGCCTCGTGCATCATCGTGTGATGCGTGACCTCGTGCTCGAACGCGGACAGCTGCGCCGCGTCCGGCAGCTCGCCGTGCATCAGCAGGTAGGCGACCTCGACGAAGCTGGACCGCTCGGCGAGCTGCTCGATCGGGTAGCCGCGGTAGAGCAGCACGCCGGCGTCGCCGTCGATGTAGGTGACCGCCGACTTGCAGGCCGCGGTGGCGCCGAAACCGGGGTCGTAGGTGAAGCAGCCGGTTTCCTTCGGCAGCTTGGCGATGTCGATGCAGGGATTGCCGAGCGTGCCCGTCTGCACCGGGAGCGTCACCGGCTTGCCGGCGGCATCGAGGGTGACATGGTCGGGGGCGGACTTGGGGTCGGCGGACACGGCGAGCTCCTTGGATCGCGCGCCCGCCGGCTGTGCGCGGGCACGGGTGTGGGTGATGTTCCGCCACTGCGGAAAGCAGGAATTATCGCACAGCGCCCATGGCGCAGGCGCCGCCGCATGCGGGATGCAGGGCGTGCGAAAACGCAACGGCCGCCCGGGAGGCGGCCGTTGCCTGGCGGGTGGCGCGCGCCCCGGAGCCGGGGCGGCGGGCGCCGCTTACTTCGCGTAGCGCTTGCGGAACTTGTCGACGCGGCCGCTGGTGTCCACGATCTTGTTCTGGCCCGTGTAGAACGGGTGCGAGGCCGACGAGATGTCGACCTTGATCAGCGGATACTCGTTGCCGTCCTGCCACTTGATCGTCTCCTTGCTGGAGAGCGTCGAGCGGGTCAGGAACTTGAAGTCCGAGGTCATGTCCTGGAACACGACTTCGCGGTATTCGGGATGGATGTCGGCCTTCATGGCGGCGGCACCGGATTGCTGCTGGACAAGAGCGGCATTCTAGCCCGCGCCGGCCGCCGCGCGCAAGCCGCCCCCGCCCACCGCCAGCGCCTCGCGCAGCAGCCGTTCCAGCCGGTCCTGGTCGTAGCGCATCAGGATCGCGGCGTTGTCCGGGCGGTCGCCCTCGCGGCGCCAGTCGACCACGGTCATGCCGCGGGTGTGGGTCCCGTCCAGTTCCACCGCCAGCGGCCGCTCGACGACTTCCAGGGCGCCCTCCGGCTGCAGCGCCAGCGCCATCGCCAGCGCGTCGGCCGCGTGCCAGCGCTCGCCGCGGCGCGGCCGCGCCCAGTCCCGGGTGCGCCGCGAGATGGCGTCGTAGAAGCGGGCGCGCGGGCTGTCCGCCTGCAGCCAGCGCTCGATGTCGGCGTGGGCGAAGCCGTGCCGCAGCACCGCCTCCCAGTCCGCCAGTTCGATCCGCGGGAAGGCCTCGAACACCACGTGCGCCGCCTCCGGGTCGAAGGCGATGTTGAATTCGGCGGCCGCGGTCAGGTTGCCGTGGCCGGTGACCGCGCCGCCCATCACCACGCAGCGGGCGACGCGCTGCGGCAAGGTCGGGTCCAGCTTGAGCGCGAGCGCGAGGTTGGTCAGCGGGCCGAGCGCGACCAGCAGCAGCCGGCCCGCGTGCGCGTGCGACAGCCGCAGCAGCGCGAGCGCGGCGTGCTCGGCCTCGGCCGTGCGCCGCGGCGGCTCGTAGCCGCAATCGCCGAAGCCGTCCTCGCCGTGCACGTTGGCGGCGTCGCGCGCCGGGTGCAGCAGCGGTGCCGGCGCGCCGGCGAACACCGGCACGTCCACGCCGGCGACCTCGCACAGCTTGAGCGCGTTGCGCACGGTGTGGGCGAGGCCGACGTTGCCGGCGGCGATGGTCAGGCCGACCACGGCGTGCGCCGGCGAGGCGAAGGCCATCAGCAGGGCGAGGGCGTCGTCGACGCCGGGGTCGGTGTCGATCAGGAGCGGGATGCGGGAGGACATGAGGGGCTAGGGGCCAGGGCCGGGTGGGAGCGATGATCGCCGATCGCGGCGCGTGGGTTCACGCCGACGCATAGCGCGCGGCGCCGCCGACCCAGCGCGCGATCACCGCGTCGGCCAGCTCCGGACGCTCGGCGAGCAGGCGGTCGGCGAGCGCGTGCACCTGCGGCAGCAGGTCGGCGTCGCGGGCAAGGTCGGCGAGGCGGAAGCCGGGCAGGCCGGTCTGGCGGGTGCCGAGCAGTTCGCCCGGGCCGCGCAGTTCGAGGTCCTTCTCGGCGATCGCGAACCCGTCGTTGGTCTCGCGCATCGTCGCCAGCCGCTCGCGCGCGAGTTGCGACAGCGGCGGCTGGTACAGCAGCACGCAGCTGGACGCCGCGCTGCCCCGCCCCACCCGCCCGCGCAACTGGTGCAGCTGGGCGAGGCCGAGGCGTTCGGCGTTCTCGACCACCATCAGCGAGGCGTTGGGCACGTCCACGCCGACCTCGATCACGGTGGTGGCCACCAGCAGGTCGAGCGCGCCGTCCTTGAACGCGCGCATGGTCGCCTGCTTCGCATTGGCCTTCATGCGTCCGTGCACGAGGCCGATGCGCAGTTCCGGCAACGCCGCCGACAGTGCCTCGAAGGTGGTCTGCGCGGCCTGCGCGACGACCTCGTCGGAATCGTCGATCAGCGTGCACACCCAGTACGCCTGGCGGCCCTCGCGGCAGGCGGCGCGGATGCGCTCGACCAGTTCGGGGCGGCGCTCGGCGCTGAGCGCGACGGTCTGCACCGGGGTGCGGCCGGGCGGCAGCTCGTCGATCGCCGACACGTCGAGGTCGGCGTAGGCCGCCATCGCCAGCGTGCGCGGGATCGGCGTCGCGGTCATCACCAGCTGGTGCGGCACCGCGCCGGACCCGGCGCCCTTGTCGCGCAGGGCCAGGCGCTGGTGCACGCCGAAGCGGTGCTGCTCGTCGACGATCGCCAGCGCGAGGTCGTGGAAGGCGACGCCCTCCTGCATCAGCGCGTGGGTGCCGACCACGACCTGCGCGGCGCCACCGGCGACCTCCGCCAACGCGCGCGCGCGCGCCTTGCCGGTCACCTTGCCAGCCAGCCACGCGACCCGGATCCCCAGCGGCTCCAGCCAGCCGCGCAGGTTGCCGAAGTGCTGCTCGGCGAGCAGCTCGGTCGGCGCCATCAGCGCGGCCTGGTGGCCACCTTCCACGGCGAGCAGCGCGGCGAGCGCGGCGACCACGGTCTTGCCGCTGCCGACGTCGCCCTGCACCAGGCGCAGCATCGGCCGCGGCTGCGCGAGGTCGGCGCGCACCTGCGCGAACACCCGCTGTTGCGCGCCGGTGAGCGCGAACGGCAGGCCATCGAGCAGCCGCTGCGCGAGCAGCCCGGGGCCGGCCAGCGGGGTCGCCCGGTGCCGCTGCAGGGCGATGCGCTGGCGGCGCAGGCTGAGGTGGTGGGCCAGCAGTTCCTCCAGCGCCAGCCGCCGCTGCGCCGGATGGGTGCCGGCGAGCAGCGCGCCGACGTCGCTGTCGTGCGGCGGGCGGTGCACGGTGAGCAGCGCATCGCGCAGCGATGGCAGGCCGAGGTCGGCGAGCCAGCCCGGCGGCAGCAGCTCCAGCGCCTGCGCATCCGGCAGGCGGTCGAGCGCGGCGCCGATCAGCCGCCGCAGCGAGACCGGCCCGAGGCCCTCGATCGCCGGATACACCGGGTCGAGCCGGTCGCCGAGCGCGTCGCCGTCGGCGTCGAGCACGCGATAGCTCGGATGCACCATCTCCAACCCGAGCTGCCCGGCGCGCGGCGTGCCGAACGCGCGCACCCGCGCGCCCGGCGCGAACTGGGCCGCCTGCGCCGCGCGGAAATGGAAGAAGCGCAGCACCAGCGTCGCCTGCGATGCGTCCGACAACGCGACCCGCAGCATCGGCCGGTAGCGGAAGCCGCGTTCGACCGCCTCCACCGTGCCTTCGACCTGCGCGGCGACCCCGGCCTGCAGCGCGCGGATCGGCGTGATCCGGGTGCGGTCCTCGTACTGCCGCGGCAACTGCAGCCACAGGTCCTGCAGGCTGGCGAGGCCGCGCGCCGCGAGCTTTTCGGCGATGCGCGGACCCACCCCCGGCAGCGAGGCCAGCGGCGTCCGGGCGGAATCGGCGAGGACGATCGCAACCGCCATCAGGGACAGCGCACCACCAGCACGTCGCTCGGCGCGAGTTGCACGATCCGTCCGGTGGTCCCGCCCAGCAGCAGGTGGAACGCGGCGCCGCGGCGATACGCCCCGATCACGACCAGGTCGTGGTCGTGCTCCAGCGCGCGCTCGCCGAGCATGGTTTCGGGATGGCCGTGCGCGACCACCAGTTCCATGCGCTCGCGCAGTTCCGGGTCGAGCCGTGCCTCGCCGGCGAAGGCCTCGATGGTCGCCCGCTCCATCCGCAGCAGGTCGCCGCGGCGATTCGGCGCCAGCCACAGCGATTCGTACGGAATGTCCAGCGCGTGCAGCAGGGTGAACCCGGCCAGCGGGAACAACGCAGCGGCGGTTTCCAGCCCCTGGCGCGATTCCGCGGTCAGGTCGGTGCCGACCAGGACCCTGCGGTAGGCCCCGTGCGGACGCCGCTTGACCACCAGCAGCGAGCAGGGCGCCTTGCGCGCCAATGCCTGCGTGGTGCTGCCGGCCATCGGCGGCGCGGCGGGGCCGCCCTGGTCGCCGAGCACGATCAGGTCGCAGCGTTCGCGCTGCGCGACAGTGAGGATGGCATCGGCCGGTTCGCCTTCCAGCACGTGGATCGCGGCGGCCGGCACCTCGCGGCGCAGTTCGCGCTCGATCCGCTGCCGCGCCGGCTCCGGCGATTCGGACGTGCGCGGCATCGCGTGCACGACCAGCAAGGCCGCCTGCCACGCGTCGGCGAGCTGGCGCGCGCGGTCGAGCGCGCGGTCGGAACGGGCGCCCAGGTCGCTCGCCACCAGGATCCTTTCGAACCGGCGCGGGACCGGGCTGGGACCGCTCGTCTGCATGCCGGAAGCTTGCACCAATTCCCCACCGGTGGCGACCGCGCGGCGCCCACATCGGCGTTGCGCTTGCCGTATAGAATCGGACGGCCCGCATCACCGGACCATGTCGTGCCAAGCGCCATCCTCTGGTTGCCGTTCGCGGCCAGCGCGATCGTGTTCGCGCTCCACGCCCGCCGCCGCAACGTGGCCGCATGGCTGATGACCTGCACCGCGCTGGCCTGCCTGGCGCTGACGCTGGCGCTGTATCCATCGGTCGCGGACGGCGGCGTGGCGCGCTCCGCGTTCGCCTGGGCGCCGTCGCTGGGGCTCGAATTCGTCCTGCGCGTGGACGGCTTCGCCTGGCTGTTCATGGTGCTGGTGACCGGCATCGGCGCGCTGGTCGGCATCTACGCCCGCTACTACATGCCGCCGGACGACCCGCTGTCGCGGTTCTACGGGCTGCTGCTGGCGTTCATGGGCGCGATGCTCGGCATCGTGATGTCGGGCAACGTGATCCAGCTGGTGTTCTTCTGGGAGCTGACCAGCCTGTTCTCGTTCCTGCTGATCGGCTACTGGCACAACGGCGCGTCGGCGCGCGACGCGGCGCGGATGGCGCTGATCGTCACCTCCGGCGGCGGCCTGTGCCTGCTCGCCGGCGTGCTGCTGCTCGGGCACATCGTGGGCAGCTACGACCTCGACGCGATCCTCGCCGCCGGCGACCTGGTCCGCGGCCACCGGCTGTACCTGCCGGCGCTGGTGCTGGTGCTGCTCGGCGCGCTGACCAAGAGCGCGCAGTTCCCGTTCCACTTCTGGCTGCCGCAGGCGATGTCGGCGCCGACACCGGTGTCGGCCTACCTGCACTCGGCGACGATGGTGAAGGCCGGGGTGTTCCTGCTGGTGCGCTTCTGGCCGGCGCTGGGCGGCACCCCGGAATGGCAGTGGATCGTCGGCGGCGCCGGGCTGGTGACGCTGGTGCTGGGCGCGTACCAGGCGATCTTCCAGCACGACCTGAAGGCGGTGCTGGCGTACTCGACGCTCAGCCACCTCGGCCTGATCACCATGCTCGCCGGGATGGGCAGCGCGCTGGGCGTGGTCGCGGCGATCTTCCACATCGTCAACCACGCGACCTTCAAGGCGTCGCTGTTCATGGCGGCGGGCGCGGTGGACCACGAAGCCGGCACCCGCGACCTGCGCGCGCTCGGCGGCCTCGGCCGGGTCATGCCGATCACCGCCAGCCTGGCGTTCGTCGCGACCGCGGCGATGGCCGGGGTGCCGCTGCTCAACGGGTTCCTGTCCAAGGAAATGTTCTTCGCCGAGGCGCTGGCCGCGCAACGCGGCCCGCTGTCGGGCATGGTGCCGGCGCTGGCGATCGCGGCCAGCGCGTTCGGCGTGGTGTACTCGCTGCGCTTCGCGCGCGGCGTGTTCCTCGGCCCGCTGCCGGCGGCGCTGCCGCGGCAGCCGCACGAACCGCCGCGCTGGATGCGGCTGCCGATCGGGCTGCTGGCGCTGGCCTGCCTGCTGGTCGGGATCCTGCCGGGCCAGGTGATCGGTCCACCGCTGGCCGCTGCCGCGCACTCCGTGCTCGGCGGCGACACGCCGGCGTACAGCCTCGCGGTCTGGCACGGCTGGACGGCCCCGCTGCAGATGAGCTTCGTCGCGTTCGCGCTCGGCCTGGCGCTGTACGCGGCGATCCGGCACCGCGTCGACCGGCGCGAACGCGCGCCGCTGATCGGGCGCATCAGTGGACGGCGGATGTTCGAGCGCGCGTTGTCGCTGTTCGCGGCGGAACTGCCGGCGCGCCTCGCCGCGCGCCTGCAGGCACGACGCCTGCAGTCGCAACTGATGCTGATCGTGCTCGCCGCGCTGCTCGCCGGCGGGCTGGCGGCGACGGGCGCGGCGTTCGAGGCGCCGGCGCTGCGGCGCGACGGCTTCGATCCGGCCTTCGCGCTGCTGTGGGTGCTGGGCGCGACCTGCGCGATCGGCGCCGCCGCCCAGGCCAAGTTCCACCGCCTGGCCGCGCTGATCCTCACCGGTGGCGCCGGGCTGGTGTCCTGCGTCAGCTTCGTCTGGCTGTCGGCGCCGGACCTGGCGGCGACCCAGCTGCTGGTGGAAGTGGTGACCACCATCCTGATCCTGCTCGGCCTGCGCTGGCTGCCCAAGCGCATCCAGGGCCTGTCGCCGGATGCGCCGTTGTCGCGCCTGAAGCGCTGGCGCGACGCGCTGCTCGCGCTGGTGGTCGGCGCCGGCGTCGCCACCCTGGCCTATGCGGCGATGCTGCATCCGGTGCAGGACTCGGTCTCGAACTTCTTCCTCGAGCGCTCGTACCTGGAAGGCGGCGGCCGCAATGTCGTCAACGTGATCCTGGTGGACTTCCGCGGCTTCGACACGCTGGGCGAGATCAGCGTGCTCGGCATCGTCGCGCTCACCGTCTTCGTGCTGCTGCGCCGCTTCCGCCCGGCCGCCGAAAGCATCCGCAACCTGCGCCGCCAGCGCCGCGACTCGCTGCAGGACGCCGCCGGCTCGGATCGGGTCGTGGACCAGTCCACCGCGGAATACCTGGCGATCCCGGGGCTGATCGTGCAGCTGATGTTCCCGGTGATCCTGCTGTTCGGCGCGCACCTGTTCCTGCGCGGGCACGACCTGCCGGGCGGCGGCTTCGCCGCCGGCATCACCGTGTCGGTGGCGCTGATCCTGATGTACATGGCGCGCGGCGCGCGCTGGGTCGAGGCGCACCTGCGGGTGCGGCCGCTGCGCTGGATGGGCGCCGGCCTGCTGCTCGCGGCGGGCACCGGGCTCGGGGCGCTGGCCTTCGGCCATCCCTTCCTGACCTCGCACTTCCGGCATGCCACGCTGCCGCTGATCGGCGAGATCCCACTGGCCTCGGCGGTGCTGTTCGACCTCGGCGTGTTCTGCCTGGTGGTCGGCGCGACCACCCTGATGCTGGTCGCGCTGGCGCACCAGTCACTGCGGCGGCCCCGCGTCGCCACGGTGGTCGCGGCCGACGGCAGCGTGCGGCCGGAAGGAGCCGGCTGATGGAACTGGTCCTGGCGCTCGCCATCGGCGTGCTCACCGCATCCGGCGTGTGGCTGCTGCTGCGTCCGCGCACCTTCCAGGTGATCATCGGCCTGACCCTGGTCTCCTACGCGGTGAACCTCTTCATTTTCTCCACCGGCGGCCTGCGCACCGGCGCCGATCCGGTGCTGCGCGAGGTCGCCGGGCGCATCGCCGCCTATGCCGATCCGCTGCCGCAGGCGCTGGTGCTGACCGCGATCGTGATCGGCTTCGCCACCACCGCGCTGTTCCTGGTCGTGCTGCTGACCTCGCGCGGGCTGACCGGCAACGACCACGTCGACGGCAAGGACGGCACGCCGTGAGCGCCCACCTGATCGTCCTGCCCATCGTGCTGCCGCTGCTCGCGGCCGCGCTGCAGTTGCTGGCCGGCGACCGCCGGCAGCGCCTGGTGATGGCGCTCAGCCTGGCCTCGGGCGCCGCGCTGGTGGCGGTCGCGACGGCGCTGCTGCTGGCCGCGACCCGGCAGGACGGCGGCGGCACCGCCACGATGGTGTACCGGCTCGGCGACTGGCCCGCGCGCTTCGGCATCGTGCTGGTGCTCGACCGGTTGTCGGCCCTGATGGTGCTGCTCACCGCGGTGGTGGCGCTGGCCGTGCTGCCGGCCGCGCTCGGCCGCTGGCAGCATCGCGGCAGCTACTTCCAGCCCCTGTTCCAGTTCCTGCTGATGGGGCTGAACGGCGCCTTCCTCACCGGCGACCTGTTCAACCTGTTCGTGTTCTTCGAAGTGCTGCTGGCGGCGTCCTATGGCCTTGCGCTGCACGGTTCCGGCGCGCGCCGGGTGAGCGCCGGCCTGCACTACATCGCGGTCAACCTGACCGCCTCGATGCTGTTCCTGCTCGGCGTGAGCCTGATCTTCGGCGTCACCGGCACGCTCAACATGGCGGCGCTGGCCGAGCGGGTGCCGGCGTTGGCCGGCAACAGCCGCGCGCTGCTGCACGCCGGCGCGGCGATCCTCGCCATCGCGTTCCTGGTCAAGACCGCGATGTGGCCGCTGGGCTTCTGGCTGCCGCGCACCTACGCGGCGTCCGCGCCGGCGGTGGCGGCGATGTTCGCACTGATGACCAAGGTCGGCGTGTACGTGCTGCTGCGCCTCGGGTTGCTGGTGTTCGGCGACGGCGCCGGGCCGACATCGCGCCATTTCGGCAGCGAGTGGCTGCTGTGGGGCGGCATCGCCACGATCGCCTTCGGCATCGTCGGCATGCTGGCCGCGCGCGACCTCGGCAAGCTGGCCGGCTACAACGTGCTGGTTTCCTCCGGCACGCTGCTCGGCGCGGTCGGCCTGCACCATCCGGCGGTGACCGCCGGGGCGCTGGCCTACCTGGTCGTGTCCACGCTCGGCATCGCCGCGCTGTTCCTGGTCGCGGGCCTGGTGTCGGTGGAAGGCGACGAGGACGAGGACGATGCGCTGTCGCTGGAACCCTACGATCCGGCCGACGAGGCCCGCAGCCGGCTGTACGCCGACGAGGACGAGAGCCGCGTGGTGATCCCGGCGCCGGTGGCCATGCTGGCGGTCAGCTTCGTCGCCTGCGCGCTGCTGCTGGCCGGGCTGCCGCCGCTGTCGGGCTTCCTCGCCAAGTTCGCGATGCTCGCGCCGATGCTGGAAGCGCCGGCGGGCAACGGCGGCCCCGTCCTGTTCGCGTCGGTGATCGCGGCGGGCTTCGTCACCGTGATCGCGATGTGCCGCGCCGGCATCCAGGTGTTCTGGGCCGAGCCCGACCGGCGCTTCCCGCAGGCGCGGGTCACCGAGGTCGGCGCGATCGTGCTGCTGCTGGGCCTGTGCCTGGCGTTGACCGTGATCGTCGACGGGCCCTTGCGCTTCCTCGCCGACGCCGCGCGCCAGCTGCACGCCCCGGCGAACTACGTGCAGGGCGTGCTGCAGGCGCCCGAGGCGATGCCATGAGCCGCGGGCTGCGCGCGCGCCTGCTGCCCTACCCGTTGCTGTCGGCGGTGCTGGCGCTGACCTGGCTGCTGCTGAACCAGAGCATCGCGCCCGGCACCGTGCTGCTCGGCACGCTGCTGGCGATCGCGCTGGGCAAGGTCTTCGGCCGCCTGCATCCGCCGAAGGCGCGGGCGCGCAAGCCGCTGCTGGCGCTGCGCCTGCTGCTGCGGGTGGCGCACGACATCGTGCGCTCGAACATCGCGGTGGCCCGGCTGATCCTCGGCGGCGCGCGGCCGGCCAATTCCGGCTTCGTCGCCATTCCGCTCACCCTCACCGACCGCTACGGCCTCGCCGTGCTGGCCTGCATCATCACCTCGACGCCCGGCACCGTCTGGGTCAGCCACGATCCGGAGGAGCGGCGGCTGCTGATCCACGTGCTCGATCTCGTCGACGAGGAGAGCTGGATCCGCTCGATCAGGCAACGCTACGAGCACCCCCTGCTGGAGATCTTCGAATGAGCCATGCCCTGCTCGCCATCGCGATCGTGCTGGCCCAGTTCCTGCTGCTGCTGGCGATGGGCTGCTCGCTGGTGCGCATGCTGCGCGGGCCGCGCGCGCAGGACCGGGCGCTGGCGCTGGACGCGCTGTACGTCAACGCGATGATCCTGCTGCTCACGATCGGCATCCGCACCGGCAGCGTGCTGTACTTCGAGGCCGGCCTGATCATCGCCCTGCTCGGCTTCGCCAGCACCATGGCGATGTCGAAGTTCCTGATGCGCGGGGAGGTGATCGAATGAACCACCTGGACGCGCTGCCGCCGTGGGCGGCGATCGTGGTCGCGGTGCTGGTGGTCGCCGGCGCGCTGCTGGCCTTCATCGGCTCGCTCGGGCTGCTGCGCCTGCGCAACTTCTACCAGCGCGTGCACGCGCCGACGCTCGGCACGACGCTGGGGACCTTCCTGGTGCTGGCCGCCTCGATCACCTGCTATTCGGTGCTGGACCAGCGCCCGGTCTTCCACGAGATCCTGATCGGCGCGTTCCTCACCGCGACCACCCCGATCACCCTGATGCTGCTGGTGCGCGCCGCGCTGTACCGCGACCGCGAGGAGGGCTCCGACGCGGTCCCGCGGGCGCCGGACCGTGAGCGGGGCTGATCGCTCAGTCCAGCACCATGATCCCGTCGACCTCGAACGCGGCGCCACGCGGCAGCGCCGCGGCCTGGATGGTGGAGCGCGCCGGGTACGGCTTGCTGAAGTACTCGGCCATCACCGCGTTGACCCGGGCGAAATCGGACAGGTCGGTGAGGTAGAGGCCGAGCCGCACGACCCGGTCGAACGAGCCGCCGGCGGCCTCGCACACCGCGCGCAGGTTCTCGAACGCGCGCCGCGCCTGCGCCTCGATGTCGCCCTCCACCATCTGCCCGGTTTCCGGCACCAGCGGCGTCTGCCCGGACAGGTAGACGGTATTGCCGGCGCGGATCGCCTGCGAGTAGGGGCCGATGGCCGCGGGGGCGTGGTCGCTGTGGATGGGCTGGCGCATGGCGGGATCCGCTGGGTGGGGATGCGCGAATCGTAAAGGCAAACCGGCCGTCGCGCTGCCCGCCGCGCCCTACAGCCGCTGCACCCCGTGCACCACGCCGAGCCGGCGCACACGGCGGATGACGTCGGCCATGTGCTTGCGGTCGCGCACCGCGATCGAGAAGCGGATCGCGGCGACGTTGCTGTCGCGCTCGAGGTATTCCACGCCGTCGATGTTGGATTCGGCCTCGGCGATCGCCGCCGCGACCTGGGCCAGCACGCCGGGGCGGTTCTCGACCTCGATCGCCAGCGCGGCGCGGAAGTCGCCGGAGACTTCGCGGTCCCAGCCGATCGGCACCCAGCGCTCTGGCGACTTGCGGTAGTCGGCGACGTTCGGGCACTCCATCCGGTGCACCACGAGGCCGCGGCCGGTGGTGTGGTAGCCCATGATCTCGTCGCCGGGGATCGGCATGCAGCAGTTGGCGAAGGTGATCACGCCGCGCTCGTGGCCGGTGATCAGGATCCGTTCGCCGTGCACGCGCGGTTCGAACTTCGGCCGCTGCGGCTCCGCCGTGCCGGGCGCCTTGCCCGCCTGCGCCAATGCCTGCGCGACCTGCGACGGCATCCGGTTGCCGAGCGCGATGTCGGCCAGCAGCGCCTCCAGCCGCGGATAGCGGTGCTCGGCGAGGAAAGCGTCCAGCTGCGCGGGCGGCAGCCGGTCCAGCGAGGTGCCCAGGCCCTCCAGCGCGCGGTCGAGCATGCGGTGGCCGAGCTGCACCGCGTCCTCGTGCTCGAGGTGCTTGAGCTGGTGGCGGATCGCGGTGCGCGCCTTGCCGGTGACCACGAACTCCAGCCACTGCGGTTGCGGCGCCGCCGACGGCGCGGTGATCACCTCCACCTTCTGCCCGCTCGCGAGCTTGGTGCGCAGCGGCACCAGCCGCTTGTCCACGCGCGCGGCGACCGCGTGGTTGCCGAGGTCGGTGTGCACCGAATAGGCGAAGTCGAGCGCGGTCGCGTTGCGCGGAAGGGCGAGGATGTCGCCCTTGGGCGTGAACAGGTAGACCTCGTCGGGGAACAGGTCGACCTTGACGTTCTCGAGGAATTCCAGCGAGGAACCGGTCGCGCGCTGGCTCTCCAGCAGGTTGCTGATCCACGACTGCGCGCGGCTCTGCGCGCTGGTGGTCGCGCCACCGTGCTTGTAGGCCCAGTGCGCGGCGATCCCGCGCTCGGCGATCAGGTCCATCTCCTCGGTGCGGATCTGCACCTCGATCGGCGAGCCGTAGGGGCCGAACAGCACCGTGTGCAGCGACTGGTAGCCGTTCGCCTTGGGGATCGCGATGAAGTCGCGGAAGCGGCCGTCCAGCGGCTTGAAGGCCGAATGCACCACGCCCAGCGCGTGGTAGCACTCCGGCACCGAGCGCAGCACGATGCGGAAGCCGAACACGTCCATCACCTGGTCGAAGGATTTCCCCTCGCCGCGCATCTTGCTGTAGATGCTCCAGGGCGACTTGACCCGGCCGACCAGCCGGTACTGCAGGCCTTCCTTGGTCAGCCGCTGGGCGAGCTGCGCCTCGATCCGCGCCAGCGCCTCGCGGCGCAGCAGCGGCTGGGTGCGGATGCGCTTCTCCAGCACCGCGTGCCGCCACGGATACAGCCCGCGGAAGCCGAGGTCCTGCAGCTCCGCCTTGAACAGGTTCATGCCCAGGCGCTGGGCGATCGGCGCGTGGATCTCCAGCGTCTCGCGGGCGATGCGCACGCGCGCCTCGGGCGTCTGCGCGCCGAGGGTGCGCATGTTGTGCAGCCGATCGGCGAGCTTGATCAGGATCACCCGCAGGTCGCGCGCCATCGCCAGCAGCATCTTGCGGAAGCTTTCCGCCGCGGCCTCCTGGCGGTCGGCGAACTGCAGCTTGTCCAGCTTGGTGACGCCGTCGACCAGCTCGGCGACGGTCTCGCCGAATTCGCTGGCGATGGTCGCGCGGGCGAGCGGGGTGTCCTCGAGGGTGTCGTGCAGGATCGCCGCGACCAGGGTCTCGACGTCCACCCGCTGCTCGGCGAGCACCGCCGCGACCGCGACCGGATGGGTGATGTAGGGCTCGCCCGAGCGCCGGGTCTGGCCGGCGTGGGCGGCGGCGCCGACCGCCCAGGCGCGCCGCAACAGGCGCTGCTGCTCGGCCGGCAGGTAGCTGGTGGCCCGCTGCAGCGCGCGCATGTAGTCGGGCAGCGCCTCCTCGGGAGGCGCCGGAATCGACGCGAGCGCGTGGGCGGGGTCGCCGGAAGTCATGCCGCCAGCGTACGGCGGGACGCGCGAATCGGGAATAGCGGGCCCGAAACGACGAAGCCCCGCGCGGGCGGGGCTTGCGGAGGAGGCCGCGGGGCGCGGCTCCGGCGGCCGCGGACGTCAGTCGTCGTTCTTGGACATGTCGTCGTCGGCGACGACCTCGGCGGCGGCCCACTCCAGCGCCTCGCGCTCCTTGCGCTCGCGCTCGGCCTTCTCCACGGCCTCGACGTAGTCGTTGTCGATGCGACGGGCGGCGATCTCGCGCAGCGCCAGCACGGTCGGCTTGTCGTTGGACTCGCTGTTGTCGATCTGCGGCTCGACGCCGTTGGCGAGCTGGCGCGCGCGCTTGGCGGCCATCATGACGAGCTCGAAGCGGTTGTCGATCACCTGCAGGCAATCTTCGACGGTAATGCGGGCCATGCGGACTCCCGGACGGGCCGGCGGCCTGTCCTGACTGGAACGGAAGGGGGTGCGCATTGTAGGGCCGGTCTTCTCTGTAGACAAGCTTCCTTTTATGAATCAGGCGCTTAGGCGGATACGGCGAGGCGAGGCGCCTCAAGCCCCGTCCTGCAGCGCCTCCCACAGCAGGTCGAGGCTGCCGCGCAGTTGCCGAAGCCGGGCAGCCCCCAGCCGGCGACCGAGCCGGGCCTCGAGTTCGCGCCCGAACCCGCGAACGTCGCGCGCGTAACGGCGACCGCGGGCGGTCAGCCGGACGCGGACCGCGCGCGCGTCCTCCGGGTCCGGCATGCGCTCGACGTAGCCCGAGGCCACCAGCGCGTCGACCAGGGCGCCGGCAGACTGTTTGGTGATGTTCGCTGTCGCGGCCAGCGCCGTGAGGCGCTCCCCCCCGGGCGCCTGCCACAGCGGCTGCAATACGGCGGCATGCGCGGGACGAATGTCGTGGTAGTCCGTCGTCTCCAGCCAGCGAGCGTACTCGCGGGCCATGGCGAAATGGATCAGGCGGAACATCGCACCCAAGGTGGGCCGGCGATCTGGAACCGGATCGGCAATTGACATGTGGTCAGTATACCTGACTAAAATAGACAGGAAAACTGACCAATCGGAGAACCCTTGTGATCCACCATGTTTCCATCCCCGCCGCCGATCCACGCCATGTCGCCCAGGTGCTCGGCGAGTTGCTGGGCGGCTATGCAGGGCCCTTCATCGGCCCGATCCCGGGCGCGTGGGTCGCCTATGCCGACGACGCTCACGGCACCGGCATCGAGGTCTATCCCGCCGGCACCACGCTGGTCCCGGGCTCGCGGGACGACGAACAGGGCCAGGTGGTCGTCGCCGAGGCGCCCGCCGCGGTGGCCTTCCACGTCCTGCTGTCGGTGCCGGCGCGGCGCGAGACGATCGAAGCGGTCGGGGCGCGCGAGGGCTGGCGCACCCGACACTTCTGGCGCGGGCCGCCCGGCAACCCGCTGTTCGAGCTCTACGAGTTCTGGGTCGAGAACCGGGTGATGCTCGAGCTGGCGACGGCGGACATGGTGCCGGCCTACGCCCGCATCGCGAACGCCGGGGCACAGCGCCTGCTGCTGGCCAAGCGGGCGCTGCGATGAGCGGGCCCGAGGTTTCCGGGGACGGACCCGCGCAGCCGGACCGCCGCCTGCGCCGCGCCGCCGGGATCCTCACGTTCGCCACGGGAGGCCTGGTCGCCCTCGCGCTGGGCGGGGCGGCCCTGCTGCTCGCTCCCTACTGGTCGCGTGTGCGCTACATCGCGCCGGACGCCGCCGCTGGCTTCCGCGCCGGCTATTACCTGTACCTGCCCGCTGCGCCGCGGCGCGACGGCGCCGGGCGGGCGACCTTGCTGGTGCAGCCGAACAATTCCGGCACGACCACCGACGACGACGCAGTGCAGCGCCGCGACGCCTGGTGGACCGGATTCGAACGCAAGCGCATCGCGGACCGGCTCGGCACGCCGCTGCTGGTGCCCGCTTTCCCACGCCCGGCGCGCGCCTGGCAGGTGTACACCCACGCGCTCGACCGCGACACCCTGACCACGCGCGATCCGGTGCTGGCGCGGCCAGACCTGCAGCTGATCGCGATGATCGACGATGCCCGCGCCAGGCTGGGCGCGGAGGGCCTGCCGGTCGCACCCCGCGTCCTCGTGCAGGGCTTTTCGGCGAGCGGCATGTTCGCCAACCGCTTCACCGCACTGCACCCGGACCGCGTACGGGCGGCGGCCGTGGGTTCGCCCGGCGGCTGGCCGATCGCGCCGGTCGCGATCGCGCGCGGACAGGCCCTGCCCTATCCCGCCGGGATCGCCGATCTTCGCGCGCTCACCGGGCGGCCATTCGACGCCGCCACGTTCGACAGGGTGCCTCAACTGATCTACATGGGCGGCAAGGACGACAACGATTCGCTGGACCAGCGCGACGGCTGGGACGCGGCGGCGGCGGCCGACGTGAATCGGTTGTTCGGCGCCACCCCGCTGGCGCGCTGGCCGCGGGCCTTGGCCCTGTACCGGCGGGCCGGTAGCCACGCGCGCTTCGAACTGGTGCCCGGCGTGGGACACGACCGCAAGGCGCTGCAGGAGCACGCGACCGCCTTCTTCGAACAGGTGCTGGCGACGGGCCGTGCGGCGGACGCGCGGCCCGCCCCGCCGGCGGCGGCCGCGAAGCACGTCAGTCGCCCCCCAGCAGGGTCGCGATCAGGCTAGCGTGGCGCCCTGCCTGCACCTCCCGGCGCAGCCGGCTGGCGGCGAAGATCGCGCACAGTTCGCCGACCGCGGTAGCGAAGTCCTCGTTGACCACGACGTAGTCGAACTCGTCGTAATGCGACATCTCCTCGCGCGCCGCGGCCAGCCGGCGCGCGATCACCTCCTCGCTGTCCTGCCCGCGCGCGCGCATGCGCTGCTCCAGCGCCTGCCGCGACGGCGGCAGGATGAATACGCCGACCGCGGCGGGGATCTTCGCCCGCACCTGGCGCGCGCCCTGCCAGTCGATCTCCAGCAGCACATCGCGCCCGGCCGCCAGCAGCGGCTCCACCGACTGCCGCGCGGTGCCCTTCCAGTCGCCGTGCACGCGCGCGTGCTCGAAGAAGTCGCCGGCGGCGACCATGCGCTCGAACTCGGCGGCGCTGACGAAGTTGTAGTGCTCCGCGTGCCGCTCGCCCGGCCGCGGCGCGCGCGAGGTGAACGAGATCGACAGGCTGATGTTGGGATCGCGCGCCAGGCAGGCGTTGACCAGGCTCGATTTCCCCGCGCCCGACGGGGCGGCGACGATGAACAGGGTTCCGGTCATGGGCTGGGCGTCATTCGATGTTCTGGATCTGCTCGCGCACCTGGTCGATCAGCACCTTCAGCTCGATCGCCGCCCGCGAGGTGCGCGCGTCCACCGACTTCGACCCCAGCGTGTTGGCCTCGCGGTTGAACTCCTGCAGCAGGAAGTCCAGGCGCCGGCCGACCGGCTCGCGCTTGCCGAGCACCCGGCGCAGTTCCGCGACGTGGCTGTCGAGGCGGTCCAGCTCCTCGTCCACGTCCAGCTTCTGCAGCCACAGCACGAGTTCCTGTTCGACGCGTCCGGGCTCGAAGGCGATCCCGCCCGGCTGCGCCAGCTCGGCGATGCGCGCCTCCAGCTTCTGCCGCTGGCCGGCGCGGATCGCCGGCATCAGCGCGCGCACGTCGGCCGCGATCGCCGCGATCGCGTCCACCCGCTCGCGGATGCCGGCGGCGAGCGCGTCGCCCTCGCGTTCGCGCGCGGCGACGAAGGCATCCAGCACCTCGTCGAGCAGGGCCAGCGCCTGCGCCTGCAGCGCCGCGGCGTCCACGCCGGCGCCCTGCAGCACGCCGGGGAACTGCAGCAGTTCGACCAGGCCGGCGCGCAGGCCGGGGAAGCGCGCCTGCAGCTCGGTGGCGAGCGTCGCCAGCTGGTCGACCCGGCGCGGATCGAGCTGCAACGCCTCGCCGCCTTCCGGCGGCCGGAGCCGCATCACCAGGTCGAGCTTGCCGCGCGAGACGCGCGCGGCGATGCGCTCGCGCAACGCCGGCTCCAGCGCGCGCAGTTCTTCCGGCAGGCGCACGCCGATCTCGAGGAAGCGGTGGTTGACCGCGCGCAGCTCGCAGCCGAGCGTGCCCCCTTCGGTGGCGCGCTCGCCGGAGGCGAAGGCGGTCATGCTGCGGATCATGCGGGGCTCCTCGACGGGCGGGCAGTATGCCACCGGCGCCGGATCGCCCGCCGGACCGGCATGCACCGGTCCGCCCGCGTGACGGCCGGCGAACGACGGCTGCGTCGCCTCCGCTACACTGCAGCGCCGTTTTCGCAACACCTGCCCATGAACACCCCGCTCCGCCCCAGTGGCCGCCTGCCGGCGCAATTACGCCCGGTCACCCTCACCCGCGGCTACACCCGCCACGCCGAGGGTTCGGTGCTGGTGTGTTTCGGCGAGACCCGCGTGCTGTGCACCGCCAGCGTCGACAACAAGGTGCCGGGCTTCCTGCGCGGCAAGGGCGAGGGCTGGGTCACCGCCGAGTACGGCATGCTCCCGCGCGCCACCAACACCCGCAACGACCGCGAAGCCGCGCGCGGCAAGCAGGGCGGTCGCACGCTGGAGATCCAGCGCCTGATCGGCCGCGCGCTGCGCGCCTGCGTGGACCGCGGCGCGCTGGGCGAGCGCACCATCACCCTCGACTGCGACGTGCTGCAGGCCGACGGCGGCACCCGCACCGCGGCGATCACCGGCGCCTACGTCGCGCTGGTGGACGCGGTGCGCCTGCTGGTGGCGCGCCGCGAGATCGCGCCGAAGGGCGGCCGCGCGCCGATCCTCGGCGCGGTCGCCGCGGTCTCGGTCGGGATCCACCGCGGGGTGCCGGTGCTCGACCTCGACTACGCCGAGGACAGCGCCTGCGACACCGACATGAACGTCGTGATGAACGACGGCGGCGGCTTCATCGAGTTGCAGGGCACCGCCGAGGGCCACGCCTTCCGCCGCGACGAACTGGACGCGATGCTGGCGCTGGCCGAGGCCGGCTGCCGCGAACTGTTCGCGCTGCAGCAGGCGGCGCTGGCGCAGCCGCTGGCGTGAGCCGGCGCCGATGAGGCTCGTCCTCGCCAGCGGCAATGCCGGCAAGCTGCGCGAATTGCGCGCCTTGCTCGAAGGCGACGGGTTCACCGTGCATCCGCAAGCGGACTTCGGCGTGGCCGACGTCGAGGAGACCGGCCTCACCTTCGTCGAGAACGCGCTGCTGAAGGCGCGCCACGCGGCGCGTGTGACCGGATTGCCTGCGCTGGCGGACGATTCCGGGCTGTGCGTGGACGCGCTGGGCGGAGCGCCCGGGCTGTACTCGGCGCGCTACGCCGGCGCGCACGGCGACGCCGCGGCGAACATCGCGAAGCTGCTCGATGCCCTGCGCGACGTGCCCGACGCGCAGCGCGGCGCGCACTTCCACGCAGTCATCGTGCTGCTGCGCCACGCCGAAGACCCGCAACCGGTGATCGCCGAGGGCAGTTGGCACGGCCGCATCCTGCACGCACCGCGCGGCGCCGACGGCTTCGGCTACGACCCGGTCTTCCTCGATCCCGGACACGACCGCAGCGCGGCCGAGCTCGATCCCGCGCTGAAGAACCGCATCAGCCACCGCGGCCGCGCGATGGCCGCGCTCAAGCAGCGCCTCGCCCACTTCGGCGCCTGAGTGCCGTTCCTCCACTCCCGCCCGCGGGAGAGGGTCGGGGGTGAGGGCCGCTTTCGCCCTGCCCCCTCCCCCGCTTGCGGGGGAGGGTTGGGTGGGGGTGAGTCTTGCGCGAAAAGCCGCACCCTCACCCTCGCGCTGCGCGCTCGACCTCTCCCGCAAGTGGGAGAGGTGACAGCGCCGCCCGCCCGCCAATCCGAACCCCGGCCAACGACGGCCCATCGCGAGCAACCCCCGCCGCCGCCAGCGGCGACAATAGCCGGATGCCGCTGTCCCTGCCCCCGCTGGCGCTGTACGTGCACCTGCCCTGGTGCGTCCGCAAGTGCCCCTATTGCGATTTCAATTCGCACGAACGGCGCGGCACGCTGCCCTTCGCCGCCTACGTGGACGCGCTCGTCGCCGACCTCGACCACGACCTGCCGCTGGCCTGGGGACGCACCGTGCATAGCGTGTTTTTCGGGGGCGGGACGCCGTCGCTGTTCCCGCCGGAGGCGATCGACGCCTTCCTGCAGCAGGCCGCGGCGCGGCTGCGCTTCGCGCCCGACGTGGAGATCACCCTCGAAACCAATCCCGGCACCGCCGAGCACGGCCGTTTCGAGGGTTACCGCGCGGCCGGCGTGAACCGCCTGAGCTTCGGCATCCAGAGTTTCGACGACGGCTGCCTGCAGCGGCTCGGCCGCATCCACGACAGCGCGGAAGCCGAGGCCGCGGTCAGGCTCGCGCAGGATGCCGGCTTCGACAACCTCAACCTCGACCTGATGTACGCGCTGCCCGGGCAGACGCTGGCGATGGCCGAGGCCGACGTCGCGCGCGCGCTGGCGTTGCAACCCACGCACGTCTCGCACTACCAGCTCACCCTGGAGCCGAACACCGTGTTCGCCGCGCGCCCGCCGCGAGGCCTGCCCGACGAGGACGCCGGCTGGGACATGCAGGAGCACTGCCAGGCGCTGCTGGCCGATGCCGGTTACGCACAGTACGAAGTCTCCGCCTACGCGCGCGCCGGGCGGCAATGCCGGCACAACCGCAACTACTGGGAATTCGGCGACTACCTCGGCATCGGCGCCGGCGCGCACGGCAAGCTCACGCTGCCCGCGGGCACCACCGACCATCCGTCGCCGACGATCCTGCGCCGCTGGAAGCACAAGCACCCGGCCGCCTACCTCGCCGCCGCGGGCAGCGACGCGGCGATCGGCGGCGACGAGCACGTGCCGGCCGCGCGCCGGCCGTTCGAGTTCATGCTCAATGCCTTGCGCCTCAACGACGGTTTCGCCGAAGCCGCCTTCGAGGCGCGCACCGGCCTGCCGCTGGCGGCGATCGCCGCCCCGCTCGCGCGGGCGCAGGCGCGCGGCTGGCTGCGGCGCGACGCGGGCCGGGTCGTGCCGACCCCGCTGGGACTGCGTTTCGCCAACGACGTGATCGCCTGCTTCCTGCCCGACGCCGATACCGAATCCGATGCCCGGCCCGCGCAGGCTCCGCCATCCCGGGACACCGTCTCCGGCTGAGCATCCAGGCCCCTCGGTGGCCTGGCATGTCCCTTGCATGTAGATTTGGCCAAGCTGGTCACAGAATCAGGGCCCGATGTCGTTTCCCCAGACCGCCCCCGACGCACCGCAGACCCTCGCCACGGCGGCCCTTCCGCGCCGGGTGCGGCGGGCGCTGGAGCATCTGCTGGCGACCGCCTCCGATGAGCTGGACCGCCATCTGGGCGACATGCTGGCGGACTTCGAGCAGCAGCTGTTCCGGCTGTCGGAGCAGGCCAGCGGGCCGGTCGCCGATTCGGTCCACCTGCAGACCCTGCGCAGCCTGCGCCTGTCGCGCGCCGACCTGGTGCCGCGCGTGGTCGCCGGGATCGAAACCAGCCTCGCCCGCCTCGGCCGCAGCGCGCCCGCGGCCCCCGGGCAGGCGCCCGGGCGGCTGCAGGCGCAACGCCTGAGCCTGGTCGACGACCAGGAGCTCGACGAGGAGACGCTGCTGCGCAACATCGCGGTCCGCCAGGAATCGCGCGCCAGCCTGACCCTGCACCTGCTGGGGCAGCGCTTCGGCGTGCTCGCCGGCGCGCCCGCCTTCGACGCCGAGCGCCTGCCGCTGGGCCCGCGCGCGCTGTGCAACGTCATGCGCGACGCGGCGCAGGGCCTGCAGTTGTCGCAGGACGCGCGCCTGCTGCTGTACCGCACCTTCGACCGCCGGGTCATGGCGCACTACCCGCCGCTGGCCGAGATGTTCAACCTGTCGCTGGTGGGCGACGGCATCCTGCCCAGCCTCACCTACGTGCCCTTGCGCATCCGCCCGCCGGCCGCCGCCGAAGCCGCCGCGGCCGCGGCCAGCTCGGCCCCGGGCAGCAAGGCGAGCGGACGCCGGCGCGCGGCGGAGCGCCATGGCCACGACGGCCCGCGTCCGCACACCGGCTGGTTCGGCGAGCGCGATGCGACGCGGTCGCAGGAAGACGAGAGCGCGGCCTTCGAACTGCTGCGCCACCTCCTGTCCGGCCGCCGCGACCTGCTCGGCAAGCTGCGCCCGGACAGCCACGGCAGCGCGCGCGAGCAGCTGCCCACCCAGGACGTGGTCGGCGCCCTCGCCCGCCTGCAGTCGAACGCGCCGCAGGGCGCGCCGCGCAACCTGCCCGACATCCGCCACGCGCTGCTCGCGCAGGCGCGCCAGCAACTCGGCCACGGCGCCAGCCTCAACCGCGAGGACAACGACACCTTCGAACTGCTCGGCATGCTGTACGACCAGATCGAGCGCGAGATGCGCACCGATTCGCCGGCCGCGCCGCTGCTGCGCGAACTGCAGGTGCCGCTGCTGCGGGTCGCGCTGCAGGACCGCGCCTTCTTCGTGCGCGAGCAGCACCCGGCGCGCGAACTGCTCAACGCGGTCGCCGAGTCCGGCGCGCGCTGGCTGGACCAGGACGACCTCGACCCGCAGGTGCTCGAGCCGCTGCAGCGCGCGGTCCGCAACGTGGTCGAGAACTACGACGGCGACCCGGCGGTGTTCGAGGCCAGCAACCGCGAACTGCAGCAGCAGCTGCAGACGCTGGCGCGCAAGGCCGAGCTCGCCGAACGCCGCCACATCGAGGCGGCGCGGGGCAAGGAGAAGCTCGAGATCGCCAAGCGCCAGGCGGGCGCGGCGATCGCCGGCATCGTCGGCGACCGCCGGCTGCCGCGCTTCGTGCGCGCGCTGCTCAACGAAGCCTGGGTCGACGTGCTCACCCTGACCCTGCTGCGCCAGGGCGAGAACTCGCAGGAATGGCGGCAACTGCTGGACATCACCCGCCAGATCGCCGAGTGCTGCGGCCCGGACAGCCCGATCGCCGATCCCAACCTCGCGCCCAGCATCGAGGCGGCGCTGTCGCAGGTCGGCTACCACCTCGAGGAAGCGGCGGCGATCGCCCGCCGCCTGACCAGCGCCGCCGACGACGACGAGGACGGCGCCTCGCGCACCGAACTCGCGCTGCGCCTGAAGTCGCGCGCGCGGCTGGGCGAGGACAGTGCCGAGCGCAAGCCCGAGTTGCCGCCGCGCACGCCCGAGGAACAGGCCCGCTACGAGCAGCTCCGGGTGCTGCCGTACGGCACCTGGATCGAGTTCACCACCAACCAGCAGGGGGACGTCGTGCGCCGCCGCCTGTCCTGGTACAGCCCGATCACCGACAACGCGCTGTTCGTCAACCAGCGCGGGCGGCGCGTCGGCGAGCAGTCGCTGGACAGCGTGGCGCGCCTGATGGCGCACGGGCAGGCGCGGATCGTCACCGCCGAACGCGGTCGCCTGATCGATCGCGCCTGGCAGGCGACGCTCAACGCGTTGCGCAGCTTCGCCGGGCGCGCCGCCCGCGACGCGGAGGACGAGGCGTGATCGACGAATTCCGCCGCGCGCGCCGGCGCAAGGTCGCGGACACCGTGCTGGTGACCGACTGCATGACCGACAGCGTGGTCGGCCGGCTCGGCAACCTGTCCGAGACCGGCATGATGATGATCGCCAACACGCCGCTGGTGGAGGACGCGCTGTACCAGTTCCGCTTCCGCCTGCACGACGGGCGCGGCCGCGAGCGGTCGTTCGAGGTCGGCGCGCACATGCTCTGGCTCGACCACGCCAGCGCGCCCGGCCAATCGTGGACCGGCTTCCGCTTCATCGCCGTTCCCCCCGAGCAGGCCGAGCACCTGCGCGCCTGGATCGACGCCCCGGGCGGCCAGTACGTCTGACGCGCCCGCGGCATCGCCGCCCCGGCGCGGGCGTCATTCCTCCTTTTTCGTCCTGGTTCCCCGCGCACTGCGCGCGGCAGGCTCAGCCGCGCGGATGGTGCCGCGCGTGCAATTGCTTGAGCTGCTCGCGCGCGACCAGCGTGTAGATCTGGGTGGTCGACAGCGAGCTGTGGCCGAGCAGCAACTGCAGCGCGCGCAGGTCGGCGCCGTGGTTGAGCAGGTGGGTGGCGAAGCTGTGGCGCAGGCCGTGCGGACTGATCCGCGCCGGATCGATGCCCGCCGCGCCGGCGTAGCGCTTCACCAGCTGCCAGAACTGCTGGCGGGTCGGCGCCTCCTGCCGCGTGGTGAGGAACAACGCCTGCGGCGCGTGGCGTCCCGCGAGCTGCGGACGCGCCTCGCGCAGGTAGCGCTCGAGCCAGTGCTGCGCCTCCTCGCCCAGCGGCACCAGCCGTTCCTTGCCGCCCTTGCCGAGCACGCGCAACACGCCCTGGCGCAGGTTGACCGCGGTCGCCGGCAGGCCGGTCAGCTCGCTCACGCGCAGGCCGCAGGCGTACATCAGCTCCAGCATCGCGCGGTCGCGCAGGCCGATGGCGGTGGCGATGTCCGGCGCGGCGAGCAGCGCCTCGATCTCGCTTTCGGCCAGCGCCTTGGGCAGCGAGCGCGGCAGCTTGGGCGGTTCCAGCAGCGCGGTGGGATCGTCGGCGCGTTCGCCGCGGCGCAGGCAGTGCGCGTAGAACGCACGCAGCGCGGACAGCAGGCGGGCGTTGCTGCGCGGCGAGTAGCGCTCGCCCGCGCGCCAGGCGAGGTAGTCGAACAGAGCCGCACGGTCGGCCGCGGCGATCCCGCCGCCGGCGCCGTCGCGCCAGCGGGCGAAGCCTTCGAGATCGCGCCGATAGCTCGCCAGCGTTTGCCGCGCGAGGCCGGCTTCGGCCCACAGTGCGTCGAGGAATGCCTCGATCGCGCGCGCGTCGGCCTCGCGCAGCGGCGGCAGGTCGGTGACGCGCTGACGGCGTTCGGCGGGCGTGCGCGACGGCATGCGCCGCAGCTTAGCGACGCGCCCGCGCGGCCGCTATGCTGACGCGATGCAACAAGCCCTTCCCGCGAAACCCCTGGTCGGCTGGCGCCTGCTGGCGCTGGTGTACGACTTCTTCCCCGCGCTGGCGCTGTGGATGCTGCTGTCGGCCGCCTTCACCGTCGGCTACACGCTGGCCGGGCATGCCGCGCGGCAGAACATCGCGCCGTTCAGTGCGCTGCAGTGGTTGCTGTGGTGCGCGTGCTGGCTGGTGACCGGCGCCTACGCCGTCGCGAGCTGGCGCAACGGCGGCCGCACCCTGGGCATGCGCCCCTGGCGCCTGCGCGTGCTGGCCGTCGACGGCGGCGCGGCATCGCTGCGCGCGCTGTGCGTCCGCTACGCGGTGGGCACGCTGTCGCTGCTGGCGGCGGGCCTGGGCTTCTGGTGGGCGTGGCTGGACCGCGAGCGCCTGACCTGGCACGACCGCGCCAGCGGCACGCGGCTGGTGCGGGATCCGAAGCCAGCGCGCGGGTGAGGTCCCACGAGACTCACCCCCACCCCGGCCCTCACCCGCACGCGGGGGAGGGAGCAAAAGCAAAAGCGCGGCCTCACCCCAACCCTCTCCCGCAGGCGGGAGAGGGAGCAAAAGCAAAAGCTGCCCTCACCCCAACCCTCTCCCGCATGCGGGAGAGGGGGAACAACTGCGCGGCCTTGCTGTTCCTTCTCCCGCTTGCGGGAGAAGGTGCCGAAGGCGGATGAGGGCGCTCTTCAGCCGCGATAGCCGTTGCTGATCGGGTAGCGCCGCTCGCGGCCGAACGCGCGCCGCGAGACTTTCGGCCCCGGTGCCGCCTGGTGCCGCTTCCACTCGCTGATCCGCACCAGCCGCAGCACCCGCTCCACCGTCGCCGCGTCGAAGCCGGCGCGCACGATCTCGTCGCGCGACTGCTCCTGGTCGACGTGGCGGACGAGGATCGCGTCGAGCACGTCGTAGGGCGGCAGCGAGTCCTGGTCGGTCTGCTCCGGCCGCAGCTCGGCCGAGGGCGGACGCTCGATCACGCCGACCGGGATCACCGGGTCGCCCACCGTGTTGCGCCAGCGCGCCAGGTCGTACACCTCGGTCTTGTACAGGTCCTTCAGCGGCGCGTAGCCGCCGCACATGTCGCCGTAGATCGTCGCGTAGCCGACCGCGTACTCGCTCTTGTTGCCGGTGGTCAGCAGCAAGCCGCCGAACTTGTTCGACAGCGCCATCAGCAGCATGCCGCGCGCGCGCGACTGCAGGTTCTCCTCGGTGGTGTCCGCCGGCAGGCCCGCGAAGGCCTCGGCGAGGGTCTCGAGGCAGGCCGCGAACGGCTTCTCGATCGGCAGCGACAGCAGGCGAACGCCCTGCGCCGCGCACTGCTCCGCGGCGAGATCGTTGGACAGCCCGGCGGTATAGCGCGAGGGCATGCGCACCGCGGTGACGTTGTCCGCGCCGAGCGCGTCCACCGCCAGCGCCAGCACCACCGAAGAATCCAGCCCGCCGGACAGGCCCAGCCACACCTTCTCGAACCCATTCTTGCCGCAGTAGTCGCGGATCCCGCGCACCACCGCGCGCCAGGCCAGCGCGTCGCGGCTCTCGTCGCCGTCCTCGGTCCACTGCACCGCGGCGAAGCGGCGCTCGACCGGATCGAAATCCACCACCAGCCACTGGTCCATGAACGCGGCGGCCGCCGGGTGCACGCGCCCGTCGGCGTCCGCCACCAGCGAGGCGCCGTCGAACACCACCGCGTCCTGGCCGCCCACCGTGTTGAGGTAGGCGATCGCCACCCCGCCCTCGCGCGCGCGCTCGCCGAGCAGCGCGTCGCGCTGGGCGTGCTTGTCGTGCTCGTAGGGCGAGGCGTTGGGCGCCAGCACCAGTTGCGCGCCCTGTTCGACGGTGCCGGCCAGCGGCTCGGCGAACCACAGGTCCTCGCAGATCACCAGTCCCACGCGCACGCCCTTCACCTCGAACACGCAGTCGTCGCGGTCCGGGTCCACCTCGAAGTAGCGGCGCTCGTCGAACACCGCGTAATTGGGCAGCTCGCGCTTGCGGTAGGTGCGCTCGATGCGGCCGTCGCGCAGCACGCTGGCGGCGTTGTAGACCACCGCGCCCGCACTCTCCGGCCAGCCGACGACGGCGACGATGCCGGTCGCGGCCTGCGCGATCCGCCGCATCGCCGCCTCGCAGTCGGCGAGGAAGGACGGCCGCAGCAGCAGGTCCTCCGGCGGGTAGCCGCACAGCGCCAGCTCCGGGAACAGCACCACGTCCGCCCCGTACTCGTCGCGCGCCTCCGCGATCATCGCGGCGATGCGCTCGGCGTTGCCGGCGACTGCGCCGACCGGGAAGTCGAACTGGGCGAGGGCGAGGCGGAGGGGCTGCGACATGGCGGGGGTCCTGGGCCCCTCTCCCGCTTGCGGGAGAGGGGTGGGGGTGAGGGTGCGGCGGCTCCGAGCGCTTGCAGGATGATGCCAAGCACGTCGTCCGTGCGCGTCAAGGCGTCATTGTCCCAGAAGCGCAGGAGGCGGAAGCCGGCCCGTTCAAGAACACGGGTGCGCCTGGCGTCGCCTGGCGCGGTGGCGTGCTGGCTGCCGTCCAGCTCGATCACCAGGCGTCGTTCGACGCAGGCGAAGTCCGCGACGTACGGACCGATGGGGTGCTGGCGGCGGAACTTGGCTCCGCACAGCCGGCGATCGCGAAGGAAGAACCATAGCCGGCGCTCGGCTTCGGTCATGTCGCGGCGCAGCCGCCTGGCGCAGCCGTGTTTTCTGCCGTCGCGCATGCAGGATCTCCCGGTCTGGCGCAACCCAGACTGCGGGAGCCGGAGGCGGATCGCTGTCGGAAAAAGCCGTGCCCTGACCCCGGCCCTCTCCCGCAGGCGGGAGAGGGGGAACAGCCGGCCACTTCGGAAAAAGCCGTGCCCTCACCCCGGCCCTCTCCCGCAGGCGGGAGAGGGGGAACAGCAGCCACTTCGGAAAAAGCCGTGCCCTCACCCCGGCCCTCTCCCGCAGGCGGGAGAGGGGGAACAACCGGCCGCTTCGGGAAGAGCCCTGCCCTCACCCCAGCCCTCTCCCGCAAGCGGGAGAGGGGGAACAGCCGGCAGTTGCCTTCCCTTCTCCCGCTTGCGGGAGAAGGTGCCGAAGGCGGATGAGGGGCTCTTTCGGAAAACAAAAAGGCCGCCCGGAGGCGGCCTTTCCGATCACGCTGCGAAACCGCGCGCGCCTTACTTCCCCAACCGCTTCGCGATCGCCGCGCCGAGGTCGCCCGGCGAACGCACGGTGGTGACGCCGGCCTGCTCCATCGCGGCGAACTTGCCTTCGGCGGTGCCGGTGCCGCCCGAGGCGATCGCGCCGGCGTGGCCCATACGCTTGCCCTTCGGCGCCGACGCGCCGGCGATGAAGCCGACCACCGGCTTGGTCACGTACTCGGCGATGAACTCGGCGGCCTCTTCCTCGGCGCTGCCGCCGATCTCGCCGACCATGATGATGCCCTCGGTCTGCGGGTCGTCCTGGAACAGGCGCAGCGCGTCGATGAAGTTCATGCCGTGCACCGGGTCGCCGCCGATGCCGATGCAGGTGGACTGGCCGAGGCCGACGTCGGTGGTCTGCTTGACCGCCTCGTAGGTCAGCGTGCCCGAGCGCGACACGATGCCGATCTTGCCCGGCTTGTGGATGTGGCCCGGCATGATGCCGATCTTGCACTCGCCCGGGGTGATCACGCCGGGGCAGTTCGGCCCGATCAGGGTGACGTCGTCGTAACCGTACAGGGTGTTCTTGACGCGCAGCATGTCCAGCACCGGAATGCCCTCGGTGATGCACACGATCACCTTGATGCCGGCGTCGGCGGCCTCGAGGATCGCGTCGGCGGCGAACGCCGGCGGCACGTAGATGACCGAGGCGTCGGCGCCGGTCTCGGCGACCGCGTCGGCGACGGTGTTGAAGACCGGCAGGCCGAGGTGTTCGGTGCCGCCCTTGCCGGGGGTCACGCCGCCGACGACCTTGGTGCCGTACTCGAGCATCTGCTCGGCGTGGAAGGTGCCCTGCGAGCCGGTGAAGCCCTGGACGATGACCTTGGTGTTCTTGTTGACCAGAACGGACATGGAATTCGGATCCTTGGAGGTTTGGCCCCCTCTCCCGCTTGCGGGAGAGGGTCGGGGTGAGGGTGCGTGCAACGCGAAAAGCCCCTCATCCGCCTTCGGCACCTTCTCCCGCGGGCGGGAGAAGGGAAAGCGACGTCAGGCGGCCTGCTTCACCGCGGCGACGGCCTTCCTCGCGCCGTCGTTGATGTCGTCGGCGGGGATGATCGCCAAGCCGGAGTTCTTCAGCAGCTCCTTGCCGGCCTCGACGTTGGTGCCCTCGAGGCGCACCACCACCGGCACCTTGACCTCGACTTCCTTGACCGCCGCGATGATGCCCTCGGCGATCATGTCGCAGCGGACGATGCCGCCGAAGATGTTGACGAAGATCGCCTTCACCTCGGGGTCGCGCAGGATCAGCTTGAACGCCTCGGTGACGCGCTCCTTGTTGGCGCCGCCGCCGACGTCGAGGAAGTTGGCCGGCTCGCCGCCCTCCAGCTTGATCACGTCCATGGTCGCCATCGCCAGGCCGGCGCCGTTGACCATGCAGCCGATGTAGCCGTCCATGGTCACGTAGTTGAGGTCGTGCTGCGAGGCCAGCACCTCGGTCTCGTCCTCCTGGCGGATGTCGCGCATCGCGGCCAGTTCCGGGTGGCGGAAGGTCGCGTTGTCGTCGGAGTTGACCTTGCCGTCGAGCACCGCGAGGTCGCCCGACTTGAGGATCGCGAGCGGGTTGAGCTCGACCAGCGACAGGTCCTTCTCGTTGAACAGCTTGTACAGCCCCAGCATGATCTTGGTCAGCTGGTTGACCTGCTTGGCGTTGAGGCCGAGGCCGAAACCCATCTCGCGGCACTGGTAGGGCTGCAGGCCCTGCACGTAGTTGACGTGCAGCGTCTTGATCGCGTCGGGGTTCTCCTCGGCGGTCTTCTCGATCTCCACGCCGCCCTCGCTGGAGGCGATGAAGGTGATCGCCTTGCTGGAGCGGTCCACCAGCACCGACAGGTACAGCTCCTTGGCGATGTCGGTCGCCTGGGTCACCAGCACGCAGTCCACCGGCAGGGCGACGCCCGCCGACTGGTAGGTCTCCATCTTGGTGCCGAGCATGCCCTTGGCGTACTCGCGCACCTGGTCCAGCGTCTTGGCGAGCTTGACGCCGCCGGCCTTGCCGCGGCCGCCCGCGTGGATCTGGGCCTTGACCACCCAGAAGTCGCCACCGATCGCCTTGGCGGCCTCGACGGCCTCCTCCGGCGTACGCGCGACGCGCCCCGGGGGAACCGCGATGCCGTAGTCGGCAAACAACTGCTTCGCCTGATATTCGTGGAAGTTCATGCGTCACCAGCTAGGGGAGAAAAGCTCCACCGCAGAAGGCGGCCACGCGCGGGGTCGCGGGCGGGGAGGCCGGCTATTGTCGCCGATGGGCGGGGGCCCCGCAAAAAGGCACCCTCACTGCCCGGCCGTTCCCCCTCTCCGCCTGCGGGAGAGGTGACAGCAGGAACTGCGGCGCGAGCGCAGTTCCCCCTCTCCCGCCTGCGGGAGAGGGTTGGGGTGAGGGCGCTCTTGCTCCTGCTCCCTCCCCCGCGCAGCGGGGAGGGTTGGGGTGGGGGGTGAGTCTTCCGCCAAAAGCCGCACCCGCACCCTCGCGCTGCGCGCTCGACCTCTCCCGCAAGCGGGAGAGGCGAAAAGCCTGCGCCTTCCTCTCCCTGCCTATACTCCGACCAAGCCAACGCCCGGACCGCCCGCTTGCCGACCGGTTTCGTGTCCCGCCTCATCCCGCCCGCCCGCGACGAGGCCGAGCAGCGCCGCGAGCTGTATTTCTTCAGCCTCTACCGCGTCTTCGAGGCGGCACTGCTGACCTTGGTGCTGTTCACCCCGTCCGGCACGCTGGTCGCCGCGCCGCGCCACGCCCTGCTGGGGCAGACCGCCGCGCTGGCGTACCTGGTCCTGTCCGGCGTGCTGCTGTACTGGGCCAGCCGCCGGCGCGCGCTGGCGGCGCAGGTGAAGCTGGGCGCGGGGATCGACATCGTCGCGGCGACCCTCGCCATCCACGCCCTGCCGTCCTCGGCGCCGGGCATCGCCCTGATGCTGCTGTTCAACATCGGCTCGGCGGCGCTGCTGCTGCCGCTGCGCTACGGCCTGGGCGGCGCGGCGATGGCGGGCGCGGCGATGATCGCCGAGTACGCCTGGAGCTTCCTGCGCGATGGCGACGTCAGCCGGCCGCTCGCCGAGCGGGTGATGTTCGCGGTGAGCTATCTCGCCATCGCGATGCTGACCTACCTGCTCGGCCGGCAGATGCGCGAGGCGCAGGCGCTGGTCGTGCAGCGCGGCGCCGAGCTCGCCGACCTCGCCGAGGTCAACGAGCTGATCATCCGGCGCATGCGCACCGGCGTGCTGCTGGTGGACGACGAGGACCGCATCCGCCTCGCCAACGAGGCCGCGCAGGCCCTGCTCGGCCCGCACGACGGCGAACGCAACCTCGCCCTCGCCGCGCCCGAACTCGCCCGCCGCCTGCGGCAGTGGCGGACCGACGGCAACGGCAGCGACCTGCCGCTCAAGCTCGGCGACGGCGGCGAGGTGCTGCCGCGCTTCGCCCGCCTGCGCGCCAGCGGCGACAGCGCGCTGGTGTTCCTCGACGACACCGCGCTGGTCTCGCGCCGCGCCGAATCGATGACCCTGGCCACCCTCGGCCGCTTCTCCGCCAGCCTCGCGCACGAGATCCGCAATCCGCTGGCGGCGATCAGCTACGCGACCCAGCTGCTGGAGGAATCGGAGGAAATGTCGCAGGGCGACCGCCGCCTGCTGCAGATCATCCACCAGCAGTGCCTGCGCACCAACGGCATCGTCGAGAGCGTGCTCGGCATCGCCCGCCGCGAGCGCGCCAGCGTGGAGCACGTGGACCTGGTCGCGTTCGCCCGCCGCTTCGTGCAGGACTACCAGCAGACCCTGCAGCCGGAAAACGGCAGCCTGCAGCTCAACGCCGCCGCCGGCTCGGTGGCGGCGATGGTGGACCCGCGCCACCTGCAGCAGATCCTCACCGTGCTGGTGCAGAACGCGCTGACCTACGGCCGCCTGCCGAACGAGCCCGCGCGGGTCACCCTCGCCGTGCACCGGCGCGAAGGGCGGCCGACGCTGGAGGTGCTCGACCGCGGCCCCGGCATCCCCGAGGCGAACGCCGCCCAGCTGTTCCGCCCGTTCTTCACCACCTCCGAGCACGGCACCGGGCTGGGCCTGTACATCGCCAGCGAACTGGCCCGCGCCAACGACGCCAGCCTCGCCCACGTGCCGGTCCCGGGCGGCGGCAGCTGCTTCCGTCTGCTGCTGGCCGGGACCCAGGCGCTGGCCCCCGCCTGAGGCGGATCGCGTTCACCCGGACAGGGGACGAAGGCCGCGACCATCGCGAGGCGCCGGTGGCCACGCGGGTCCCAGGCGCCTGCGTGCCACCCCGCCTACCGCGAAACTGAACGCTTCATGCGCGCATCCTGTCGGGATTTCCCCCAATTGGCGGCCCCGTGCCCATCCGTTAAGGTGGCGCGATGACCGACCCCCGCGGCCTTCCCCCGAGCGCGCTGATCGTCGACGACGAACACGACATCCGCGAATTGCTGGTCCTGACCCTCGGCCGCATGGGCCTGCGCACCGACACCGCCGCCACCCTCGCCGCCGCCCGCGCCCAGCTCGCCCAGGCCCGCTACGACCTGTGCCTGACCGACATGCGCCTGCCCGACGGCTCCGGCATTGACCTGGTCGCCGAGATCGCCGCGCAGCACCCCAACACCCCGACCGCGATGATCACCGCCTACGGCAACGTCGAGGCGGCGGTGGACGCGCTCAAGGCCGGCGCCTTCGACTTCGTCAGCAAGCCGGTGGACATCAACGTCCTGCGCCGGCTGGTCAAGCACGCGCTCGAACTGGGCCAGCAGCGCCGCGAGCAGACCGCGATCGTGCGCGCCGAAACCGGCCTCGGCCGGCTCGGCGGCGACTCCCCGGCGATGCAGGCCCTGCGCGCGACGGTGGCCAAGGTCGCCCGCAGCCAGGCGCCGATCTACATCGTCGGCGAGTCGGGCGTGGGCAAGGAACTGGTCGCGCGCACCATCCACGCCGAGGGCAGCCGCGCCACCGGCCCGTTCGTGCCGGTCAACTGCGGCGCGATCCCGGCCGAGCTGATGGAAAGCGAGTTCTTCGGCCACCGCAAGGGCAGCTTCACCGGCGCGCATGCCGACAAGGCCGGCCTGTTCCAGGCCGCCGAGGGCGGCACCCTGTTCCTCGACGAGATCGCCGAGCTGCCGCTGCCGATGCAGGTCAAGCTCTTGCGCGCGATCCAGGAGAAGTCGGTGCGCCCGGTCGGCGCCTCGGCCGAGGTGCCGGTGGACGTGCGCATCCTCTCGGCGACCCACAAGGACCTGTCCGCGCTGGTCGCCGACGGCCGCTTCCGCCACGACCTCTACTACCGCATCAACGTGATCGAGCTGCGCGTGCCGCCGCTGCGCGAGCGCGGCGACGACCTGCCGCAGCTCGCCGCCGGCATCCTCGCCCGCCTGTCCCAGGCCCAGCAGCGGCCGGCGCCGGCCCTGGGCGAGGACGCCCTCGCCGCGCTGCGCGCCTATCCGTTCCCCGGCAACGTGCGCGAACTGGAGAACATCCTCGAGCGCGCGCTCGCCCTCACCGACGGCGACGTGATCGACGCCGCCGACCTGCGCCTGCCGAGCGCGCCCGCACCCACCGCCGCCCCGGCCGCGGCGGCACCCCGCCCGCCGCGCGACCCGCGCACCCTCAGCCCGTTCGAAAGCGCCACCACCGCCCTGCCCTCCTACATCGAGGAAGTCGAGCGCAAGGCGATCGAACAGGCGCTGATCGACCACCGCTACAACAAGACCAAGGCCGCGGCCGCGCTGGGCATCACCTTCCGGGCGCTGCGGTACAAGCTCAAGAAGCTCGGGATCGACTGACTCCCTGCCTGACGCGAAACGTCACATCCTGACAAACCGGGGCAATATGCCGGTCCGCACTCCCGCAAGCCGCAACGCCTGCCCGCCGACTGTGTGACGGCCGCCACGGGAATCCGCCTGACCTGTTTGGCACGCCTCGTGCGTATGATGGATGCACGTGCTCACCGGCACGGCTACCTTCGGATCCGGACCGAACCGGCCCGCGGGCACGTGGATTTCAACACTCCTAGGGGAAACACCATGAAGAAGATGCAAGGCTTCACCCTGATCGAACTGATGATCGTGATCGCGATCCTCGGCATCCTGATCGCCATCGCCCTCCCGGCCTACCAGGACTACACCGTCCGCGCGAAGGTCTCCGAGTGCGTCGAAGGCGCCGCCGGCATCAAGACCAGCGTCTCCGAGTTCCGCTCCAGCAACGCCCACTTCCCGTCCGGCCTCGCTTCGGTCGGCACCACCGGCGCCGGCGGCAGCGGCGATACCAAGTACTGCGACACGCTCAGCGTTGCGTCCACCGGCGTGATTACCATCAACGTCGACGAAGCGGCGGTCGGCGTGACCTCGGGCACGATCAGCATGCAGCTGTCGCCGACGCTGAACACTGCGGGTGACATCGATTGGCGCTGCAAGAACAACAACACCACCAAGGTCGCCTACCTGCCGGCTTCCTGCCGCAACTAAGCGTCCCTGGCTTTGCGCTACATTGGACCCCGGCCTTGGCCGGGGTCCTTTTGTTTTTCCGGGGGAGAATTTCGTTGACGCGCAGGCTCCTGCCCCTGGCGCTGGCACTGCTGGCGCTGCTGCCCTTCCTTGCGGGCATCCATGGCCCTTTCCTGCATGATGACTGGGCCAACCTGCCCTTGGTCAAGGTCGGTCCGTTTTCGTGGGACGCCGCCGTCGACGTGGCGACGCGGAACAGCAGCGGCCTGCTCAAGCGGCCGCTCGCCAACCTGAGCTTCGCCGCGAACTATTGGACAACCGGCTTTACGCCGTTCTGGTTCAAGCTCACCAACCTGGCCATCCATGCCGCGTGCGGACTGCTGCTCTACGCGCTGGGCGTGCGCCTGTTCGCGTTGCTCGGGATCGGCCGTTCCGAAACCGGACGGCGCTTCGCGGCGTTGGGAGCCATGGCGCTGTGGCTGGCCCATCCGCTGCAGGTCAGCACCGTGCTGTACGTGGTGCAGCGCATGGCCCAACTGTCGACCCTGTTCGTGCTGCTCGGCGTGTACCTCCTCGTGCGCTGGCTTGGGCAGGCGCAGCGGACCTGGTCGGGCGCCTTCTGGACCGCGGCGGGAATGGCGGGATGCGGTATCGCCGGTCTAGCGTGCAAGGAGAATGCCGCCCTGCTGCCGCTGATAGCCGGCGTCGTGTTCGTGGCCTGGCGCTGGCGCGCCGCGCCCACCGCAGGCCCGCTGGACCCGCCGTCGCGCGGCCTGCTGCTGGCCACGGTCGTGCTGCCAATCGGGCTGGCCTGCCTGTTCCTGATCGCAAACCCCGACTTTTTCCTGAGCGGTTATGCCGGGCGATCGTTCAGCTTCGCCGAGCGCCAATTCACCGAAGCGGCGGCGTTGTGGTTCTACCTGCGCCTGTTCTTCCTCCCGTGGATTCCATCCATGGGCCTCTACCACGACGACTTCCCAACCCTCGGCGCGGCTTCCCCCCTCGCGTGGGCGGCCATCGCGGCCTGGGTCGCCATCCTGGCGCTCGCCTTCCGAAAGCGCCGCCAGTGGCCGTTGTTCGCCTTGGCGGTGCTCTGGTACCTGGCCGGCCACGCGATGGAATCGTCCATCTTCCCGCTGGAACTGCTGTACGAACACCGCAACTACCTGTCGCTGGCAGGCCCCTGCCTCTGGTTGGGGAACATCGCCGCCACACTGGCGGACAGGTTGCCGGCTTTCCGCCGGCTGGGCTGGCTGCTGCCTCTGTTGCTGCTGGGCGGGGTCACCGCCCATCGCGCGCATACCTGGTCCAGCGACGACCTGTTCGCGGAACTGGAGTACCGGCATCACCCGGATTCGTTCCGCGCCTTGCTGGGGGCCGCCGGGCGCGCCGCCTCCATCGGAGATTATCCGCGGGCCGACGAACTGACCCGGAAGATCAAGCAGTTGCGGCCGAACCTGATCTGGCCGCTGGTCCTCGACGTCTCCATGCAATGCATCCGCCCCTACCCGGTCGACTGGACACGCATCCATGAACGCATGCATGCGAATGGAACCCTGGATCGGCTGGACTATGCGGCCCGTGACGTCACCAATCGGGTAATTTCGGGCCAATGCGACCACCTGCAGCATCCGCAGTTCAATGCGTTGTTGGAAGACGCCTACACGCTGTCGGTCGCCCGTGATGCGGCGCTGGAGGCCGAATTGTTCGCCAGATACCGCGGCTGGATGGCCAAGGTCGACGGCGACACGGATGCGATGCGGCTTTGGTGGCGCCGTTCCAGCGACGCCAATCCGTCGAGCGTCGAGTCCCTGTTCGACCTGGCCTATGAGGAGCTCAACAGCGGCAGGCTTGGCGCGACCGGGCAACTTGTCCGAGAGCTGCGCCAGCGGACCAGGCAATATGGCCTGCACGTCGGCTACCGCATCGACGAACTGGCGGAGTTTCTGCGCCAGGCGGAACTGGCTGAACGCAACGGCCCATCGAAAACTGGACAACAGGGCGCGACCGGGGGGCCGGCCGCAGCCGTACCGGACTAGCCCACATGACAAGACGCGCGCTGATTACAGGCATCACCGGCCAGGATGGCGCCTACCTGGCCGAGTTTTTGCTCTCCAAGGGATACGAGGTCCACGGCATCAAGCGCCGGGCGTCTTCGTTCAACACCGAGCGCATCGACCATCTATACCAGGACCCACACGAGACCGACCGCCGCCTCGTGTTGCATTACGGGGACCTGACCGACGCTACCAACCTGATCCGGATACTGCAGCAGGTCCAGCCGGACGAGGTCTACAACCTCGGCGCGCAAAGCCACGTGCAGGTGTCGTTCGAAACTCCCGAGTACACCGCCAATGCCGACGGACTCGGCACGTTGCGCCTGCTGGAAGCGATCCGCATCCTCGGATTCGAGTCGAAGACCCGGTTCTACCAGGCCTCGACCTCGGAGTTGTTCGGCAAGGTCGTCCAAACGCCGCAGACCGAGACAACTCCCTTCTACCCGCGCTCCCCCTACGGGGTCGCCAAACTCTACGCCTACTGGATCACCGTCAACTATCGCGAGGCGTACGGGATGTACGCGTGCAACGGCATCCTGTTCAACCACGAATCCCCGATCCGCGGCGAGACCTTCGTCACCCGCAAGATCACCCGCGCGCTGGCGCGCATCCACCTCGGTCTGCAGGACTGCCTCCATCTCGGCAACCTCGACGCACGCCGCGACTGGGGCCATGCCCGCGACTACGTCGAAATGCAGTGGCTGATGCTGCAACAGCCCGCCCCCGAGGACTACGTCATCGCGACGGGCGAGCAGCATTCGGTGCGCGAGTTCGTCGAGCGGGCGGCGGCGGCATTGCAGATCGCCATCGAATGGCGCGGTACCGGCGCGGAGGCGCATGGCGTGGTTGCGCAGGCGTCTGTCGGCTCGCGCGCCAGGCCCGGCCAGCGAATCGTCGCGATCGATCCGCGCTACTACCGCCCGGCGGAGGTCGAAACTCTGCTCGGCGACGCGTCCAAGGCGCGCGCCAAGCTCGGCTGGCAGCCGCGAATCGGGTTTGACGCGCTCGTGCAGGAAATGGTGCAGTCCGACCTGCTGCTGGCGCAGCGGGATGCCCTGATCGTCGGCGCGGGCTATCGCGCGAACTCGCCCCAGGACTGAACGATGGACCTGCACGCGAAGATCTACGTCGCAGGCCACCGCGGCCTGGTGGGCAGCGCCGTCGTCCGGCGCTTGCACGCCGCCGGCGCCCGGAACCTCATCCTGCGCACGCACGCAGAGCTCGACCTCACCGACCAGGCGGCCGTCGAGCACTTCTTCGCCGACGAGCGCCCTGACTACGTGTTCCTGTGCGCGGCCAAGGTCGGCGGCATCCATGCCAACAACACCTATCCCGCCGAGTTCATTCGGGACAATCTGGCCCTGCAGACCAATGTCATACATTCCGCGTGGAAGAATGGAGCCCGAAAGCTCCTCTTCCTTGGCTCCTCATGCATTTACCCCCGGCTGGCCGAGCAACCGCTGCGCGAGGATGCGCTGCTCACCGGGCCGCTGGAGCCTACGAACGAAGCCTATGCAATCGCGAAGATTGCAGGATTGAAAATGTGCCAGGCATACCGGCGTCAATACGGTTTCGACGCCATCGTGGCGATGCCCACCAATCTCTATGGCCCCGGAGACAACTATCATCCGGAGAACTCACACGTGGTGCCGTCGCTGATCCGCCGCTTCCATGAAGCCAAGTCCACTAATGCGCCGGAAGTCACCATATGGGGTACGGGTACTCCTTTGCGAGAACTGATGCATGCCGATGACCTTGCCGATGCGCTATTGCTGCTCATGCAGCGCTACAGCGACGAAGCGATGATCAACGTAGGATCAGGCCAGGAAGTGAGCATCGCAGAACTTGCGATGCTGATCGCCGAGGTGGTCGGTTATCCGGGAAACTTGGTATTCGATTCGTCGAAGCCAGACGGAACGCCACGCAAACGCTTGGATACTTCACGCCTGAATGCGCTTGGCGAGATAACACGCACTCCTCTTGTCCCCGGCCTTCGTGACGCCTATGCATGGTTTCTGGCCAACCAGCCCTTGTAACCGACGCCTTTCACGATGCTCAAGCATCTGATCAGTCCTGTCTGGGCCGTCTTGGAGTACGGCTGGTATCCGTTAATCCTTTTTTTTGACAACGCCTTGGTTCCTGCATCGTCTCGGTCCGGAGCACTACGGATACTGGATGCTGATGACCGCAACAGTTGGCTTCGGTGGCGCGCTTAACGTTGGCATGGGCGCTGCCACCATCAAGGTTGTGTCCACGGACATCGGGCGCGGCGAAAGTACCGAACTGCGACTTCGAGCATCGCTCGGAATTGCAATGATTGGTGGTGCTGCGCTTTCGGTGCTCGTCATCTTTATTTATCTATTCGCGGGCGACGTCCTTCTCGGAAAAATGGGCGAAAGCCAGAGCATGGTTCGGTCAACCGCTTTTACTGCAGCGGTGTTGCTTTGGCTTGAACAGATCGACAACGTCGCCAGCTCATCAATGAAGGGAGCAGAACGTTTCGGGAACGCAGCGCGGTTGGAAATCATTGGGAAAGGAGTGCAGATCGGGCTTGCAGTGCTCGCCACATGGCACTCACCAACACTGGCAGCCTTGTATTTCGCATTGGTGTCAGGCGCTCTAATCCGCCTTACGGCGAAGCTGATGGTAGCCAGACAGTTGCTCGGCCTAACCACGTGGCGTCCGTCCTTGCATGGAGCGGCCGACGTCCTCCATTTCGCTGCGTGGGGGTGGCTGCAGGGAATCGGAAGCGTGCTCTTCGGAGTTGCCGATCGGATGGTGGTCGGGGCGATGCTAGGCGCCACGAGTTTAGCCTACTACTCAATTGCCTCACAATTGGCGATGCAAGTTCACGCCATCTCTGCGGCAGGGCTGAGCGTGATCTTCCCGCTCGTCAGCCGAAAGCTGGAAGGCAGCAACAAGGTGAAACTCTTGCCGCTGGCTCGACTCACCATTGGTGGTAATTTGGTGCTCAGTAGCGCACTCGCGGTTGGGCTGTTACTGCTGGCACCATTGATTCTCGAGCCTTGGATCGGCTCTGAGGCGGCGGCGGCCGTCGGCCGCTTACTCCCCTGGCTTATCGGCGCTTACTGGCTGCTGGCGCTGAATGTCGCACCCTTCTACATGCTACTTGGCATGGGGCGCGTCCGATTCGTCGGATTAACGGTACTTGGTGCGGGGGTAGTCGGTATCGGGGCGATGTGGGAGACGATCCGCATGCTTGGATTCTACGGATCACCGGCGGGACGTGGGATCTATGCGCTGGTCTCGCTCGTCTTGCTGATGCCTATCGCGCAACATCTTTTGAGAGAGCGCCGCGACGGCCTCAGGCGGCGTCTCGCGCGGAAACAAGTAGACCCCATTCTTGATCACGAGCCAGCGCCATGAGCGACAAGGCTTCCCAGTGCCCATGTTGTGGCGCCAGTGACCCGAAATGGCTCGGTGCATTGCCAGACAGCGAATGGTTCGCAGGTAAACGATTAACGCACCGACTGAATGGCGGCGCCCTATATCGATGTAAAACGTGTTTTCTCAAATTCCGATTTCCTCTCGAAGACCCTGCGTCATACCACACCCTCTATGACAACGCGGAAACGCGCACATGGCCAGCACAGAGCCGGCGTATCGATTGGGACCTCATCCTCGAGCAAATCTCCCACTTCAAACCCGAAGGCGGCAAGGTGCTAGATTTTGGTTGCTATTCCGGAGGGTTGCTGTCTCGGCTTGATGGCCGCTACGAGCGCTTCGGTATTGAAATCAACCGCGAAGCTGCACGAATCGCCCAAGAGGCCGCGGGCGCGCACCTGTGGAACAACCTTGAAGCGATGCCCGCTGACCAACGGTTTGACGTCATTGTGATTGCGGACGTGCTGGAGCACGTACCCAACCCGCAAACTTTGTTTGACCATTTGAAACGTAATCTCGGGAAAGACGGAATCGTTGTTGCCACTACGGGTGACGCAGACAACCCTTTATGGAACTGGTTTGGCGCCAACTGGTGGTATTGCTTCTATCCCGAGCACGTCTCCTTCGTCTCAAAAAAATGGGTTGAGCAGATCCTACTTCCAAACGGTTGGTCGCTGATGACGTACAAGCGCTTTCGGTACCGGCGTCTAAGCCCCTTTCTTGGCTTGGTCGAACTCGCTTCCGCTTGTATGTATGGGTTGTTCCCGCGCGCCTACCTTCACATCCAATCGGTCTTGAAGAGGTCTCGAGCATTGACCAGTGCCCCAGGCAATAGCGTTACCGCAGACCACCTCTTGATAACTTTGGCCAGAAAGCGATCATCATGAGTCTTGCGTCTCTAGAGTCGCTGCTGCGACGCGCCATCAATCACTGCGGCTTCGATCTCACTCGTTACCGACCGGAAGCATCGGAAGCCGGCCGTCTAGCCAGAATGTTGCAACACAACGAGGTGAACTTGGTAATCGACGTTGGCGCTAACGTCGGTCAATATGCACGACGACTTCGCCAAGCCGGCTATGCCGGCCGCATACTGTCTTTTGAGCCCCTACTAGAGGCGCACGCGCGCCTTCTAGCCCTTTCACGAAACGACCCCCATTGGACGGTCGGACCGCGAGTTGCAATCGGCGACAGAGAACACGAAGTTGAACTACACATCTCCGGTAACTCGGTCAGCAGTTCTGTGCTGGAAATGCTTGATAGCCATATTGCCGCCGCCCCTGGGTCGGAATACGTCGCCACGGAGCGCGTCAGCATGGCGACCCTGGATGGCCTGCTGCGGGAGCATCTTCATAAGGACGTAAGGCCATTCCTTAAGGTCGATACTCAAGGCTTTGAGGACCGCGTATTGGCTGGAGCCTCAGCAGTCTTGGCCCAAGCACGGGGGGTGCAATTGGAGTTGTCTCTGGTATCGCTCTATGAAGGACAACAACTGTTTGAGCCATTGATGGATCACCTCAGCAGGACCGGGTTTTCGGTGTGGGCCATCTGGCCGGGCTTCTGCGATGCCGCTACCGGCCGCATGCTCCAGGTAGACGCCGTCTTCTTCCGGAGTTAGCCGCCATGTCTTCCCCGCGGCTTTCCATCATCATTGCCACTTGGAACGCGGCGCGCACGCTCGAGCGCTGCCTTGCTTCTATCGTGGCGCAGTCGTTCACAGACTGGGAGTTGCTCATATCCGACGGTGAATCCTCGGACGAAACGGTCAATCTAATCCAGAAGCACCAGGGTCGCATTTCGTGGTGGCGATCAAGCAAGGACGATGGCATTTATGACGCATGGAATAGGGCGCTCGAGCATGCGAAGGGCGAATACGTCTGTTTTCTTGGCGCCGATGATGAATTGGAGAGTAGTCAAGCGCTTGCGACCCTGTTCACGGCCGCTGCAGAACGCCGATTTGATCTGATCACGTCGCGCGGCCGGATGGTCGATCCCTCCCGCAGGAAGGAAGAGATATTTGGCTCTAGCTGGAATTACAAGCGCCTCGGGCGTCGCATGGTCGTCTGCCATCCGGGACTCTTACACCATCGCTCCTTGTTCGAACGTTACGGCATGTTCGATACGCGATACCGGATCGCGGGGGATCTTGAATTCCTGCTCCGTTTGCCCGAAGAACTGGAAACGCTCGACGTAGAAGAGACCACGGTCATTATCGAGCTCGGTGGCGTAAGCAGGAAGAACATACTGGCAAGGCTGCGGGAGCAACGCATCGCTTTATCGCATTGCCCGCGCTTTGGGCCGGTCCGTGCGCACTTAGTTTGGATTGACAAACTATGGCGATATCCAATCGCGCGTCTTTTTGGCATTTCGCACTAAATGCGTATCCTGTTCGTCTGCAAGCGTCACCCGCAGCAGCGAGATTTGATCGAGCGTCCGTACGGCCGTTTCCACCATCTGCCGACTCATCTCGCCGCGCTCGGTCACGACGTGGGGGTGGCGACCTGTAGCTATCGGGGACTGCCGTCGCTCGAATTCGATCGCCAGGATGTCGCCTGGTTCAGCGACGACGTGGTCGCGCTTGGCGTTCCGCGCTTCCTGCATGCGATCCGGCGCCGCGCCATCGCGTTCGCACCGGACTGGGTCGTCGGCTGCTCCGACGCATGGTTCGGTCCGCTGGCGCGGCACTTGGCGCGACGCTCCGGTGCGAAGCTGGCCATCGACGCCTACGATAACTACGAAGCCTACATGCGCTGGAACCTGCCGCTGCACTGGGCGTGGCGCAGGGCGTTGCGCGCCGCGCCGCTGGTCACGGCGGCGGGGCCACAGCTGGCGGACCACCTCGACTTACACCGCCTTGGCCGCCCGCCCGCCCAGGTGCTGCCGATGGCAGCCGATCCGGAGTTCCATCCGCGCGATCGCGACGCATGCCGCAACGCTCTCGGTCTGCCTTCACATGCGCCGCTGCTGGGGTATGTCGGCAGCTGGACGCGCAGCCGCGGCACCCACCTGATCCTGGACGCGTTCGCGCGGGTGCGCGCCCGCCGGCCCGACGCGCGGCTGGTACTCAGCGGCCGGCCGCCACCAGAGGCGTTACGCGTTCCCGGCATAATCGGTGTCGGCTACCTGCCGGACGCGCAGTTGCCCGTGCTGGTAGGCGCGCTCGACGTCGCCGGCATCGTCACCGCCGATACGGCATTCGGCCGTTTCAGCTATCCGGCGAAGCTGTGTGAGGCCATGGCCTGCGGCACGTCGGTCGTCGCCACCGCGACTGCACCGTTGCGCTGGATGTTGGGCGGCGATCCGCGCCACCTCGCGCCGCTCGGCGACCCCGCCGCGTTCGCCGATCGGGTACTCGCATTGCTCGATGCGCCGTCCGCGAATTACCCCCCGCAACCGGACTGGGCGACGCTGGCCGCACAACTAGCGGCGCTGCTGGCCACGCACTGACGCAGCGATCAGCGGGACGAGCAGCGTCTTCACTTCCGCATCGAACCGATCCCAGGAAAAGCGCGCGGCGGCGGCGCGGCAACGGGCGCGGTCGTAACCCTCGCCGAGCCAGCGCAGAATCTCCGCGGTGAGGCCCTCGTAGTCGGTAGCCGCCACCAGCGCGCCGCTATCCGCGGTCACCGCATCAGCGACGCCGCCCACGTCGAATGCCACCGTTGCCAGTCCTTGCGCCGCGGCCTCGATCGCCACCATGCCGAATCCCTCGACGTCGCCCGCGACCTCCCGAACCGGGAAGACGTGCAGGTCGGCCCCCGCATAGGCCTCCTGCAGGGTGGTGTCGTCGCAGGCGCCGAGCAGACGCACGGCCGACGCCACACCGGCGCATTCAGCGATAGACAGCAGTTCCGCGCTGCCACCGCCGACGCGATGCAGGGCATCGGGTGCGTCGTTGCCGATCACCGCGAGGACGAGATCCGGATACCGCGCGCGCAGTGCCGGCAGGGCGCACGCCACGAAGGCGGCGAGGCCCTTGCGGGCGGTCAGGCGGCCGACCGACAGCAGCACCGGGGCATCGCCGAGACCAAACCGGCGCCGGAACCGCTCGCGTGCGGCCGGCTGAGGCGCCGGTAGTTCGGTGCCCGGGTTGACGACGTGCGCACGCTGCTCCGCGACACCGGCCTGGATGGCGAGCCGGCGGGTGTTGCGGCTGTTGACGATCGCAATGTCGGTTCGCCGGATCGCAGGAAGCCACACCGCGCGATACACCGGCTGATCGACGATCAGGTCGAGTCCGTGCAGATAAACCGCGCTGCGCGCCCGCGCGACGCCAGCCGCGAGCTTGGCCAGAGGCGCGCTCAGTCCGCTGCCGGCAAGCACGAGATGGGGGCGCCGGCGCACTACGCTCGCCAGTGCCGCGGTCGCGGCGGCCGGAACGAATTTCCACAAGGGACTCGCCGGCACCTCGCGGCTCCTGGCCCAGCGCATGGATGCGCCGCAGCCGACCGGCCCCACGACTTCGACCTCGGCCCACTCGGCGAGGCCCGCGGCGAGCCGGTGATTGAGCTTTTCCATGCCGCCCAGCAGCGGCGGCAGGTTGCGCGTCACCAGCAGGATGCGGGGGCGGGTCCCGCTATCAGTCATCGCGTCGGTAGGTGAGATTGGTGATTTGCTCGGACACCAGGCCGATCAGGAACACGATCACCGCGGCACTGAGCAGCAACGCGCTCATGTTGGTGAAACGATGCTCGGTGGCGAAAGTCCAGCCGTAGTAACCGAAGCCGAGCAACAGGAATGCGAGGCCCACCGGCGCGAACAGCTTCAACGGCGAATACAGCGTCGCGATCCGGAAGATGATCAGCAGGAAGCGCGCGCCGTCGCGCAGCGGCCGGATATGGCTTTTGCCGATGCGCTTGGCGACCGGAATGGAGACATAGGCCACCGGATACGCGCTGCGGAAGAACGCCATCGTGCTGGTGGTCGGGTAGCTGAAGCCGTTCGGCAGCAGGTGCAGGAACTCGCGGAAGCGGTCCGCGCGCACCGCGCGGAAGCCGGACGTGAGGTCGGCGACCCGGTGACCGGTCATCCAGCTGGCGAGACGATTGTAGAAGGCATTGGCGGCGCCGCGGCCGGCGTTGGCCTGGCCGGAGGCGTCGCGCGCGCCGACCACCATGTCGTAGCCGGCCTCCAGCTTCTCCAGCAGGCGCGGGATCAGGGCCGGGTCGTGCTGGCCGTCGGCGTCCATGAACACCAGGACCTCGCCGCCGGCCGCGCGGGCGCCACGCTTGATCGCCGCGCCGTTGCCCATCGGGTACGGCGAGGACAGGACCCGCGCGCCGTGCCCGGCCGCGACCGCGGCGGTCCCGTCGCTGGAGCCGTCGTCCACGACGATGACCTCCGCCCCGGGCAGGCAGGCGCGCAGGGCCGGCAGCGTCCGCTTCAGGCCCTCGGCTTCGTTCTTGGCTGGCAGGATGACCGAGATGTGCATGCGACCCCCTGCCGGCAAGGGTAGCCGGAAGGGCGGGGGATGGGCAGGCCGGTCGGGGCGCGCGTGCGAAGACTCACCCCCATCCCGGCCTTCCCCCGCAAGCGGGGGAAGGAGAGGAAGCCCGGTCTTCCCTCTAGCGGGGAAGGAGAGGCGCCAGCGGGCGCGGCCTCCATTCAGCACGTTAAGAACATCGGCTTGGCCGCTGAAACATTTGGAAAAGCGGTACCGCAGCCCGCTTGTGCCCCGGCGGGTTTGGGGTAAAGTCGAGTTTGGGGAAGTACCTGGATACGCACGTATGGCCGCGAACCTGGCCGGAATCACGGGCATTGCCCGGCGCCTGGTGATGGACGGCGCGCTGGAGGAAGCGGCCGCCCGCGAGGCGATGGACGCGGCCACCCGCGAGAAGCGTCCGCTCGCCGGCTACCTGCTCGAGAAGAAGCTGATCGCGCCGGCGGACCTGGCCGCCGCCAACTCGATCGAGTTCGGCATGCCGATCTTCGACGTCGCGGCGATGGACCCGGCGCAGTCGGCGATCAAGCTGGTCAGCGAGGAGCTGGTCCGCAAGCACAACGCGCTGCCGCTGTTCAAGCGCGGCGGCCGCCTGTTCGTCGGCATCGCCGACCCGACCAACACCCGCGCGCTCGACGAGATCAAGTTCCACGTCAACCTGACCGTGGAAGCGATCCTGGTCGACGAGGAGCGCATCCGCCGCACCATCGACCAGTGGCTGGAGCAGGGAGACTCGCTGTCCGATGCGGTCGGCGACAGCGAGGGACTGGAATCGCTGGAGACGTCCGGCGGCGACGAGGATCTCGCCGGCAGCGATGCCGGCGTCGACGCCAAGGGCGACGACACCCCGGTCGTCAAGTTCATCAACAAGGTGCTGGTGGACGCGATCCGCCGCGGCGCCTCGGACATCCACTTCGAGCCCTACGAGACCGAGTACCGGGTGCGCCTGCGCATCGACGGCATGCTCAAGCAGGTGGCCAAGGTGCCGGTCAAGCTGCAGGCGCGCATCGCCGCGCGCCTGAAGGTGATGGCGCAGCTGGACATCGCCGAGAAGCGCGTGCCGCAGGACGGCCGCATCAAGCTCAACCTCTCCAAGACCAAGCAGATCGACTTCCGCGTCAGCACCCTGCCGACGCTATTCGGCGAGAAGATCGTGCTGCGCATCCTGGATGCGGGCGCTGCCAAGCTCGGCATCGACAAGCTCGGCTACGAGGACGACCAGAAGAAGCTGTTCCTCGACGCGATCAAGAAGCCCTACGGGATGGTGCTGGTGACCGGCCCGACCGGTTCGGGCAAGACCGTGTCGCTGTACACCGCGCTGAACATCCTCAACGACGAGACCCGCAACATCTCCACCGTCGAGGACCCGGTCGAAATCCGCGTGCCGGGCATCAACCAGGTGCAGATGAACGTCAAGCGCGGCATGACCTTCGCCGCCGCGCTGCGCAGCTTCCTGCGCCAGGACCCGGACGTGATCATGGTCGGCGAGATCCGCGACCTGGAAACCGCCGAGATCGCGGTCAAGGCCGCGCAGACCGGCCACATGGTGCTGTCCACCCTGCACACCAACGACGCGCCGCAGACCATCGCGCGCCTGATGAACATGGGCGTGGCGCCGTTCAACATCACCTCGTCGGTGACGATCGTGATCGCCCAGCGCCTCGCCCGCCGCCTGCACGACTGCAAGCGCGAGGTGCAGTTGCCGGAGCACGCGCTGCTGGCCGAAGGCTTCACCCACGAGGAGATCGCCGCCGGGCTGACCCTGTACGAGGCGGTCGGCTGCGCGGAGTGCACCGAGGGCTACAAGGGCCGCACCGGCATCTACCAGGTCATGCCGATGACCGAGGAGATCCAGGCGATCATCCTCGCCGGCGGCAACGTCCAGCAGCTGACCGAGGCGGCGCAGAACGCCGGCGTGCGCGACCTGCGCCAGTCCGCGCTGCTGAAGGTAAAGAACGGCATCGTCGACCTCGCCGAAATCAACCGCGTCACCAAGGACTGAACCCATGGCCGTGACCCGATCCAACATGAAGCAGGCCGCCGCTGCCCGCCAGCTCGACCCGCTGCAGACGTTCGTCTGGGAAGGCACCGACAAGCGTGGCACCAGGATGAAGGGCGAGCAGGCGGCCAAGACCGCCGGCCTGCTGCGTGCCGAGCTGCGCCGCCAGGGCATCAACCCGACCGTGGTCAAGCCCAAGCCCAAGCCGCTGTTCGGCGGCGCCGGCAAGCGCATCACGCCGAAGGACATCGCGATCTTCAGCCGTCAGCTCGCGACCATGATGAAGTCCGGCGTGCCGATCGTGCAGGCGCTGGAGATCATCGCCGGCGGCCAGAAAAACCCACGTGTTTCTGATCTGGTGAACAGCCTGCGCAGTCAGATCGAGGCAGGCTCCGCCCTGTCCGAAGCCTTGAACAAGCATCCGGTCCAGTTCGATGAGCTGTACCGCAACCTGGTTCGCGCCGGTGAATCGGCGGGCGTGCTGGAAACGGTGCTCGACACGATCGCGAGCTACAAGGAAAACATTGAGGCCCTCAAGGGCAAGATCAAGAAGGCGTTGTTCTACCCGGCCACCGTGATCGCGGTGGCGATCCTCGTCAGCGCGATCCTGTTGATCTTCGTGGTGCCGCAATTCGAACAGGTCTTCGCCAGCTTCGGCGCGGAATTGCCCGCCTTCACGCGACTGATCATCGGGGCCAGTGACTTCATGATCGCCTACTGGTGGCTGGTCCTGCTGGTCGCGGTAGGCGGCGGCGTTGCACTGGTGATGCTCAAGAACCGGTCCCCGGCATTCTCCGACGCGCTCGACCGCATGATGCTCAAGCTACCGGTGATCGGGCAGATCATGCACAACTCGGCGATCGCGCGCTTCTCGCGCACACTGGCGGTCACCTTCAAGGCCGGCGTGCCGCTGGTCGAAGCGCTGGACACGGTCGCCGGCGCCACCGGCAGCCGGGTCTACGAGAAGGCGGTGCTGCGCATCCGCGACGACGTCGCGGTCGGCTACCAGGTCAACGTGGCGATGCGGCAGACCCAGCTGTTCCCGCATATGGTGATCCAGATGACCGCGATCGGCGAGGAGGCCGGCGCGCTGGACGCGATGCTGTTCAAGGTCGCGGAGTTCTACGAGGCCGAGGTGAACAACGCGGTGGACGCGCTTTCCAGCCTGCTCGAGCCGATGATCATGATCTTCATCGGCGGCATCGTGGGCTGCATGGTGGTCGGCATGTACCTGCCGATCTTCAAGCTCGCCGCCGCCATCTGACCGATGGCGTTCCTCGACCAGAACCCCGGCCTCGGCTACCCCGCCGCGGCCGGCCTCGGCCTGCTGCTGGGCAGTTTCCTGAACGTGGTCATCCTGCGCCTGCCCCGGCGCCTGGAATGGCAGTGGAAGCGCGACAGCCGCGAGGTGCTCGGCGAGCCCGAGCTGTACGACCCGCCGCCGCCCGGCATCGTGGTCGAACGCTCGCACTGTCCGCACTGCAAGCACCCGCTGCGCTGGTACGAGAACATCCCGGTGCTGAGCTGGTTGGCACTGCGCGGCCGCTGCCGCAGCTGCCACGCGCCGATCTCCTGGCAGTACCCGCTGGTCGAGCTGCTGACCATGCTGCTGGTGCTGGCCTGCGTCTGGCGCTTCGGCTTCGGCTGGCACGGCTTCGGCGCGATCGTGCTGAGCTGCTTCCTGGTCGCGCTGTCCGGGATCGACCTGCGCACCCAGCTGCTGCCCGACCAGCTCACCCTGCCGCTGATGTGGCTGGGCCTGGTCGCCAGCATCGACGCGCTGTACCTCACGCCCAAGCAGGCGATGACCGGGGCGATGGTCGGTTACCTCAGCCTGTGGTCGGTGTGGTGGCTGTTCAAGCAGCTGACCGGCAAGGAAGGCATGGGCCACGGCGACTTCAAGCTGCTGGCCGCGCTCGGCGCGTGGGTCGGGCTGAAGGGCATCCTGCCGACCATCCTGCTGTCCTCGCTGGTGGGCGCGATCGTCGGCTCGGTCTGGCTGGCGGCGAAGGGGCGCGACCGCGCCACGCCGATTCCGTTCGGGCCCTACCTCGCGGTCGCGGGCTGGATCGTCTTCTTCTGGGGCGGCGACCTGCTGGACCTGTACCTGCGCTTCGCCGGGCTGAGGTAGCGCCGCGCGCCCTCACCCCAACCCTCTCCCGCAAGCGGGAGAGGCAGCACGGCGGGGCGCGGCGCTCCTCTTGCTGTCACCTCTCCCGCCTTCGGGAGAGGTCGAGCGCGCAGCGCGAGGGTGAGGGCGCCGCTGTTGGCGCAAGACTCAACCACGCCCCAACCCTCCCCCGCTGCGCGGGAGAGGGAGCACGGCGGGGCGCGGCGCTCTCCTTGCTGTCACCTCTCCCGCCTGCGGGAGAGGTCGAGCGCGCAGCGCGAGGGTGAGGGCGCCGCTGTTGGCGCAAGACTCACCCCCGCCCCAACCCTCCCCCGCTGCGCGCGGGAGGGAGCGTGCCCCGGAGAGAGGACTGCGGCGCAAGCTGCCTCCCTTCTCCCGCTCGCGGGAGAAGGTGCCGAAGGCGGATGAGGGCAACGCGACCGCATGGATGCGCTCCACCGCCCGCTGCTGCATGCTGTGCCGCGTAGCCAGCACGCGAGGCGCCCATGGCCCGTTACATCGTCGGACTGACCGGAGGCGTGGCCTCCGGCAAGAGCGCGCTGGCGCGCGAATTCGTCGCGCTGGGCGCGAGCGTGGCCGACGCCGACATCGCCGCGCGCGAGGCCGTGGCGCCCGGCACGCCGGGATTGGCGGAGGTGGTGGCGGCGTTCGGGAGCGACGTGCTCGATGGCGAGGGCGCGCTCGACCGCGCGGCGATGCGCCGTCGCGTGTTCGACGACGATGCCGCGCGCCGCCGGCTGGAGGCGATCGTGCATCCGCGCGTGCGCGCGGCCTTGCGTGCGCGATGCGAAGCGGCGCCCGGGCCCTACGCGATCGCCGCGATCCCGCTGCTCGCCGAAGGCGGCGGCCGCGACGCCTATCCCTGGCTCGACCGCATCCTGGTCGTGGACGTGCCGCGCGACGTCCAGCACGCCCGCCTGCTGCGGCGCGACGGCATCGACGCCGCGCTGGCCGACCGCATGATCGCAGCCCAGGCCACGCGCGCGGCGCGGCTGGCGATCGCCGACGACGTGGTCGCCAACACCGGCACCCTGGCCGAGCTGCAGGCGCAGGCGCGGGCGCTGGACGCGATGTACCGCGCCCTGGCCGCCGCGGAGCTGCCGGCGGCGTAGGCGCCGGCTGTCGCCTTCGCTGTCACCTCTCCCGTTGACGGGAGAGGTCGAGCGCGCAGCGCGAGGGTGAGGGTGCCGCTGTTGGCGCAAGTCTCACCCCCCCACCCCAACCCTCCCCCCCTGCGCGGGGGAGGGAGCAAAAGCAAGAGCGCCCTCACCCCAACCCTCTCCCGCAAGCGGGAGAGGGGGAACGGCCGGCGTGGCGCGGGAAGGAAGCGCGGAACGCCGGACACGCAGCGGGGCTTGCACCTCTCCCGCTTGCGGGAGAGGGGAACTGCCGGCGCGTCGATGCTGTTGTCACCTCTCCCGCTTGCGGGAGAGGTCGAGCGCGCAGCGCGAGGGTGAGGGCGCCGCTGTTGGCGAAAGACTCACTCCCGCCCCAACCCTCCCCCGCTGCGCGGGGAGGGAGCTCAGGCCACTTCCAGCATCGGCGGCAGCGGGCAATGCAGGGCGGCGCACAGGGTGCGCAGCAGTTCGGCCTCGGGCACGCAGACGGTGCCGTCGAAGGCGATCGCGGCGGTGATGCCCTCGACCAGCACCTGCTTGGCGAGCGGGTCCAGCGCGTCCAGCTTGGCGAGCACGCCATCCAGCGCGAGCACGCCATCGGCCGGCGATGCGTAGGGCAGGTGCGCGCGCGGCAGCACGCGCTGCATGCCGGCGAGGTAGGCGCGCTGGGCCTGCGCCGGATCGGCGTGTCCCGCCTGGGCGACCACCGCGAGCAGGGTCGCCACCGGCGCGGCGACCTGGGGCAGCTTGCGCCGGCCGAACTGCGCGTGCCGCCCCGGCTCCAGCGATTCGCGCACCTGCACCTGCAGCAGCGTGCCCAGGCAGTATTCGAACAGCGACACCGCGCCGTCGGCGTGCGCCATCGCGTGCACGCTGTCGAGGAAGACGTCGAGCTCCGGCCGCGGGCGCAGGCGCAGCACCGGGAAGGCCAGCGCTGCCAGCGGCAGGCGCAGGGCCGGATGCAGGTGGGCGAGCTCCTGCCGGCGCAGCTGCTGCGCGCGCTCGGCCATGGCGATGCCGAGGCGGGCGCGCACTTCCTCCAGCTGGCGCTCGGCGAGGGTGCCGTCCTCGTCCAGCAGCAGCGCGCACAGCAGCGGCATGACGTCCTCGCGGCTGGCGGCCAGTGCGCGCAGCGACTCGGGCATGTGCGCGGCGATCGCGTCGGCGCGCCGGTAGTCGTCGGCTTCCGGCTGCGCGACCTGGGCCGCGACCATCGCCGGACTGAGCGCGATCGCGCTTGCCGGATCCGGCAGCCGCCCGCCCTCGTGCGCGACCAGGCCCAGCCGCGCGTCCTCCTCCAGGCCGTCCGGCGGCGCCGCCAGCCACTGCGCCTGCAGCCGCGCGAGTTCCTCCCCGCGGAACGACGGGTCCAGCGCCTGGATCCGCGCGAGCAGCGGCGGGTGGGTCGCGAACAGGCCGCGGAAGCCGACGCCGTCGCCGAACAGCATGTGGCTGACTTCCTCCGCGTCCCCGCGGTCGCTCAGCCGCGAGCCCTCGTGCAGGCCGGCGATCTTCTTCAGCGCGCCGGCCAGCCCCTGCGTCTGGCGGGTGAACTGCACCGCGCTCGCATCGGCCAGCGACTCGCGGCTGCGGCTCACCCCGGCCTTGATCATGCGCGCGAAGAACAGGCCGACGTAGCCGACCACCATCGCCACCAGCGCCGCCACCAGCACCGCGCCCGCACCCTTGGAATTGCGCCCCCGTCCGCCGAACTGCAGCACCTTGCGCCCGATCAGGGCGAGCATGAGGATGCCGAACAGCACGCCGATCAGGCGGATGTTCAGGCGCATGTCGCCGTTGAGGATGTGGCTGAACTCGTGGGCGATGACGCCCTGCAGTTCGTCGCGGTTGAGCCGCTCGAGCGCGCCGCGGGTGACCGCGATGGCGGCGTCGGACGGGGCGTAGCCGGCGGCGAAGGCGTTGATCGCCTGCTCGTGCTCGAGCACGTACAGGCGCGGCATCGGCACGCTCGAGGCGATCGCGATCTCCTCGACCACGTTGCGCAGCCTGCGCAGGTTGAAGTCGGTGGTGTCGGCCGGGACCGGCGTGCCGCCCATCTGCAGGGCGACCGCCTCGCCGCCGCCGCGCAGCGACGCGATCCGGTACAGCGAGCCGAGCCCGATCACCGCCAGCGTGGCGAGCGTCGCGAACACCAGCATCGCCCCGCCACCGCCCTGCCCGTCTTCGCGGCCGATGCCGGTGAACAGCAGCACCGCGAGGTCGACCGCGACGACGATGCCGAGCACCGCCAGCGCGAACAGCACCACCAGCCGCGTCGAGGCGCGGCGCGCGGCGGCCTGGCGTTCGAAGAAGTTCATCGGGCGTCGCTCCTTCCCCCGCGTGCGGGGGAAGGTCGGGATGGGGGCAAGCCAGGGCGGGTCGGCGCCACCACGCACCCCCGCCCCGGCCCTCCCCCGCGCGCGGGGGAGGGAGTCATGTCAGAACTGCACCTTCGGCGCCGCCCGCACCTCGGCCTGCTGCTCGGTGGGGATCTGCAGCAGCGCGGCGGGCAGGAACCGGAAGAAGCCGGCGATCATGCTGGCCGGGAACACCTCGCGGCGGTTGTTGTAGGCCATCACCGCGTCGTTGTAGGCCTGGCGCGCGAAGGCCACCTTGTTCTCGGTGGAGGTCAGCTCCTCGGAGAGCTGCATCATGTTCTGGTTGGCCTTGAGGTCCGGGTAGGCCTCGGCCACCGCGAGCAGGCGGCCGAGCGCGCCGTTGAGCGCGCCCTCCGAGGCACCCAGCGCGGCCATCGCCGAGGGGTCGCCCGGGCTGGCCTTCGCCGCCGACAGCCCGGCCATCGCCGCGCCGCGGGCGGCGATCACCGCCTCCAGGGTCTCCCGCTCGTGCCTGATGTAGCCCTTGACGGTCTCGACCAGGTTCGGGATCAGGTCGAAGCGGCGTTGCAGCTGCACGTCGATCTGGGCGAAGGCGTTCTTGTAGGCGTTGCGGGCGGTGACCAGCCCGTTGTAGAGACCGATCGCCCAGAAGGCGACCACCACGACGATGACGACCAGGATCAGAAGCGCGACCATCGAAGTCCCCCGGATGTGGATGCTGACGCCTTCACGACACCGGTCACGACAGGATCGGACTTCCGCCCCCGATTCAGGCAGGCTCCGGAACTGACGCTATGATCGGTCCGCAGGTGGAGCATACGCAGGGGGAGCGCCCGATGAAAGGCGAACTGGCGCGGCGGCAGCGTCGCAACTGGCGGATCGGCGCGTGCGCCCTCCTGTTGCCGCTGGCGCTCGGGACCACGGCGCAGACCGCGCCGTCCGAGCGTCCGGCCCTGGTCGCGCAGGCGCAGGCCCCTACGGTCGGCGCGGCGGCAGCCAGCATCGCGGTGCCCGCACCGATCGCAAGCCGGCCGCTGCCGCCGCTCCCGGCGGACTTCGACACCACCGAGTTCGAGGCGATCGCGCAATCGCTGGTCGCCGACCAGCGCGTGCCGGGGCTGGCGATGGCGATCGTGCGCGGCGGCCAGGTGCTCAGCGCGCGCGGCTACGGCGTGACCGACGCCGATGGCGGCGAGCCGATCGACGCCCACACCGTGTTCCGCCTCGCCTCGCTGTCGAAGGCCTTCGCCGGCACCGTCACCGGGCTGCTGGTGAACCAGGGCGCGCTGCGCTGGGACAGCCGCGTCACCGAGTACATGCCGGCGCTTCAGTTGTCCGAGCCGGGCGCGGCGCAGGAGCTCACCGTCGCCGAAGTGCTGAGCCATCGCGTGGGCCTCACCCGCAACGCCTACGACCGCGACATCGAGGCCAACGCCGACTACGCGAGCCTCGTGCAGAAGCTCGCGTACGCACCGATGACCTGCCGGCCCGGCGAGTGCTACGCCTACCAGAACGTCGCCTTCAGCCTGATCGGCGACGTCGTCGCCCAGGCCAGCGGCCGCAGCTATGCCGACGCGGTGTCGCGGCTGATCTTCCAGCCGCTGGGCATGCGCGACGCGAGCGTCGGACTGGAAGGGATCGAGGCCAGCCCGCGCTGGGCGCGCCCGCACGTGCGCGGCCGCGGCGGCTGGGTCGCGGTGACCCCGAAGCCGACCTATTACCGGGTCGCCCCCGCCGCCGGGGTCAACGCCAGCATCGCCGACATGGCGCAGTGGCTGATCGCGCAGTCGGGGCACCGGCCGGACGTGCTGCCGGCGTCGCTACTGGAGACGCTGCACGCGCCGCTGATCGAAACGCCCGGCGAGATGCACGGCTCGGCGTGGCGGCGCGAGCGCCTGTTCGACGCCGGCTACGCGATCGGCTGGCGCGTGTACGACTACGCCGGCCACCGCATGGTCTTCCACGGCGGCGCGGTGCAGGGCTACCGCGCGGCGATCGCGCTGCTGCCGGAGACCGACCTCGGCGTGGTGCTGCTGTGGAACAGCGAGAGCGCGCTGCCGAGCGCGCTGATGCCGACCATCCTCGATCGCGCGCTCGGCCTGCCGCCGCACTGGCTCGACGAGCGCACCCTCGACGACACCCTGTACGCCCGCAACAATCCGCGGCCGGTGCCCGACGACGAGACCGGCGAAGGCGTGATCTCCGCCGCCGGCAGCGAATCCACGACCGCGCGCGCGCGGCCGCAGTAAAAGGGCAGCCCTCGCCCCGACCCTCTCCCGCATTGCGGGAGAGGGGGAACAGCGGGCGACCTTGCAGTTGCCGTCACCTCTCCCGCTTGCGGGAGAGGGCGACGCGCGTCAGCGCGGAGGGTGAGGGCGCCGCTTCGCGCGGCTGACTCACCCTCACCCCAACCCTCTCCCGCAAGCGGGAGAGGGGGAACAGCCGCCCTCTTCCTCCCCTCCTCCCGTCTCCCGTCTCCCGAATAAAAAACTCCCTCCCCGCCTGGGCCGCGGGGAGGGAGTCGTGGTTGACGCTATCGGGGTGTTTTCTTGTTCTTACATCATCGGCGCCGGCGCGGCCGGCATCGCCACGGGGGCGGCCTTGCGGCGGGCCGGACGCTTGGCGGCCTTCTTCGCCGCCGGCTTCTTCGCAGCCTTCCTGGTCGCCTTCTTGGCGGTCTTCTTGGCGGCCTTCTTCGCCGGGCGACGGGTCGCCTTCTTGGCGGCCTTCTTGGCCGTCTTCTTCGCAGCCGTCTTGCGGGTGGCCTTCTTGGCCGTCTTCTTCGCGGCCTTCTTGGCCGGACGGCGCTTGGCGGCCGTCTTCTTGGTGGCCTTGCGCGCGGTCTTCTTGGCGGTGCTCTTGCGCGCAGTCTTCTTGGCGGCCTTCTTGGTCGCCTTCTTGGCGGTCTTGCGGGCGGCGGCCTTCTTCGCCGCCGGCTTCTTGGCGGCCTTCTTGGTCGCCTTCTTGGCGGTCTTCTTCGCAGCTTTCTTCATGGCCATGGAATGGCTCCTCGTCTGTGGACTTGCTGTTACTGCTGCCCAGTTGCGAACTGCACCGCGGGAGTCGGACCCGCGATCAACCGCCGACGCGCGTCGCGCGCCGGGACGGATTCGGTGGCCGCGCATCCTGCGCGGTGAGCCGCGGCGCTCGCCGCCGCCGCGTCGCCGGCACCGTGGCCGGCAACAAAAAACCCGCTGCGCCGGGCGCCGCGGGTCGGGTCCTCGGGTGACTGCTGCGCTTTCGAGAGGGAGACGATGCCCGTGTCCACCTTGATGTGTTTCCGGGCGGAGGGCTGCGTTGTGCCGCGCGTTGTCTCTCTGCTTCGACTCACTCTCGTCCGCAGGTCACGTCTGCTGGGCGAAACCTAATCACGGTTTTTTCCACTGTCAACAACCTGGCCGGGGAAATTGCAAGTCCCCCCGGCGGGGCCTCGGTCACGGAGCGGCCGTCCGCGGCGCATCGACGACGGCGATGCGCATCGGGTACGCGAGGCGTCGCGTGCAGCGCCTTGCGGAAAAGCGCTTTGTTTCCGCTGTTTCCTTGCAATGCGACGCGACACGCGCACGCAACGCGCGCCGTTCGCAGCGCCGCCGCGGCCACCCACGAACGCCGGCGGCGGACGCGCGGCCGGGGCAAAAAAATTTTTCGCGGCGGGCGTCCGTTTGCGCATCGCAACAGGCGACTTGCGCGAATTTGCGCGAAAGGCGAGCGACCGCGCCGCGACCCGGTCGGCAGCCGGCACGCCCGCCGGCACCCGTCGCCATCGCCGGTGCGCGCGCTTTCGCGAACGCGCCGCGCACCCCTCGCGGGCCATCGGCCGAACAAAAAAAAACCGGCCGCGGGGCCGGTTCTTTTTCGACGGGCGGAACCGCTCAGTGGTCCTCGTCCTCGAGCAGTTCGGCGTAGTCGTCCGGAGACAGCAGCTCGTTGAGCTGGTCCGGCTCCTCGGCCTCGACCACGAAGATCCAGCCGTCGCCATAGGCGTCCTCGTTGATCGTCTCCGGCTTGTCCGACAGCGCGGCGTTGACCTCGACCACCTTGCCGGTGATCGGGCTGTACACGTCCGACGCCGCCTTCACCGATTCGACCACCGCGCAGGCGTTGCCGGCCTCGACCCGGTCGCCGACGTTGGGCAGCTCGACGTACACGAGGTCGCCGAGCAGGCCCTGCGCATGGTCGGAGATGCCCACGGTGACCTTGCCGTCGCCTTCGACGCGCGCCCACTCGTGGGACTTCTGGAACTTCAGGTCGCCGGGGATCTCGCTCATGTGCTGCTCCGTGCTTGTCGCGGTCGGTGGGGAACGGTGGCGGCTAGTTTAGGCGATGCGCGGGGGCGTTCAATCACGCCCGCGGGTCACAGTCCGGGCTGCGGCTTGCCGTCGCGGACGAAGGGGAACTTCACCAGCCGCACGGGCACTTCCCTGCCGCGGATGTCGACCCGGACCTGGCCCGGCTCGCCCGCCGGGATGCGGGCGAAGGCGATCGCCTTGCCCAGGGTCGGCGAGAAGGTGCCGGACAGGATCTCGCCCTCGCCCTGGTCGGTGAGCACCTTCTGGCCGTGGCGCAGCACGCCCTTCTCGTCCATCACGATGCCGACCAGCTGGCGCGGCACGCCGTCGGCGAGCTGGCGCTCGAGCGCGGCGCGGCCGATGAAGTCGCGCCCTTCGTCCAGCGACACCGTCCAGCCGAGCGCGGCCTCGTACGGCGTCACCGTCTCGTCCATGTCCTGGCCGTACAGGTTCATGCCGGCTTCCAGGCGCAGGGTGTCGCGCGCGCCGAGCCCGGCCGGCTTCACGCCGGCGGCCAGCAATGCGTTCCAGAAGTCGACGGTCCGCGCCTCGGGCACGATCACCTCGAAGCCGTCCTCGCCGGTGTAGCCGGTGCGCGCGACGAACACCGGCACGCCGTCGGCGGTGGTCGCCTCGGCGGCGGCGAAGCGGCCGAGCTTGCCGATCCGCTCGCGGTCGCCCTCGCGCAGCAGGGCGAGCACCTTGTCGCGCGCGGCCGGGCCCTGCACGGCGACCATGCCGTACTCCGGGCGCTCGGTCACGGCGACGTCGAAGGCCTGCGCCTGCCGGGTGATCCACGCCAGGTCCTTGTCGCGGGTGGAGGCGTTCACCACCAGGCGGAAGAAGTCGTCGGCGAGGTAGTAGACGATCAGGTCGTCGATCACCCCGCCGCGCTCGTCCAGCATCGCGCTGTACAGCGCCTTGCCGGTGACCTTGAGCTTGTCCACCGAATTGGCGAGCAGCCTGCGCAGGAACTCGCGCACGCGCGGGCCGTGGAGGTCCACCACGGTCATGTGCGAGACGTCGAACATGCCGGCGTCCTGGCGCACCGCGTGGTGCTCGTCGATCTGCGAGCCGTAGTGGATCGGCATGTCCCAGCCGCCGAAGTCGACCATCCGCGCACCGAGCGCGCGGTGGGTGTCGTTGAGGATGGTCTTCTGGGTCATGGCGGCATCCGGGGGGAAAGCCCTGATTATCCCAGACCCGTCGCGGCGCAGGCGGGCTCGCGGCGGGAGGCGCGGCCGGCGCGAAGCCGGCCGCGCGGTTCACGCCGGTTCCACTTCCAGCACCATCCCGTGCGCGCCGACGATGCGCACCTGGGTGCCGGCCGGCAGCTCGGGGCCGGCGACGTCCCAGAACGCGTCGGCGATCTGCACCCGGCCGCGACCGTTGGCGATCCCGCGCTCCAGCGGCACCACCCGCCCGACCAGTTCGGCGGTGCGGCGGTTGAGCGTGGGCCGGTCGCTGAGCGGCTCGCGCCTGCGGAACCAGGTGCGGTAGACCTGGATCGAGACGAAGCTGAGCACGACGAAGGCGGCCGCCTGCGCCAGCAGCGGGATCCCCGGCACCAGCAGCACGCCGAGAAACACCGCCACCGCGGCGAAGCCGAGCCACAGCATGAACGCGCCCGGCGCGACCGCTTCCGCGGCGAACAGCAGCAGCGCGACGGCGGCCCAGGCGAAGACGTCCCAGCGCATGTCAGGCTCCCGGCGCGCGCGGCGGCATCGGCGCGGCGGCGCGCGGCCGCTCCAGCGCTTCCTTCGCGAGTTCGGCGATGCCGCCGAGCGAGCCGATCACCCCGGCCGACTCCATCGGCATCATCACGAACTTCTGGTTCGGCGCCTCGGCCAGCGCCTTGAACGCCTCGATGTACTTCTGCGCGACGAAGTAGTTGATGGCGTTGACGTTGCCGCCGGCGATCGCGTCCGAGACCATCTGCGTCGCCTTGGCCTCGGCCTCGGCCAGGCGCTCGCGCGCCTCCGCCTGGCGGAACGCCGCCTCGCGCTCGCCCTCGGCCTCGAGGATGGTCGACTGCTTCTCGCCCTCGGCCTTGAGGATCGCCGCCTGGCGCAGGCCCTCGGCCTCGAGGATGTTGGCGCGCTTCTCGCGCTCGGCCTTCATCTGCCGCGCCATCGCCTCGACCAGGTCGCGCGGCGGCGCGATGTCCTTCAGCTCGATGCGATTGACCTTGATGCCCCACGGGTGGGTCGCCTGGTCCACCGCGACCAGCACCTTGGCGTTGATCTCGTCGCGCTTGGACAGCGACTCGTCCAGGTCCATCGAGCCGATCGCGGTACGGATGTTGGTCATCACCAGGTTGAGGATCGCGACCTCCAGCGTCGCCACCTCGTACGCCGCCTTGGCCGCGTCGAGCACCTGGAAGAACACGATGCCGTCGACCTTGACCACCGCGTTGTCCTTGGTGATCACGTCCTGGCTGGGTACTTCCAGCACCTGCTCCATCATGTTGACCTTGCGGCCGATGCCGTACACCACCGGGATCAGGAAGTGCAGGCCGGGGGTCAGGGTCTGGGTGTAGCGGCCGAAGCGCTCGACCGTCCATTCGTACCCCTGCGGCACCATCCGCACGGTCTTGAACAGCAGCACGATGCCGGCGATGACGACGATGACGGTCAGCAGCGAACCCAGGCCCATGGCGACTCTCCCCTTGTGATGGGACGAGTATAGGTGGGGCGGGAGCCGGTAACCGGAAACCGGAAACCGGGAAACGGGAGACGGAAGGCGGCGAGGGCGTCCGCGACATCATCCCGGCTCCCGGCTCCCGGCTCCCGGCTCCCGGCTACCGGCCCTGCGACCCTCGCCGCCTCTCGCGCATCCCAGTCCTCATGCCCAGCCCGGCACCCGCCTCCAGCTTCGCGATCGACGTGCCCGCCGCCCTGCTCGCGCGGGCGCGCGCTGGCGAGCGCGCGGCTTTCGAGTCGCTGTGCCGCAGCTTCGAGCGGCCGGTATACACCCTGGCCCTGCGCCTGACCGGCGATCGCGAGCAGGCCAGCGAGGCGCTGCAGGAAACCATGCTGAAGCTGGTCGCCCGGATCGGCGATTTCCGCGGCGATGGCGGCAGCCCGTTCTGGGGCTGGCTGCGCCAGATCGCGGTGAACGAGGCGCTGATGCAGTTGCGCCGCGGCCGCCGCTTCGCGCTGGAACTCGTGGTCGACGACGACGGCCTCGGCGAGGACCCCGCGCCGCCCCCGCCCGCCGCCGCCGACGCGGCGCAGCTGCAGCGCGCACTGGCCGCGCTGCCGCCGGTCACCCGCAGCGTGCTGTGGCTGTACCACGGCGAGGGCTACACGCACGAGGAAATCGCCGGCCTGATGCAACGCACCGCCAGCTTCTCGAAATCGCAGCTCGCGCGCGGCACCCGCCGCCTGCGCGCGCTGTTGCAAGTGGAGGACCCGATCCATGCCTGACACCACCGTTCCCGACACCCGCGCACCCGCCGACTGGGGCGCGGCCTTCGCGGCGCTGCCGCAGGAAGCGCCGCCGGCCGATCCGTGGCCGCGCATCGCCGCGCGCCTGGCCGCGCGCCGATCCCACCGCTGGCCGCTCGGCCTGGCCGCGGCGGCCGTGCTGGTGCTGGCGGTCGTGCTGCCGCTGCGCCTGGCGCAACACACGTCCACGTCAGTGCCGGCCACGGTGGTCGCCGGCACGGACGTCGCCACGCTGCAACGCCTGCAGGCCGAGTCGGCGCAACTGGAGGCGCTGCTGGCGTGGGCGCGCGACGACAGCGTCGCCAGCGGCAACGCCGTCGCGGTCGCGGCGCAACTCGATGCGCGCGTCGCCGCGATCGACGCCGCGCTGGCCGAGCCGGGGCTGTCGCCGCAACGCCAGCGCACCCTGTGGGAGCAGCGCGTGGGCGCGCTGCGCTCGCTGACCGCTTTCGAGGCCAACCGCCGCTGGCTGGTGAGCCAGGGCGAGCGCTACGACGTCGCCCTGGTGCGGGTGGACTGACTGCGACCGATTCGCCCGCGCCCGCATCCCTGTCATCGACTCCTTCGCCGAGAACGCCATGCGCCACGCTCCCCGTCCGCTCCCGATCGCCGCCGCGCTCGCCGCCGCGCTCGCCACCGCGCTCGCCGCCGGCGGCGTCCATGCCCAGGCCGCCGCGCCGAAGGCAGGCGATGACGCCGCCACCCGCGCCGCGCTCGACGCGGCCCGCGCCGAACTGCAGCGCTCCGCGCGCAAGGTGGCCGAGTTGTCGCGCCAGCTCGGCGAACACGAGCGCGTTGTCCATGTCGAACGCCACCCCGGCCGCAAGCCGGTGCTGGGCGTGGTGCTCGCGCCCGACGCCAGGGCCGGCGTGCGGATCGCCGCGGTGACGCCTGAGAGCGCGGCGGCGAAGGCCGGGCTGCGCAGCGGCGACCGCCTGGTCGCCGTCGACGGCCACGCCATCCTCGGCAGCGAGGCCGGGCTGCGGGTGGCGAACGCGCGCAAGCTGCTGGGCAAGCTCGAGGAAGGCAAGCCGATCGGCCTCGCGTACGAGCGCGGCGGCAAGCGCGCGACGGTACGCGCGACGCCGAAGGCCGACCAGCGCGTGTTCGTCTGGGACCCTTCCTCGCGCGAACTGATGCGGCTGAACGGAGCGGTGGATTTCGTGCGCGGCCCCGACGGTTCCTTCGCGTTCACCGCCGACGGGATCGAAGGCGACACCGCACCCGCCGTGCGCGCGATCGTCGAACGCGAGGTGTCGCGCCTGCGCGATTGCGACAAGCGCCCGTGCAAGGCGCCGCTGCTGGTCGAGGCATTCCGCTGGAACGGCCTCAACCTGGCGACGGTGGACGCGCAGCTGGGCCGCTACTTCGGCACCGACCGCGGCGTGCTGGTGCTGAGCACCGGGCGCGCACTGCAAGGCCTGCAACCCGGCGACGTGCTGCGTAAGGTCGACGGCAAGCCGGTGGCGTCCCCGCGCGAGGCGATGGCGGTGCTGGAAGCGCGCCCGGCGGGCAGCAGCGTCAGCGTCGAATACCTCCGCGACCGCAAGACCGCGACCGCGCGCGTCACCGTGCCCAAGGCGATGCCGCTGCGCTTCCCCGCGCCGCCGCCTCCGCCGCCCGCGCCGGCGGCGCCGCCCGCCCCGCCGGCACCGGCCGCGCCTCCCGCGCCGCGGCCGCCGCAGGCGTTCGAGGCCGCGCCCAAAGCCGCCGTCGTCGCGCTGGTCGCGCGCGCGCCGACGCCACCGGCGCCTTCAGCCCCACCGGCACCACCGGCCCCGCCCGCGCCGCTCGGCGCGCAGATCGACTGATCCGGCGGCCCCCTGGAGTGGAGCTTGCGCCGCCGCACGCGATCCGGACGCGGCGTGATCGGCCAGGAGCAGCGGAGCAAGCTCCGATCTACGGCAAGGGCGTCGGGGAGTTCGCGCGCTTGCGTCAGGCCGTGGCCGCCTCGATCAACGCCCAGTCCTCCGGGCTCACGCGCTCGCCCACCGCGAGCGCGTCGAGGTTCTGCCGCAGCTGTTCGATCCGGGTCGCGCCGAGGATCACGCTCGACACGTGCGGGTTGCGCAGGCACCACGCGATCGCGAGCGTGGCCGGCGCGATCCCCAGGTGGCGCGCCTGCGCGCTGAAGGCGCGCGCACGCTCGCGGCGCCGCTCCGCCGGGTCGCCGAACACGCTGCGCTGCAGCCAGGCGTACTGTTCCTGCGCCAGCCGCGAATCCGCCGGCACGCCGTCGTCGTACTTGCCGGTGAGCAGGCCCGACGCCAGCGGCGACCAGGTGGTCGTGCCGAGGCCGAGGTCGGCGTACAGCGGCGCGTATTCGCGCTCCACCCGCTCGCGGTGCAGCAGGTTGTACTGCGGTTGCTCCATGGTCGGCGCGTGCAGGCGGTGGGCGCGCGCGATCGCGTGCGCCTCGCGGATCTGCCCCGCGTCCCACTCCGAGGTGCCCCAGTACAGGACCTTGCCCTGGCGGATCAGCACGTCCATCGCCCACACCGTTTCCGCGATCGGCGTGTCCGGGTCGGGCCGGTGGCAGTAGTAGAGGTCGAGGTAGTCCACCCGCAGCCGCCTGAGCGCGGCGTGGCAGGCGTCGTGCACGTGCTTGCGCGACAGGCCCTTCTGGGTCGGCCGGCCGTCCTTCACCGCGCCGAAGAAGACCTTGCTCGACACGCAGAAGCCGTCGCGCGGCAGGCGCAGGTCGGCGATCACGTCGCCCATCACCCGCTCGGCCTCGCCCTCGGCGTAGGTCTCGGCGTTGTCGAAGAAGTTGATGCCGTGGTCCCACGCCGCGGCGATCAGCTCGCGCGCCTCGCCGCGCCCGAGCTGGTTGCCGAACGTCACCCACGCGCCGAACGACAGCGCCGACAGCTTGAGGCCGGAGGATCCGAGGCGGCGGTATTCCATGGCGGGCTCCATCGGGGCGGGAACGCGAAGTGTAGCTGCGGTGGCGGCATGCGCCGGCTACAATGGGCGCCTTCCTCCTCCGGGGAGTAGCCCGCCGGCGCGATCTCGCGACCACGCCGGGGCGCGCGTCAACATACTTGGCCGGCAGGCCATGGCGCGCGGGCACCGCGAAACGCGGTGCGGGCAAGACCGAAGGCAGGCGACTGCGCACCCGGGCCGGGCCGCAGGCGTCCGCCTTCGCGTCCAGCGAATGCCCGGCCCGGAGCACGCCCCCGCATGACCGAGCTTCCCTTCGCCGCCGCGCTGGTCGCGACCGGCACCGTCGCGCTCGCCGAAATCGGCGACAAGACCCAGCTGCTGGCGCTGCTGCTGGCCGCGCGCTTCCGCCGGCCGTGGCCGATCGTCGCCGGAATCCTGGTCGCGACCCTGCTCAACCACGCGCTCGCCGCCTGGATCGGCGCGTGGGCGGCGCACTGGCTGACGCCGCAGGTGCTGCGCTGGATCGTCGCCGGCAGCTTCCTCGCGATCGCGCTGTGGACGCTCAAGCCGGACACGATCGACGAGGACGCGGCCGCGACCACGTCCGCGCACGGCGCCTTCCTCGCCACCACGCTCGCGTTCTTCATCGCCGAGATCGGCGACAAGACCCAGGTCGCGACGGTGCTGCTCGCGGCAAAGTACGCGCCGCTGTGGGAAGTCGTCGCCGGCACCACGCTCGGCATGCTGCTGGCGAACGTGCCTGTGGTGCTGCTCGGCCACCGCTTCGCCGACCGCCTGCCGCTGCGCGCGGCACGGATCACGGCGGCGCTGGTGTTTCTCGCGCTGGCGGCGTGGGTGGCGTGGCGCGGGATCGCCTGACGCACAGGCGCCCGTGCACGGGTCGGGGGCATGCCGCGTCCGCTCGAGCACGAGCCCGGCATGCGCGGATCGCGGACGCGTCGCGCCCTACCCGTTCCGCGCGTCGTCAGGCGCCGCGAACACGGTGATCTCCTCGCGGTCGTGGTAGAGCTGGCGCGCGCGGATGCGCAGCGGGCGCTGCGCCTGCTCGGCGAACAGCGCCAGGCACAGCTGCGTTTCCTGCCAGCGTTTCTTCATCGGCAGCTTGAGGTTGAAGATCGCCTGCCGGCACCAGCCCTCGCGCAGCCAGGTCGCCATCCGCGCGGCGACCCGACGCGGCTGCTCGACCATGTCGCAGACCATCCAGTCGAGCGGGCGCGGCGGCTGCCAGTGGAAGCCGTCGGCGCGCAGGTGTTCGACCAGGCCGGTGGCGAGCACGTGCTCGCGCAACGGGCCGTTGTCCACCGAGGTCACCCGCAGGCCCTGCCGCGCCAGCACCCAGGTCCAGCCGCCGGGCGCGGCGCCGAGGTCGGCGGCGCGCATGCCGGCCCGCAGCAGGCGCGCGCGGTCGCCTGCGTCGAGCAGGGTCAGCAGCGCCTCCTCCAGCTTCAGCGCCGAGCGCGAGGGCGCGTCGGCGTGCAGCTTCAGGCGCGGGATGCCGAGCGGCCACGGCGCGCTGTCGGCGGGTTCGGCGACCGCCAGCAGGGCGTGGTCGCCGGCGAGGAAGACGACATGCAGGCGCGGGCGCGACGGATTTTCCGCCGGCGTCAGCAGGCCCGCCTTGCGCAGCGCCGGGCGCAGCGCGTTGCCGAAGCCGCGCGCGAGCGCGGCCAGCGGCTTGCCGGCGTCCGAATCCGGATGCTCAACCCACACGTCGCCGAACGGGAGGCACGACGCGCGGTCCAGCGCGGCGAGCACCGGGGTGATGCGGTCGCGCGGGTCGAGCGCATCCAGTTCCGCCAGCAGGCGCAGCTTCTGGCGGGCGAACACCAGGCCGCGCCAAGGCAGCGCGCGCGACAGCGCGTCGCCGTCCTCGCCGAGCAGTTGCACCAGCGCGGTGCCGCGTTCGGTGCGTGCGTAGGCGGGCAATCCGGCGAGCGCGGCGCGCTCCTGCAGTTCGGCGGCGAGTTCGGGCTCGAAGCCGGGACGGCAATGGCAGAGCAGACCTTCGCGCGCGCTCACCGCCCATTGCCCCTGGCGGTCATGCGACGCGGAGCCACCGGCTCCGGCGGCGGGCGCCTTCCCGCGCCCGCCGCCCCGGACCGCGCAGCGCGGCCTGTGCGCGCTGCCGTGGCATCGGGCGTCCCTGCCCGCGAGTGCCGTCGCAGGCCGGGCTTCGCCGCTTGCCTGCGTGAGCGCGAAGGATGCGGAAGCGGGCGTGAATCCGGCGTCGAAGTCGTTGCGCACGGGGGCTCGCCGATGGCGACCGTTCAGTAGCTCGCGCCGCCCAGCGCACCGTACGCACGCAGGACCTCGCGCGCGGCGTCGCGGTGGATGTCGCGTACCACCTCGACCCCACGCCGCGCCAGCTCGCCTTGCCAGTCGGCGGGCAGCGGGCCTTCGTCAAACTCGGTCAGGGCCATCACGTCCTCGCTGCGCGCGCCGATCAGCAGGCGGTCCACGCCGGCCCAGAAGGTCGCGCCGTAGCACTGGCAGCAGGGCTGCGCCGAGGTCGCGATCGTCACCGGCCCGCCGTCCTCGTTGAGCCGCGCGCGCTGCAGGCGCTGCTGCGCGAGCATGTAGGCCATGGTTTCGGCGTGGGCGAGCGAGCAGCTCTGCGGCAGCACGCGGTTGACGCCCACCGCGATCACGCGGTCGTGGGCGTTGAAGATCGCGGCACCGAACGGACCGCCGCTGCCCGCCTCGAGGTTGCGCCGCGCCAGCTCGATCGCCAGCGCGACCTTGGCCGCGTCGCCGGGATAGGCCGCCTCGAGCGCGAGTTCGCGCACCCAGGGCGGCAGGGTGAGGTGCAGTTGCGCCGGCAGCAGCATGCGACGCCCCGCGTCAGGCCTTCTGCGCCCAGGTGTCGCGCAGCGTCACGCTGCGGTTGAACACCGGCGCCTCGGGGCGGTGGTCGTAGCGGTCGGCGACGAAGTAGCCGAGCCGCTCGAACTGGAAGGACTGCTCCGGCGTCGCCCGCGCCGCGGCGGGCTCGACCCAGCCGCGCACGACCCGGCGCGAGTCCGGATTGAGGTAGTCGCGGTAGCTCTTGCCGGCTTCGTCGGTGTCCGGGTCGGGCACGGTGAACAGGCGGTCGTACAGGCGGATCTCGGCGGACACCGCGTGCCGCGCGCTGACCCAGTGGATGGTGCCCTTGACCTTGCGGTTGGCGCCTTCCATGCCCGGGCGCGATTCCGGGTCGAGCGTGCAGCGCAGCTCGACCACGCGCCCGCCGGCGTCCTTGACCACCTCGTCGCAACGCACGATGCCGGCGCCGCGCAGGCGCACGTCGCCGCCCACGGTGAGGCGCTTGAAGCCCTTCGGCGGCACTTCCTCGAAGTCCTCGCGCTCGATCCACAGCACGTTCGAGAACGGGATCGCGCGGGTGCCTGCCGCTTCGTCCTTCGGATGGTTGGCGAAGGTCAGCGACTCCTCGTGGTCGTCCGCCAGGTTGGTGATGACGAGCTTGAGTGGCTCGATCACCGCCATCCGCCGCGGCGCGTGCGCGTCGAGGTCGTCGCGCAGCGCGCCTTCCAGGATCGAGATGTCCAGCAGCGAGTTCTGCTTGCTGACGCCGACCCGGTCCACCATCAGGCGCAGCGCCGACGGCGTGTAGCCGCGGCGGCGGATGCCCTGCAGGGTCGGCATGCGCGGGTCGTCCCAGCCGTCCACCAGGCCTTCGGTGACCAGCGCCATCAGCTTGCGCTTGCTCATCACCAGGTAGTTGAAGTTCAGCCGCGAGAACTCGATCTGGCGCGGCTTGCCGGCCTCCAGCGGGAAACCGCGATCGGTCAGCGGCTTCAGCAATTCCGGGTGGCCGGCGAGGTCGACCTTGTCCACGCACCAGTCGTACAACGGCCGGTGGTCCTCGAACTCCAGCGTGCACAGCGAGTGGGTGATGCCCTCGATCGCGTCGCTGAGCGCGTGCGCGTAGTCGTACATCGGGTAGATCGGCCAGGCGTCGCCGGTGTTCTGGTGCGCGACGTGCTTGATCCGGTAGATCGCCGGGTCGCGCAGGTTGATGTTGCCGGCGGCCATGTCGATCTTCGCGCGCAGGGTGCGCGCGCCGTCGGGGAACTCGCCGGCGCGCATGCGCCGGAACAGGTGAAGGTTCTCCTCGACGCCGCGATCGCGGTAGGGCGACGGCGTGCCCGGCTCGGTCAGCGTGCCGCGGGTCGCGCGCACCTCCTCCGCCGTCAGGTCGCAGACGAAGGCGTCGCCCTGGCGGATCAGCCGCTCGGCGCCGAGGTAGAACACGTCGAAGTAGTCCGACGCGTGCCGCAGCGAATGCCAGTCGAAGCCGAGCCAGCGCACGTCGTCCTGGATCGCGCGCACGTACTCCGGGTCTTCCTTCGCCGGATTGGTGTCGTCCAGCCGCAGGTTGCACCAGCCGCCGAACTCGGCGGCGATGCCGAAGTCCAGGCAGATCGCCTTGGCGTGGCCGATGTGCAGGTAGCCGTTGGGCTCGGGCGGAAAGCGGGTGCGTACCGCCGCGTGCTTGCCCGACGCGAGGTCGTCGCGGACGATCTGGCGGATGAAGTCGTTGCGGACCGGGGCATCGGCCGCGCTGGCGCTGGAGTTGGCGGAAGCCACGGATTCGACGGGATCGGACACGGTCTGCGGGGCGGGAAAGACAAGTCGCCAGTGTAGCCGAGGCGCTGCCGGCGGCAGCGGAAGGCCGTTTCTGGCATGCAACTTGCGTAATGTCTTTCCGGAAGGACAGGGGGAAGCCCATGCGGGTCGTGTACGAAGCCGCCCACCTGATCGACGCGCACCTGGTGCGCCATGCCCTCGAGGGCGCGGGGATCCCGGTCTTCGTGCGCGGCGAGGCGCTGCTCGGCGGGATCGGCGAGCTGCCGGCCTGCGGGCTGGTGGCGGTGTGCGTGCCGGAGCTGGCCTGGCCCCAGGCGCGGGCGCTCGTCGAACAGCTGCCGCTGGTCGCGGGCACGGCCGCCGCCACCGCCGAGGACAGCTGGCCGCTGGGGGCGACTCCGGCGTGAACCTGCCCGGCGGCGAGCGCCATGATCGCATCGCGGCGGCCTGCCTGGCCTGGCTGCTGCTGCTGTTCGGGGTGAGCGTGCTGGCGGCCGCGCGAACGGTCGCCGAGCCGCGACCGGTCACCCTGCATGCCCTGCCAGGCAGCCAGCTCAGCCGCAACGGCGAGGCGTTGCTGCTGCCCGGCGGGCGCGACGGCGCGGCATCGGCGCGGCTGCGCTTCGAGCTTCCCGCGGGCGGTGGCTGGGTGCTGTGGCTGGACCGCGTGCCGGTGGACGCCGTGTGGCTGGAACGGCCGGGCTGGACCAGCGTGCGTCGCGATTTTTTCGCCCCGGCGCGCGACGAAGGCGCCCTGCCCGCGGGCTTCCTGTTCGCGTTGCCCGCCAACTGGCAGGGCGAGGTCGCACTGACCCTGCGCGCACGCGGCAGCGTGCGCGCGGTGCTGCACCCGCGGCTGCTGCAGGCGACCAACGCCGGCCGCGTGGGCAACCGCGCGCTCGCCCTCCAGGCGGCGGTCTACGGCGGGCTGTTCGTGATCGCGTTGCTGGCGGTGGCGCTGTATTCGGCCGCGCGCGAACGTGCCTTCCTGGTGCTTTCCGGCGGCGGCGCGGTGACCCTGCTCGCGCTCGCCGCCGGCAATGGCCACCTGTACGCGCTGCCGCTGCTGTCGGCGTTCGGCGCCTGGCGCGGCGCGGGCCTGTGGGCGCTGCAGCTGTTGTTCTGCACCGGCGCGCTGCAGGCGCTGCGCCGGTACGCCGCGCTGCGCGAAGGCTCGGTCGGCGGCCTGCGCTGGTTCAACCTCGCCAGCCTGCTGCCGACCGCACTGGCGGCGGTGTGCCTGCTCGACCTGCCGACGCTGGCGATCTGGATGCCGCATGCGGTGACCGTGGTCGCGGTGGCGACCGGCGCCGCCGGCCTGGTGCTGCTGACCGACGCGCTGCAGCGGCGGGTGCCGATGGCGGGCGCGCTGTTGGCGCTGGTGGTCGTCACCGGCGCCGCCGCGCTGGTCCGCGTGGCGTTGCTGCACGGCCTGCTGCCCGACCTCCTGTGGACGCGCTGGGGCTACCAGCTGGCACTGCTGGGCGCGGTTGCGGTGGTCGCGATCGGCCTGATCAGCCGGATCGGCGAATACCGCGTCCAGCGCGACCGCGACCACCTGGCGCGGCTGGATTCGGAACGGCGCATGGAACGCGAGACGGCGCGCGCCGCGCTTGCCCTCGCGCTGCAGACCGAACTGCGCGAACTGCCGGCCGGCGACATCGAGCGCCACGCCTTCTCCCTGTTGCTGCGGCACCTCACGCCGCAGGTGCCGATGCAGTCGGCGGCGGTCACCGCCTACGGCTACCACGGCCACGACCTGCTGCTGGTGCACCCGCCCGGGCTGCAGGCCACCGTGCGGGAGGAACTGGCGCCGCGCACGCTGCTGCTGCGCCGGCTGGCGCAGGCCGGGCTGCCGTTGCAGCAGCCGCGGCCGGCGGGCGCCCAGGCGCGGGTCGAGGCGCTGTTGCCGCTGCCGGTCCGCGCACCCGGTTGGGGCCTGCTGTCGCTGCTGCGCGACGGCAGCGAGGGCTTCAGCACCGAGGAGATGGCGCTGGCCGGCGAATTCGCGCGGCTGGCCGTACTGCATGCCGACGAGGCGCTGGCGGCGCTGCAATTGCGCCGCTCGGCCGAACTCGACGCGCTGACCGGCGCCTTCAACCGGCGCACCATCGACCAGTGGCTGGCGCGCAGCTTCCTCGACGCCCAGCGCCGGCAGCAGCAATTGTCGTTGCTGTTCATCGACGTCGACCACTTCAAGGCGATCAACGACCGCATCGGCCATCCCGGCGGCGATTACTGCCTCCGCGAGGTCGCGGCGATCCTGCGCGCGGGCCTGGACCAGGGCGACCTGCTCGGCCGCTACGGCGGCGAGGAATTCGTGGTCGTGCTGCCCGGCCGCGGCGGTGCGCAGGCGCGCGCGATCGGCGAGCACCTGCGGGCGGCGGTCGAGCGCCACCGCTTCGAGTACGAGGGCCAGTTGCAGCCGCTGACGGTCAGCATCGGCGTGGCCACGCGGCTGGAGAGCGAAGGCACGCCGGACGCCGCGGTCGAGCGCGCCGACAAGGCGCTGTACGCGGCCAAGCACGGCGGCCGCAACTGCGTGCAGGTGGCGCCGGCGGTGTTCGGCTAGCGGGGGCGCGCGGGTGCGTGCCGCCGCGGGACTACCGCCGGCGTTAGCATGCTCGCCGCCTCCCCGCCCGGCCTTCTCCCATGCCCACTCTCGTCATCGGCACCAGGAACTATTCGTCGTGGTCGCTGCGGCCCTGGCTGCTGCTGCGCCATTTCGGGATCCCCTTCGACGAGCACCGGCTGGTACTCGACACGCCGGCGTTCGCCGCGGAGATCGGCCGCTGGTCGCCGACCCGGCGGGTGCCGGTGCTGCACGACGACGGCCTGGTGGTGTGGGACTCGCTGGCGATCTGCGAGTACGCCAACGAACGCTGGCTCGGTGGCCGCGGCTGGCCGGCGGACCTGCGCGCGCGGGCCATGGCGCGCGCGGCCGCCGCGGAAATGCATTCGGGCTTCACCGCGCTGCGCGGGCAGCTGCCGATGCACGTGCGCCGCAAGCCCGACCGCTATCGCTGGGACGATGCGGCGCAGCGCGACATCGACCGCGTCCAGCAGCTGTGGCGCGAGCTGCGCGCGGCGCACGGCGCCGGCGGCGAGTTCCTGTGCGGCGAGTTCGGCATCGTGGACGCGATGTTCGCGCCGATCGCATGGCGCTTCCTCGGCTATGGCGTCGAAATGGACGCGAACGCCGCGCGCTACGTCGAGGCACTGATGGCGTTGCCGGCGATGCGCGAGTGGCGCGCCGCGTCCGAGGCCGAGACCGAGGGCAGCCCGGGCACCGACGCCCTGGTGCGCGGGTGACCTTCGCCCGCGGGGAGCGCGGCCCGCTGGCCGCGATGGCGCTGGGCGCGGCGCTGATCAGCACTTCGGCGGTGTTCGTCGAATGGGTGCGGATCGGGCCGACCGCCTCGGCGTTCTGGCGGGTGGCGCTGGCGGCGGCGATGCTGACGCTCGCGTTCGCGCGCCCGGCCTTGCGCACGCACTGGCGGCCGCCGCCGCGGGTGCTGGGACTGGTCGCGCTGGCGGCCGCGTTCTTCGCCCTCGACCTGTGGATGTGGCACCGGAGCATCCTCTACGCCGGTGTGGGGCTGGCGACGCTGCTCGGCAACTTCCAGGTGTTCGCGCTCGCCGGCTTCGGCGCGCTGGCGCTCGGCGAGCACGGTGGCTGGCGGCTGTGGGCGGGATTGCTGCTGGCGCTGGCCGGGTTGGCGCTGCTGCTGGCGCCGGGCTGGGGCGCGTTCGACGCGCGCTTCCGGCTCGGCGTCGCCTACGGGCTCGGCACCGCGGTCGCCTATGCCGGCTTCCTGCTCGCCTTCCGCGCCGCGCAGGCGCGCCGCGCCGGCACCTCGAACGAGGCGTTGCTGTGGTGGCTGTGCCTGGGCAGCGCGCTGGCGCTGCTGCCGATGGCGCTGGCCGGCGGCGAAGCGCTGCCGCCGCAGGGCGCGCGCGACTGGGCGGCGCTGCTGGCCTACGCGCTGATCGCGCAGGTGTTCGGCTGGCTGGTGATCGGCAAGGTCATGCCGAAGCTCGCCGCCGGCGTGCTCGGCCTGTGCCTGCTGCTGCAGCCGTTGCTGGCCTACGTGTGGGACGCGTTGCTGTTCGGCACCCGGCTGGGACCGGTGGAACTGCTGGGCCTGGCGCTGTCGCTGGCCGGCATCTTCCTCGGGCTGACGCGGCGACGGGCATCGTAGAGCGGAGCTTGCTCCGCGTCGTGGCCGAGCCGAGCCGCAGCGTCGCCGGCGCTCCCGCAGCGGAGCAAGCTCCGCTCTACGGGCGGTGGAACGTTCTTCGCCCTACAGGCGGGTGATCGCGCACACGTAGACCAGCTCGCAGGCGCCGTTGCCCTGGTCCTCGCGGGTCAGCGAGCTGCGCCAACGGCTGCCGTCCGCGCCCTCGGCCTCGACCAGCCAGCCGTCGATGCGCACGGTGTCGTCGCGGCGCACCCGGCGCAGTTCCGCGGCGACTTCCGCGGTGGCCGGGATCATGTGCATGTTCGCGCTGGAGCGGACGATCTCCGCCGGCGGCAGCGGCGGCTCGCCCTGCCAGCGGTAGTGGTAGAAGCGAGCGCCCTGGCCGATGTCCAGCCGTGCAAGCACCGCGTCATCGCGCATCCGGCCCCAGCCGAGCGCGAGGTCGGTGGGCGACAGCGTGGCGCCGCGGTCGGCGTGGTAGTCCTCGCGGCCAAGCACGCGCGCCTCCACGCTGAAGCCGGCCAACGGGACCAGTTGCGCGGGCTGCAGGCGGACCGGCGGCATGCCGTCGGGCACCGCGCTTTGCCGCGGCGCTTCGCCGGGTCGCACCTCCGGCGGCAGCGGGCAGTCGACGGCGTAGCCTTGCGCCGGCGCGGCGATCGCCGGCACCCGCGGCGACACCGGCGAGTACCACCAGCCGATCGCGCACAAGAGCAGCAGCGCGACCAGCAGCCGGCGGCTCATGCGGCGTGCTTCGTGTTGCGCCGGGCGCTCACGCGCACGGGCGGCTTCGCGCCCGGCGGCTGCAACAGTTCGGGCGGCAGCGCGCGGAACTCCTGCGCGAGCCGGGTAAGGAAATCGCCCATCGCCGAACTGCGCCGCCACACCATCGCGATCTCCCGGCTCGGTGCCTTGCCCCGGAAGGGTAGCAGCCGCAGGTCGGGCGACGGCGGTACCGGCGGCTGCACCGCCAGCACCGGCAGCAGGGTCGCGCCGACGCCGGCGGCGACCATCTGCCGCAGGGTCTCCAGCGAGGTCGCGCGGAAGCCGTCGCGCTCGTTGGCGCCGGCCATCCGGCACACGTCCAGCGCCTGCTCGCGCAGGCAGTGGCCTTCCTCGAGCAGCAGGAGGTGTTCCTCGTCGAGGTCGTGAAGTTCGAGCGGCTTGTCGCGCCTGGCGAACGGGTGCCCGTTCGGCACCGCCAGCATGAAGGGTTCCTCGAACAGCGGTTCGACGTGCAACTGCTCGTCGTGCAGCGGCAGGGCGAGGATGCCGGCGTCGAGGCGGCCGTCGCGCAGGCGCGCCAGCACCTGGTCGGTCTTCTCCTCGACCAGCAGCAGCTCCAGCCGCGGGAACCGCGCGCGGATGCGCGGCAGCACGTGCGGCAGCAGGTAGGGGCCGAGCGTGGGGAAGATCCCCAGCCGCACCGTGCCCGCCTCCGGGTCGCGGGTGCGCCGCGCGGCCTCCTTCATCTGCTCGACCTCGGCGAGGATGCGCCGCGCCCGCGCGGCCATGTCCTGGCCGGCGGACGTCAGCATCACCTTGCGCGGCGCGCGCTCGACCAGGGAGACGCCGAGCTCCTCCTCCAGCTTTCGGATCTGGGTCGACAGCGTCGGCTGGCTGACGAAACTGGCCGCGGCGGCGCGGCCGAAGTGCCGATGGTCGGCCAGCGCCACCAGGTACTGGAGGTCGCGCAGGTTCACCGCTCAGGCGGCCTGCGCAAGGCCCGGGGCCGAGCTGCGGATCAGGTGGTCGAACGCGCTCAGCGCGGCGGTGCAGCCCGCGCCCATCGCGATCACGATCTGCTTGTACGGCACCGTGGTCGCGTCGCCGGCGGCGAACACGCCCGGCACGCTGGTGGCGCCGCGCTCGTCGATCACGATCTCGCCGCGCGGGCTGAGTTCGACCGTGCCCTTCAGCCACTCGGTGTTGGGCAGCAGGCCGATCTGCACGAACACGCCGGCCAACTCGACGGTGCGGCTGTCGCCGCTCTCGCGGTCCCTGTAGACCAGGCCGGTGACCTTCTGGCCGTCGCCGAGCACCTCGGTGGTCTGCGCGCTGAGCAGCACGTCCACGTTGGGCAGGCTGCGCAGCTTGCGCTGCAGGACTTCGTCGGCACGCAGCTTCGAATCGAACTCGAGCAGGGTCACGTGTTCGACGATGCCGGCGAGGTCGATCGCCGCCTCGACGCCGGAGTTGCCGCCGCCGATCACCGCGACGCGCTTGCCCTTGAACAGCGGGCCGTCGCAGTGCGGGCAGTAGGCCACGCCCTTGTTGCGGTACTGGTCCTCGCCGGGCACGTTCATGGTGCGCCAGCGCGCGCCGGTCGCGAGCACGACCGACTTCGCCTTCAGGCTTGCACCGCTGTCCAGCTGCACCTCGATGGCGCCGCCCGGCTGCTTCGCCGGAACGAGCTTGCTCGCGCGCTGCAGGTTCATCACGTCCACGTCGTACTCGCGCACGTGCTGCTCCAGCGCGACCCCGAGCTTCGGCCCTTCCGTGTACTGCACCGAGATGAAGTTCTCGATCGCGAGCGTGTCCAGCACCTGGCCGCCGAAGCGCTCGGCGGCGACGCCGGTGCGGATGCCCTTGCGCGCGGCGTAGATCGCCGCCGCCGCGCCGGCGGGGCCGCCGCCGACCACGAGCACGTCGAACACGTCCTTGTTCGCGAGCTTCGCGGCCTCGCGCTGGGCCGCGCCCTTGTCGAGCTTCGCCATGATCTGCTCGACGGTCATCCGGCCCTGGTCGAACGGCTGGCCGTTGAGGTAGATGGTCGGCACGCTCATGATCTCGCGCGCCTCGACCTCGGCCTGGAACAGCGCGCCGTCGATCGCCACGTGGCGGATGTTGGAATTGAGCACGCTCATCGCGTTCAGCGCCTGCACCGTGTCCGGGCAGCTCTGGCACGAGAGCGACATGTAGGTTTCGAACTTGTACTCGCCCTCGAGGTCGCGCACCTGGTCGGCCAGCTCGGCGTCGAGCTTCGGCGGGTGGCCGCCGACCTGCAGCAGCGCCAGCACCAGCGAGGTGAACTCGTGGCCGAGCGGGATCGCGGCGAAGCGTACGGCGACGTCGGTGCCGGCGCGCACGATCGCGAACGAGGGCTTGCGCGCATCGGCGTCGTCGTCGACGCGCACGGAAATCCTGTCGGAGGTGGAAGCGATGTCCCGCAGCAGGGCGTCGAGCTCGCGCGAGGCGTCGCTGTCGTCGAGCGAGGCGACCAGCTCCACCGGCTGCGTCAGCTTCTCCATGTAGGCCGCGAGCTGGGCCTTGAGGTCTGCATCGAGCATGGGGTTGGCTCCGGGAATCGGAAAAGGGGGAGGAAAGGTGTCCCGGGCGGGATGCGCCCGGGACGGTTGCGCGGCCGGCGGGAGAGAGGGAACCCCCGGCCGCGCGGACGTGGTCAGATCTTGCCGACGAGGTCCAGCGACGGCTTGATCGTGTTGGCGCCCTGCTGCCACTTCGCCGGGCAGACTTCGCCCGGGTGCTCGGCCACGTACTTCGCGGCCTTGAGCTTGCGCAGCGCTTCCTTCATGTCGCGCGCGATCGCGTTGTCGTGGATCTCCAGCGCCTTGATCACGCCCTGCGGATCGACGATGAAGGTGCCGCGCAGCGCCAGGCCTTCCTCGTCGATGTGCACGTCGAAGGCGCGGGTCAGCTGGTGAGTCGGGTCACCGATCATCGGGAATTTCGCCTTGCCGACGGCCGGCGAGGTCTCGTGCCACACCTTGTGCGAGAAATGGGTGTCGGTGGTGACCACGTACACCTCGGCGCCGGCCTTCTTGAACTCCTCGTAGTTCTCGGCCGCGTCCTCGACCTCGGTCGGGCAGTTGAAGGTGAAGGCGGCGGGCATGAACACGATCACCGACCAGTGGCCCTGCAGGCTCTTTTCGGTGATCTCGACGAACTTGCCGTCGTGGAAGGCCTGCACCTTGAACGGCTGCACGGACTTGTTGATGAGCGACATCGACTTGCTCCTTGCTTGTGGGTGGGGAATTGCAACAGGGACGATCTTAGGTCCGCGTATTGCCAAGGGCAAATTGATTGATTTCATCTATTCAATAGAATTTACCTATCATTTACGTGGCTGCGACGGACCCGGCGCCAGCGTGGCCGGATGGCGCGCCCGGTCGGCGCGCGGGAGCGCGGCGATGGACGTCGGCACCATGTTGCGGGTGGCCTGTGGCCTGATCGTGCTGACCGCGCTCGGCGGCGTGGTGATGGCGGCGATCCGCTTTTCCGGCAAGCGCAACCCGCCGGTGTGGCTGGCGATGCTGCACGGCCTGCTTGCCGGCTCGGGCGTCACCGTGCTCGCCTGCGCGGTGTTCGCCGGCGACGTGCCGGTGGCGGCGGCCTGGGCGCTGGGGCTGTTCCTGGTGGCGGCGCTCGGCGGCATCACCCTGTTCCTGGCCTACGAGTGGAAGCGGGTGCTGCTGCCGGCCTGGCTGGTGGGCGTGCACGCGCTGGTGGCGGTGCTCGGCTTCCTGCTGCTGCTCGTGGCGGCGTTCGCCTGACCATGGCGACCGGCGTCGACGCCGGCCTGCTGTGGGCCCTGCTGGGCGGCGTGGTGCTGCCGTTGTGGCTGCTGGCGGGCGTGGCCGACTACGCCTGCCACGCGCGCATGGACCTCGCCCACACCTCCGGCCGGCACGAGTCCGCGTTGCACCTGCTGCAGCTGGCGGAAATCGGCGTGCCGCTGCTCGCCTTCCTGTTCCTCGAGGTGACCGCGGCGACGCTGCTGCTGATGCTGGCCGGCGTCGCCGCGCACACCGTCACCTCGTGGCGCGACATCCGTTACGCCGCGGCGACCCGCACCATCCCCCCGCTCGAGCAGTACGTGCACAGCTTCCTCAACGTGCTGCCCTGGCTGGCGCTGGCATTGGTGACGATCCTGCACTGGCCGGTGGTGACGGCGTTCGATGACTGGGGCCTGCGCTGGCGTGAACCGCCCTTCCCCGTCGCCGTCGTCGCCGGGGTGCTGGCCGCGTCGGCGGCGCTGGTGGTGCTGCCCGGCGCGTGGGAGTTCCTGCGCGCCAGCAGCGCCGCCAAGGCGTCCCGCTGAAGCGTCGCGCTAGAGCACGTCGAGCAGCAGCGCGAGGTCGCCGACGAAGCCGCGGTAAGCCTGGTCGCGCGAGGCCGAATCGCGCTGGCGCAGCACGAAGGACGGATGCACGGTCGCGAACGCACGGGTGCCGTCGGCCAGCGCCTGCCAGGTACCGCGCTGGGCCATCAGGCGGAACTTCGTGCCAAACACGTTGCGCGCGGCGATGGCGCCGAGGCAGACCACCACTTCCGGGCGGACGCGCGCGAGTTCGCCTTCGAGCCAGATCCGGCACGCGGCCTGCTCGCCGGGGTTGGGGCTGCGGTGCAGGCGCGCCTTGCCGCGCCGCTCGAACTTGAAGTGCTTGACCGCGTTGGTGACGTAGAACCGGCCGCGGTCGATGCCCAATTCCTCCAGCGCGCGGTCGAACAGTTGTCCCGACGGGCCCACGAACGGATGCCCGCTGAGGTCCTCCTGGTCGCCGGGCTGCTCGCCGACCACCAGCACGCGCGCGCGTGCCGGGCCTTCGCCGAACACGGTCTGGGTCGCCGGCTTCCACAGCGGGCAACGCTTGCAGCCCATTGCGGCGTCGCGCAGCGCGGCGAGGCTGTCGTCCACCGGCTCCGGTGCGCTGCCGTCGGGCACCGCGCGCTTGCGGGCGCTCTTCTTCGCTGGTACGCGTTCGGCGGCCGCGCGTTTCGCGGGCGGTTTGCGGGGCGGCTTGCGCGTGGCCATGGGGCATCTTCCGGCGCGCGGGGTGCAGGTGGCGTGCGGGCACCGGAAGGCAGCAGGGCAAGCTCCGCGCTACGGCAAAGCCGCGCCGCCTGCGTGGAGTGGCGCTTGCTCCGCTGCGTCACACCCGCCTGATCAGCGGCGCGCGCCAGCTTCCGGCGCGGGCACGCGATGGAACGCCGGCTCCGGCTCGCGCAGCAGCAGGCGGCGCGCGTGCCGTTGTTCGTCCGGCCGCAGCTCGGCGAGAAAGGCCACCTCGCCGGCGGCCAGCGTCGCCAGCGGCAGGCCGTCGCGGTACAGCACGCGCGCGCCCGGCTGCCGCGGCAGCTTGTCGCCGGCGACGATCGTGCCGACCAGGTTGAGCGGGTCCAGCGCGCTGACCGCGACCAGTTCGCCGTCGTGGGCGCGCCGGCGCACCTGGCGCAACGCGGCGACCGCTTCGGTCAATGCGAACTGTTCGCCCGACAGGCCGGCGATGAAACGGCCGCCGCGTATCTCGCCTCGCGCTTCCAGACGGTGGTAGACGCGCAGCAGTTCGCGCCACGGCGGTAGCCATGGCGCCTCGCGCTCGAGCATGCGCCAGCACACCACGCCGTAGCGGCGCAGCAGGGTGCGGGCGACGTGTTCGACCAGGTCGGCGCGGGCGTCGGCGGCGGTCGCGTCCGATTCGAACGACGGGGAGAGCGAAGCATCGCGCCGCGTCAGCGTCCAGCGCCCGGCGTCCTCGATCCCGAACAGCGCGGCGCGGCGGCCGCGGCGGCCGAACGCGTGCGGGCGCTTGGCCTGCGGCACCAGCAGCGCGCGCAGGCCGGCGAAGCTGTCGCAGGTGGCGCGGCCGCGCGCGACCAGTTCGGCCAGCGCGTCCTCCAGCTCGGTCTGCAGCAGCCGCGCTTCTCCCGCCAGTTCGTCGAAGAACAGCGCGCCGTGCGCGCGCAAGGCATCGGCGACCTTCTGCGCGCGCGAGGACAGCGCCGGCTCGTCCTCGCGCTGGCCGGCGACCAGTTGCGTCCACGCCGCCAGCCGCCGCCGCGGCAGCAGCACGATCGGGGTCGCGCGCACCGGCGACGCCGCGCCGCGACCGTTGCCGTCCACCGGCGCGGCGCGCAGGCGCGTCCACGCGATCCGGCCGGCGGTGCACTGGTCGTCCAGCCAGGAAATCGCGTAATCGGACACACGCGCCGGCAGCAGCTCGCTTTCCCAGGCGCCGGCCGGCGCCTCGAAGCCTTCCAATTGCGCCAGCACGCCGGCCAGCGCGTCCGGGCCGCTGACCCGGGTCGCCCGCGACACCTTCTGCCAGTCGAGCAGGAAGCGCATGAAATCGCGCGGTTCGACCGGCTCGATCTCGCGGCGCAGCTTCCCGACCGTGTAGCGGTGGATGCGCGCGAGCAGGTGGCGCTCGCACCATTCCTCGCCGTCGCCGGCGAGCGCGGCGGGGGTGAAGCGGCCGCGCATCGCGTAGCCCTCGCCTTCCAGCTTGAGCAGCGCGAGGTCGACGTCGCCGCGCGCGACGGAGAAGGTCGCGGCGAGGGCCTCGGCGGATACGGGCCCCAGCCCGGTCAGGCGCGCGCGCACCAGTTCAACCAGCGCGTCCTCGCGCGTCCAGGCCTGGGCGAATTCGGCGGGCGGGTTGATCGCCGGCATGCGCGCCGCGCCGGGATGCAGCGCGTCGGCCAGCGCCAGGCGCTCCGCGGCCCACCACGCCGCGCCACCCGCCACGTCGATCCGGGTCGCGCGGTGCGCCTTGGCCAACTGCGCCAGCCAGCCGTCCCAGCCGCTGGCGAGCGCTTCCTCGGCGGCGACGCAACCCAAGCCCATCAGCGCCTCGTGCATCTCGTCGACGTTGCGCACTTCCGGCCACGCCTGCGCACGGACTTCCTCGATCGCGCCCGGGTCCAGGCGGCCGAGGTCGCCGGCCTGCGCCGCGTCGCCGTAGCCGCGGGTCTGCACCGCCTGGGTGCGGCGTTCCTCCAGCGGCGCGTCGTCGAGGAAGGCGTACGGACGCGCGTTGAGCGCCTCGGCGGCGAACGGCGACGGCGCGGTCAGGTCGCGCGCGGCGATCTCCACCTCGCCCGCTTCCAGCGCGCGCAGCAGCGCCAGCCAGCCCTCGGTGTCCATCGCCTCGTGCAGGCAGTCGTCCAGCGTCTGCGCGACCAGCGGGTGGTCGGGCACCTCGCGCTCGCCGACGATGTTCTCCAGGCAGGCGACCTGGTCCGGGAACACCGTCGCCAGCAGGTCCTCGGACTTCATCCGCTGCAGCTGCGGCGCGACCTTCTTCCCGCCGACGAAGCGCGGCAGCGCCAGCGCGGTGGTCGCGTTCCAGCGCCAGCGCGCGCCGAACAGCGGCGCGTCGAGCAGCGCCTGCACCAGGATGTGCTCGGCGGAGGACGAGTGCAGGTAGTGCGCGACCTCCAGCAGCGGGAAGCTGTGGCTGGTCGAGAGCGACAGCACGATCGCGTCCTCGGTCGCCGCCGCCTGCAGCTCGAAGTTGAACTTGCGGCAGAAGCGCTTGCGCAACGCCAGGCCCCAGGCGCGGTTGAGGCGGCTGCCGTAGGGCGTGTGGATCACCAGCTGGGTGCCGCCGGATTCGTCGAAGAAGCGCTCCAGCACGATCCGCCCGCGGGTCGGCATCACCCCGGTCGCGGCGAGCTGGCGGGCGAGGAAGTCGAGCAGCTGGCGCGCGGCGTTGTCGTCGAGGCCGAGTTCGCCCTGCAGCCAGCGCAGGGTCGCGGCGACGTCGGCCGGCGCGAAGGCGCTGCCGCCCTCGCCGGGGACCAGCGCGGCGAGCGGCACGGTCGCGTCGCGATCCTGCGCGCAGGTCTCAGCCGTCGCAATGGTCGCCTCCGCAACGAAGCGATCCTCCGCCGCGCTGGCGTCGGCACTCGCGCCGCACAACCGCGCCGCGACTTCCTCGCGCAACCGCGACACGCCGACCGACAGCTCGTCGGTGCGCCCCGGCGCCTCGCCCAGCCAGAACGGGATGCTCGGCGGCGCGCCCTGCGCGTCCTCCACCCGCACCCGCCCGGCCTCCACCCGCAGGATCCGGTAGCTGGCGTTGCCGAGCTGGAAGATGTCGCCCTTCATGCTCTCGATGGCGAAGTCTTCGTTGACATTGCCGATCGTGGTGCCCTGCGGTTCCAGGATCACCGCGAAATCGCCGGTGTCGGGGATGGTCCCGCCCGAGGTCACCGCGGTCATGCGCCCGCCCTTGCGGCCGCGCAGGCGCTTGTGCACGGCGTCGCGGTGCAGGTAGCCGGCGCGGGTGCCGCGTCGCGTCGTGTAGCCCTCGGCGAGCATGCGCACGACGTCATCAAAGGCCTTGCGCGGCAGCCGCGCATACGGCCAGGCGCGGCGGAACCAGTCGTACAGCGCGTCCTCGTCCCATTCGGCGGACGCGACCTCGGCGACGATCTGCTGCGCCAGCACGTCCAGTGGCGCCTCCGGCATGACCAGTGCGTCGAGCTCGCCGCGGCGCACGCAGTCCAGCAGCGCGGCGCATTCGACCAGCTCCTCGCGGGTGGTCGGGAACAGCCGGCCCTTGGGCGTGCCGCCGACGAAGTGGCCCGAGCGTCCGACCCGCTGCAGGAACGCCGAGATCGAACGCGGCGAACCGATCTGGCAGACCAGGTCCACGTCGCCGATGTCGATGCCGAGCTCCAGCGACGCGGTCGCGACCAGCACCTTCAGCCGGCCGCTCTTCAGGCGCTGCTCGGCGTCCAGCCGCAGTTCCTTGGCGAGGCTGCCGTGGTGCGCGGCGACGTGTTCGCGGCCGAGCTTCTCCGCGAGGTGGCGCGCGGCCCGCTCGGCCATGCGCCGGGTGTTGACGAAGACCAGTGTCGTGCGATGCGCCTCCACCAGTTCGGCGATGCGCGCGTAGACGAGATCCCAGTGCTCGTTCGACATCACGGTCTGCAGCGGCACCGGCGTCAGCTCCAGCGCCAGGTCGCGCGCGCGGGTGTAGCCGATGTCGACGATTTCGCAGTCGGGCGCGCCGTCCACCAGGTTGGCGGCGCCGACCAGGAAGCGCGCGACCTGGTCGATGGGCTTCTGCGTCGCCGACAGCCCGATCCGCGCCAGCCGCCGCCCGCACAGCGCCTCCAGCCGCTCCAGCGACAGCGCGAGGTGGCTGCCGCGCTTGCTCGCCACCAGCGCGTGGATCTCGTCGACGATCACCGTGCGGGTGCCGGCCAGCATCGCCCGCCCGGAGTCGGAACCGAGCAGCACGTACAGCGATTCGGGCGTGGTGACCAGGATGTGCGGCGGGCGCTTTCGCAGCGCCGCGCGCTCGGCCTGCGGAGTGTCGCCGGTGCGCACGGCGGTGCGGATCTCGACGTCGGGCAGCCCCTGCCGCGCGAGCTCGGCGCGGATGCCTTCCAGCGGCGCCTCGAGGTTGATATGGATGTCGTTGGACAGCGCCTTCAGCGGCGAGACGTAGACGACCTGGGTGGCGTCCGGCAAGCCATGCTCCAGCCCCTCGCGCACCAGCGCGTCGATCGCAGACAGGAACGCGGTCAGGGTCTTGCCCGAACCGGTCGGCGCCGCGACCAGGGTGTGGCGGCCGGATCCGATCGCCGGCCACGCCTGCGCCTGCGCTTCGGTCGGCGCGGAGAACGCGCCTGCGAACCACGCGGCGACCGCCGGGTGGAAGCCGGCCAGGGACGGGAATTGCGCCATCGCGGCATTATCCGCCGCGCTCGCGCGCGGCTCCTGAACGCCGCCGGCGCGTGTACCGAAGTCGAAGCGGATCTGCCCGTGCATCGGGGGAGGCTGGCGCGGCGCTGTCGCAGCGCGTGCGACGGAGACGGGAGACGGGAGACGGGAGACGGGAGGCGGGAGAAGGGAGACGAGAGACGGAAGCCGGTAGCCGGTAGCCGGAAAGCGACAGCCGGGGGCGCGACGGGTGGGAGAGGTGGACAGGACCGTATGCGCCATGGATGGCGCATCCGAGCCTCCATGGACGGATTCACGGCGTGTCCTGACCGCCTCTCCCGCCCGCCGCGCCGGCCTAGCGGGCCATTGCGTGTGCTTCCGCTGCCCGGGCGGGCCACTACGCCAGTTCAGCTTCCTCTATGCCGCGGATGCGATGCGCCGCCAGCGCGTCGTGGTCGGGCACGCCGATGCCGTTGCGGTCGCCGAGCACGTAGTGGGTGACGTGCGGCGGCGGGCACGGCGGGAAGTCCGGCACCTGCTCGGCCAGCAGCGCGTACAACGCGACCATGCCGGGCACCTGCACGTGCTCGATCACGCTGTAGCAGGCGACCGCGCCGTGCGCCGACGGCTTCATCTTGCCGAGCAAGTCGTAGCGATGTCCGCGTTGCACCCGCCAGTCGAGCCCGGCCAGGGTGATCTGCAGCGCCGGCTCGTCGAACAGCGCGCGCAGGCGCGGCCCCAGCGCGCGGCCGAGCACGGTGACGTGGAATTCGCGCTTGCGCCGCAGCCAGCGTCCGTCCAGCCGCACCCGCTGCGCCGACGGCGGACGCATCGCGTCCGGGTCCAGGCGCAGCAGCAGCGCGCCGGAGGCGGAGAACTGCGGCAGCGCGACCGGCGCCGCATCCTGCGTTTCGCCGAGCCTGCCCATGGCGCGGGTCAACGCTTGCGGTCGCCGCGATCGCCCTGCCCGGACACGACGGTGGTCTTCGCGTGCTGGCGGCGGTCCTGCGCCAGCGAGCGGCCGGCGTCATCCGATTCCTTGAAGCGGCCCCGCTCGTCGCGACGCACGAAACGCACGTCGCCGTTGGGCTCGATCCGTTCGCGCTTGCCGGCCATGTTTCACTCCCTCGTCAAAACCGTGTCCAGCATGCTGGAGCGCGCGCAATGAAGCCAGCGCGAAGCGACCGCCCGCCATGACGCCACTCGACAAGCCCCTGCGCCGCGAACTCGACATCAACGGCCGTCCGTGGACGCTCACGATCGATCCCGAGCGCCTGAAGCTGGTGGAAAAAGGCCGGCGCAAGGGCGTCGAACTGGCCTGGCGCGACCTGGTCAACGGCGACGCCGCGCTGGCGGTCGCGCTGCAGGCCTCGCTGGTCGACCTGCGCTGAACGGCGCATCCGCGCCACCCTGCCCGCGCCTGAATGGGATCGCCGCGATTTACGCGGGCTTGATCGCCGCCGGACCAGCATCGGCCCGTCATCCCGCCAACAGGTGCACGATCATGCTTCGTACCGCCACCCTGACCTTCGCCATTTCCGCCGCGCTCGGCCTCGCCGGCGTCGCGCAGGCGCAGTCCACCACCCCGCCGGAAGATCCCACCAACGCGCAGCTCGAGCAGCAGACCGACGCCAACGCGCAGGCCGCGAACGAGGACGCCAAGGACGCGAAGAAGTCGGCCAAGGACGCGCAGAAGGCGGCCGACGCGGCCACCGCCGACGACAGCATGGCCACCGACGTCACCGGCGCGCAGGTCGCCGCCGAGCAGGCGCAGGACGCCGCCGGCCAGGCCGACGCGGGCGCGCAACAGGCGCAGCAGGCCGACGCGGTCGCCAACTTCGGCGTGAACAAGGAGGGCGCCGCGGACGCGTCCGCGGCCGGCGCCGCCCAGGCCAGCATGGGCGCGGACGCCGCCGCCAGCGCGCAGGACGCGGCCGCGCCGCAGACCCCGCCCACCACCACCGCCGAGGGCGACGCCACCATGAGCACCAATGCCGGCACGGCCACGGACACCGGCGCGACCACCGACACCACCACCACCGCGGCCGACGCCAACGCCAACTTCGGTGCCGACGCCAACGCCGGCAATGCCGCGCAGGCCAGCATGTCGGGCGAGGTCAACGTCACCTCCAGCCCGGGCAACTCGATCAGCAGCAACTACCACGTCGACTTCGGCGCGCTGGACGCGAACGGCGACGGCAGCATCAGCCGCGGCGAGGCCAAGGGCAACCCGGACCTGACCCGCGAGTTCAAGGTCGTCGACTCCAACCACAACGGCCGCCTGAGCCGGGACGAGATGAAGGGCTGGATCGACTGAGCCCCTGCTGTTCGCAACACAGCGAAGACGACGCCCCGCGCTTGCGGGGCGTCGCCGTGTCAGGCGCCGGCCGCGTGCCGCCAGAGCAGGTGCGCGAGCGGCGGCAGCCGGCCGGCGAGGCCGAGCAGCGGGCCGCGCAGCAGCGTCGTCGCGACGCCGCCGTCGCCGAACAGGCGCTGCAGGCCCTCGAACGTGTAGGCGGCGACCGCGTTCTCGCTGCGCCGCGTGCGCGCCCAGCGCGCGAGCCGTTGCGGCGCGTCCCAGTCGGCGCGCGCGCGGCGCGCGGCGCGCACGGTCTCGCGCAGCGCGGCGACGTCGCGCAGGCCCAGGTTGACGCCCTGCCCCGCCAGCGGATGCACGACGTGCGCGGCGTCGCCGACCAGCAGCACGCGCCCGGCGACGTAGTCGCGCGCGAGCTGCCGCCGCAGCGGGAAGCCGGCGCGCTCCGACGCCAGCGTCATCCGCCCCAGGCGCGCGTCGAACGCGCGGGTCAGCTCGCCGGCGAAGGCGTTCCCATCCAGCGCGAGCAGGCGCGCCGCGTCGTCCTCCGGCACGCTCCACACGATCGAACCGAGGCCGTCGTCGCAAGGCAGCACCGCCAGCGGGCCCCCGGGCAGGAAGCGCTGCCACGCGGTGTCTTCGTGCGGCTGCTGCGTGCGCACGTAGGCGACGATGCCGCGCTGCCCGTAGTCGTGGGCGTCGCTGTCGATCCCGGCCAGGCGGCGCAGGCTGGACTGCGCCCCATCGGCGGCGACCGCGATGCGCGCGGCGACGCGGCTGCCGTCGTCCAGCTGCAGGCGCACGCCCTGCGCGTCCTGCGCCAGCGCCTCGACCCGCGCCGGACGGTGCACGCGCACCCCGGCCGCCGGCAGAGCCGCCCACAGGCGGTCGACCAGCAAGCCGTTCTCGACGATCCAGCCGAGCTCGCGCACGCCGAAGGCATCGGCGTCGAAGCGCAGCTCGCCGCCGCCGGCCGCGTCCCACACCCGCATCCGCCGGTAGGGATGCGCGCGCGCCTCCATGATGCGCGGCCACACGCCGAGCGATTGCAGCAGCGCGGCGTTGTCGGGCGCGAAGGCGAACACGCGCAGGTCGCGGCGCTCCGCTTGCCAGCGCGCCGGTTCGCCCGCTTCCACCAGCACGACCTCGAGCCCGGCATCGGCGAGCGACAGCGCGCAGGCGGCGCCGACCACGCCGGCGCCGACCACCACCACGTCGGGCTGGCCGCGCGCGCTCATGGACGGCACAACGCCGGTACTTCGCCGCGGTAGCCCATCGCACCGCCGACCAGCCGGGCCTGCGCGGCGGGCAGGCGATCGAGCGCGAGCAGGCCGAGGCCGCGCAGCGGGCGCAGCAGCGGCGCGTCGTTGGCCGTCAGGCGGGCGAGACCGTCGGAGAAGGAGAGCGTGCGTGCGCGGTCCTCGCTTCTTCGTTCTGCGTAGGCGGCGAGCAGCGCGTCGTCGCCCGGATCGCCGCCGCGCGCCTCGATCAGCTCGGCCAGGGTCAGCGCGTCGCGCAGGCCGAGGTTGAAGCCCTGCGCGCCGATCGGATGCACCGACTGCGCGGCGTTGCCGACCAGCACCGCGCGCGGCGCGACCAGCCGCTGCGCGGCGATCCGCAGCGCCGGATAACGGCTGCGCGGGCCGACCGCGACGAAGCGCCCGGCGCGCCAGCCGAAGGCCCGCTGCACGCGGGCGAGGAAGGCCGCGTCGTCAAGCGCCGCGACCGCGTCGGCGTCCTCCGCGGCCACCCCGTGCACCAGGCCGTAGTGACGATCCGCGCGCGGCAGCAGCGCGGTCGGGCCGTCGTCGCCGAGGCGCTCGAACGCGGTGCCGTCGGGCGCGCGCTCGGCGCGCAGGCGGGCGACGAACAGCGCCTGGCCGTAGTCGTGTTCGTCCGCGCCGATGCCGAGCGCGGCGCGCACGCCGCTGTGGCTGCCGTCGGCGGCGACCAGCAGGCGCGCGCGCACGACGCGTTCGCCATCGGCGTCGGCCAGGCGCAGCGCGCGCGCGCCATCGTCGATCTCCTCGAGCCCGACGCAGCGCGCCGGCCGATAGCGGACCAGGTGCGCCAGTTCACCCAGGCGCGCCTCCAGCGCCTCGCCGAAATCGCGCGCGACCACGACCTGGCCGAATGCCTCGCGTCCGTAAGCATCCGCATCCAGCCGCAACCGCCCGAAATCGCCGCGGCGGCTGACGTGGATGCGGCGGATCGGCGCGCCGGGCGCGCGCAGCTTCGCCATCACCCCGAGCGCGCGCAGGGCGTTCACGGTCGCCTCGGCGAAGCTCAGGTTGCGCTCGTCGAACACCGCCGGCAGCGCGCCGGCGGGCGTGGCCTCGACCAGGGCGACGTCGAGGCCGAGCCGGTCCAGCGCGATCGCCAGGCTCGCGCCCACCAGGCCGCCGCCGACGATGGCGACGTCGTGCCGGCTAGCCGTCATGCCGCTTGTCCTGCGTCGCCGCTGCGCGCGATGGCGTCATCGGATCGGCCCGTGCGGTGGGGTGGGGTATGCTACCGGTTCCCGTGCAGCCGCTCCCGTCCCCCACGATGAATCGCGCCCCGTCCTCCTTCGCTCCCGGCCCGCTGGTGCTCACCGGCCTGATCGTCGTCGCGGCGCTGACGCGCCTGCTGCCGCATCCGCCGAACTTCTCGCCGGTGGAGGCGATCGCCCTGTTCGGCGGCGCCTATTTCGCCGCGCGCGGCGCCGCCCTGCTGGTGCCGCTGGCGGCGATGCTGCTGTCGGACTTCGCGCTCGGCCTGCTCAACGGTGGCATCTACCTCGACTACTTCACCAGCGCCGGCTTCTGGCTGCAGTACGCCTGCATCGCGCTGCTGGTGGTCGCGGGTTTCGGCCTGCGCGGGCGGGTCTCCGGCGGCCGCGTGCTGGGCTGGTCGCTGGCCGGTTCGGCACTGTTCTTCCTGGTCACCAACTTCGGCGCGTGGCTGGGTGCGCCGATGTACCCGCAGACGGTCGGCGGCCTCGGCGCCGCCTACGTCGCCGGCATCCCGTTCTTCCAGTGGACCGTGCTCGGCACCCTGTTCTACGCGGCGCTGCTGTTCGGCGGCTTCGCCCTGCTGCGCCGGCGCGTCCCCGCCCTGCGCGCGCAGACCGTCTGACAGGGGCGTGACAGGAAGCTCGCGCTAGCCTTCGCTTCTCCCGTCTCCCCGCCATGGGCAACCGCCTCTCCAAGATCTACACCCGCACCGGCGACGCCGGCACGACGGGGCTCGGCGACGGCACCCGGGTGGCGAAGGATTCGGCACGGGTCGAGGCCTACGGCACGATCGACGAGGCCAATTCGGCGATCGGCGTGATCCTGGCCAGCGATGTGCCCGAAGACGTGCGCACGCTGTTGACACGGGTCCAGCACCAGCTGTTCGACCTTGGCGGCGAGCTGTGCATTCCCGGCCACGCGGCGATCACCGACGCCGACGTCGGCGCGCTGGAAGACGCGCTGGACGGCTTCAACGACGCGCTGCCGCCGCTGCGGGAGTTCATCCTGCCCGGGGGCGGCGAGGCGGCGGCGCGTTGCCACCTCGCCCGCACCATCGTCCGCCGCGCCGAGCGCGCGACCGTGACCCTCGCCCGCGACGAGGCCGTGCGCCCGGAAGCGGTGCGCTACCTCAACCGCCTGTCCGACCTGCTGTTCGTCCTAGCGCGCGTGCTCGCCCGCGCCAGCGGCCACGGCGAGGTGCTCTGGCAGCACGAGCGGCGCAAGGGCTGAGGCGGCCTTGCGCGGCGCTCCCGCGCCGCGCCTGCATTGCCCGCCCACCGGGGATACGGCAAGCTAGCGGCCATTTTCCGCCCGACGGATGTCCGCGTGCGCCCTGTCTTCCGCCTGCTGCCGCTGCCGTTCTGCATCGCCCTTTCGCTGTCGGCCCAGGCCGCGGACGAACGGCCGGAAGACTGGAAGCTGTGCCCGGCCGAGGACGCGGTTCCCGCCTTTCCCGACGCGCAGCCGGCGACCACCCGCCCCGAGGCGCGGGTCACCCTGCCGACCAACATCACCGGCGACCGCCTGTCCGGCACCGACATCCAGCCGGTCTTCAGCGGCAACGTCATCCTCCGCCGCGGCGACCAGTTCCTCGGCGCCGAGAACCTGAAGATCGACAAGGAGACCGGCCAGTACGACGCGCAGGGCGACATCCGCTACCAAGACACCGGCATGCGGCTGGTCGCGGGCGATGCCTCCGGCAACCAGAACGACGACACCCACCGCCTCGAGGACGTGCACTACCAGCTGATGTCGCGGCGCGGCAACGGCGGCGCCGAGCACATCGAGATGCAGGGCACGCACGGCGCGCTGTACGGCGCGACCTACTCGACCTGCCCGCCGGAGGACCGCGACTGGGAGCTGCGCGCGCAGCGCATCGACGTGGACACCGAGGAAGGCCTCGGCGTGGCCCGCAACGCGACCCTGCGGATCGGCAAGGTGCCGGTGCTGTACGTGCCGTGGTTCCAGTTCCCGATCGACGACCGGCGGCGCACCGGCCTGCTGTATCCCAGCGTCTCCCTGTCCGGGCGCAACGGCTTCGACTGGCGGCAGCCGGTCTACCTGAACCTCGCGCCCAACTACGACATGACGCTGACGCCGCGGATCATGACCGACCGCGGCTTCCAGCTCGGCACCGAATTCCGCTACCTGGTGCCGGGCGGCGCCGGCGAGATGCAGTTCGAGTTCCTGCCCAACGACAAGCTCACCGACCGCGAGCGCGACGAGGAGATCGCCGACGGGGTGCCGGCGGAGAACCGCCGCGACGACAACCGCGCGCTGTTCCGTTTCACCGGCAGCCAGCGCCTCACCTCGACCTGGAAGGCGCGCGCCAACCTCAACTGGATCAGCGACGCCCGCTACCTCGAGGACTTCAGCAACCGCATCAATGGCCTGGCGCCTTATTCGCTCGGCAGCAGCATCGGCATCTACGGCGGCGGCGCGCACTGGGATGCCTCGCTCACCGCGGACTACAAGCAACTCGCCGACTACACCCTGACCCGCAACATCCTTCCCTACAACCGACTGCCGCGGGCGACCTTCCACCTCGACCAGCCCCTGCGCCCCTGGCTGCGCACGGGGGTGGACAGCGAAGCGGTGCGCTTCCAGCACCCGACCCGGAACGAAGGCAGCCGGTTCGACTTCAAGCCGTGGATCAGCATGCCGCTTGAGGGCGCAAGTTGGTACGTCACCCCGATCCTGGCTTGGCGCTACACGGGATACCAGCTGAGCGACGAGCTGACCGAGCAGGTCGCCCGCACTCGCGCGCGGGCCTACGTCCTCGAGAACGGCGGCAGCCTGACCCCCGACCTGATCGCCCGCTTCCGAAACGACAGGCCGACCCGCGCCCTGCCGATCGGGTCTATCAATGCCGGCCTGTTCTTCGACCGCGAAAGCGAGATCGGCGGTCAGAGCTTCCTGCAGACCCTCGAGCCGCGCCTGTTCTACCTGCGCGTGCCCTACGAGGACCAGAGCGACCTGCCGCTGTTCGACACCCGGCCGCTGACCTTCAGCTGGGGCCAGCTGTTCCGCGACAACCGCTACACCGGCGCCGACCGGCAGATGGACGCCAACCAGCTCACCCTGGCGCTGACCACCCGCCTGATCCGCCAGGCCGACGGCCGCGAGAAGCTCAGCGCCAGCGTCGGCCAGATCCGCTACTTCGACGACTCGCGGGTCGTCTACCCAGGCGAAACGCCGGTCGAACGCGGCAAGTCGGCCTGGGTGGTGGGCGCCAACTACGCGGTGAACGACCGGTGGGACGTGGGCGCGTCGTACCAATGGGACCCGAAGTTCCGCCGCCAGGACCTCGGCAGCCTGCGCACGCGCTATCTGATCGGCGACGACGGCGTGGTCAACCTCGGCTACCGCTACCGGCGCAACCTGCTGGAGCAGGTCGATTTCTCGTTCCTGTACCCGCTCTCGCCCTCGTGGAGCCTGGTCGGCCGCTACTACTACTCGCTGTACCGCAACGACGCGCGCGGCATCGAGCCGGGCCTGCTGGAAGGCATCGCCGGCATCCAGTGGGACAGCTGCTGCGTGTCGGCGCGCCTGGTCGGGCGCCGCTACATCCACAACCGCGAAGGCGAGCTCGACAACGCGATCGAGCTGCAGATCGAACTCAAGGGCCTGGGTTCCGCCGGCCCGGACACGGAGTCGCGCCTGCGCCGTGCTATCCTCGGCTACTACCGCGAGGACCTCTACCTCGTTCCGCCGTCCGAAGCGGGCCAGCCCGCCGATCAAGACGACGACGGCGACCCCAACGCCCCCGACGTCTTCCCATGACCCGACTGCTCGCCAGCCTCCTCATCCTCGCGGCGCTGTTCGCCGCGCCGTTGCACGCGCAGCAGGCGCAGCCCGCCGCGCTGCAACCGCTGGACCGCATCGCCGCGGTGGTCGACGACGGCGTGATCCTGCAGAGCGAGCTCGATCGCGCCGTGCAGAACATCCACGCCCAGTACGCCAGCCGGCCCGGCCAGCTGCCGCCCGAGGACGTGCTGCGCAAGCAGGTGCTCGAGCGCCTGGTGCTGGTGCGGCTGCAGGTCGCGCGCGCCGCCGAGAGCGGCATCCACGTCGGCGATCAGGAAGTGGACGCGGCGCTGGTCAACATCGCCCGCCAGAACAACATGACCCCGGACCAGCTGCGCGCGCAGCTCGCCCAGCACGGCGAGTCCTGGGCGGAGTTCCGTGAATCGATCCGCGACGAGATCACCATCCAGCGCCTGCGCCAGCGCTTCGCCCAGACCCGGATCAGCGTCAGCGACGCCGAGGTCGACGCCGCGCTCGAGGCCAGCGCCGGCGGCCAGCAGTACCACCTCGCCAACATCCTGGTCGCGCTGCCGGAAGGCGCCACGCCGGAGCAGATCGCCACCGGCCAGCAGAAGGTCGACGGCATCAAGGCGCTGATCGACCGGGGCGAGATGGACTTCCAGGCGGCGGCCGTCCGCTATTCCGACAGCCCGAACGCGCTGGAAGGCGGCGACCTCGGCTGGCGTTCGCTGGACGAGATCCCGGCCGCGTTCGCCAACGTCATCCGCTCGATGCAGCCCGGGCAGGTGATTGGACCGACCCGCGGCGCCAGCGGCTTCCAGCTGCTCAAGCTGCTGGAGACCCGCGAGGGCAGCGCGGCCGAGCCGCGCATGGTGACCCAGTTCAACGCGCGCCACATCCTGATCCGCACCGGCGAAGGCGGGCTCGGCGAGGACGAGGCGCGGGCGAAGATCGACACCCTGGCCGCGCGCATCGCCGGCGGCGCCGACTTTCAGGCACTGGCCCGCGAGAACTCGCAGGATCCGGTCAGTGCGCCGGCCGGCGGCGATCTCGGCTGGTTCACCCAGGAGGCCTATGGCCCGGAATTCGGCGCGCAGGTCGCGGCGTTGCAGGACGGCCAGGTGTCGGCGCCGTTCAAGACCCAGGCCGGCTGGCACATCGTGCAGCGCGTGGGCAGCCGCCAGGCCGACGTCGGCGCCGAGAACCGCCGCGCGCAGGTGCGCGAGGCGATCGGCCAGCGCAAGCTCGAGGACGAATGGGCGCGCTACCTGCGCGAGATCCGCGGCGACGCCTATGTCGACTTCCGCATCGGCGACGCCGCGGCGACGCCGGAGCCCGAAGCCGCGCCCAGCGCCACCCCGCCGGCGGACGGCACGGCCGGCTGACATGAGGCCACGGCTGGCGCTGGTGCCGGGCGAGCCGGCCGGCGTCGGCCCCGAGCTGTGCGTGCGGGCCGCTCAGCGCGCGTGGGACGCGGACCTCGTCGCCTACGGCGACCCCGACGCCCTGCTGCGCGCCGCGCGCGCGCTCGACCTGCCGCTGGAACTGCTGCCGGCCGATGCCCGCGGCGCGCCCGGCCGGCTGCCGCTGGTCGCGATCGCCAACGCCGTCCTGCCCGCCTTCGGCACGCCCGATCCGCGCAACGCGCGCGCGGTGATCGGCGCGCTCGAACAGGCCGGCGCCGCCTGCCTGCGCGGCGACTGCGCCGGCGTGGTCACTGGCCCGGTGCACAAGGCCGCGATCAACGCCGGCGGCATCGGCTACACCGGCACCACCGAACTGCTCGCGGCCCAGGCCGGGCGCGAGGTGGTGATGATGCTGGCCAACGACCTCGTGCGGGTCGCCCTCGCCACCACCCACCTGCCGCTGCGCGCGGTCGCCGACGCGATCGACGGCGACGGCCTGCGGCGCCAGTTGCGCATCGTGCACGCCGCGCTGCGGGAGGGTTTCGGCATTGCCGATCCGCTGATCGCGGTGCTCGGGCTCAACCCGCACGCGGGCGAGGACGGGATCCTCGGTCGCGAGGAACTCGATGTCATCGCGCCGGCGCTGGACGCGCTGCGCGCCGAAGGGCTGCGCCTGGCCGGCCCGCTGCCGGCCGACACCGCGTTCCTGCCGGCGAAGCTGCGTGGCTTCGACGCGGTGTTCGCGATGTACCACGACCAGGGCCTGCCGGTGCTCAAGTACAGCGGCTTCGAACGGGCGGTGAATTTGACCCTCGGCCTGCCCTACCCGCGCGTCGCGGTCGACCATGGCACCGCGCTCGACCTCGCCGGCAGCGGCCGCGCGGACCCGTCCAGCCTGTACGCCGCGATCGCGACCTGCGCGCGGCTGGCACGCCAGCGGACACGGTCGGCATGAGGCCTGCGCAGCCGCCCGCGATGCAGGAGATCGGCTGGGACGACTTCATGAGGGTCGAGCTGCGGGTCGGCCGCGTGCTGTCCGCCGAAGCCTTCGCGCAGGCGCGCAAGCCGGCCTACGTGCTGCACGTGGACTTCGGCCCCGAGATCGGGGTGCGCAAGTCGAGCGCGCAGGTGACCGCGCTTTATGCACCCGAGGAACTGGTCGGCCGCCTGGTGGTCGGCGTGGTGAACTTCCCGCGCAAGCAGATCGGTCCGCTGATGTCCGAATGCCTGGTCACCGGCTTCCACGACGCCGAGGGCCGGGTCGCCCTGTGCGTGCCCGACCGCGAGGTGCCGCTGGGCACCCGCCTGCTGTGAGCCGCGCGATGGACGAGCAGCCGCCCCGCTTCACCGCGCCGCCGAAGAAGGCCTTCGGCCAAAACTTCCTGCACGAGCGCGGGGTGGTCGCGAAGATCGTGCAGGCGATCGATCCCCGGCCTGGCGACCGCATCGTCGAGATCGGACCCGGCCAGGGCGCGCTGACCTTCCCGCTGCTGGACCGGCACGGCGCACTCACCGCGATCGAGTTCGACCGCGACCTGCTCGTCCCGCTGGCGGCCGCCGCGCGGGCGCACGGGGAACTCACCCTGGTCGCGGGCGACGTGCTCGGCGTGGACTTCACGGCGCTGGCCGAAGGCGGCCGCATCCGCCTGGTCGGCAACCTGCCCTACCACCTGTCGTCGCCAATCCTGTTCCATGCGCTGGACCACGCCGCCGCGATCCGCGACATGCACTTCATGCTGCAGAAGGAAGTCGTCGAGCGCATGGCGGCCAGTCCCGGCAGCAAGGTCTACGGCCGGCTCAGCGTGATGCTGCAGGCCTACTGCACGGTGACGCCGCTGTTCAGCGTGCCGCCGGGTGCGTTCCGGCCGCCGCCGAAGGTCGACTCGGCGGTGGTCCGGCTGGTGCCGCGCGCGCCGGAGACGATCGGCATCCGCGATCCGCGCCGCTTCGCCGACGTCGTCCGCGCCGCCTTCGGCCAGCGCCGCAAGACCCTGCGCAACGCTCTGTCCGGCGTCGCCGACGCCGGCCTGATCGCCGCCGCCGGGCTCGATCCCGGCGCGCGTGCCGAGCAGGTCGCGGTGGCCGGTTTCGTGCGCCTGGCGAACGGCGCGCAACCGGACTGAACCGCGGTCGCGCGCGCGACGCCCGTTCGCGCGCACGGGGGTTGGGTGACGAATGGCCTACAGGCCCCATCCGTTCACGCCGCCCCCTTACACTGACCGCATGACGGAATACGACGACACGAGCCCGTACCGGCTCGCGATCACGGTCGCCACGCGCTACCTGCCCGCCGACTCGCAACCCGACGGCGATCGCTACGCGTTCGCCTACACCATCCACATCCGCAACGACGGCGCGGTGCCGGCGCGCCTGCTCGGCCGCCACTGGATCATCACCGACGGCAGCGGCGAGGTGCGCGAGGTCGAAGGCGAGGGCGTGGTCGGCGAGCAGCCGTGGCTGCGCCCGGGCGAGGATTTCGTGTACACCTCGGGCGCGGTGTTGCCGACCCCGGTCGGCAGCATGCACGGCCGCTACCGCATGCTGGCCGACGACGGCACCCACTTCGACGCGCCGATCCCCGCCTTCACCCTGTGCGTCCCGCACAGCCTGCACTGAGGCGGCGATGGCGACCTGGGCGATCGGCGACCTGCAAGGCTGTTACGCACCGACGCAGCGGCTGCTCGAGGCGATCCGCTTCGATCCGGCGCGCGACCGCCTCTGGTTCTGCGGCGACCTGGTCAACCGCGGCGGGGAGTCGCTGGAAACCCTGCGCCTGGTGCATTCGCTGCGGGCCAACGCGGTCAGCGTGCTCGGCAACCACGACCTGTCGCTGCTGGCGATCGCCGAGCGCACGGAAGAGGAGCAGCGCAAGGTCAACCCCGACCTGCAGCGCGTGCTGCAGGCCGAGGATCGCGACACTCTGTTGACCTGGCTGCGCGGCCAGCCGCTGCTGCACGCCGACCGCGGGCTCGGCTGGATGATGGTGCACGCCGGGCTCGCGCCCAAGTGGACGACCACGCTGGCCCAGAAGCACGCGCGCGAAGTCGAAGAGCGGCTGCGCGGCGATGACTACCGGCACCTGCTCAGGCACATGTACGGCGACAAGCCGGCGTGGTCGCCGCGGCTGACCGGCGTCGAGCGCGCGCGCGCGATCATCAACGTGTTCACCCGGCTGCGCTACTGCAGCCCGCGCGGTCGCATCGCCTTCGAGGAAAAGGGTCCGCCGGGCACCCAGGCGGCCGGCCTCTACCCGTGGTACGCGGTGCCGGGCCATGCCAGGCGCGACCTGCGGATCGTGTGCGGTCACTGGTCCGCGCTCGGCCTGTTCATCGGCCACGGCGTGCACGCGATCGATACCGGCGCGGTGTGGGGCGGCAAGCTCACCGCGCTGCAGCTCGACGGCGGCGAGCTGCGCATCGTGCAGGTCCCCGGCCGCGACGTGCCCGCGCACCCGCCCAGGCCGCCGCGCCGGCGCCGGCGCCGCTGAGCGCTGGAGCGCTAGGCCGCCCGCACGTAATCGACGAAGGCGAACGCGAAGGCGTGCTTCGCATCCGCGGGATGGGCGTCGCGCGCGACCTCCTGCCAGTCGCCGGGGTCGAAGGCCGGGAAGAACGCATCGGCGCCGTCCACCACGGTGTCCACCCAGGTCAGGTGCAGGCGGGCGGCCAGCGGCAGCGCCTCGGCGAAGACCTCGCCGCCACCGATCACGCTCAGCTCGTCGGCATCGCGCGCGGCGTCCAGCGCCGCGGCGAGCGACGGCACCGCCTGCATGCCGTCGAACGGAACCCGCCCGCTGCGGGTGAGCACCAGGTTGCGGCGGCCTGGCAGCGCGCGGCCCAGCGACTCGGCGGTGCGCCGGCCCATCAGGACCGGTTTGCCGAGGGTGAGCGCCTTGAAGCGCCTGAGGTCGTCCGGCAGGTGCCAGGGCAGCGCGTTGTCCTTGCCGATCGCGCGCTGGCGGTCGAGCGCGGCGATGAGTGAGAGCGTCGTCACCGCCGCCCCGCTACACCGCCACCGGCGCCTTGATCGCGGGCAGCGGGTCGTAGCCCTCGATCGCGATGTCGTCGTAGGCGAAGGCGAACAGGTCGCGCACGTCCGGATTGAGCCGCAGCCGCGGCAGCGGGCGCGGCGCGCGCGCCAGCTGCTCGCGCGCCTGGTCGAAGTGGTTGGCGTACAGGTGCGCGTCGCCGAGCGTGTGCACGAAGTCGCCGACGCCGAGACCGGCCACCTGCGCCACCATGTGGGTCAGCAACGCGTAGCTGGCGATGTTGAACGGCACCCCGAGGAAGATGTCGCCGCTGCGCTGGTACAGCTGGCAGCTGAGCTTGCCGTCCGCCACGTAGAACTGGAACAGCGTGTGGCAGGGCATCAGCGCCATCTTTGGGAGGTCGGCGACGTTCCACGCGCTGACGATCAGCCGCCGCGAGTCGGGGTTGCGCCGGATCTCGTCGACCACCCAGCGCAGCTGGTCGATCTCGCGGCCGTCGCTGCCGGTCCAGCGCCGCCACTGCTTGCCGTAGACCGGGCCGAGCTCGCCGTGTTCGTCGGCCCACTCGTCCCAGATCGTGACCTTGTTCGCGCGCAGGTAGGCGATGTTGGTCTCGCCGCGCAGGAACCACAGCAGTTCGTGCACGATCGAGCGCAGGTGCAGCTTCTTGGTGGTGACCAGCGGGAAGCCGTCGGCGAGGTCGAAGCGCATCTGCCAGCCGAACACGCTGCGGGTGCCGGTGCCGGTGCGGTCGGCCTTGTCGGTGCCGTGCTCGAGGACGTGGCCGAGGAGGTCGAGGTACTGCTTCATCCCGGCGTGCTCACTCCGCAGAGGCCGTGGCGGGCCGGGGCAGCAGGGTCGGCGCGTTGCGCGAGCGCCACAGCCAGAACAGGCCGAGCAGGATCAGCGGCAGGCTCAGCAGCTGGCCCATCGTGAGCCAGCCGAAGGCGAGGTATTCCAGCTGCGCGTCCGGCACCCGCACGAATTCCACCAGGAAGCGGAACACGCCGTACAGCAGCGCGAACACGCCCGCCACCGCGTAACGCGGGCGCGGCCTGGCCGAGAACCACCACAGCACGACGAACAGCAGCAGGCCTTCCAGCAGCGCCTGGTACAGTTGCGACGGGTGCCGCGCGAAGGCGTCCAGCGCGCCGGCCTCGAACTGCGCGCGCAGCGTCGCCGCGTCCATCGCCGCGTACGGCATCGGCAGCGAGGCCGGGAACACCACGCCCCAGTCGGCGTGGGTCAGCTTGCCCCACAGCTCGCCGTTGATGTAGTTGCCGATCCGGCCGAAGCCCAGGCCCGGCGGCACCAGCGGCGCGACGAAGTCGATCGTGTCCATCACCGCCAGCCCGCGCCGGCGCGACCACCACCACACCGCCACGCAGACGCCCAGCAGGCCGCCGTGGAAGCTCATGCCGCCCTGCCAGATCTTGAACACCTGCAGCGGGTCCGCGAGGTAGGCCGAAAGATCGTAGAACAGGATGTAGCCGATCCGGCCGCCGAGCACCACGCCCAGCATCGCGTAGAACATCAGGTCGCCGTAGCCGTGCTCGTCCACGCCCGGCAGGCGGCCGGCGCGCACGCGGCGGCGGCCCAGCCACCAGGCGACGCCGAAGCCGAGCAGGTACATCAGGCCGTACCAGTGGATCTGCAGCGGGCCGAGCGTGAGCGCGATGGGGTCGATCTGGTCCAGGTGGATCATGCGGCGGGGCGGCCTCGCGGTGCGTTGCGGCTATTGTGCATGAGTCGCGCGCGGGCCTCGGCCTGGCCGGGAACCGCACCGCCCGGTCCGCGCCGGATGCGATCCCGCATCGGGAAAGCATGCGCCCAGGATGCATGGATTGCCTGGGCGAGGGGCCTCATCAACCGGGCGGGTATCGGGAGCGAATGGAGGAGGTCCCTTGCCCCGCCGCGCCGGAAGACGTTCCGCGCTCACCATGGACGCGCATCGCGGCGGCTCACAGGATCCGCGGCCGGTTCGGCAGCTCGTCCTGGTCGCGATCGCCGGGGCGCAGCGGGAAGTGTGCGGCGAGCAGCTCCGAAATCGCGGCCACCGCCTCGGTCACCGCGGCCTCGGCCTCGCCTGCGCGCAGGCGTTCCTCCATCCGCGCGCAGATCGCGCGCCATTGCGCGTCATCGACCAGGGCGCGCAGGCCGCGGTCAGCGACGATCTCGATGCGGTGGTCGGCGAGCAGCAGGTACAGCAGCACGCCGTTGTTGGCCGCGGTGTCCCACACCCGCAGGCGGGCGAAGGCGTCCTCGGCGGCCTGGCGCGGGCCGACCCCGGCCAGCACCGCGCGCCAGTGCAGCGCCGGCTCGACCGCGAAGCAGACCTCGCCGCGATGGCGGGCTTCGCCGGCGGCGATCGCGTCGGTGATCCGCTGCATCGCCTCGGCCGGGAACAGCCGCTGCGCGGAGGGTGCGAACAGGTGGCGCAACAGGCGCATGCGCGTCTCCTACCAGCTGCCGGAGGCGCCGCCGCCCCCGCTCATGCCGCCGCCGCCCGACCAGCCGCCGCCGCCGAAGCCGCCTCCTCCGCCCCAGCCACCGCCGCCGAAGCCGCCGCCACCGATCCACGGCCCGCCGCCCCAGCGCCCGCCGCCGGCGGCGCGCATGCGCCCGGGCGCGGCGAGTCCGGTGAACAGGCCGATCAGGGCGCCGATGCCGCCGACCAGCAGCAGCGAGGACAGCAGCCAGGCGGCGAAGCCCGCCGCGCCGGCACCGAACAGCGCGCGCAGCGGACGCGGCAGCCGGCCGAAGATGCCGCGCGCGACCTGCGCGACCATGAGCGCGACGAACAGCGCGAACAGCCATGGCACGCCGCCACCGCCGTCGCGCGCGCGGTTGTCGGCGATCGGCGCCGGCAACGGCTCGCCGTCGATCAGCTTGACCAGCACCGCGGTGGCATCGGCGATGCCGCCGGCGTAGTCGCCGGCGCGGAACTTCGGCGCCATGTATTCCTGGATGATGCGGTTGGCGATCGCGTCCGGGATCGCACCCTCCAGGCCGTAGCCCGGCTGGATGCGCACCCGGCGATCATCCTTGGCGACCACCAGCAGCACGCCGTCGTCGATGCCCTTGCGTCCGAGCTTCACCTGGTCGAACACGCGCTGCGTGTACTGCGCGATGTCCTCGGGCTGCGTGGTCGGCACGATAAGCACCTGCAGCTGGCTGCCCTTGCGCTGCTGCAGCGCGAGCGCCTGCTGCGCGAGCTGCTGCTTCTCCGCGGCGGTGAGGGTCCCGGTGGTGTCGACCACCGGCGCATCGAGTGGCGGAATCGGCGCCAGCTGCTGGGCCAGGCCGGCCGCGCTCGCCAGCAGCAGCCCGAGCAGCGCGAGCGCGCGCAGCGAGCGGGTGATCCGCGGCATCGGCGCGGCGGGCTCAGCCGCCCGACGGCGCGGGCTGCGGCTGCGGGGCCGGCTGCTGCGTCTGCGCCGGCGGCGCGCCGAAGTCCACGGTCGGCGCCTGCTGGATCTGCTGCTCGTTCTCGACCGTGAAGTTCGGCTTGGTCTGGTAGCCGAAGAGCTTCGCGGTCATCACCGCCGGGAACTGGCGGATGTAGGTGTTGTAGTCCTGCACCGCCTGGATGTAGCGGCCGCGGGCGACGGTGATCCGGTTCTCGGTGCCTTCCAGCTGCGCCTGCAGGTCCTGGAACGAGCGGTCGGCCTTCAGGTTCGGGTAGTTCTCGCTGACCACCAGCAGCCGGCTCAGCGCGCTCGACAGCTCGCCCTGCGCCTGCTGGAACGCCGCCAGCGACTGCGCGTCGTCGGCACGCACGTTGATCTGGCCGACCCTGGCGCGCGCGTTGGTGACCTCGGTGAGCACGCGTTGCTCGTGGCTCGCGTAGCCCTTCACCGTGTTGACGAGGTTCGGCACCAGGTCGGCCCGCCGCTTGTACTGGTTGATGACCTCGGACCAGGCGGCCTTGACCGTCTCGTCCTTCTGCTGGATCTGGTTGTAGCCGCAGCCGGACAGCAGCGCGGCGAGCACGACGAGCAGGACGAGGCGCGCGGACGGGACGGCACGCATGGCGGTGGCTCCGGTGGGCGACGGCGGGATTGCAGCATCGCCCGGACCCGCGTGCAACAGGCGTCAACCCGCGGTCAGGCGCCCTCGCCGCGCAGCCGCGCGCGGCGCTTGGCCCACAGGTTCAGGCACTCCACCGCGGCCGAGAAGCCCATCGGCCCGTACACGTAGGCCTTGGGCACGTGGATCTCGAGGCCTTCCACGACCAGGTAGGCGCCGATCAGCACGATGAAGGCCAGCGCCAGCATCTTGATGGTCGGGTTGTTGTCGATGAAGCGGCCCAGCGGCTGCGCCGCCAGCAGCATCACCGCCACCGCCAGCAGGATCGCCGCGACCATCACCGGCACGTACTGGTCGGCCATGCCGACCGCCGCGATCACCGAATCCAGCGAGAACACGATGTCGATCACCGCGATCTGGGCGATAACCGCCATGAACGAACTCGCCGGCTTGGTGTGCACGTCCTCGGACTCCGGCTCGCCGGCGACCTGGTCGCGGATCTCCATCACGCCCTTGAACACCAGGAAGATGCCGCCGAGCAGCAGCACCAGGTCGCGCACCGACAGGCCGCGCCCGAAGACCGTGAACAGGTCGGTCTTCATGTGCGCGAGGTAGGCCAGGGTCAGCAGCAGGGCGACGCGGGTGATGCAGGCCGCCGCGATGCCGAACTTGCGCGCGCGCTCGCGGGTGGCCGCGGGCAGCTTGCTCACCGCGATCGAGATGAACACCAGGTTGTCGATGCCGAGCACGATCTCAATCGAGCTCAGGGTGACCAGCAGGATCCAGGTCTGCGGGTCGGCCAGCATGGAAAGACTCAAGACCGGGAACTCCGAAAAGCGGGCGTCAGAAGTAGCGCGGGCCGAGGATCAGGCCCCAGGTCAGCACCACGTTGGCCATCAGCACGAACACCGCGGCCGAGCCCATGTCCTTGGCGCGGCCGGCGAGCTCGTGGTGCTCGCCGCCGTAGCGCTCGATCACCGCCTCGATCGCCGAGTTGAGCAGTTCCGCGCCGAGCACGAGCAGGCAGCTGCCGACCAGCAGCACCTTCTCGATCGCGCCCTGGCCGAGGTAGAGCGCGGTCGGGCCGAGGATCGCGAACAGGTAGACCTCGAGCCGGAACGAGGATTCGTGCAGCCAGGCCGCGCGCAGGCCCTGCAGCGACCACTTGGTCGCCAGCCAGATCCGCCCGGGCCGGCGCGGCAGGTGTCCGATCTCGTCCGCCATCAGGGCACCCGCGGGCTGGCGGGACGCCGGCCGGCCGGGGCCAGCGCCGGGAACGGCGGGAAAACGATGGACATGGCGCGGCGATGGCGGAGGGCAGGCGCGGGTGCGCGATCCCCCGATTCTGCCACAAGCCGGCAAGCCGCCGCCGGACCCGCGTCATGACATCGGGCGCCGGCTGCGGCACCATCGGCCGGTTCGGATCGCGAACCCAACCGGCCCACCGCATGAACGCAACCGCACGCCCCAGCCAGACCCGCGCCTTCAGCACGGTGTTCCTGATCGAGATGTGGGAGCGCTTCGGCTACTACGGCATGCAGGCGCTGATCGTGTACTACATGGTCCAGCGCCTGGGCTTCCCGGACGAGCGCGCGGCCCTGGTGTGGGGCGCGGCCGCGGCGCTGATCTACGTGTCGCCGGCGATCGGCGGCTGGATCGGCGACCGCATCCTAGGCACCCGCCGCACCATGCTGCTCGGCGCCGTGGTGCTGGCGCTGGGCTACGCGCTGATGGTGGTGCCCGGGCAGAGCGTCTGGTTCCTGTTCTGCGCGCTGGGCGTGATCGTGGTCGGCAACGGCCTGTTCAAGGCCAACGCCGGCAACCTGGTGCGCAAGATCTACGAAGGCGACGACTCGCGGATCGACAGCGCGTTCACCATCTACTACATGGCGGTCAACCTCGGCGCGATGATCTCGCAACTGCTGACCCCGTGGCTGAAGGATTACTTCAACGCCCACTACGGCAACGGCTGGGGCTGGCACATCGCGTTCGCGGTGTGCGCGGTCGGCCTGGTGCTCGGGCTGCTCAACTACGCGGTCATGCGCCTGGCATTGGCGCACGTCGGCTCCGAGCCGGACGAGCGCCCGGTCGCCTGGAGCAAGCTCGCGCTGGTGCTGGCCGGCGGCGTGGCGACGGTGTTCGTCTCGGCCTACATCCTGCAGCACGAGGCGGTGGCGCGCGCGTTCGTGTGGATCGCCGGCGCGGTGGTGCTGGGCATCTTCGCCTACCTGATCGCGATCGGCCGCCGCGAGGACCGCGCCGGGCTGATCGCGGCGCTGGTGCTGACCGTGCAGACGGTCTTCTACTTCATCTTCTACCAGCAGATGTCGACCTCGCTGAACCTGTTCGCGCTGCGCAACGTGGACCCGGCGTTCCACGTGTTCGGCGTGCACCTGTGGGACTGGTCGCCGGCGCAGTTCCAGGCCTTCAACCCGATCTGGATCTTCATCCTCAGCCCGGTGCTGGCCTGGGTCTACACCGCGGCCGGCAAGCGCGGCAGGGACCTGTCGATCGCCGCCAAGTTCGCGCTCGGCTTCGCGATCGTCGCGCTCGGCTTCTTCATCTACGGCGCGGCGGAGCACGTCGCCGACGCGACCGGCCGGGTGTCGTCATGGCTGATGGTGTGGGGCTACGGCGCGATCTCGCTGGGCGAGCTGCTGGTCAGCGGCCTCGGCCTGGCCATGGTCGCGCGCTACGTGCCGGCCAGCATGGGCGGCTTCATGATGGGCGCCTACTTCGTCGCCTCGGGCGTGTCGCAGTACCTCGGCGGCGTGGTCGCGTCCTACGCCAGCGTGCCCAGCGACATCACCGACAACCCGATCGCCAGCCTGCCGATCTACACCAGCCTGTTCAACAAGCTCGGCATGGCCGCGCTGGTGTGCACGGCGATCGCGTTCGCGGTGCTGCCACTGATGAAGCGGCTGTCGGCGGCGCACCACCAGAGCCGCGCCGGCGCCTGATGACCCGCGGGACGGGTGGGGGCGCCGCCCCTGCCCCCACCGCTCAGCCCAGCCAGGCCCGCGCGTTGCGGAAAATCCGCAGCCACGGGCCGTCGTCCGGCCAGTCGCGCGGCGCCCAACTGTAGTTGGCGCTGCGCAGGGTGCGCTCCGGGTGCGGCATCAAGATGGTGACCCGGCCGTCGCGGGTGGTCAGGCCGGCGATGCCGTCGGGCGAGCCGTTCGGGTTGGCCGGGTAGCTGTCGGCGATCCGGCCGGCGCCGTCGACGTAGCGCAGGGCGATGTCGGCTGCGGCCTGGTCGCCGGCGGCCTCGAACGCCGCGCGGCCCTCGCCGTGCGCGACCGCGACCGGGATGCGCGAGCCTTCCATGCCGCGCAGGAACAGCGACGGCGACTGCGCCACTTCCAGCAGCGCCAGGCGCGCCTCGTACTGCTCGCTGCGGTTGCGCAGGAAGCGCGGCCAGTGCTCGGCGCCGGGGATGATCGGCTTGAGCTGGGACAGCATCTGGCAGCCGTTGCACACGCCCAGCGCGAAGCTGTCGGCGCGGGCGAAGAATTCGGCGAACATCTCGCGCAGCTCCGGTCGCTCGAGTACCGAGGTCGCCCAGCCGCGGCCGGCGCCGAGCACGTCGCCGTAGCTGAAGCCGCCGCAGGCGACGAAGCCGGCGAAGTCCGCCAGCCGCGCGCGGCCGGCGACCAGGTCGCTCATGTGCACGTCGACCGCGGCGAAACCGGCACGATCGAAGCCGACCGCGGTTTCGACCTGGCTGTTGACGCCCTGCTCGCGCAGGATCGCCACGCGCGGGCGCGCGCCGGTGGCGATGAAGGGCGCGGCGACGTCCTCGGCCGGGTCGAAGGTCAGCTTCGGCACCAGGCCCGGCGCGTCGAAGCGGCGCGCCGCGGCGCGCTCCTCGTCGGCGCCCTGCGGGTTGTCGCGCAGGCGCTGCAGCGCGTGGGTCACCGACCACCAGGCGTCGAACAGTTCCTCCCAGCGCCATTCGGCGAGGCTGTCGCCGTCCTCCAGCACGCGCACCACCGGCGCGGTGGTCGGCCGGCCGATCCGCTGCGCGCAGTCGATCAGGCCGTGGCGGGCGACGAGGTCGGCGAATTCGGCGCGATCCTCGCCGGCGATCTGCACGATCGCGCCGAGTTCCTCGGCGAACAGGGTGCGGAACGGGTCCTCGCCCCAGCCGTCGAGGACGATGTCGAGGCCGAGGTGCGAGGCGAACGCCATCTCGCACATCGCGGCGAAGGCGCCGCCGTCGGAACGGTCGTGGTAGGCGCGCAGCAGGCCGCCCTCGCGCGCGTCGCGGATGAGTTCGAAGAACGCGCGCAGGCGCTGCGGGTCGTCGAGGTCGGGCACCGCGCCGGCGAACGCGGGCAGCGCCGGGGTGCCGGCGGCATCCGGGTGCACCTGCGCCAGGATCGAACCGCCCAGGCGCTGCTTGCCGCCGCCCAGCCCGATCAGCCACAGCTCGCTGTCGGGATCGCGCTCGAGCAGCGGAGTCAGCTGGCGGCGCACGTCGGCGACCGGCGCGAACGCGGACACGATCAGCGACACCGGCGACACCGACTTCTGGGCGATGCCGCCGTCGGTCCACTGCGCCTGCATGGACAGCGAATCCTTGCCGACCGGGATCGCCAGGTCCAGCTCGGGGCAAAGATCGAGGCCGACCGCGCGCACCGCGTCGAACAGGCGTGCGTCCTCGCCGTCGTGGCCGGCCGCGGCCATCCAGTTGGCGGACAGCTTGATCCGCGCCAGCTCGTCCACCGGCGCGGCGCACAGGTTGGTGATCGCCTCGCCGACCGCCATGCGCGCGGCGGCCGCCGGATCCAGCAGCGCCAGCGGCGTGCGCTCGCCCACCGCCATCGCCTCGCCGGCGAAGCCGTGGTAGTCGGACAGGGTGATCGCGCAATCGGCGACAGGCAGCTGCCACGGGCCGACCATCTGGTCGCGCGCGGTGAGGCCGCCGACGGTGCGGTCGCCGATCGTGACCAGGAAGGATTTGGCGGCCACGGTCGGGTGCGCGAGCACGCGCAGGCCGGCCTCGCGCAGCGCGTCCGGCGATCGTTCGGACAGCGTCGCGGTGTTGAGTTCGGGCCAGCGCGGGCGCGGCGGGTGCGCGGTGTCGCGGTGCATCTTCGGCGGCTTGCCGAACAACACGTCCATCGGCAGGTCGATCGCGAACGCCTGGTCCGGGTTGGCCTCGATGGAATCGACCGTCGCACCGTAGCCGACCACCAGCCGCTGCTCCGCGGTCGCGGTGCCGACCACCGCGAACGGGCAGCGCTCGCGCAGGCACAGCGCCGCGAACTCGGCGACGCGCTCCTGCGGGATGCCGAGCACGTAGCGCTCCTGCGACTCGTTGCACCACAGCTGCATCGGCGACAGCGAGGGATCGTCGCTGGGCACCTGCTCGAGGTCGATCACGCCGCCGACGCCCGAGTCGTGCAGCAGCTCGGGGATCGCGTTGGACAGGCCGCCGGCGCCGACGTCGTGGATGGACAGGATCGGATTGCGCTCGCCGAGCGCGACGCAGCGATCGATGACCTCCTGCGCGCGCCGCTCCATCTCCGGGTTGTCGCGCTGCACGCTGGCGAAGTCCAGGTCCTCGGCGCTCTCGCCGGAAGCGACCGAACTCGCCGCGCCGCCGCCCAGCCCGATCAGCATCGCCGGGCCGCCGAGCACGACCACCGCGTCGCCGGGCGACAGCGGTTGCTTCGCCACCATCGGGATGTCGATCGCGCCGAGGCCGCCGGCCAGCATGATCGGCTTGTCGTAGGCGCGGGCGAAGCCGTCGCCTTCCGCCAGCTCGAAGCTGCGGAAGTAGCCGGTCAGGTTCGGCCGGCCGAACTCGTTGTTGAACGCCGCCGCGCCGATCGGGCCGTCCAGCATGATCTCCAGCGCCGGCGCCATCCGCGGGTTGAGCGGGCGCGGCTGCTCCCAGGGTTGCGGCAACGTCGGAATGCGCAGGTGCGAGACCGAGAAGCCCGCCAGGCCCGCCTTCGGCCGGCCGCCGCGGCCGGTCGCGCCCTCGTCGCGGATCTCGCCGCCGGCGCCGGTCGACGCGCCGGGGAACGGCGCGATCGCGGTCGGGTGGTTGTGGGTCTCGACCTTGATGCAGAACGCGCCCGGCGCTTCCGGCTCGGCGCGGTACTCATGGCTGACCGGATCCGGGCGGTAGCGGCGCGCGGGGTAGCCCTCCACGACCGCCGCGTTGTCGCTGTACGCCGACAGCGTGTACTCCGGTGTCTTCGCGTGGGTGTGCTTGATCATCCGGAACAGCGACGTCGCCTCGTCGCGTCCGTCGATGGTCCAGCTGGCGTTGAAGATCTTGTGCCGGCAGTGTTCGGAGTTGGCCTGCGCGAACATCATCAGTTCGACGTCGTGCGGGTCGCGGCCGAGCTCGGCGTAGCGCGCGCGCAGGTAGTCGATCTCGTCCTCGGCCAGCGCCAGGCCGAGCCGGCGGTTGGCCTCCTCGAGCCCCGCCAGCGGCACCACCTCCAGCGCGCCGCGCGCCGGCGCGCGGAACAGCGCGGCGCCTCCGGCGACGTCGGCCAGCAGCGATTGGGTCATCGGGTCGTGCAGGCGCCTGCCCACCGCGGCCGCCGCGGCGGCGTCCCCGGGCCAGCCGGCGAGGTCGATGCGCATGCCGCGCTCGACCCGCTGCACCGGCAGGCGGGCGCCGTGCAGCAGCTCGGTCGCCTTGCTCGCCCACGGCGAGATCGTGCCCAGCCGCGGCACCACGTAGCGCGACAGGGCCCCGGCGGCCTGCGCCTCGCGGCCGTCGCGCGCCTGCAGGATGCGGCACAGCGCGGCGCGGTCGGGCTCGGCGCCGGCCTCGGGCAAGATCCAGTAGGTGAACCAGGCGCCGGTCACGCGCAGCGCGGGATGGACGGCCTGCAGGCGGACTTCCAGCCGTTCGCGGCGGAACGGCGACAGGGCCGGCTGGCCCTCTAGGACGATCGTGTCCGGGAGCACCGTGGGGATACCGTCGGAAACCGGGCCCCCTATTGTAGCCGGTCGGAGCCCCTCGCCCGACCGGCCCGGCCGATCAGACCCCGCTGGCGGCCCGGCTGACCGGCGGCTTCTCGCCCTGGGTGGCGAGCCGGTCGAGTTCGGCGCGCAGCTGCGCCGGCGGCACGTAGCCGCCGAGCTGGGTGCCGTCCTCGGCGAGGATCATCGGGGTGCCGGTCAGGCCCATGCGCTGGCCGAAGGTGTACTGCATCGCGACCGGATTGGTGCACCTGCGCGCAGGCACCGGCCGGTCGTTCTTGGCGTCGGTGAGCGCGCGCTTGCGGTCCGGCGCGCACCACACCGCCTCCATCTTGCGGAAGTCGTCGCTGCCCAGGCCCATGCGCGGGAAGGCGACGTACTGCACCGCGATGCCCTGCCTGTTGTACTCGGCGATCTCGCTGTGCAGCTTGCGGCAGTAGCCGCATTCGACGTCGGTGAAGACGGTGACCGTGTACTTCGGGTTGGCGGGGGCGAACACGATCCGGTCGGACAGCGGCATCGATTTCATCAGCTCGCGGCGCAGGCCCGCCATCGCGGCCTCGGACAGGTCGCGCTTCGCCGGGATGTCGTACAGCGCGCCCTGCAGCAGGTAGCGGCCGTCGTCGCTGACATACACCACCTGGCCGCCGACGATGACCTGCTGGAAGCCCTTGAGCGGGGCGGCCTCGATGCGGTCGATGCGCAGGTCGGCGTTGACCTGGCGGATGGCGTCGCGGGCGCGCGCGGCGGGCGTGCCGGGGACCACCCTGGGCGCGTCGGCGGCGCCGGCGGCGGCGTCGCGCGCGGCTTCGGCGCCCGGACGGGCGGCGGTCGCCGGGGTGCTGGTCTGCGCGCAAGCCGCCAGGCTGGCGACGCCGAACAGGGCGAACAGAAGGGGCTTCAGCATGACGGCAATCGGCGTGCGGGGGAGGGAAACGCTTGGACCGGCGCGCAGCGGCGTTGGTTCGGCGCGCGGCGATTGTCGCATGGCGGGCCGTGCCGCCCGCCGCCCGTTCAGCCGCCGCGGCGCGCGTCGTTCGCGCCGGCGTCGCGCTGGAACAGCACCGGCGTCGGCCGGTGCAAGGCGAAGCCCTGGCCCCAGTCCACCCCCAGTCCGCGCAGCAGGCCGACCAACGCGTCGCTGGACACCCACTCGGCGACCACCGCCAGCCCGCGCTGGTGGCCGATGCTGCAGATCGCCTCCACGATCGAGCGGCTGAGCGTGTCGGTCTCGAGGTCGCGAATGAAGCTGCCGTCGATCTTGATCGTGTCCACCGGCAGGTTCTTCAGGTAGCCGAACGAGGACATGCCGGCGCCGAAGTCGTCCAGCGCGATCCGGCAGCCGGCCGCGCGGATGCGCTCGATGAAGCGCATCGCGCGGGCGACGTTGCGCATCGCCTCGGTCTCGGTGATCTCGAAGCAGACCCGCGACGGTTCCACGCCGTGGCGCCGGATCAGGTCCAGCACGTACTCGGCCAGTCCCTCGTCCTCGAGGCTGGACGCGGCGAGGTTGATCGCGCAGCAGCCCGGCGGGCGGCCGCTGGCGTGCAGGCGGTCAAAGTTCGCCAGCGACCGCGCGATCACCCAGCGGTCGATCAGCGGCATCATCCCGTAGCGCTCGGCGGCGGGCAGGAAGGCGCCCGGCAGCACCACCCGCCCGTCCTCGTCGCGCAGGCGCAGCAGCAGCTCGAGGTGCGGGCCGGCGGGGTCGGACTGCTGCAGGCCGACCAATTCCTGGTAGTACAGCAGCAGGCGGTTCTCGTCGATCGCCCAGCGCAGGCGGTTGGCCCATTCCATCTCGCCGCGACGGCGCACGGTCTCGTCGTCCTGCTCGGAATAGACGTGGGCACGGTTGCGGCCGTGGTCCTTGGCGACGTAGCAGGCGGCGTCGGCCTGCGAGAGCACGTCGGCGAGGGTCAGCCCGGGGCGGTCGAGCAGCACCACGCCGATGCTGGCGCTGATCGTGTAGGAGCGCTGGCGCCAGACGTAGACGTAGCCCTCGACCCGCGCGCGCAGCCGCTCGGCCAGCGCCTGCGCGCCTTCCAGGCGGGTGTCGTGGGCGAGGATGCCGAATTCGTCGCCCCCCAGGCGGGCGATGATGTCGCCGCCGCGCAGCTGCTCGCCCATCGCCAGCGCGAGCTGGCTCAGCAGCTGGTCGCCGGCGAGGTGGCCGGAGGTGTCGTTGATCAGCTTGAACTGGTCGAGGTCGATGTACAGCAGCGCCGCCGGTGGGCCGTCCTTGTTCAGCGCGTACAGCGCGCGCTGCACGTGGCGCTCGAACTCGCGGCGGTTGTACAGCTCGGTCAGGCTGTCGTGGCTGGCCTGGTAACTGAGCAGCTCGGTCAGCTGGCGTTGCTCGGAGATGTCGGTGGCGACCATCAGCAGCCGTTCCTGGCCGGCCACGCGCACCCGCGACACCGAGGTCGAGGCCCAGAAGCGGTCGCCGTTGAGCGAGACCAGCATCGCCTCGACGTTGCTCCAGGTGGCCACGCCGCCGCGCTGCTGCAGGCGCCGGTGCAGCGCCTCGTCCTCGAACAGCGCGCCCAGGGTGCCGCCCTCGACCTCCGCGCCCAGCCGCGCGCTCGCCGCCTCGTTGGCATAGACGATGCGGCCGTCGTCGGCCTGCGCCATCAGCACCAGCGCCGGCAACAGTTCGTTCAGGGTGCGGAAGCGCGCCTCGCTTTCGCGGAAGCGCGCGCTCATCTGCCAGCCCAGCGCCAGCGCCCGCCGGCGGGTGTTCGCGACCGACCACAACAGCAGCGCGAGCAGCACGCTGGCAATGACACCCCCGATGCCGAACGCCCACAGCAGCGGGCCGCCGTGCGCATGCGCGCGCGGCTCCAGGGTCAACTGCCATCGGCGGCCGCCGAAAGCGACCGTGCCGTTGTAACGCTCGCTGCCGCCGGGCTCGGCGCCGGCATCGAACAGCAGCTGGTTCTCGTCGGTGGCATCGACCACGCGCACCCGGTACGCGTCCAGCACCCCGGGGGGAAAGGCCTGCTGCAGGAACGGTCGCAGGCGCAGGCTCATCGCCAGCGCGCCCGCCTCGCGCGCGCGACGCTCGGCCGGGCTGGCGGGGTCGCTGCCGGGGGTGAACACCGGCAGCCGCACGACCACGCCGTCGTCGTCGCCGTCGCCGCCGACGCCGGGCTGGCGCAGCCGGAAGGGCGCCGACAGCACCGGTTCGTCGCTGTCGCGCGCGCGCATCAGGGCGGCCAGGTTGCGCGGCTGCGACCCGACATCCAGCCCCAGCAGGATGCGATTGGCCAGCGCCGGCGCGACCCGGGTGTAGCGATAATGCGGCCGCCCGGCCGGATCGACGCTGCGCGGCGCGTAGGCGATCGCCACCAGGCTGGGCACGTTGCGCGAGGGCTCGAGGTTGGCGACCAGGCCCTCGAACCGTTCCTCGTCGATGTCGCCGGAGGCGAAGTAGGCCGACTGTACCGAGCGCAACAGCAGGCCCGCGGCGTCCAGCCGGCGCTCGATCTGCGCCACCGCGACACGGAGCGTCGCCGCATGCTGCCGGCGCGCGTCGCGATCCAGGTTGTGCGCCTCCACCAGCAACAGCACGCCGGTCGCGAGCAGGCCCAGCAGCAGTCCGCCGAGCGCCCACGCCCAGGCCGGCAGGCCGAACAGCGGCGCGGCCTGCGGCGGCGGCGGTTCCGGCGCCACCACGGGGTTTCCGGCAGAATGCGGCGTCTCTCCCACGGGCTCCCCGCTGATGCTCCCCCCCGCCATCCTATATGCCGATCATCTCCGCGTGTTGCAGGACCGCGCCGACGCGGCGCTCGCGCGCGGCGGCCTCGAACATCTTGTGGTGCCGAGCGGGACCCTGCACTACCAGGCGTTCGACGACCGTGATTACCCGTACGCGGTCAATCCGCAGTTCAAGGCCTGGGCGCCGCTGACCCGGACCCCGGGCAGCTGGCTGGTGCACACCCCCGGCGCGCGGCCGAAGCTGATCTACCTGCAACCGTTCGACTACTGGCACGTGGTGCCGCAGGCGCCGTCGGGCTACTGGACGCCGCTGTTCGACATCGTCGTGATCCGCAAGCCGGAGGAGGCACTGGCGCACCTGCCCGCCGACCCGGCGCGCTGCGCGATCCTCGGCGAGCCGCAATCGGCGCTGGGCGCCTTCGTGCCGAACAACCCGCCGGCGGTGCTCGCCTACCTGGAGTACCACCGCGCGTTCAAGACGCCCTACGAACTGGCGATGATGCGCGAGGCGACCCGCACCGGCGTGCGCGCGCACCGCGCCGCCGAGCGCGCGTTCCGGGCCGGCGCCAGCGAGTTCGGCATCCACCTGGTCTACTGCCAGGCCGCCGGCCAGGACAGCGACGAGCTGCCCTACGGCAACATCGTCGCCCTCAACGAGCACGGCGCGGTGCTGCACTACATGGACCGCGACCGCTACCCGCCATTGCAGCGGCGCAGCCTGCTGATCGACGCCGGCGCCTCGCACGGCGGCTACGCGTGCGACATCACCCGCACCTACGCGGCGGACTCCGCCAGCGAGTTCCAGGCGCTCATCGACGCGGTCGACGCCGCGCAGCAGCGCATGTGCGCGCAGGTCCGCGCGGGCACCGACTACCGCCAGCTGCACCTGGACGCGCACCTCGCCCTGGCCGGCGTGTTGCGCGACTTCGGCTTCATCACGGTGTCGCCGGAAGCGGCGGTCGCGACCGGCGTCAGCAGCGCGTTCTTCCCGCACGGCATCGGCCACGGCATCGGCCTGCAGGTGCACGAGGTCGCCGGTTTCGCCGCCAGCGACGCCGGCGGCACCATCGACAAGCCGCCGGGCCATCCCTACCTGCGCCTGACCCGCGTGCTCGAACCGGGCATGGTGGTGACCATCGAGCCGGGCCTGTACTTCATCGACATGCTGTTGCAGAAGCTGCGCGAGGACGGCCACGCCGACGCGGTGGACTGGGCGCGGGTGGACGCCTTCCGCCCCTACGGCGGCATCCGCATCGAGGACGACGTCGCCTGCACCGAAGGCGACCCGGAAAACCTCACGCGCGACGCGTTCGCGACGATCGCCTGAGCACGCACCCGAGGCCTGGACCATGAACGCCACCGCCGAGCGCCCGATCGACCGCTGGTTCGCCCACTACTCGGACGACCACCGCAATCCGCTCAACCAGAAGATCCACGTGGTCGCGGTGCCGCTGATCCTGTGGAGCGTGACCGCGCTGCTGTGGTGCATCCCGGTGACCGGCAGCTGGTTCCGCGCCGGACTGTGGTCGGCGCTGGCGATGTTCTTCGCGTGGGCATTCTATTACCGCGCCTCGCGCCGGCTCGGACTGGGCATGCTGGTGGTGTTCGTCGCCTGCGCCTGGCTCAACCGCGCACTGCACGACGCGCTCGGCACGATCGTATTGATGGAGATCGCGATGGCGGTATTCGTGCTGGCCTGGATCGCGCAGTTCGTCGGGCACAAGGTCGAAGGGCGCAAGCCCAGCTTCCTGACGGACCTGACTTACCTGCTGATCGGGCCGGCCTGGGTGCTGGCGAAGCTGTACCGGCGCCTGGGCTGGGGCTGGTAGTCGTCCGCGCGGCGGCACCCGCCCATTCGTTCCCGCGTCGCGCCCCTGCCCGCAAGCTGGCGCGCCACCCGCGTCCCCGAGCCGATGCCACGCCATACGCTGCCGCCGCGCGACCTCGCCATCGCCCTGTTGATCTGCCTGGTGTGGGCGGGCAACTTCCTCACCTCGGCCTTCGCCCTGCGCGAGATCCCGCCGCTGTTGTTCACCGCGGTGCGGCTGGCGATCCTGGTGCTGGCGCTGGGGTTCTTCGTCAAGGCGCCGCCGCGCGGGCAGTGGCCGCGGCTGGTCGCGGTGGCGGTGTGCAACGGCGTGCTGCACTTCGGCCTGAGCTTCTGGTCGCTGCAGTTGGCCGGCGACCTCGCCTCGCCCGCGATCGTGATGCAAAGCTACGTGCCGATGGCGGCGCTGCTGGCGTGGTGGTGGCTGGGCGAGCGCTTTGGCTGGCGCACCGGGCTGGCGATCGCGGTGAGCTTCGCCGGCGTACTGGTGCTGGGCTTCGATCCGCTGGTGCTGGACGCGCCGGCGTCGCTGCTGCTGATGCTGGTGTCGGCCTTCTTCCTCGCCGCCGGCACCGTGCTGATGCGGCCGCTGAAGGGGCTGGACATGGTCAGCCAGCAGGGCTGGACCGCGATCATCGGCCTGCTGCCGCTGCTGGCGCTGAGCTTCGCGCTCGAGCCGCAGGGCCTGCATGCGTTGCGCAGCGCCAGCTGGGTCGGCTGGGGCGGCGCGGTGTATTCGGCGGTGTTCTCATCGCTGCTCGGGCACGGCCTGTACTACGTGCTGGTGCAGCGGCATCCGGTCGCGCAGGTGACGCCGTGGCTGTTGCTGTCGCCGGTGCTGGCGATCCTGCTGGGGATGCTGTTCTGGGGCGACCGGCCAGGACCGCAGTTGTGGCTCGGCGGCGCGATGGTGCTGGGCGGGGTGCTGATCATCGCCCTGCGCGCGCTGGCCAAGGCGCGGCCGCTGCCGCCGGCGGAAGAACTGTAGGCGCGCCTCAGCCGAACATGCCGGCGTCCGGCCGGAACGCGCGCGGCGCGTAACCGAACGCGGCGCGCGCCGGCGCCGGGTCGAACACCAGGTCCTCGCGCATGCGCGCGAGCGCGGCGTCGCCGAGGCCGCGCAATCCCGCCACGCGCGCGCCGGCGAGCAGCAGCGCGAACAGCGGCGCCGGCACCTCGAGCAGGCGCGCCGGGGGCTCGAGCACAGCCAGCACGCGCGCGACCATCTCGCGGTAGGGCAGCACCTCGCCGCCCGGCAGGTCGAAGCCGCCGCGCGCGCCGGCGGCGCAGGCCGCGAGCGCCGCGGCGGCGAGGTCGTCCACGTGCACCGGCGCGCGCAGGCCGACCGCGCCGCGTGGCAGCACGAAGCGGCCCCAACGCCGCGCCAGCGCGGCGATCCGGCTCAGGGTGCGATCGGCGCCGCCGCCGTAGACCAGGGTCGGCCGCAGCACGGCCGCGGCGGCGCCGCGCGCCTGCGCGGCGGCGAACAGCGCGCGCTCACCCTCCGCCAGGCGCGCGGCGACGTCGCGCTCAGCCGGGTCGCGCGAGTCGCGCTTGACGTGCACGCTGGTGGAGCCGAAGGCCACGACACGCTCCGCGGTGATGCCGGCGTGCGCGTACCAGTGGGCAAACGCGTCCAGCGGACCGCAGCTGAAGATCGCGTCGACCGTCGCCGGCAAGCCATCGCAGGCCGCCAGGTCGCCGCGCAGCCAGCGCACGCCGTCGAACGTCGCCCGCGGTTGCCGCGACACCGCATCGACCATCCAGCCATCAGCGCGCAGGCGCGCCAGCAGCGGGCGCCCGATCTGCCCGCTGGCGCCGAACACCAGCGCGCGCCGGCTCACGCCCGCGCCCGCGCCGGAAGCACCGCCCGCAGCCATGCGTAGCCGAGCAGCGCCGACACCAGCGAGCCGCCGAGCACGCCCAGCACCGCCTCCTCGTAGGGCAGTCCGGTGTAAGCCAGCGAGGCGATGAACAGACTCATGGTGAAACCGATCCCGCACAGCACGCCCATGCCCAGCAGCGCGCGCAGGTCCATGCCGTCGGGCAGGCGCGCCCAGCCGAGCGCGCGCAGGCCGAGCGCGGCCCCGACGATGCCGACCGGCTTGCCGAGGATCAGGCCGAGCGCGATCCCCAGCGGCAGCGCCGCCACCATGTCGCCGGCCTCGAGTTCGCCCAGCGCGAGGCCGGCGTTGGCGAACGCGAACACCGGCAGGATCAGGTAGGCGACCCACGGGTGCAGCGCATGCTCCAGGTGTTCCAGCGGCGAGTGCTCGACCTCGTCGGGCGTGTCGTTGCGCGGGTCCACGTGCGGGATCAGCAGGCCGGTGGCGACGCCCGCCAGGGTCGCGTGCACGCCCGACTTCAGCACGCACACCCACAGCACCGCGCCCAGCAGCAGGTAGGGCGTGAGTGCGGTGACGCGGCGCCGGTTGAGCCAGGCCATGCCGGCGAGCGCGACCGCCGCCCAGCCCAGCGCGACGAAGGACAGGCCCTCGGAATAGAACACCGCGATGATCAGGATCGCGATCAGGTCGTCGACCACCGCGATCGTCGCCAGCAACAGCTTCATGCCATGCGGCACCCGCGAGCCGAGCAGCGACAGCACGCCGAGCGCGAACGCGATGTCGGTCGCGGTCGGCACCGCCCAGCCGCGCATCGCGCCGGCGTCGCCACGGTTGAGCGCGGCGAAGATCAGCGCCGGCACCGCGACCCCGGCGCTGGCGCAGACCAGCGGCAGCACCAGGCGGTCGCGCCCGGCCAGCTGTCCGGTGAGCGTCTCGCGCTTGATCTCCAGCGCGACCAGCAGGAAGAAGATCGCCATCAGGCCGTCGTTGATCCACAGCAACGCGGGCTTGGCGATGCGCCACTGGCCGAACGCGACCATGACCGGCAGTTCGCGGAAGGCGTCGTAGAACTCCTCGAGCTGCGGCACGTTGGCGCACACCAGCGCCAGCGCGGCGGCCAGGATCAGCAGGATGCCGCCGGCCGCTTCCAGCCGCAGGAACTCGAGCAGCGCGTGCAACGCGCGCTCGGGCAACCGCATCGCCGCGCGCGCGAGGGGAGGCGTGTTCATCCGCGCGAGTCTAGCAAGCGCCGAGCGCCGGTCAGTGCTGGACCAGCAACAGCTCGAACGCCAGCCAGGCGACGAAGGCGACGAGCAGGACGCCGCCTTCGGTGCGGCTGACCCGCAGGTCGCCGCGCAGCATCGGGTACAGCACCAGCGCGAACGCCAGCGCGGCCGGCAGTTCGAAACGGACGAAAGATTGCGGCAGCGGCACGTCACGGAACGCGGCCATGCCGCCGAGCACCACCAGCAGGTTGAACACGCTGGAACCGATCACGTGGCCGGCGACCATGTCGCCCTGCCCGCGCCGCGCCGCGGCCACGGCGGCGAACACCTCGGGCAGCGCCGTGCCGATCGCGACCACGATCAGGCCCGACAGCAGCGGCGCCAGGCCGAGCGCCGCGCCCAGCACCGGCGCGTGCTGCACCACCAGGCGCGCGCCGAAGTACAGCAGCACCGCCGCCAGCACGAAGCGCAGCAGGTTGAGCCCGAGCCCGGTGCGGGTCGCGCCGAACGCGGCCACGCCTTCGCGCACCTGGTCGCTCTCGCGCCGGCTGCGCGCGAGCATCCACGCGAACACCGCGACGAACAGGGCGAGCAGCAGCAGGCCGTCCAGCCGGCCGAGCGCGCCGTCCAGGCCGAGCCCGATCACCAGCACGCTGGCCACCACGAAGCACAGCAGCAGCGGCGCCAGCGAACGCCAGCGCACCAGCAGCGGCGCGGCCAGCGCGGCGGCGCCGAGCGTCAGGCCGAAGTTGACGACGTTGCTGCCGACCGCGTTGCCCAGCGCCAGCGCCTGGCTGCCGACCCAGGCCGCGCGCGCGTTGACCGCCAGCTCCGGCAGCGAGGTGCCGAACGCGACCAGCACCACGCCGGCCGCCAGCGGCGACAGGCCGAAGCGCTGGGCCAGCCCGGACGCGCCCTTGACGATGGAATCGCCGCCCAGCGCCAGCAGCAGCAGGCCGAGGAGGAAGAAGCCGAACGCAGCCGCCATGTCGCGTCTCCAGCCGGGACTCGGGCGATTCTAGGCGCGGCCGGCGGGGGAATGCGTGCAGGCCGCCGGGCGGCCGCGGCGCTACGAACAGCCTTCGACGTAGTCCACCTGCGGCGGCAGGCCGACCCGCCACGCGCTCACCCGGCCGTCGGCGCCGGTTTCGAACACCAGCACGGTGCCGCCCTGCAGTGGTACCCGCAGCACGCGGCCTTCGGGCACGTACTTGTGCGGCTGCTGCTGCGCGCCGGGGTACAGCGCGCGCACGGCATTCGCGTCCATGCCGATGCGCCCGCCGCCGGGCGCCGCGATCGCGGCGTTGCCCTGGCCCACGTCGTAGCGCACGAAGCGCCCGCCTTCCAGCATGAAGGCCAGCACCGCCGGCGCCGCCTGGCCTTCGGGGCTCAGGTAACGGCAGGCCTCGCCTTCGCCGAGCCCCTGCAGCGCCGGCCCGTCCCAGGCCGCGCGCAGCGCCGGCTCGTCCATGCCGAACCGCAGCGCCGCGTAGCCGTTCGCGTGCGCGGGGGAGGCGGCGTCGCCTTCGCCAGCATCGCCGCGCGCGGGCGCATCGCGTGCGGGGCGTTCGATGTCGGCAACGGCCGGCGCCGCCGCGTCCGCGGGCGTCGCGGCCTCGCCTTCCTCCGTCGCCGGCGGGCCGTCGGCCTCCGGCACACGCGCGCAGGCGACCAGCAACAGCAGCGCGGGCAACAGGGGCGAGGCACGCATGGCGATCTCGTCATCCGGCGGACGGGGCAAGGCTAGCGGCACGACGTCGACGCCACGCGAAGCCTCAGCCGCGGAAATGCTTGCGCAACCCGGCCCAGCAGGCCTGGTAGTCGCGCTGGCGATGCGCCGCCTGCAGCGCCTGCGCGGTCGGCCGGATCACGAAGCGGGTCTCGAACATGAAGGCCATGGTGTCGGCGATCACGTCCGGCTTCGACAGGTCGGCGGCGGACGCCTTCTCGAAGGTCGCCGCGTCCGGCCCGTGCCCGGTCATGCAGTTGTGCAGGCTGGCGCCGCCCGGCGCGAACCCCTCGGCCTTGGCGTCGTACACGCCGTGGATCAGGCCCATGAACTCGCTGGCCACGTTGCGGTGGAACCACGGCGGGCGGAACGTGTCCTGCGCCACCAGCCAGCGCGGCGGGAAGATCGCGAGGTCCATGTTGCCCACGCCCGGGGTGTCGCTGGGCGATGTCAGCACCAGGAAGATCGAAGGATCCGGGTGGTCGTAGCTGATCGAGCCGATCGTGTTGAAGCGGCGCAGGTCGTACTTGTACGGCGCGTAGTTGCCGTGCCAGGCGACCACGTCCAGCGGCGAGTGGTCGATGTCCGCGCGCCACAGGTGGCCCTGGAACTTGGCGACCAGCTCGAACGCGCCCTCGCGGTCCTCGAAGGCCGCGTTCGGCGCCAGGAAGTCGCGCGGGTTGGCCAGGCCGTTGCTGCCGATCGGGCCGAGGTCGGGCAGGCGCAGCAGCGCGCCGAAGTTCTCGCACACGTAGCCGCGCGCCTCGCCGTCCGGCAGCCCGACGCGGAAGCGCACGCCGCGCGGGATCACTGCGATCTCCTGCGGCTCCACGTCGAGCACGCCGAGTTCGGTCTCCACGTGCAGGCGGCCGAGCTGCGGCACGATCAGCAACTCGCCGTCGGCGCTGTAGAAGAAACGATCCCGCATGTCGCGATTGGCCGCGTACAGGTGGATGCCGACGCCGGCGCCGCCCGCCGGGCCGCCGTTGCCGCCCATCGTGAACAGCCCCTCGACGAAGTCGGTGGGCGCCTGCGGCAGCGGCAGCGGACTCCAGCGCAACTGGTCGGGGCTCACCGGACCGCTGCCGAAGTCGTTGTGGAAGCAAGGCTGCGCGAACGGCGCGAACGCACCATGCATCGCCGCCGGCCGGATCCGGTACAGCCAGCTGCGCCGGTTGGCGTGGCGCGGCGCGGTGAAGGCGGTGCCCGACAGCTGCTCCGCGTACAGCCCGTGCGCGACGCGCTGCGGCGAATTGCGGCCCACCGGCAGCGCGCCGGCGACCGCCTCGGTCGCGAACTCGTTGCCGAAGCCCGACTGATATCCGGTGCTCTCGATGCTCATGCGCGATTCCCGTGAGGCGGCCGCGTGCCGCCGGCTGGCTTGTCGGAGTGGTGTCGCCCGCGCGGCAATCCGTCAGAGCACGCCGCGCTTCATCTGGTCGCGCTCGATGCTCTCGAACAGCGCCTGGAAGTTGCCCTCGCCGAAACCCTCGTTGCCCTTGCGCTGGATGATCTCGAAGAAGATCGGGCCGAACGCGTTCTGGGTGAAGATCTGCAGCAGCTTGCGCGACTTCGTCTCCATGTCGGCATCGATCAGGATCTTGTTGCGCGCCAGCCGCGGCACGTCCTCGCCGTGGTTGGGCACGCGCTGGTCGATCACCTCGAAGTACGTGTCCGGGGTATCAAGGAATTCGATGCCCGCGGCGCGCATCTTCTCCACCGTCTCGTAGATGTCGTCGGTGAACAACGCGATGTGCTGGATGCCCTCGCCCTTGTAGTCGCGCAGGTACTCGTTGATCTGGCTCTTCTCGTCGCTGGACTCGTTGAGCGGGATGCGCACCACGCCGTCCGGCGCGGTCATCGCCTTGGACAGCAGGCCGGTCTTGGCGCCCTTGATGTCGAAGTAGCGGATCTCGCGGAAGTTGAACAGCTTCTCGTAGTAGTCCGACCACTTCTGCATGTTGCCGAGGAACAGGTTGTGGGTCAGGTGGTCGATGAAGGTCAGCCCGAAGCCCTTCGGGTGCTGGTCCACGCCGGGAAACGGGACATAGTCGGCGTACAGGTCCGCGCGCGCGTCGTCCACCAGGTACAGCATGCAGTCGCCGATGCCCTTGATCTTGAGGCTGTCCACCGCGCCCGTGGCCGGGACTTCCTCGCCGCCGTTGGCCAGCACGTGCGCCAGCACCTCGTCGGTCGGCTTGCGGAAACGGATCGCGAAGCCGCAGGCGGACGGGCCGTGCTGGGCGGCGAATTCCGAGGCGAAGGAACCGGCCGACTCGTTGAGCAGGAAGTTGATCGTGCCCTGGCGGTACAGGGTGATCGCGCGGTCCTTGTGCTTCGCCACCGCGGTGAAGCCGAGCTTCTCCAGGTAGTCGCGCATCGCCGGGCCCTGGCCGGCCGGGGCGGCGAATTCGACGAACTCAAAGCCGTTGATGCCCATCGGGTTCTCGAAGGTGGTGACCTGCATGCCGAGGTTGGGCTGCGCGTTCATGGGGCGGCTCCTGCGATCCGGGCGCGCCACGGGGCGGCGCGCATGAAGGGGAATGCGGCTAAGATAGTTTCACCTGAAACCAGTTGCAAGCCGACCCATGCCCCGCCGCCGCGCGACCCTGGACCTCGAGCGCTTCCTGCCCTACCGCCTGTCGGTGCTCAGCAACCGCATCAGCGGCGCGATCGCGGCGGTCTATTCCGAGCGCTTCGCGCTCGGCGTTACCGAGTGGCGGGTGATGGCGGTGCTGGGCCGCTCGTCCGGGCTGTCCGCCAGCGAAGTCGCGCGGCGCACGGCGATGGACAAGGTCGCGGTCAGCCGCGCGGTCGCGCGCCTGCTCGCCGACGGCCGCCTGCTGCGCGAAATGCACGACGGCGACCGCCGCCGCTCGGTGCTGCGGCTGTCGCCGGACGGCGAGGCGATCTACGCGCAGGTCGCGCCGCTGGCGCTGGCCTTCGAGCGGCAACTGCTCGACGGCATGGACGGCGAGGAGCGTGCGCTGCTGTTCCGCCTGCTGGACCGGCTCGACGAGCTGGAACTGCGCGCCGAGTCGGGCGCGAAAAGCGGAACGGCGGCCTGAGCCGCCGTTTCGCCGGACCGGTGCGCGCCGCGGGGCGCGCAGCGACGCCTTACTTCACCCCGTGCATCAGCCGGTTGATCAGCGGCGCGATCAGGAACAGCAGCACGCCGGCGCCGATCAGCACCCAGAACCCGAAGGTGTAACCGGCCTGCGCGGACGCCACCGTCATGCCGCCTTCGCCGCTGACGCTGCTGGCGAAGATGCCCGAGAGGTTGTTGCCGATCGCGGTGGACAGGAACCAACCGCCCATGCCGAAGCCGACCAGGCGCACCGGCGCCAGCTTGGTCACCATGGACAGGCCGATCGGCGACAGGCACAGCTCGCCCACCGACTGGATCACGTAGACCATGAACAGCGTCCAGAACGGGATCTTGCCGGCGTCGTTGACCAGCGAGGACAGCGCGAACATCAGCAGCAGGAAGGCCAAGCCGTTGAAGATGATGCCGAGCCCGAACTTGCGCGGGATCGACGGGTTGGCGCTCCCCATGCGCACCCAGATCCAGGCGATCACCGGCGCCAGGGTGATGATCGCCAGCGAGTTCACCGACTGGAACCAGCCCACCGGGAAGGTCCAGCCGCCGAAGTCGCGGTTGACGATGTTCTGCGCGAGGAAGTTGAACGAACTGCCGGCCTGTTCGAAGAACATCCAGAACAGCACGTTGAACACGAAGATGATCAGCATCGCGATCGCCTTGTCGCGGGCGACCGCGCCGCTGCCGAAGCCCTCGCGCAGGATCAGCACGCACAGCGCGACGAACAGCGCGCTGAGCAGCCACTGCAGCGCGGCGGCGTCGATGGCGAGCAGGAAGTAGATCGCCGGGATCGCCAGCAGCACGCCCAGCGCCACCAGCAGCAGCCGGCCCGTGCCCTCGCTCCCCTGCGCAGGGCGTCCGATGCCTTGCAGCTGGGCGCGACCAAACCAGAACCACACCAGGCTGATCACCATGCCGATGCCGGATGCAATGAACACCGCCTTGTAGGCCGGCATCTCCGGCGAGCCGCCGAACATGCGCTCGGCGAGGAAGCCGGTCAGCAGCGGCGCGACCAGCGCGCCGGCGTTGATCCCCATGTAGAACAAGGTGAAGCCGGAATCGCGACGCCCGTCGCCCTGCGCATAGAGCTGGCCCACCATGGTGGAAATGTTGGGCTTGAACAGGCCGTTGCCGGCGATGATCGTGGCGAGGCCGATGTGGAAGACCGTCTGGTTGGGCACCATGATCAGGAACAGGCCAGACGCCATCACCACCGCGCCGAGCAGGATCGAACGCTGGTAGCCGATCACCCGGTCGGCGACGTAGCCGCCGAACAGCGCCGCCGCGTACACCAGCGCGAGGTAGGCGCCGTAGAGCCGGCTGGCCGGCGCCTCGCCGGCGGCGTCGCCGCCATAGAACTGGGCCACGATGTACAGCGCGAGCGCCCAGCGCATGCCGTAGAAGGCGAAGCGCTCCCAGAACTCGGTCATGAACAGCATCCACAGGGGACGCGGGTGGCCGAGGGTCTGCGGGAAGGCTGGCGGCTGCCCGCCGCCGGCGGAGGCGCCATCGCGCATGGGCGGTCCCATCGGCTCGGCGGCGTTCGGCGAGGTGGTGTTCAAGTCGGTATTCCCCCGTGTTGCGCGGCGCGATCGCGCCGATTTCCGCGAGGATGGCCCGCCGACGCGCGCGCCGTCAACGCGGAGTGAATTGGCACGCGCATTCAGCCGGCGGCTTGTTGCTCTGCAACATCCGTCCGCCGACGGCTGGCCGGTTAGCTCACGCCGGGCGCCGGCGGCGCCATCCCGATCGCCGTGCGCACCTCGAACAGCTCCGGGAAGAACGTCAGCTCCAGCGCCTGCTTGAGGAAGCCGACGCCCGAGGAGCCGCCGGTGCCGCGCTTGAAGCCGATGATCCGCATCACCGTGCGCATGTGGCGGAAGCGCCACAGCTGGAACTGCGACTCGAGGTCGACCAGGTCCTCGCACAGGTGGTAGGCGGCCCAGTGCGACTTCGTGTCCTCGTAGATGCGCTCGAAGGCGGGCAGCAGGTCCGGGTCGAACACGTGCGGCTTCGACCAGTCGCGCGCGAGGTGGCGCGGCGGGATCGCGTGGCCCTGCCGCGCGAGATGGGCCAGCACCTCGTCGTACAGGCTGGGCGCCTCCAGCACCGCGCGCAGCGCCGCGCTGCCTTCCGCGTCGTGCGCGAACACCTTCAGCATCGCTGCGTTCTTGTTGCCGAGCAGGAACTCGATCGTGCGGTACTGCAGCGACTGGAAGCCGGACGAGGGCCCGAGGATGTCGCGGAATTCCATGTATTCCGACGGCGTCAGGGTCTCCAGCACCGACCACATGTCGGTCATCTGCCGCAGCACGATCTTGCAGCGGGCGAAGATCTTCTGGCAGGGATCGAGCTGGTCGCGGCGCAGATGGCCGACCGCGGCCGAGAGCTCGTGGATGAGCAGCTTCATCCACAGCTCGGAGACCTGGTGCTGGACGATGAACAGCATTTCGTCGTGGTGCGGCGGCGAGGACAGCGGCTGCTGGGCCGACAGCAGCCGGTCCAGGCGCAGGTAGCCGCCGTAGGTGACCCGGCCGGCGAGGTCGGTGTGGATGTCCGCCTCGAGCGGGCGCTGGTTGTCCTGGATCGTCATGCCGGGATTCTACGGCGCGCGGGGCCCCGGCCGCGGCCCGTGCGCCCCCGTATGCCGGGCCCGCCGGGGCGGCCGGACGCGGCCGCTTGGTATCATGGCGGTCTTGCCGCAAGAGAACGTCCGGATGAGCATCGCCGCCCAGTTCGAGATCGAATACCTGCAGTACCTCGGCCCCGACGGTACCCCCGTCGCCGAGCTCCCCAAGGCCTTCCGCGACCCGAAGGCGCTGGTCCCGCTGTTCAAGCAGATGCTGTTCGTGCGCGTGTTCGACGGCAAGGCGATCGCGCTGCAGCGGACCGGCAAGCTCGGCACCTACGCCGCCAGCCTCGGCCACGAGGCGACCCACGTCGGCATCGGCGCCTCGATGCAGCCCGAGGACGTGTTCGCGCCCAGCTACCGCGAGTACGGCGCGCAGTTCATGCGCGGCGTGCGCCCGCGCGAGGTGCTGATGTACTGGGGCGGCGACGAGCGCGGCAACGACTTCGCCGGTCCCAAGAACGACTACCCGTGGTGCGTGCCGATCTCGACCCAGTGCCTGATGGCCTCGGGCGCCGCGCTCAGCTTCAAGCTGCGCAAGCAGCCGCGCGTGGCGGTCGCCTGCTGCGGCGACGGCGGCTCGTCCAAGACCGACTTCTACGCGGCGGTCAACTCCGCCGGCGCCTACACCTCGCCGCTGGTGCTGTGCGTGATCAACAACGGCTGGGCGATCTCGGTGCCCCGCAAGGCGCAGACCGGCGCGCAGACCCTGGCCCAGAAGGGCCTGGCCGGCGGCCTGTACTGCCTGCAGGTGGACGGCAACGACCTGGTCGCCGTGCTGGAGGCGATGCGCCGCGCCACCGAGCGCGCGCGCAAGGGCGAGGGCGGCAGCGTGATCGAGTTCATGACCTACCGCCTGCACGACCACACCACCGCCGACGACGCCCGCCGCTACCGCGGCGAAGACGAGGTCAAGGACGCCTGGACCCGCGAGCCGTTCATCCGCCTGCGCAACTACCTGACCGCGCAGGGCGTGTGGAACGAGCAGATGGAGAAGGAGTGGGCCGAGGAGTGCGCCGCCAAGGTGGACGTGGAGATCAACGCCTACCTGGAGACGCCGGTGCAGCCGGTCGAGGCGATGTTCGACTACCTGTACGCCGAACTGCCGGCCGACCTCGAGGCGCAGCGCGCCGAGGCGATCGCGCGGGAGGGCCGCTGATGAACGCCGCAACCAAGACCAAGAACGACGCCATGACCGAAGCCAAGGCCCCCGCCGCGATCACCCTCATCGAGGCGATCACCCAGGCGCTCGCCTACGAGATGCGCCACGACGAGCGCGTGCTGGTGCTGGGCGAGGACGTCGGCGTCAACGGCGGCGTGTTCCGCGCCACCGCCGGCCTGTCGGCCACCTTCGGCCCCGAGCGCGTGCTCGACACGCCGCTGGACGAGACCACCATCGCCGGCCTCACCGTCGGCATGGCGTCGCAGGGCCTGCGCCCGGTCGCCGAGGCGCAGTTCGACGGCTTCATGTACCCGATGGTGGACTTCATCGTCTGCCACGCCGCGCGCATGCGCTACCGCACCCGCGGCCGCCTGACCTGCCCGATGGTGCTGCGCGTGCCGTGGGGCGGCGGCATCCGCGCGCCGGAGCACCACAGCGAGGCGAACGAGGCGATCTTCACCAACGTGCCCGGGCTGCGCGTGGTCATGCCGTCCTCGCCGCAGCGCGCCTACGGCATGCTGCTGGCCGCGATCCGCGACCCCGACCCGGTGATCTTCTTCGAGCCCAAGCGCATCTACCGCCAGTACAAGGAGCTCGTGCCCGACGACGGCGAGGCGCTGCCGCTGGACGTGTGCTACGTGCTGCGCGACGGCACCGACGTGACCCTGGTGACCTGGGGCGCGCAGGTCAAGGAAACGCTGGAAGCCGCCGACGCGCTGGCGAAGGAAGGCATCAGCGCGGAAGTCATCGACGTCGCGACGCTGACCCCGCTGGACTTCGGCACGATCGCCGAGTCGGTGCAGAAGACCGGCCGCTGCGTGATCGTGCACGAGGCGCCGCGCACCGCCGGCTTCGGCGGCGAGATCGCCGCGCGCCTGGCCGAGGAATGCATGTACGACCTGCTCGCGCCGGTCGAGCGCGTCACCGGCTACGACACCCACATTCCGCTGTTCCGGCTGGAAATGAAGTACCTGCCGGGCGTGGACAAGATCGTGGCCGCGGCCAAGCGCACCCTGGCGGCGAGTTGACCCGTCGCTCCCGCCCCGGCGGGAGCCCAGTGTGCTGACCTTCCCAACACGTCGCTGGATCCCCGACACCGCGGGGGTGACGGCAAACAAGCGAGAACGCAGATGACCACCAAGACCTTCCTGCTCCCCGACCTCGGCGAAGGCCTGCCGGACGCGACCATCGTCGAATGGCACGTCAAGGTCGGCGACACCATCCGCCTCGACGAGAACCTGGTGTCGATGGAAACCGCCAAGGCGGTGGTGGACGTGCCCTCGCCCGTCTCCGGCAAGGTGCTCAGGCTCTCGGGCGGCCCGGGCGACGTGATCGTCACCGGCAGCATGCTGGCCGAGTTCGAGATCGACCCGAGCCTGCCGCAGCGCGCCGAGGGCCAGGACACCGGCCACCACCACGGCGGCGGCGGCCACGCCGCCGGCCAGGGCGTCGGCACCCAGGACCCGATGGCGGACGACCGCGTGGTCGCCTCGCAGGACGGCGGCGCGATCACCCACAACGGCGCGCCCGCGCCGAAGGGCGAGGTGCGCCAGGACGCCGGCACCGTGGTCGGCGCGATGCAGTCCTCCGACACCGTGCGCAGCGAGGCCGCGGTCGCGGTCGGCGGGGTCAAGGCGATGCCGGCGGTGCGCGCGCTGGCGCGCAAGCTCGGCGTGGACCTCACGCGCGTGCGCGCGACCGGCGCCGACGGCGTGGTCACCATGAACGACGTCAAGCAAGCCGCGGCCGACGGCAGCGCGCGCGTGGGCGCGGCGCCGGCGGTACGCGCAGCTGACCGCGCCGCGGCGCCGGCCGCGCCGGCGCCCGCCGCCGCGCGCAGCACGCTGTCGCAGGCCGGCAAGCCGATGCGCACCCAGCCGCCGGGCGTCGCCGCCAGCGGCCAGCCCGAGCAGCTCAAGGGCGTGCGCCGCAACATGGCGCGGGTCATGGCCGACGCCCACGCGAAGGTCGTGCCGACCACGCTGGTGGACGACGCCGACCTGCACGCCTGGATCGGCAAGCAGGACATCACCGCGCGCCTGATCCGCGCGATCGTCAGCGCCTGCAAGACGGTGCCGGCGCTCAACGCGTGGTTCGACGGCGACAAGCTGGTGCGCACGCTGCACCCGCACGTGGACGTCGGCATCGCGGTGGACACCGACGACGGCCTGTTCGTGCCGGCGTTGCGCAACGCCGACATGCTCGACGCGCGCGGCGTGCGCGAGGGCATCAACCGCCTGCGCGCCCAGGTCGAGGAGCGCACGATCGCGCCATCGGAGCTCGCCGGCTACACGATCTCGCTGTCCAACTTCGGCATGTTCGCCGGCCGCTACGCGACGCCGGTGGTGGTGCCGCCGTGCGTGGCGATCATCGGCGCCGGCAAGCTGTGCCACGACGTGGTCGCGGTGATCGGCGGCATCGAGGTGCACCGCCGCCTGCCGATCTCGCTGACCTTCGACCACCGCGCCGCGACCGGCGGCGAGGCGGCGCGCTTCCTCAAGGCGCTGCTGGACGACCTGGCGCTGCCGCAGTAAGCCGCGGCGCGCAGACCGGACCTGGAAACGGCGGGCTGCGTCCCGCCGTTTTTCTTGGCGCCACCACCGGCGCTAGGATCGCGTTCGCCCCCCCACGGAGCAGTGCCATGGCCCACCGCAGCCGCCTCGCCGGCTTCATCATCGACTGCAGGACCGACGACCTCGACACCGCCGCGCGTTTCTGGAGCGGCGCGCTCGGCGCGACCATCGAGAACCCGGACGCCGGCGACGCCACCAGCGAATACCAGAACTTCGGCAACACCCCGGCGGACCTGCACATCGAGGTGCAGAAGGTCGACCATCCCTCGCGCGTGCACCTGGACATCGAGACCGACGACCTCGACGCGGAAGTCGCGCGGCTGGAGGCGCTGGGCGCGACCCGCGTCGCCTTCGTCAAGCGCTGGTGGGTGATGGAAGCGCCGACCGGGCAGCGCTTCTGCGTGGTGAAGATGCACCACCCGGAACGCGGGCCTGCGCCGAACGAATGGGCCTAGAACCAAGCCAGGAACGGGCTCGCAAAAGCGTCCGGTGCGGGCAGGACATCGCGAACGCGCCGGGCGGGAGAGGCGGTCAGGACACGCCGTGAATCCGTCCATGGAGGCTCGGATGCGCTCTCCAGGGCGCAAGCGCTTGCGTCACGCGAACGCGCCGGGCGGGAGAGGCGGTCAGGACACGCCGTGAATCCGTCCATGGAGGCTCGGATGCGCTCTCCAGGGCGCAAGCGCTTGCGTCACGCGAGCGCGCCGGGCGGGAGAGGCGGGCAGGACACGCCGTGAATCCGTCCATGGAGGCTCGGATGCGCTCTCCAGGGCGCAAGCGCTTGCGTCACGCGAGCGCGCCGGGCGGGAGAGGCGGTCAGGACACGCCGTGAATCCGTCCATGAAGGCTCGGATGCGCTCTCCAGGGCGCAAGCGCTTGCGTCCCGCGAGCGCGCCGGGCGGGAGAGGCGGGCAGGACACGCCGTGAATCCATCCATGGAGGCTCGGATGCGCCATCCATGGCGTATACGGTCCCGCCCACCTCTCCCGCCCGCCCCGCCCCCACCACGCCCGCACACGTGCAGCGGAGCAAGCTTGGCTCCAGTCAAGCAGCAAGGATCTGTCCGAGCGACCGGGAGGGCGGGGGTGTTGCGTGAAGCCGGCCATGGATGGCCGGCGCCCGCATAAGGGCAGGGTGAGCACGGGCGGCTTGCGCGGCACCGCCGCGCGCCCGTGCGAACGCCCGGCGCGCTGCGCCGGGCCGGGAGAGCCGCGCAGCGGCG